>Ga0209039_10000976_pt1 | contig 27813 bp, 23 predicted proteins | sample BogFormECP12_OM1_FD_188238 | JGI IMG/M metagenome (GOLD analysis project Ga0209039, IMG submission 188238) | Bog forest soil microbial communities from Calvert Island, British Columbia, Canada - ECP12_OM1 (SPAdes) (version 2) | ecosystem: Environmental > Aquatic > Freshwater > Wetlands > Bog ... | reverse complement strand
CGGGCGATTCTTTGAATAAGTCCACGTCGATGCGTTGGGGCAATTGCGACACTGCTACCAATACCTGCCGATTCGTAAACTCAGAAGTGCCATCAAGCTTAGCCAGTCCGAATGCTTCATACTCCAATCCGGTTCCGAGTAGCACGACTCTTCCAACGTCATTCTTTATGAACGGTCTTTCCGCCCATCCGAACGGCGGCACGGGATTGAATTGGTGGAAGGTCTGCACAAGCTGGAATACATTTCCGACCAGTTGCAACACGACTCAGACTCAACCTTTTCCGACAGCGGGGCCGGATGTCACTGGTGGCCCTGACGTCAATGGTTACGCCTACGATATTCCAGCAGCGGTCGCGTATTACAACCTACCGATTGATTCGACCTACCAAAACTCTTACACGGTGACAGGTTCGAGTTGGTCGAGTGGAACGGAGACATTGACTGTTTCCGGTTTGCCGAACACTGGTCATTTGATGGGCGGATTCCAGGTCAGCGGCATAAACTCCGCCTGCATTCCGCCAGGGGCGATCAATAACGAGATGTTCATGACCGGATCGAGTTCCACCACCGTGAGTTACGCCCTCACGTCGAATCCGGGTGGTTCTTGCACGGGAACTATGAAGTTCCCGGATGTGCGTCAATTTGACGAGCGGGTGTATCAAACCGATACTGGCGGGGGAGATCCTTCCGTTAATCCCCCCACGGGCCTCAGTGCCGTTGTTAATTGATGTAAACCTGGCTGCGGACTGAGAAGACTTGAGGCACCCACGTTTGATAGGTCAGCGAAATCCTCGCACTTTCGCAGCCTGTGCTTGAGCTTCCTGAAGGATTTACAGAGTTACCACCAAACATAGCGCAGAGCCCACAACTTTACGCCCTCGTACTCTGACGCCCCCTACGTTGGACAGAAATAGTTGCGACCCTATGGAGTGTTCTGTACCCACTCTCGCTGAAGATGTCGCCGGTCTCGGAGCTTCGACTCCAAGGGAAGCCGGGCTGGAAGTCGCCGTCCTCACAGGCTGTCAGGACAGGCCATACGCATTCGGCCTCTCAATGGCCCTGGCCTCAAAAGGCATACGCGTGGACGTCCTCGGCAGCGATCAAGTGGACAGTCCGGAAATGCATACAACTCCTAATCTCCATTTTCTGAACTTGCGGAAGAACCAGCGCCAAAATATCAGTCTCGCGAAAAAGGCGTGGAACCTGCTGAGCTATTACGCACGGCTTGTGCGATATGCCTCCAGGGCCAAGCCGAAAATATTTCACATCTTGTGGAATAACAAATTCGAGTATTTCGATCGAACGCTCCTGATGCTGTATTACAAGTTGCGGGGAAAGAAGATCGTTTTCACCGCGCACAATGTCAATCAAGCACGCAGAGACCACCGGGACTCGCTGCTGAATCGCTTAACCTTGAGAATTCAGTATCGTCTGGCCGATCACATCTTTGTTCACACCCAGAAGATGAAAAGTGAGCTCTTCCAGGATTTTGGCGTTCGGGAACGATCGGTCACCGTCATCCCGTTCGGAATCAACAATTCTCTTCCCAATACCGACATTACCCCAACGCAGGCGAAGCAGCGGCTGGGTATCGCAGACGGTGAGAAAGCCCTTCTTTTCCTCGGTAGACTGAGGCCCTATAAGGGCCTCGAATACCTGCTGGCAGCCTTTCAACTGCTTGCATCCAGCGACCCCAATTACAAGCTCATCGTCGCGAGTGAACCAAAGAAAGGAAGCGAAGAATATTTCGACGAGATCCGCCGGATCATCGATCAGAAAATTGATCCCGGACGAATAATCCTGAAAATGCACTTTATCCCGGACGAAGAGATGGAGATCTATCTCAAAGCCGCAGACGTTTTGGTTTTGCCTTACAAGGAGATCTTTCAGAGTGGCGTACTTTTCTTAGGATACAGTTTTGGTTTGCCGGCGGTCGCGACCGATGTGGGATCGTTTAGGGAGGAAATGGTTGAAGGCAAGACTGGTTTTCTATGTAAGCCGGCTGATCCGGCCGACTTGGCCGGGACGCTCGAGACTTACTTCCAGAGTAGTCTCTACAAAGAGTTGCCACAGCGGCGTGTGGAGATACGGGATTACGGCTACGCCCATCATTCGTGGGATACGGTCGGGGAGTTGACCCGGAGAGCGTACGCAGGATTGTGAGGATGTCATGAAACGCCTTCGCACCAATTCTGATCCCCGCCTTCAACTCACAGGAATTGATCGCCGACACACTTCGGTCCGCGATTGCGCAAACATGGGACCTGAAGGGAATCATTATCGTTGACGATGGTTTCACGGACAAGACTCTGGCGATCGCACGACAATTAGAAGTGCCGCGCTTGTCATGGAAATACTCCTGGATCAGGGCGTTGTTTGGATGGCGCCTGGCTCGACGCGCGCAATGGTCTCTGCCAAATCTCAAGTGGTCGTTAGTGAGGCTCTGGGACGAAGCATTTTGTCGCATCGAGGGCCGGAGACGTTCGGACAATTCTGAGAATGCGAGAGTTGTGTGGCGTGCACCGTTGTCAGCAGTTGGTCCGATCAGCCGGGACCAAACACCTGACAGTTCTGGAGCTTCACAATTGCAGTAAATATGCTGCCACGACTCATACCGCCGAACGAGGTTCCGGGACGTGAGGCGCTGCCGAATAGGAGTTTTCATGAGGAGATCGATGAAGAGAACTGCGTTCGTAACTGGTGCAGAGGGGTTTATTGGGTCTCATTTGGTGAGATTTCTGCAAGCTGAGGGATGGAATGTTATTGGCGGACACCGTTTACATGGCGTCAACTCGTTTCCCAAGTTGCGAAACCTAGAATTCATCCAGTGTGATCTGACCAATGGTCAGCGTGTGGAAGAGATTTTCAGAAAGTATGAGCCTACGCACGTCTTCCACCTAGGGGCACAGAGTCTGCCGACGGTCTCATGGGCGGATCCGGTTTCGACTTTCCAGTCCAACATAATGGGGTCTCTGCACATATTCGAAGCTGCTCGTCACATGAGACGACACCCTCCTGTAGTGGTGTCGGCTTGCTCCAGCGCTGAATATGGGAACGTACCACCGTCGGCTATACCGGTAACCGAAGAGCAACCACTGCGACCTCTGCATCCGTACGGTATCAGCAAAGTATGCCTGGACTTGCTGGCCCGGGAGTATTTCCTGGATTACAAGATTCCGGCTGTGAATTTGCGGCTCTTTAATACGACAGGACCTGGCAAAACCAATGATGCACCATCGGATTTCGTGCGGCAGTTGATCCGAATAAAAAAGGGCATGCAAGACCCCGTAATCGAAGTCGGCAACCTAAAGCCGCGCCGCGCTTTCCTCGACGTGAAGGACACTGTACGCGGCTTTTATCTGGCTGCCATGAAAGGACACCGCGGGGAGGCCTATAATCTCTGCGCGGAGACGACGCAGGAAGTCGGCGAACTATTACGGCTCGCGATACGTCTGTCCGGCTTGAAAGTGGAAGTTCGGCAGGCTGCGAGTCTCATGCGGCCCTCTGATGAGAAGATCATTTTCGGCAGCACTAAGAAGATTCGCAAACACACCGGTTGGAAGCCGCTGCTCTCGCTGAAGCAGACGCTGACGTCGATGTTGGAATACTGGGACCGTGAGATGTAGAGTCGGATATCCCTGCGTCATCCGACTCCCGATGCACAGCCACAGTAGACTCTGAGTGAACGATATCAAGGCCATTTTGCTCGTTGGCGGTCTGGGGACGCGCTTGCGTTCGGTAGTATCCTCTACGCCTAAAGTGCTGGCGTCGATTGGGGAAAGATCATTTCTTGAACTGTTGATCCGCCAGCTCCGCTCGCAGGGAATTCGCCAATTGGTGATGTGTACCGGTTATCTTGCGGACCAAATTGAGAGCAGGTTCGGCGATGGCCGGATCTGGGATGTCTCGATCGAGTATTCGAAGGAGGAGATGCCGCTCGGTACAGCCGGTGCTGTGAAACTAGCGGAGCGCTATCTGCAAGACGTCCCCGAATTTCTGGTGTTGAACGGAGACTCGTTTCTCGAGGTCGATTTCGAGAACTTGATGGCATTTCATCGACGGTGCGATGATGCGATAGCGACAATGGCGGTCCTTCGGGTTGAGAACGCCAGCCGATATGGAACGGTTCATATGGATGAGAGAGGCCGAATCAAAGGCTTCGCGGAGAAGACCGGTAGCGAAGCGCCAGGAGTCGTGAATGGTGGAGTTTACGTCTTTAACCACTCAGTCTTGCAACATATTCCGGAAGGACCGGCGAGCTTGGAGAGAGATGTGTTTCCGCGATTGCTCGACCAAGGGGTGTACGCGCAGGAGCAGCACGGGATGTTCATCGACATCGGCACACCGGCAGATTACGCGCGAGCTCAACAGCTATTGCAATTTTCTTGACGACGCCGCGTTTGGTGAATGCCCCTTCGTCTCCTTAGCGTCGGTTCCCGAACCCTAAACTCGTGTCAGAGGAGTGGATGACAAATACCAGCGACTTCGAACAACGCGTAGGCCGTTCGATACAGGCATCCATTGCTGTGAAAGAGCTTCTGCTGCAGCAAATGGAAATCATATCCATCGTCGCCAAGGTAAGCGAACTCTTGATCGATGCCTTCCGAAGAGGGAACAAGGTCATTCTGTTTGGTAATGGCGGAAGCGCGGCGGACGCGCAGCACATCGCTGCAGAGTTCGTGGGACGTTTCGCGTTTGATCGTCCACCCTTGCCAGCTCTAGCGCTCTCGGTGAACACGTCTTGTGTAACCGCGATCGGAAATGACTACGGTTTTGATCTCGTGTTCTCGCGGCAGCTTGAGGCCCTGGCTCACCGTGGGGATGTGGCGATCGGTATTTCGACCAGCGGCCGGTCGCCGAACATACTCCGCGCGATGGCGACGGCGAAGAAAATGGGGTTGCACACTGTTGGATTGACGGGTTCTAGCGGAAGGGAGCTGGCGAGTGCGGTGGACCACTGCATTTGTGTGCCGTCGAATGAAACGCCGCGCATACAAGAGTGTCATATCCTGGTTGGGCACATCATCTCAGAATTGGTGGAACAGACGATATTTCATGAAGAAGGCTGCCTTTCTCGATCGCGACGGAGTGATCAACCGTAAAGCTCCCGAGGGCCAGTATGTGACGCGGTGGGAGGAGATGGAGTTTCTCCCCGGTGCGCGTGAGGCCATTCGCTTACTCAACGACGCAGGGTATTTCGTCGTGGTGGTTAGCAACCAACGTTGCGTTGCCAAGGGGCTCATCACCACTACGGAGCTAGATTCTGTGCACGCACGGATGCGCCATGAGTTCGAAGCTGCCTGCGCGAGAATTGACGCGATTTACTACTGCCCCCACGATCTTCAGCCTCCGTGCAGTTGCCGGAAGCCCCAACCCGGGATGCTGTTAGACGCGGCACGGGCACACCAGATCGACCTGCGTGGGTCATGGATGATTGGGGATTCCGACAATGATGTGGAGGCTGGTAGGAGTGCGGGATGCAGGACTGTTCGGCTAACGGAGAATGGCAAATCTTCAGTTGGTGGAGCTGATGTGGTTGCGTCGTCGCTCCTAGACGCGGTTCACGAAGTGTTGGAACTCCAAACGGTTATGCTCGCAAGGACCGTTGTCGATTTGGATGACAAAACCGTGCGGTGATCGACACGCACCTAAACGGCCTTAAACGTCAGGTCGCTTCATTAGTTTTGAGTATCTGTTCGCTCGGATCGTACGTCTCGCGCAATTGCCCGACAGCACTGGCTTCGATTTCAGGGAAGGCGGAAAACATGGTAATCACAAGTACTCCACTGCGCGTCTCATTCTTCGGCGGCGGCACGGACTATCCCGTGTGGTACCGGGAACACGGAGGATCGGTGCTCGCAACCACCATTGACAAGTCCTCCTTCATCACTTGCCGATGGCTGCCGCCTTTTTTCGAATACCACAGTCGAATCTCCTACTCGAAGGTGGAGAACGTCATCGCAAATGCTGCGATTGAGCATCCTTCCGTGCGTGGGTGTTTGCAGTACCTTGGGATCGGGGAAGGTGTGGAAGTTCATCACATCGCGGACTTGCCCGCCCGAACGGGATTAGGCACCAGTTCGGCGTTTACGGTCGGGCTGCTCCTGGGTCTTTACGCGCTGCGGAATCAGATGCGGGACAAGCATTCGCTTGCGATGGAAGCGATAAAGGTGGAGCAGGAGATCCTGAGAGAAGCTGTTGGAGCGCAAGACCAAGTCAGTGCTGCATATGGGGGATTCAACCGCATTAATTTTGGCCGCGACGGAGCTATTGAAGTAAAGCCGATACTGACCTCAAGAGACAGGTTAGCCGAACTCCAGCAACACCTGACACTATACTTCACGGGGTTTGCCCGAACGGCATCGGAAATCGCTCAAGAACAGCTACGGTTGACCCCCCAGCGGACGCGGGAATTGAACACGATGCTTGGCCTCGTCGACGAGGCTGAGGCTATCGTTACCAATCCAAACCGCCCGCTAAGTGAGTTTGGCCACTTGCTCCACGAAAGTTGGAAGATAAAGAGGACGCTGACTCAAAAAATCACGAACCCTACGCTCGACGAGATCTATGAAGCTGGGCTAAGCGCGGGTGCGTTGGGAGGGAAGCTCTTGGGCGCAGGTGGTGGCGGTTTCATGGCATTCTTCGTCCCGCCCGAGCGGCGAGATGCTTTGCGCGCACGCCTGAAAAAACTGCTTTGCATTCCGTTCACCTTCTCAACCAGGGGAAGCCATGTAGTGGTCTACGAGCCGGAAGATGTCTACGATCAAGCACTGGCGAATGAGCGGAATGTGATATATGGACAGGACGGCAGGAGCAAGCACCTGAGCGAGGTGTCGACGTAATGTTGGCCAGTGAGCAGCGGTCAGCCGTCGTCACCGCTGGAATGCCTTTGGACGTGTCTGGGGTAGACCTCGGGTGTTCTGCATTCTTTGGCACATTACAATTTCTAGCTCTGAAAGCCACACGAGAAAGGCACGCATCTTGAGAATCAGCGTTTTTGGATTGGGCTATGTCGGCACGGTTTCGGCGGGATGTCTCGCCCATGATGGACATGAAGTTGTTGGTGTCGACCCGCTCCCGACAAAGGTCGATCTGATCAATCGTGGGCAATCTCCCATCATTGAAACAGACATCGGTGAGATCATAGCAGCCACTGCCAAGGCCGGCCGACTGCGTGCCACGAGCGATCCCGGGCAAGCGATCCGCGAAACGGAACTGTCTTTCGTTTGCGTCGGCACACCAAGCCAGGCTAACGGCAATCTCGACCTGCGATATATCCGACGGATTTGCGAGCAGATCGGCGAGGCACTCAAGAGCAAGAGTGCGCGCCACACCGTCGTCATTCGCAGCACCATCTTGCCAGGCACGATGCACAAGATCGTGATTCCCACCTTGGAAGAGTTCTCGGGGAAGAAAGCCGCAGTTGACTTCGGCGTTTGCAACAACCCCGAATTTCTGCGCGAGGGTTCGGCAGTGAAAGATTTCCGCTGTCCACCCAAGACCGTCATTGGTGAGTTGGATCAAGCCAGCGGCGATATCTTGGCGAGCCTCTATGAAAAGCTCGAGGCGCCATTGATCAGGACGGATCTAGAGTCTGCGGAGATGGTCAAGTACGTCGACAACAGCTGGCATGCTCTCAAGATCGGGTTTGCCAATGAAATCGGTAATCTCTGTAAGTCTTTAGGCCTCGATGCGCACGTGGTCATGAAGATCTTTTGTCAGGATCGAAAGCTCAATATCTCCCCTGCTTATCTCTCGCCCGGTTTCGCGTTCGGAGGGTCATGTTTGCCCAAGGATCTTCGGGCATTGTCCTATACGGCCAAAATGCGCGATTTGGATCTGCCAATTCTCACTTCAATCCTGCCGAGCAACGAAATACAGATCTCCCGTGGCCTGCAGCTTATTGTGGAAAGAGGGCACACTCGAGTGGGCATTTTGGGATTCAGTTTCAAAGCGGGGACAGACGATCTGCGGGAAAGCCCCTTAATCGAAGTCATCGAGCGCCTGATCGGAAAAGGGTATGACTTGCGCATCTATGACAAGAACGTAAATATTGCCAGTTTGGTTGGCGCGAATCGGGATTTTATCCTCAACCGCATTCCGCACATATCGAAACTTATGGTGCACGACATTGACACGGTACTCAATCATGGTCAGACTATCGTGATCGGAAACAGGGATCCCGATTTCAGCAAAGTGCCGGAGCGGCTTCACGAGGGCCAATTCCTAGTAGATTTTGTACGAATTATCGAAAAGGGGAGCAAGAATGGCAATTATGACGGCATCTGCTGGTGACCGGGGTGTGGGCCAAAGCTCGAACACGGCTCTGAAGACAACGATTTACGCGTCCATTGCGCGACTCTCACAGTGGTTGGAAGAGAACGATTACCGCGGCTACGATACTTTCGACGGCCTGAGTGCACGCTTCTTGCGGCCCTTCACCTTTGAGACCAAGTTGCTGCGTATCGTACTCCAGCAGAGTGTAAGACGATTTCCACTGAATCTACGCCCTGTGTTGGGTATTACTATGGAACACTCCAGCAAAGGCATGGGGTTCCTAGCACGAGGCTTCATGCGTCTTCACCAGACCACCAGTGATCCGGTATGGGCGGGCAAAGCAGAGATGGCCCTGCAGTGGCTCATCGATAACCAATCCAAGGGATACAGTGGAGCCTGCTGGGGCAACCACTTCGATTATCAATCGAGGGGGTTTTACCTCCCGAAAGGAGTCCCTACCATCGTGTGGACATCCTTAATCGGCCACGCGTTTCTCGACGGATATGAGCACTTCAAGAAGGACCAATATTTACAAATCGCTGTAAGCGCCTGCGAACACATTCTCCGTGATTATGCGACATATCCTTACGGAGAAGGGCTGTGCATCACTTACGTGCCCGGTTTGAACAGTCAAGTTCACAATGCCAACACGTTGGGTGCGAGCTTATTGCTACGTACTTATTCCCACACTCAGGATAACGCCTACAGAGAGCTGGCGCAGAAAGCCTTCCAATATACCGCTCATTACCAGCGGCCGGACGGATCCTGGTACTATGCTGAATACCCAAACTGTCACTGGATCGATAACTTCCATTCTGGCTATGTTCTCGATTGTTTCAAACGCTACATCGAAAGCACTGGAGATGATCGCTTTACGGCAACGATGGATAGAGGGTACGAATACTGGAAAAAGACATTCTTCTTGCCGGACGGAACCCCCCGATATTACAACCACAAAACACTACCCATTGACATCCAGTGTTGTTCACAAGCCATTGATACCTTGGTCCTCTTCAGCGACCGAGATCCAGAAAGCTTATCCCTTGCGATGAAAGTTGCTCAATGGACGATTGAACACATGCAGGACAAAACGGGTTACTTTTATTATCGGCGCTATTCGCGATGGGTGGTGAACAAGACCCCAACCCTTCACTGGGGACAAGCAACGATGCTCTGCGCCCTAGCCGGGCTCTATCAATCTCTTTAGATAGCAATTCTCTATGACAAAGAAGATTCTGATCATTGTGGAAAACCTGCCGGTTCCTATGGACTTCCGAGTGTGGAAAGAGGCCCGCTCGCTGCGCGAGGCCGGGTATCGGGTCACCGTGTTGTGCCCCAAACGCAAGGGCGTTCGAGAAGGCTATGAATTCCTAGACGGAGTGCACATTTATCGGCACCCAATGACCAAAGAGGGAAATGGCTCTTGGGGATACGTTCGCGAATACGTCTCTGCTCTGTTTTGGGAGTTTTTGTACTCGTGGTGGATTTACTTTCGGCGTGGCTTTCATGTGATCCAGGGCTGCAATCCTCCCGACGATATCTTTTTGGTGGCGATCGTCTTCAAACTGTTTGGCGTGAAATACATATTCGATCATCACGATGTGAACCCCGAGTTGTATGTGTCCAAATACGGGAAGGAGGACCTCTTTTACAAGGTGCAGTTGTGGTTAGAGAAAATGACGTTTCGCTGCAGCGATGTTGTGATGTCTACCAACAACAGCTATCGAGAGATTGCTATGACGCGCGGAGGCATGCGTGCAGACGACGTCTTTGTCGTGCGCAACGGCCCTAGTCTCGAGACGTTTAGAGCCGTTCCCCCAAATCCAACCCGGAAAGGTGGCAACCGTTACCTCGTCGCATACGTCGGAGTGATGAACAGCCAGGACGGATTGGACATTCTTCTCGATGTAGCATTGCGAATCAAGAACTTGGGACGCCGCGATATTCATTTCACCTGTGTCGGAGGCGGGCCGGAACTGGCAAGCCTTCGGAAGATGACCCAGGAAAAACAACTAGAAGACTTGGTAACGTTCACCGGATTTGTCCCAGACGCAGACCTGGTGGAGATTCTGTCGACCGCAGACGTATGCGTCAATCCGGACAGGCCCTGCCAGATGAATAGTATGTCTACCATGATCAAAATCCTGGAATACATGGCATTGGGTAAGCCGATTGTGCAGTTCGAGGGGACGGAGGGGCGGTTCAGCGCGCAGGAAGCGTCGTTGTACAGCAATGGAGACGATCGAGTAGCTGATTTTGCGGCAAAGATCCTATGGCTGTTGGACCATCCAAAGGAGAGGGAGCGGATGGGCCAAATCGGGCGCGAGCGGATCGAGAAAGAGCTGGCTTGGGAGTACTCCGTGCAGAACCTCCTCGCAGCTTACGAGAAAGCTTTCAGCAAGATCCGTGGCAAGCGCGCTTTGGAGCCCGACGGCGCGAGGCCCTGAGAACCGGACGAGACAATGAAAATTGAGATCCAGGCCCGGGACAATTATGGTGTCGCTGTGAGGAACATTGTAGCTGCGTCCGAAGACGTGTCACATTCGTCGAAGATGGAATATTCCGCGCCTGCTGTATACGAACTTGACCCTCTCTGCGATCCGCGCTGGACCGCTCTTGTTGAAAACCATCCCCAAGCTTCAGTCTTCCACACCACGAACTGGCTGAGAGCCTTACAGACAGTCTACGATTACGAACCTATCGCCGTTACGACTTGTCCGCCGGGTGCAAGTCTGACTAATGGGCTTGTGTTCTGCCGCATCAAGAGCTGGTTAACAGGTCGACGGTTGGTGTCATTGCCCTTTTCTGACCATTGTGAGGCATTGATAGATGGTCCAGAAGAACTGGACGAGATGCTTCTGCATATGAAGCAGGAGCTGAACAAAGGGAAGTGGCAATACGTCGAGATCAGGCCAGTATCGCATCGACCGGGCAGCCATGTCGGACTGGAAACAAGTCTCACCTATTACTTTCATTGCTTGGACCTACGTAGAAGCACAACACAAGAACTGTTTCATAACTTCCACAAAGACTGTGTTCAAAGAAAAATTCGACGTGCTGAACGAGAAGCGTTGAAATACGAAGAAGGGAACTCGGAAGCTCTGCTTCAGAAGTTCTACAGGCTTGTGGTGATGACTCGCCGGAGGCAGTACTTGCCGCCTCAACCCTTGGCTTGGTTTCGGGGCCTAATTTCGGCGTTCGGGAATGACCTCAAAATCCGAGTTGCCTCCGAGGGAGACTTGCCTGTTGCCAGCATCCTGACGCTGTCCCACAAGAGACGCATGGTTTACAAATACGGCGGCAGCATTGCATCACTTAACAAACTCGGAGGAATGGCGTTCTTGTTTTGGAAGACGATACAAGAGGCGAAAGACAAGGGATTCGAAGAACTCGACCTCGGTCGTTCTGACTCCGACAATTTGGGGCTCATCACCTTCAAGGAACACTGGGGGGCGACCGGAACAGCGCTCAGATATTGGACCTATCCCCCGAGGCCTCAGGTGCCGCACAGCACCTGGCAAAAAGGCTTAGCTCGTTGTTTGGTTCGGGCTGCACCCGATTTTGCGCTGGAGGCCATCGGAACGCTTTTGTACAGACACATCGGCTGAGAATGACTCCTCTTAAACCAAAAAGCCCTCGGTCCTCCCGGAAGATGGTTTACGCAGTTCGCATGGTGATCGGTTAGATGTAGTGTTGGATGTAAACATGCTCTCCCCCAGTTTTGTAGACGTGAATTAGAAGCTTTGGTCCCCTAGCTAATCACTGTCTATACTCTTGCTGCGGGAGATGAATTACCAATGAATGATTCTGTAGTCCAATATTTTCGGTGCCCCGAAAGCTACGTGCGGCTGAAGCTGAGAGGACCACTCTCGGAAAGGAGCGGCTATTTCAAGTTTGGTGCTAGCACAACCTGTTACGGGAAGTGCGCTGGACAATCTCCGTCGGCCTCTCCGGAGGGGACCCTGCCTGACACACTGACCGATGCAACGATCGACGGAGGGACCGTGTGTCTCCCCTTCGACTTGAAGCAGGTCGTTGATAATCTACGTTATGAATTGTATTCCCGGGAAGCCAGCAGCGTTGCGGACACTATGATGGCCCGGGCATACTATCTAGTCCGCCCGCTCCTTTCCGTGTCTGTTAGAAAGCATATTCAAAGATGGCACTTCAGAGATTGGGATCGCTTGCCATTTCCAAACTGGCCTGTTGATAGGACAGTAGATCAGATGTTCGAGCAGACAATGCTATTGTCCCTCAGAGCACAGTCTGTAAGTCAGATTCCGTTCGTGTGGTTCTGGCCGGAAGGCGCCACCAGTTGCGCAATCATGACCCACGATGTGGAGACCGAGGTGGGTGTGCGCGCATGTCCTTATTTCATGGACACGGAGGATACGTTCGGCATCAAAGCGTCATTTCAGATAATCCCCGAACACCGTTACGAGGTGACCGACGATTTCTTGGACTCCGTTCGGAAACGAGGCTTCGAAGTAGTTGTACACGATCTGAATCATGACGGGCGTCTATTCAAGGAGAAAGCAGAGTTTCTTCGCCGAGCCACAAAGATCAATTCTCATGGGAGGCGCTTTGGTGCTTCCGGATTTCGCTCTGCGGTCCTGTATAGAAAGCAGCAGTGGTTCGACGCCTTAGACTTCTCTTATGACATGTCGGTACCCAATGTGGCACACCTGGACCCGCAGCGGGGAGGGTGCTGCACGGTCATGCCGTATTTTGTGGGGAAGGTTCTAGAGTTGCCCGTGACGACCACGCAGGACTATACACTGTTCAACATTTTCAATGACTATTCAATTGATCTGTGGAAGAAGCAGATCAACCTGATAATGGAAAAGCACGGGTTGATAAGTGTCATCGTGCATCCCGATTATGTCCGCAGTTCTCGGGAACGTCGTGCTTATGAAGCTTTGCTCGCGCACCTAGCAGATTTGAGGAAACATAAAGGGATTTGGATTACGAGTCCGGGTGAGGTCGATCGTTGGTGGAGACAAAGAGCAGAAATGAGACTCGTCAAAGACGGGCTAGGTTGGCATATTGAGGGTCCAGGCAGCGAGCGAGCCCGTGTAGCATACGCCAGTCAAAAGGACGGACGCATCCGCTACACATGCAGCTCTATACCGGCTGAATTGCCGTCCGACAAACAACGAGCAAAACACTGAAGGCAAAGCTGAGCGAGAGCGCCGGCATTAGGGTCCATAAAGACGCCTGCAGTACTGGGCAAGAATCAGTGAGGGCAAAGATTGTGAATGGCAAGTCATCCAATTGTCGTGTAACTGTTATAGGGGCTGGTCCCTACGGACTGTCCTCCGCTGCCTATCTGCGAGCGGCGGGCGTAGAAACGCGAGTTTTTGGCGAACCGATGGCGTTCTGGGAGAAGCAGATGCCTGCCGGCATGTATCTGCGGTCGCATCCTATGGCCTCTCACATTGCCGACCCCAAGCAGGAGTTGACGCTCGACGCTTATTGTCGTGAGAATGGTAATCATGTACCGAAGCCGGTTCCGCTCGATTTGTTCGTTGATTACGGCCGGTGGTACCAGGGCCAAGCCGTCCCGGATTTAGATAAACGCCAAGTGCGTAAGGTTGAGGTCGATGCTCGCGGTTTTAGAGTCGTCATGGCCGATGGCGAAGAATTCACGACGCAGCGCGTCGTAGTAGCAGGGGGAATCAGCCCGTTTGCGGCTCGCCCCGCAGAGTTCGCGGGCATTCCTTCCGCTCTTGCTTCGCATACCAGCGAGCACAACGATCTGCGGAGGTTCAAGGGGCAGCAGGTGGTCGTCATCGGCGCCGGTCAGAGCGCTCTGGAATCCGCTGCATTGCTTAAAGAGGCGGGAATTCAAGTCGAGGTGATTGCGCGTACGAAGACTCTCAACTGGGTTGGATTGCATGCGAGGCTGCATCATCTGGGCGTGATCTCCAAAATTCTGTATTCAACGCGCGACGTTGGCCCGGCTGGAATCAGCCGTCTCGTTGCGATGCCGCATCTGTTTCGTCGTTTCTCCCGAAGTTTCCAAGATCGCACCGCCTACCGCGCGATCCGGCCGGCCGGCGCCGGTTGGCTGCAACCTCGAATTGTAGGAGTGCCAATCACACTTGGACGCAAGGTGCTGTCCGCCACGGTTGCTGGCAGCCAAGTTCGCCTTCGACTTGACGACGGAACGGAACGCCTCGTGGACCATGTGCTTCTAGCGACGGGATTCCGAGTCGACGTTGCACGGTATCCGTTTCTGTCTCCATCTTTATCGAAGCAACTGAAAACGGTTAACGGCTTCCCGGTGCTCAAGCGCGGCCTGGAATCGTCGATCCCCGGGTTGCACTTCGTCGGCAAACCTGCAGCCTGGAGCTTCGGGCCGCTCCTTGGTTTTGTTTCGGGAGCAGAGTTCGCATCGACTGAACTGGTTCGCTCCATCACTCGCAGCAACGGGAGACACTGACCTCATGAGTGCCTTAACCAAACCCATCCCACAGCCTGGCCCTTTGCAGGCGGTGAACAGTCCGGTAGGGGCGGTTGTGATTGGCGGCGATTACCAGGGACTGGGAATCGTCCGCAGCCTCGGCCGCCAGGGAGTGCCGGTGTGCGTTGTGGATGACGAACTTTCTATCTCTCGGTATTCGCGCTACGCCACAAAATTCGTGAAGCTCGCGGATCTGCACGATGAGCGTGTTGTGGTGGACCGCCTGCTCGAACTCGGGAAGCGGCTTGGCTTGGACGGTTGGGTTCTCTATCCGACACGGGAGGAACTCGTTGCTGCTATATCGCGCCGCCGTTCAGAGCTCAGCGAGGTATTCCGGGTTCCCACCCCCGCGTGGGAGAGCGTGAAGTGGGCTTGGGACAAGCGCAACACTTACCACCTCGCAACGGACCTCGGCATTCCAGTGCCCGTCACGAACTATCCCCAGAGTATCGACCAGCTTTCAGAACTCGACGGTCTTAGGCCGCCGTTTGCCATTAAGCCGGCAATCAAGGAACACTTCTTTTACGCGACCAAAGCGAAGGCATGGCGGGCGAACAACCACTCTGAGTTAAGAACGCTGTTTCAAAAGGCATCTGCGCTAGCCGGTCCTGGCGAAATCATGGTACAAGAAGTGATTCCCGGCGGTGGCACTCAACAGTTTTCGTATTGTGCGTTCTTCCGTGGTGGACGGGCGATCGGAAAGATGGTAGCGCGGCGCCGACGCCAGCATCCGCTCGAGTTTGGACGTGCGAGCACGTACGTTGAATCGGTCGATGTTCCTGTCCTAGAGGAGCTTTCCGAGCGATTTTTGCGCAAGATCGACTACTACGGTTTGGTTGAGGTGGAATACAAGCTTGACCCTCGGGACGGTCAATACAAACTTCTCGACGTGAATGCCCGCACTTGGGGTTACCATAGTCTGGGGTTTAGGGCAGGAGTGGATTTCAGTTACATGCTGTACTTAGACCAACTGGGAATGCCCGTAGCGGAGTGCAAAGGCACGCCTGGATTGGGGTGGGTGCGCACCACAACAGATCTTCCCGCTGCGATGATAGCGATTCTCAGTGGCGATACAGATTTGAAGGGTTATCTCCGTTCGCTGAAGAACTGCAATGTGGAAGCCGTGTTCAATTCCACGGATCCGCTACCCGGCCTCGCCGAAGTGGCTCTCATCCCTTACTTGGCAATCAAGAGAGGCTTTTGAAGGCTTCCGAATAGCTTCTTCTCGACCCAAAATGAGAATCTGTAAGTGAATGTGTCCGACGGGCTACAGCTCTTCTGTCCAAACGATGCTTTTGCGACCGGTATGTGCCTGCGTACTCTTGGGTATTCTGGTAGCAGGGCTTTGGCCATTTCATGCTCCCCGGAATGATGTCAGTTGGTTGAGTGAGGGAAACGGTCTCCTCTTCGGCAAGCACGGCAGCATCGTCAGCGCGGGTCCGTTCAAGGCTCATGCCTCGCAAGGCGACAGTTCTTGCAGCTTGGAGATATGGCTGAAACCGAGCCGGGTCGACTCCGGCGGCATGATTCTTGCGTTTTACTGGCCGGAGAATCGAGTCGTGCCGTTTGCACTGCGTCAATCGCGAGGTGGTCTGGTACTAGAACGCGACGGTCAGGGGCGCTTCGACAAGAAGGCCGGGATATACGTCGGCGATGTTTTTGGCAGCTTGAAACCGGTTTTTGTGACGATCACCTCAGGTGATGCAGGTACGGCTACTTACGTGGATGGCAGATTGGTCAAAAGAGTTCCTAATTTCGCCTTTTCAAATCGGCACCTGACGGGTCAAATCGTAGTCGGCAACGCGCCGTCAGCGACCTATAACTGGTCTGGACAGGTAAAAGGACTCGCGGTTTACGATCGCGAACTTTCGTCCGCTGATGTGTCACAGAGCTTGATGGAGTGGACGAAGGGCAGTCATCTGGATTCGGCTAAGAGTGAGGGTCTTGTTGCCCGCTATCTTTTCGATGAAGGGAAAGGAAACGTCGTCCACAACCAGGTGAGTTCAGCGACCGACCTTCTTATTCCAGAGCGCTTCTTCGTCTTACATGAGCGGTTTCTAGAAACACCATGGAATGAGTTCCAGCCAGGCTGGAGTTATTGGAAGAATATCGGTATCAATGTCGTCGGCTTCATCCCTGTGGGCTTCTTCTTCTACGCCTATTTCTCTCAATTGCGAAAGGCCGGACATCCCGCAGGGATCACCATCGCTTTTGGATTTGCTCTCAGTCTGACCATCGAGGTCCTGCAGGCATTTCTCCCGACCCGAGATTCCGGCATGACCGACCTCATTACCAATACGCTCGGGACTGCCATCGGAGTGATAGCGTTCAGGCATAAAGCGTTCCAATCCGTGTTGGCCGCAACGGGGCTTCGCACGGACCGGACGGTCCCCGGGACAAACTCTCGCTAGACGATCTTCGTATCCCTTAAAATGAACGAGCCGACTTCTAGCGTCCGCAATATTTCTGATACTGCCCTTTGGGTGGCCTATTTTAGGGCTCGCGAGACGCAACGGACTGACGCGCTGTTCCGGGACCCGTACGCCGAGCGTCTCGCTGGCGAGCGTGGATTCCAGATCGCCAATACATTGCGAGACGGAAACAAGCAAGAGTGGGCATGGGTAGCGCGTACCTATCTTTTCGATCAATTTATTGCACGGACAATTCACGACGGGGCAGACTTGGTTGTGAACCTCGCGGCCGGACTTGATGCTCGTCCTTACCGCATGGAGTTGCCTAGCTCCGTTCAGTGGGTCGAGGTGGATCTAGAGGAACTGATCTCCTACAAGCAGGAAGTCCTTGCGGGTGAAACTCCCCGGTGTCGACTGGAGCGCGTAAGTCTTGATCTGTCAGATTTGGCCGGTCGCCGACAACTCTTCGAAGAGTTGAACTCGCGTGCATCGCAGATCGCCGTGGTCAGCGAAGGTCTCCTCATCTACTTCACTCCGGAAGACGTTGGGTTTCTGGCCAGTGACCTGGCTGCCGGAAAGCATTTTAGGAGTTGGGTCATCGACTTGGCCTCGCCGGGACAACTTAAATTGATGCAGCGCACCACAGGAAGAGATCTCAGTGAGGCGGGTGCGGCATTCAAATTTGGACCGCCCGAAGGCCCGGAATTTTTTGCGCCACACGGGTGGGAGCCGAGGGACGTCCAGGGAATACTCAAGACCGCGGCCCAGCTAAAACGCGCGCCAGCTGAGCTTTTATCGCTCTTACCGGAACCCAAACGGATTCTGGGAAACTATCCCTGGACAGGTGTGTGCCTCCTCGAGAAACGTTAGGAATTCCTCCTTCCGGGGTGATTTGTTAGACGTAGTTTTGTTCATCCCTACCCGAGACCGGGGCGCTTTGCGGTATTTCGAAATCAAGCCAAATCATTGAGCGACAATGGGTTACGTGGCAAACTGGGGGTGTACCTTCGTGGGGATACATGCTATTATTACGTATTCCTCCTCAGCCGTGCTAGCGATGTTTTGGGCCGCAATTTAACTTAAGCAACCTCCCCGAAAAGATCTTTCAAGAAAACTATGCTAGATACTGCGATCATTGGCGCGGGTCCCTACGGGCTCTCGGTAGCTGCACACTTCCGTCTTAGGGGTATCCAATTCCGTATCTTTGGCCGCCCGATGGACAGCTGGCGGGCACACATGCCAAAAGGCATGATGCTCAAGTCTGACGGGTTTGCTTCGAATATCTACGATCCGGAAAGCGCGTTCACCCTGAGGCAGTTCTGTGCTGAAAGCGGGATCGAATACGCTGACACCGGCATTCCAGTACGCCTTGAAACTTTTGCGGCGTATGGGCTCGCTTTTCGAGATCGCATGGTGCCGGAGCTTGAGGACAAGCTGGTTGTCCAAGTTGATCGTTTGCCGGACGGCTTTCTTCTGCAACTCGAGAATGGGGAAACGGTAGAAGCGCGCAAAGTCGTGCTCGCTGTTGGCATCACCCACTTCGATTATGTTCCCGAGAACCTGGCAAAGCTGCCGCCGGAATTGCTCTCCCACAGTTTCCGTCATCACGACCTCGAACGGTTTCGAACCCGCAGTGTGGTCGTGATCGGTGGCGGCTCTTCGGCATTAGATCTGGCGGGATTACTGCATGAAACAGGTAGCGACGTGCAACTCGTGAGCCGTCGAGAATCACTGAATTTTCACACTAAACCCACCGGCAAGCCGCGTTCGTGGTGGCAGCAACTCAGGCATCCGCAATCGGGGCTTGGTCCGGGTATGCGTTCGCGCTTCTATGCCGATGCACCAATGGCCTTTCACTACTTACCCGAGCGAGTGCGTGTGGATGTCGTCCGAAAAGCCCTTGGTCCCTCGGGAGGGTGGTTCATCAGAGACAAGGTTGTTGGGAAAGTGCCTTTGTTGCTCGGATACACTCCCGAGGCTGGCGAAATCCAGAACGGTAAAGTGCATCTTCATCTTCGCGGACGAGACGGCAGTGAACGTGAAATCGTCACGGAGCACATCATTGCAGCGACGGGCTACAGAGTTGATTTGGGGCGTTTGAACTTCGTGAGCACGGAGATCCGCGCGAAACTCGCGGCGTTCAATGGTGCCCCGGTTCTTTCCTCTACTTTCGAGTCGTCAGTGCCGGGTCTCTATTTCGTGGGAGTCGCGGCGGCAAATAGCTTCGGCCCGGTCATGCGGTTTGCATTTGGTGCTGGCTTCGCCGCCCGCACTCTGACGCGGGCTATGACGAAGTTGCTATCGCGGAAGTCTAGGCTCGTTCCAGTATCGGTAGCGACGGCGACGAAGTAAATCGGAAGGGCCAGGCTAGTATCCAACAGCCTGACCACACGTCACGTTGGGGCTGGGGTTGGTGAAGCATGAAGAGAGAGACAATCGCGATTCACGGAGGGTGGGATGGCGACCCGACCACGAAGGCCGTAGCGGTACCGATCTACCAGACGGTTGCCTTCGAATTCGACAGCGCCGAGCATGGTGCTGCCCTGTTTAATCTTGAGGTTGAGGGGAACATCTACACCCGGATTGGCAATCCCACCAACGCCGTGCTTGAAAAACGTGTGGCTGCCCTGGAGGGCGGTGTAGATGGGCTCAGCGTCAGCTCCGGAATGGCCGCGATTGAATACTCACTGATCAATATCGCCGAAGCCGGCAACAACATTGTTTCCACTCCACAGTTGTATGGCGCCACGTACACGCTCCTTGCACACATCTTCCCGAAGCGAGGAATTGAATCGCGTTTTGCCGCGAGCGACCTGCCCGAAGATGTGGAGAAGTTGATCGACGAGAATACGCGTGCGGTCTATTGCGAGAGTGTGGGCAATCCAGCGGGGAACGTGGCAGATATCGAGGGACTGGCGCGGGTCGCTCATAAACACGGCGTACCACTGGTCGTTGACAACACAGTCGCCACGCCGATTCTGCTCCGGCCTATCGAGTACGGAGCCGATGTCGTAGTGCACTCCATGACCAAATTCATTGGAGGGGGCGGCACCAGCATCGGCGGAATGATTGTGGATGGCGGGAAGTTTCCGTGGCGGAAGTATCCGGAAAAGTTTTACATGTTGAATGTTCCGGAGGTTGCCTATCACGGAGTGGTGTATGTCGATCACTATGGCGAGGCAGCTTTTGTCGCTCGCTGTCGAACCGTGTGCCAGCGGAACACAGGCGCCACGCTGTCCCCTTTTAACGGCTTTTTGTTCTTGCAGGGAATCCAGACCTTGGCTCTGCGCGTGGAACGCCATGTGGAGAACACCCGCAAGGTAGCAGAATTCCTACGCGCTCATCCCATGGTCGATTGGGTGAATTATGCTGGGTTCCCTGACAATCCACTCTATCCGATGGCTCACAGGTATCTTGGCTCCAACTTCTGTTCACTCTTGACCTTTGGGGTTAAAGGCGGTTACGAGGGTGGCAGGAAGTGCTTTAACGCATTTCGATTGTTCAAACGGATGGTGAACATGGGCGATGCGAAGTCATTATCGTGTCACCCGGCATCCACGACGCACCGGCAGTTGACGCCCGAAGAACAACAGAAAGTGGGCGTGACGCCGGAGATGATCCGGCTGAGCGTGGGCATCGAGCACATCGACGATATTGTCGAAGATCTCGCTCAAGCGTTGGAAAAAGCCAAACGTGGGGTCGAGGATACAGTTGCTGTGGGCTCTAGGGGGATGTGATGCCGCTGATCATCGATGGGGGTCAAGTTCCTACGCGCTGGTTAGAGAGGGAGCCCTCGCGCCGAGTCGTGTCGATCGACAGACGTGGAGCGCGTGCAGAATGCGTCAGAATTGCACTGATCAACAATATGCCAGACGCAGCTCTGGAAGACACAGAGTTGCAGTTCTTCGACCTTCTCGATGTCGCTTCTGACGACCTTCCAGTGTTGCTGAAGCTGTATTCACTCACAGGAGTTCCACGAAGCGATCGCGGGATGCGGCACCTGAACAGCTTCTACTTCGCCATTGACGATCTCTGGAACAGCCAGTTTGATGCGGTCATCATGACCGGCACAGAACCGCACCAACCAAATTTGCAGCAAGAACCATACTGGCCCACCCTCGTGAATGTGCTGGAATGGGCCGAGCGGAATACGGTCTCGACGGTCCTATCGTGTCTAGCGGCGCATGCCGGCGTTCTTCACAGTGATGGTATCGAGCGCCATCGTCTCAGTGACAAGCAATTTGGTGTCTTCGACTTCACCAAGGTGAGCGATCATGCCTTGACGGACCGTGCCGAGCAGATTATTCGCTTTCCGCACTCCCGGTGGAATGAGGTTCGGCCGGCTGCCCTGAATTCGTGTGGCTACACGGTGCTAACCCAATCCGCCGAAGCGGGGGTTGACTCGTTTGTGAAAAGGAAGAAGAAAAGCCTTTTCGTCCACTTCCAGGGACATCCCGAGTACAGCGAGCATACTTTGCTGAAGGAGTACCGCCGGGACATCAGGAGATTTCTCCGCCGGGAAAGGGAAACCTACCCCACCATGCCGCGGGGGTATTTTGGCGCGGAAGCGACCAAGCTTTTGTCTGACTTCCGGGAAGCTGCACTAGCCAACTCTGGCGAGGAAATTATGGCGGCGTTTCCGGAGACCGCTCTTGTCGGTACGCTACAGAACACTTGGCGTTCATCGGCCGCGTGTATCTACGGCAACTGGCTGCAATATGTGCGGTCGCGAAAGGCTGAGATCTCGACGTTCCCCGTCATCTCAGAGGTCTATAGCAACGTGCCCCGAAAACGATCTGCGCTGCCATAAGCCAATTCTTGGGAGCAGAATATCCTCGGAATAATCCCTGACGACCTCAGGACGAGGGAAGAACTGAAATCAACTGGAGGACGCGGTGACTAAATCGATCGTAATGGCCACGGCAACCTGTGTAGAACTCGCACCTTCGCCCATTCCAGCCGAGTGGATTCTCGGCGGCACGCCAAAGGCATGGAACAAGCAAGTGGCAACGAGCCATGACCGGATCTCGCAAACATTTGTCTGGGAGTGCACCGCCGGGCACTTCAATTGGCATTACAGCCAGGACGAATCGGTGGTTGTCCTCTCGGGCGAGGCCTTCCTGATCCGGCCGAACGGGCAGGAAGTTCGGTTCGGCGCGGGCGATGTAGGATACTTCCCCGCCGGTACCACCTGCACGTGGCGCGTCCCCGGTCAATTCCGCAAAGTCGCTGTTCTTCGGGAACCCATGTGGCGTCCCATGGGATATGCGGCGAAAGCCTGGAATCGGCTGGCCCGGATGATCGGCCTTGCAAGTAGACCATCATTAATAGGTCTCGACCATGCCAGCTTAAGTTCACCCTCGGCCCAGGCGAGTTGAACACAAAGTGTATGCCGGACTGCCCACAAGCTCCGATATAAGAGCATGAAATTCTAGATGAATCAAGCAACCTCAAAGCTTTGCCCTGGTGATCTGGTGGAGGTTAAATCCCCCGATGAAATCCTCCAGACGCTGGACGCAGACGGTGCGTTGGACCGACTCCCATTCATGCCGGAGATGGTCGAGTTTTGTGGGAGGAGATTCCGCGTTTCCAAGCGAGTACTGAAGACTTGTTACTACACGGACTCGAGCGCGACCGGCCTTCGGAGGTTTAGGACCGATGATGTAATTCTCCTTGATGGGCTGCGCTGTTCTGGCGACGAGCACGATGGATGCCAGAAAGGGTGCACGATTTTCTGGCGCGAAGAGTGGCTCCGCAAAGTCGAGTACGCTACAGTTCAAGAAAAGGTGAATTCGACTGGCAGCGAGCGACTGCGAGCTCGTCTCAAGACCTCGACTGGGCCGAAGACTTACTTTTGCCAGGCCAGCGAACTGTTGAAGGCTACCGAGCCGTTGTCGCGACGGGAACGGTACGCCAGATGCTTCAGTGAAGTCCGTGCGGGCAACTGCAGCGCACTGGAGATGGCACAGCGCATTGTAGTGTGGCTGTTTTGGAAAATCCGTTGGAAGCTCCTCGGGGAATATGCGCACGGAAGGAACAAATCCACGCCGGTGGAAAGTCTGAACCTGCAGCCCGGAGAATGTATCGAAGTGAAGTCGATGGATAGCATCAACCAGACTTTGAATGAGGCCGGGCATAACCGCGGACTGCTCTTCTTTCCGGACATGCGCTTGTTGTGCGGCAGGCAGCAACGGGTAGAGCGACGGGTCGAGAAGATAATTGTGGATGGAACGGGAGAGATGCGTCAGCTCCGCAATACCGTGTACCTGGAGGGCTCACACTGCGGATGCGTCTACGCTTTAGGCGGGTGTCCGCGTGGCGAATTCTCCTATTGGCGAGAGATTTGGCTTCATCGGCCAGCCTGTCCTGAAGAAACCAAGCGATCCACGGAAAACGAAGAAGTACAGGTCAATTCGTAAACGCCACGCGCCTGCAATGATTCCCAACGAAGTCTCCGAAGTCCTGGCAGAACTCCCCGAGCGCACAAGCGACGTTCTGAGGCATTGGGTGAAGTGTTCGCCGGACCGTTTGGCGCTGGTCGAGGCCGGTGGGCAGTGGAGCTACCGGCAATTGGCTTCTGCGGTTGATGAAACCGTCATATGGCTTCGGCAGTCCGGCGTGCGTCCCGGCGACCGGGTCATGATCGTTTGCGAGAACTGCCGGGCCTTTGTGGCAATCCTGCTGGCCTTGGCCGAACTCGATGCATGGCCAGTGTTGGTGAACGCGCGTCTTTCAGCGCGCGAGGTCGATGAGATCCGGGATCATTGTGGCGCCCGTCGGGTAATCTATACCTCCAGCGTGTCACCTCGCGCTAGGGAGCATGCCGCGCGACATAGCGCAGTCGTTCAGGAAGTCGCGAGCTTGGGTCAGCTCGCTATCGGGCCTATCAACGGCAAAACGGAACCGGAGGCAATCGACACCGAAATTTCGCATCGCGTCGCTGCATTGATTTATACGTCCGGCACGACAGGTCTTCCCAAAGGCGTGATGTTGACCCACCGGAACCTCCTGTTCGTCGCGGCCGTGTCAGCCAAGATCCGCTCTCTGAGTCCGGATGACCGCCTGTATGGCGTTCTTCCGATGTCTCACGCAGTCGGTCTTTCCGTTGTCCTTTTGGGCACGTTAATTAGCGGCGCCACGCTGTATTTGGCGCCGCGTTTCGATCCCGTGGCAGCGCTGGCAACGCTGGAGAAGGAACGGTTGACGGTTGTGCTGGGCGCACCGGGAATGTTTTCCTTGCTGGCGGAATATGCCAAGTTGAAGGGGTTGAAGTCGCTCAAGTTTCCCGCGCTTCGAATCATTTCCTCTTCCGGTGCGCCGCTTCAGCCCACGGTGAAAGGGCAGGTCGAGAGCCTGTTTGGCATGGTGCTCCACAACGGATATGGCGTCACGGAATGCTCTCCGAACATTGCCCAGGCCAAAGTCGGAGAGCACCGAGCCGATACTTCCGTGGGCCGAGTGCTCCCCGGAGTGGAAGTTAAGTTGGTCGGATCGGATGGCAAGCAGGTAAGTGATGGCGAAGTGGGGGAATTGCACGTGCGTGGCCCCAACGTCATGAAGGGTTACTATCGCGCTCCGGAGGAAACCGCCGCCGCGGTGGATGCGGACGGCTGGTTCAACACGCGCGACCTTGCGCGATTGGAAGATGGTTATCTTTTTATTGAGGGCCGAACCAAGGAGTTAATCGTTCGCTTCGGCCTGAATGTTTACCCAGCCGAAGTCGAGGGCGTGCTGAATGCTCATCCTACGGTGGCGCGTTCCGCGGTCATTGGGCGGCCGGTCGGAGGAACAGAAGGCGGCGAAGAAGTCGTCGCATTCGTACAGCTAAGACCGGGTTCAACAGTTCGGGAAACCGAACTGGCGCAACACGCCGCACACCATCTCGCCCCATACAAGCGGCCGTCCCAGATCTTGCTCGTTCGCGAGCTGCCACTGACGCCCACCGGCAAAGTCGTGAAGGGCGAACTCACCAAACTAGCCGAATTCACCTCCAGCCGTTAACGACGCCAAGCCGCCCGGCTTACGGTATCTCGACCGGCGTCGGCCTCCACTCACAATACCGTCCTGCAGCGCCCCCTGGCGTCCATTCGTCCATTGTCATTGGGGTTAGACGGCCGCGCCCTGTCTGCGGGTTAAAGGACTCCCTCAAGACGTGCCGCTTCTTCCAGGTAACGGTTCAGCACTGCGGCAAGTTTCTCATAGTGGGTGGTCAGCATGCCCAGGTGGTCTCCTGGCACGGTTTCAACTTCAAGCCCACTTACGAGCGGTGACCAAATTGCATTCGGATCGTCCGGAAACTCTGAAACATCGGCAGCGCGTATAAACTTTACCGTTCCCGGGTAGAAATTCGGCTTATAGCGCCGCAATGCGAGATAAGCGCACTCCCGAACCCGTTCAAAGGCGGGAGCGAAAGTTGAGATTGCATCCGGGCTAGGCAAACCGCCGAGACGTATACGCGTACGCCGGGGCCGAGCGAAATTCGCGACGCGAAGCTTCGTGCGCTGAGCCATTAGTCGCAAGCGCTGCCCTGCCGAAAGAAATTTGATATCAGGATAGGAGTCCAGCATGACCAATAGCGCGATCTTTTGCCCGTTTGCAATTAAGCTCCGGGCCATTTCCAGGGCGACCAATCCACCCAGGGAGTAGCCAGCTAGGATGTAGGGGCCGCGCGGCTGGAACCGAAGGATGGCCCGCAAGTAAAAGTCAGCCATCTCCTCAATACGCTCACAGGGTTCATCGAATCCTTCAATTCCCTTCGGCTGTAATCCATAAATTAAGTGCGGCAGATGGATGTACTTTACGAGCTGAAAAAATTCCGCGGGACCACCGCCCAAACCCGGAGCAATGAAAACCGGTGAGCCCTGGCTGCCGGATTTCAACAGGACGAGCGGAGACAACTCCGGGGTGGAGCGCTGCTCCAGCAAAGCCGCCTGGGAAGCAATCGTGGGAACGTGGTAAATCATTACCGGGGGCAGTTGTTGGCCGCAGGCGTCAGCGATGGTCGTGAACAACTGCACTGCTAGCGCCGAATCACCTCCCAGGTCAAAGAAATTGTCGTTGGGACCTATGGCGGGCTGTTGCAGCAGCCGCTGCCAAATCTGAGTGAGAAGTTCAATCGTTGAAGAGGTGCTAGCGTTTGACACAGTGTGAAACGGCTCCTGAGGTTGCAGCCTGGCGACAACGCTTCAGTGCGTTGCTTGTCATGTCCCCTATGCGAAGGATATCCGAATTCTAGATCAAACTCTTCCGGTCACCGGGGCAAAAGTTATCCCAAGGTAATGTCTATCCGATGTACCGATGCGGGGAATTGCCTGGCATTACTTGGGGCATTTCCGAGGCAGCCGAAATAAGACAGCGAACAGCATGAACAAACTCGGTTCCGTAACCTCAATTGTCCACCCCAACCGTGAACTCGCTGTACGTTAACGAGTCATGCAGATCTACAGGATGTTGGGCAGCATGGAGCCAGGCGGTTATTGCTTTGGCGAGATAGGGTACGTTCGGCTCCTGTAGCATCGTCTCCTGATGACCGGGTGCCTCGCAGATCTCTAAACTGCCGTTCAGAATGTCTCTCCATCCTAGACTGAAATCGGTCATCAGTCCTGCTAGCTGCTTACTCGCACGGACCAGAACAACGGGGCCGCTGTATGGACGTGGTACCCAGCGCGTGCGGGCCTTGTCGTGTTCGATGGCGAGCATCTCAAGTGTGTATGCCACCGACCTACGCTGCGGCGAGCCATGGCCATTGCCCACCCGATTGTCGAGAGCGATCGCGGTTCTGGCGTGCGCGATGTCCCAAACACGTCTGCACCTTTCGAGGATATGATTCGCGCCCCTATAACGCAGATGCTCTAGCTCCAGGTTGAAGCGCCTCGTTGCTCGATACCAGCTTCGCTGAAACACAGTGAGATCCGGTCTGAAACGGAGATAGGTTGGGTTTATTGTCTGGATCAAGACAACCAGCGCAACTTTCTCGCCCAGAGCCGTGAGCTGTTGAGCAGCCTCTAAGGCTATCAATCCACCCAGGCAGTAGCCTCCGAGAAAATACGGTCCCTCCGGCTGCAGGGTTCGCAATTCTGCCAAGTGGGCCGCGGCCATGTCGCCGAGCGATTGGTCCTTCACAATATTGCCATCAAGACCGCGAGCCTGAAGCGCGTACACAGGCTGGTCCTTCTCCAAGTACTTTGCCAGGGGGTAATACTCCAATACATTCCCCCCGTGGCTGTGCATGAGGAAGAAAGGAGGCTTCGATCCGCCAGCTCTTATGGGAGTGAGCGACGACCAAGAGGGACTCCATTTTTCCTCTCGCAGCACATTCGCTAAGTCGCTAACGGTCGGCGCTTGCAGAAAGGTGGCAAGTGGCAGACGTTTTTTGGTGATTCGTTCGACCTCAGCCATGATACGAACTGCCAAGAGGGAATGCCCGCCCAGCTCAAAAAAATTGTCGTGAATGCCGATGCGGCTCACTCGCAAAACCCTTGACCAGATCTGAACGAGCATCTGTTCGAGTGGGTCGCGGGGGGCCGTGATTTCTCCCGACAGCTCGATGTGTCCCTGATCGGGAGGAGGCAGGGCCTTGCGGTCGATCTTGGCGTTGGGGGTCAAGGGCAGTTTGTCGAGGACCACGAAGGCCGAAGGCACCATGTAGGCGGGCAGATC
>Ga0209039_10000975_pt1 | contig 27834 bp, 24 predicted proteins | sample BogFormECP12_OM1_FD_188238 | JGI IMG/M metagenome (GOLD analysis project Ga0209039, IMG submission 188238) | Bog forest soil microbial communities from Calvert Island, British Columbia, Canada - ECP12_OM1 (SPAdes) (version 2) | ecosystem: Environmental > Aquatic > Freshwater > Wetlands > Bog ... | reverse complement strand
TGATTTGTTATAATGTGTGAAATTTCACCATCGATGCAATACAACCGATAACGTTCCATGGAGGGCGGTGTGAATCGTTCGGTAAGGGTGGCCTTGATCCTCAGTCTTACGGTGGCGCTTTTCGTCCCAGCCTCGATACAGGTCTTTGCGCAATCCGGGTGGGATATCCGTGTCAACCAGGTCTCAACCTTGGAGACCCCCAGCGCCATGGTTTTAAAGGTCTATTTCAACTTCTTCGATCCGGCAACCGGGGCGCCGGTCCTGGATGCGAATCCCACCAGTGCACAGGTCACGATCACGAACACCAACCAGGTGGCCCAGGGCATGGTTAAAAAACCGGATGTGCCCATCTATATCACGCTGGTACTGGATTCGAGCGGCAGCATGGCTGCCGCCGCCAGCAACCTCAGAAAGGCCGCCAAGCAGGCGCTGAGTGACGCGCCGGATAACTCGTTCTTTTCGGTCGTCCAGTTCGACGAAACGATCAAGTTGATCCAGGACTTCACCCAGAATATCAGTTTGGTCAGTGCCGCAATCGATCAATATCAGGTGAATCCCAGAGCGACCTGCCTGTACGATGCCGCCTATACCGCGGTGGAGACCCTCAGCAAAGCCCCGGCTGGCCGCAGGGCGATCATCCTGTTCACCGACGGCAGGGATGAAGGCAGCAATGGCAGACCCTGCAGCCAGCACACGTATCAGGACCTGGTCACCTTCGCCAACCAGAACCAGGTGCCGATCAACACCATCGGCCTTTCGGATGTCACCTCGGACATCAATTCCGCGGAACTGCAGAACATGGCCTCTAGTACGGGCGGATTTTCTGCGATCGGCGGCCAGTCGGACATGTCCAATTCGTTTGGAAAGATCATGGATGCGCTGAAAGCCCAATGGATGGTCCAGGTTTCAGCCTATCCAATCCAGGGCACCAACCAGGCCACATTGGCCGTGACCCTGCAGGACAACAGTTCCCTGACCGCTTCCTTTTCGTTCACCTCCGGCACCAATTACCCCGGCCCACCCAGCCCGGTGGTGGCAGAGGTTGCCGGCCTGCTGTTCCACCCGGAGAACAGCACCTATGATATCCAGCTCTCCCTCACCTCGCCCGACCTGGTCAGCTATGTCAAGGTTTCCATCTGGGACACCAAGAGCGGCTCGCTGGTGGCTACCTATGTTTTTAATAATCCCGCGAGTGCGAATACGTTCAATTTCCCGACCGACCAGCTGACCGTGGGCAACGATTACGAACTGCATATCGTCGCCGTGAGCAAGGCGGATAATACGCCCTTCCCGCTGGCGCGGGACTCCCAGGGGAATGTCACGACGGAGCTCGTCCACGCCTTCACCTTCAACCCGTCCGCCAGCTCTCCGCAGATCCAGATCCAGTCGGTCACTCAGCAGGCAAATGATATTGCCGTTACGATCACCACCACCAATACCGGTCTGATCGGCGGCTTCAACGGCTGGCTGATTGATGAAAACACCAACACCAAGGTGCCAAACTCCGATTACACTCTCCCCTTACTGGGGACGAGCAGTGGAACGATCGTGATCCCTGCCGGGGCCAACAAGGTCCCGGATGGCAAGTATACGCTGGTCGTGCAGGTGCTTGGAAAGAACAACCAGGTCTACTCATCCGCGAACTACCCGGATGTCGTCTATACGGCCGTGCGACCCTCCATATTCCAGACCGTCTGGGTGGCCCTGATCGCCGCGCCCATTTTCCTGGGTTTGATCATCGCCATCCTCGTGGGCGTGGTGGGTTACTTCATGTATCTATCGATGCGGTCAAAATCCATGACCGGGACGCCGGTCATGCAGGGGCGCTTGGGCGAAAAATTAGCCGATGGCCGCCGGGGAGGGCCGGTCCTCCCTCTGGCAGATAGCGAGCCCATTCCCACTCGCGGTCAGGCGCCGGTCTCTCCCGCCCCTCCGCTTCCCCCGCCAGCCTACCCACCGACCAGTCAGCCAGCCCCCTCCCGGCCTCCCGCAGCCGGCCGGGAGGATAGAACCATGCACGCGGGTGGAGCCGCGGAGGGCGCAACCTTGCTCGCCGCCCAGCCGGCGGCCGTCTCAGCGCACCTCACGGTGGAGCGAAGCCCGCAGGACATCTCCTGCCAGGGAAAACAGGTGAGTGTGGTCCAATTCCCCTTTGTGATCGGACGGCTGGAGGGCCATCTGTTGATCCAGGACCCCAATATTTCACGCCGCCATGCCCAGATCACTTATGACGGGGCGAATCGAACTTACCTGATCACAGACCTGAACAGCTCGAACGGCACCCGCCTGAACGGAACGCCATTGGTGGCGGGTCAGGCCAAAGTGCTGACCAGCGGCGCCTCGATCAACCTGGGTCCGAACGTGGTGGTCCGTTTCGACCTGACCTGACCGATCCAGAAAGAACCATGGCCGATAAGACGATCATCGATTACGAACAGCTTCAGGCGGTCTCCGGGAAATTCGAAACCGAAGGCGGGGAGCTGATGCAGCTCTTGATTCAGACCCGGCAGAAGGTACACGATATGCAGTCGGAATGGATTGGAATTGGATCGGATTCCTTCTTCGACGACATGGACAACAAGGTCCTGCCCTCCCTGCAGCGACTGTGCGAGGCCTTATTTTATACCGCCCAGATCACCCGAGCGATCGTGGCGATCTACCAGCAGGCGGAAGAGGAAGGCTCCGGCCTCTTCAAGGTCAAATTGCCGGGGATCGGTTTGACTTCCAGCGGTATGGGGGTCGCCGGGCTGGGTCCCATCCCGGGGGGTCTCGGAGTCCCGGTCGGTGCCACGGGTGCCGGCGCCACAGCCGGTCAGGGCGGCGGGACGGGCAGCGCAGGCCAGCCCGGGTCATCGAAGGGCGGCGGCGCCAGTTCTTCCCAGGGTTCTAGCGCAGGCGGCGGGGGCTCAGCAGGGGGGGGCGGCAGTGGAGGGTCCCCGGGCATCCAGGGCAGTCTGGGAAATTCAGGAGCCACAGGAACCAGCCAGGCGTACCAGGGCGGCAGCGGCGTGGGTGTCCAGGGTGGCAGTACGGCAGGCATTCAGGACCATCTTTATGGGGGCCAATCCGCCTCCTCTTCGAATCCTTCGGGAGGCGCCTCCCCAACCGGAGCCGGGAGTGAGGCCTCTACCGGCGGTGCAGACGGGAATGCTCCTTCCGGGAGCGAAGCGGTTGCCGGCGCCGTGGCCGCGCTGGGCGGAGCCGGGGCCGTAGCCGGCGGGGCCAATGTGGCCCTGGATGCCGCGGGCAAACCGATCCAGGGCAAGGGACGTGGAAAGAAGAGAGGAAAATAATGGGTTATCCCGGTTTCTGCCTGCCTCGAGGTCGCTGAATAGACGATGGCGGGGTAATTGGACGGGATGATCGGATTTACTCGCCAATCGTTAGTTAGATGGAACCATCTAAAGGAGGGCCAGCGAACAGGATCATTAATCAACACCTTCACTTTCTATCCGAAAAATAAAGCCAATCTATTCAGAAAGGATCGACTATGGGTGATAAAACTGCAATAGACTATCAGCAGTTGGATAGCATCTCCAAGAAGTTTCAACAAGAGGCGGATGAGCTCAACGGAGTCCTCAGCCAGACCCGGGGCCAGGTGGAGAACCTGCACGGCACCGGTTGGGAGGGCCGCGGCTCAGACAAGTTCTTCCAGGATATGGAACAGCAGGTCCTTCCGGCACTGGGCCGTCTGATCAATGCCTTGCAATCGACCGCAGGCATCATCAACAACATCGAAAATGTTTATCGACAGGCAACGCAGGAAGCTGCAGGTCCCTTCAAGAACTTGAAAATATAAAACGGGGTGGAGGCTTTGGGTAAATCAGCCCACCCTGCCGCTCTCAGAAAAAAGGAGATTTCATTATGCCTGGCGACGTGATCAAGCTCAATTATCCGGCCATGCAGGATATGGCTCAACAATGTACGAAAGTCGCTCAACGCCTGGAGCAAACCGTCCAGCTGGCGCGGCAGATCGCTCAGCAGCTGCAGGCGGGTGCCATGGTCGGGGATGCCGGGGAGGCATTTTCCAATGCCCTGACCAGTGTGCTGTCCCCCAAGGTGCAGCGCCTCAGCGACAAATTCTCGGAAATCAACGGCGATATCCTGGGGGCGATTTCCGATATGCAGGCGCAGGACCAGAGCGCCAGCGGAAGATTCAAATAGGAGAGGAGGTAAAAAATGAGTTTCATCATGGATGCAGTGCTCAGTATTGCCCGTGCGATCATCCAGGAAGTCATGAATACGATCAATGCACAGATACAGATGGTCATGGATCAGGTTACCCAGCCACTCAAGGCCATGGTCCAACAGGTCGTGGGAGGGATCTGGAAAGGAGATGGTGCGACCCGATTTGTGGACGAGATGACCAATGAGGTCGTCCCCGCCCTGGCCAACATCGCCGATGTGGGTATGAATTTTGGATCCCTGATCGGCAACGCGGTGAGTATCTTCAACCAGGCAGATTCCCAAGCCAGCCAGATAGCCAATTCCCTCAACGATGTGTTCAACGGCATCCTGAGCTTCTGATCTGACCTCAACTAGGAGATGCGACTATGGCTCAAGAAGTATACATGGATATCCCCCAGGTGCAGAAAATGGCCCAAACCTTCGGGAGTTTTGGCGATATTTTGCATGGGGTCAGCCAGGCCTTGCAGGCGGCGATCACCATATTGCAGGTGACGGCCTTTATCGGCCTGGTAGGAGGCACAGCGGTGGAAGCCTACCTGAACATGATCAAACCGCGTGTCGATCAATTGTCGAACAAGATGCATGAATTACAGGGTGATATTACGGGTGCCATCAGCAACTATGAGACGGGTGACCAATCAGGATCGGCCCGTTTCCGCTAAAGTCCCTGTGTTCCGGAGGAGAGTGACCCCAAGGGCTGGGTAGAAGACCGGAAATCACAGCAGGTTTTCTTCCAGCCTCTCCTCCGGCCCGGGCGGGAAATAGGGGAGAACCCCAATTCCCTTGCGATCATATCATCATTAACTCAATTGGGTCTGCCGTTCATTTTTCGAGGCGCTTATGAAGAAGATCTGTCTGCGCTGCAATGTCATCTCGCAAGATTTTAATCTCTGGTGCCAGGAAAAATACTGCCCGGCTGAAGAGGCAACGGAAATACTCGATAACGGTGAATGGTTTGGTCCGATCGAGATCGTCCAGCCGATCGTGACCTTGCGTTCGGCGATCCTCTATCAGGCCAGGCGGGGGGAGACAGATATCCTGCTCAAGATCGCCAACACCGGCTGCGAAGAAAAATTGAGACAGGAAGCCAAGGCTTTTCTGCAGCTGGCCAAGGCCGGTCAGCACCCCCTCTTGCCGGTGCTGCTACCGGCTCACCCTCAGGGATCCATTGAGAACCATCCTTACGGCTGGACGGTGATCGAGGGGCATGTCAGGTACTATGAGGTCTTTCAGTTCGTCGAAGGGGAGATCCTGCGGAATATTCTGCTCAAGAACGCCCAGCCCTGGTACCAGCACGCTGGCTGGATCCTGTTGAGCATTGCCGATGTGCTCTATTATTTGCATCGGACCGGTAAATTGCACCTCTGCCTCAGCCCGGATGTGATCCTGGTGCGTTATGACCGGCAGGGCATTCCACGCCCGATCCTGCTGGACCTGGGGATCAGCAGTCCGCCGCAGGAGGTCCAGCAGATCTGGAACAATCACTACAACCTGCCCGCCTACACGGCTCCGGAGATCATCGATCCGGGCAGCGGAGCCCCGGCCGGGACCTCTGCGGATGTCTATGGCCTGGGGATGCTGCTGTACGAAATGCTGGCCGGCAAGCCGGCCTATGAGTACCACCTTAAAAAAGATGAGGTCATTTATCGGAACATCCTGGCGGGGGATTATAAGCCCACAGGCCGTATCGATCTCAAGAACGTGCCAGAGATCGCCGAAAAAGCGATCAACCGACAGCCCAGCCTGCGCTTCCCGGATGTACTGAGTTTTGCCAACGCCCTGCGCCCAAACTTCCCGCCCATCCCCGCAGAACGGAGATCGTTCCGGATCAACTGGCAGATCGTGTTCATCGTCCTAGGCACTTTGCTGGCGATCTCCCTGCTGGTCTTATTCGCCATGTCCGTGGTTCCTCACTAGATCGGGGAGGTGTGATTTGTCTCAAAATCTCTATATTGACCGACCGCCCCGGATTGAACCCGAGCTGCCTTCGGGAACGTATGATATTCCCAATCCGCCGGATATCCAGGTGAATGCGAGCCAGATCCTGACCCAGGCCGCGCTGCCCATGATTATGATCCTGGGTTACATCCTGGTCTCTGTCTTCGGGCAGAGCAACAACCTGACCATGATGATCCCCATGGGGTTGTCCGTGGTGGGTTCCGTCGCGCTGGCGGTTTACGCCTTCACCCAAGACAAGAAAAAACGCGAGAAGATGGAGAGCGCCTACAAGCAAAGGATCAGCGAACTCCGCCGGAAAATGGAGAGCGAGCACGAGCAGCAGCGCATCTACTACTATTACAATTATCCCAATCCTGAAAAGACCCTGGTTATTGCCGATGACCTCGAGAAGAAGGTCGAGGGCCGGGAAGAAGATATCCGCTCGGGCACTCGCTTGTGGGAACGGCGCCCCGCCGACCACGACTTCCTGCACCTGCGCCTGGGAATCAGCACGCGGCCGTCCACGGTCATTTACAAGATCGGGCAAAACGAAAAAACCGAAAGCCCCTTGTTCCGCGAGGCAACCCGCCTGGCGGAGGATTCCCGCCTGCTTTATGAAGTGCCGGTGACCATCCCGCTGCACCTGGCGGAGGATGCCGCGGAGATCAAAAAGGTCGAAGAGAAGACCAAGGACCAGGAGGGGGGTGGAGAGAAAGCCATCGAAGTGAAGAAGATCACGGTCCGCCATTCCATCGGGATCGCCGGGAGCAATCCCGACAAGATTTATGCCTACCTGCGGACCATGCTGGTGGACTATGCCGCCTTCCATTCCCCCCAGGACACCATGCTGTATGTGGCCGGCACGGGCCCCTCCCGCCAAAACTGGCGGTGGGCCTATGCCCTGCCGCACTGCAAGGAAGCGGATAAATCCGAGACCCTCTGCTTTGAAGAAGATCAGAAACCCGGCGAGAATGAGGCAGACCGCATGCGCCTGTTCTGGAAGAACATCCGCACCATCCTGGAACGCCGGCGCATGCGCCTGCAGGATAAGGAAAGCGGTGAGGATGTCAAGCTGCCCTTCATGCTGGTCGTGGTCGATGTGCTCTCCCCGGCTCCGGACTGGTCCTGTCTGAAGGACCTGGAAGGGGAGGCCGCCATCTCCACCATCCTGATGGATGGGCAAATGCTGGGTGCGGCCATCCTGTTCCTGATGCCGGACCGCTCCTGCGTCCCCAGCCGCACCAACGCGATTATCGAAGTCGATAATGACCCCGACGATGAGGACTCGGCGGTTTTCCGCTATGCAGAAACGGGCTTCAACAGCGCGCGTTATGTTGGCCACACCAGGCTGGTGGCCAGCCAGGAGATCGCCCGCAATTTCTCCAAGCGCCTCGAGCCGGTCGACATCCGCCGCGGTTACGGCTCCAGCCTGGCCTCGACCGTCACGCTGATGGAAATGCTGGGGGTCACCTCGATCGACCAGCTGCAGAAGCTGACCCTGGAGAACTGGAAGCGCAGCATGGATCCGGCCTCGGCCGACTGGTTGTACACGGCGGTCGGCCTGCTGTCCGGGAACGAGCCGCGTGTGCTCACTTTTTCAGCCAAGGCGGACGGAGTGCATGGCATCATCGCCGGCTCTACCGGTTCGGGCAAATCCGAACTGCTGATGACCCTGATCATCGGAATGGCGCTCAATTTTAACCCCAACGTGCTCAACTTCGTGCTGGTCGATTATAAGGGCGGCGCGGCTTTTGAACCCTTCAAGCGCCTGCCCCACAAGGTGGATATCGTCACCAACCTGGACCAGTCCGCCACGGCCCGGGTGTTTGCCTCGATCATTGCCGAGCTGGACCGGCGGCAAAAGCTGAACACCTACACCAACTCCAAGGACATCGTGCACTACCGCAAGAAGGGTCTCAATCTGGATCCGGAGAGACCCCCTTATCCGCACCTGTTCATCATCATCGATGAATTCGCCGAGATGATCGCCGGGAATGCCGAGTACAAAGCCCAGTTGGAAAGCATCACCCGCCTCGGGCGCGCCCTGGGGGTGACCTTGATCCTGGCGGCGCAGCGCCCGGCTGGCGTGACGGACCAGATGCGGGCCAATATCAAATTCCGCATCTGCCTGCGCGTGGAGACGCCGGACGACAGCCGGGAAGTCCTGCGGCGTTCCGACGCGGCCTTCCTGCCACCCGGTATTCCAGGCCGAGGCTACCTGCAGGTGGGCAACGAGAACATCGAGTTGATCCAGACCGCCTATACCGGTGGGGATTACAAGGGACCCCAGGAAGAGAACGTCGCCCCGAACGTCATCTGGCTGGACCTGCCGAAGAAATCGGCGGCCAAGAGCGCTTCGGAACCGCCCAAGTTGTATGATGTGATCGTCGATATGATGGCAAACATGGCCCTGCAGGAGTCGCGTCCGCAATGGCGGCCCTGGCCTGAGTTCCTGCCCAATCAAACAGCTGCAAAAACCCTCAACCTGCAGACCCCGCTGGATACCGCCTACATGAACGATGCGGACATCGAAGTTCTGCGCATGTACAACAAGGAAGATGCGACCTCCCTGACCCTCAACGAAAAAGCCACCACATTCTGGAATGACGAGTTTGCCTGGACCGGTGTCCAGTGGGGCAAGAACAGCATGCGCCCCCTGATCGGGGTCGTGGACAATCCGTATCAGGCCAGTCAGCGGCCGCTCAGCATCAATTTCCCCAATGGACATGCGGTTGTGTTCGGGGCTTCCGGACGCGGCAAGACGACCTTTCTGCGTACGGTCATCACCAGCCTGGCGCTGACCCATTCGCCGAATGAACTCCATATCTACATCCTCGACTTTGGCGGCCGCGCCTTGAATGCCCTGCGCGATCTGCCGCATGTGGGTGCCGTCATCACCTCCGAGGAAGATGAGCGTGTCCAACGTCTGCTGCGCAAGATCAATGAGATCATCGATCAGCGCCAGATCCTGTTCAGCGAAGCCAGGGCGAACAGCCTGGATGCCTATAACCTGGCGAACCCCACGAAGAAACTGCCCGCTGTGCTGGTCGTGATCGATAACTTTGCGGAGTTCAAGGAATATTATGAGGCGCTGCTGGCGCCGTTGATCGGATTGGTGCGCGAGTCGCGCGCCTACGGCGTACACTTCCTGTTCTCCGCAGACGTGCCCGGCGCCCTGTCCGGCAAATTGTTCAACCTGATCTCCGAGCGTTTTACCCTCAAACTTTCGGATGCCTCAGAGTATTCTGAGATCGTGGGCCGCGGGGTGCCGGCTGATCTGAGCCCCGTCCCTGGCCGAGGGTATGTGCGCGTGGGCAATACCCCGCTTGAATTCCAGACGGCCCTGCCCTTCAAATCAGAAGAGGGCGACCCGGACGGGCTGTCCAAAGTGGGCAAGATGGGTTTGCGCATGAAGGAGATCTGGAAGGATCAATGGACCACCGAACGGCCATCCTCCATTGAGACGCTGCCGCTCCGGGTTACTCTGGAAAGCATGATCGGGCAGGTCGCAGTCCCCGCCGTGCGCCGCCTGAACGCTCTAATGGGCATCGACGACCGGACTTTGGAGCCAGCCCTGATCGATATCGAGCGCCAGGGACCCCACCTGGTCGTGATCGGCCAGCCTTTCTCTGGAAAGACGACCACCCTGCGCACCATGATCCTTTCCGTTGCGCACAATTATTCACCCGACGAGGTCATGATGGTGCTGGTGGATTTCTCGCGCCGGCTTTGGAAGGGGGGCGAGCTTTCCCTGGCCGACCTGCCGCACGTGGTGGGAACACTGGCCAGCATCGACGAGCTGGACGAATTCCTGGAGAACATGAAGGAGGAATGCGCGGAATTCGACACCAGGCCGAAACGGCGCAAGATCATGATCTTCATCGACAACTATGACGCCTTTACCGAAGAATCCAGCCGCAAGAAGATCAGCTTCTTTGAGGGGCTGGCCGCCCTGGTCCGCAAGTATCAGACCGCAGGGGTTTACGTGATCGCGGCCGGTTCGGTCGCCATGATGAATGCCCAGGACGATCTCCGCAAGGTGTTCACGGCTCCCAACTTCGGAATTGCGCTCAAGAGTGCGGATGCCGTCAACCGCATGAACGGAAAGTTTCCACGCAGCCTGGCAGACGTCGAGCTGCCTATGGGCAGGGCCTTCACGGTCCGATCCGGCATCACCTCCATGCTGCAGATCGCCACTCCCTACGTCAACGATGAAGATATCGAAGGATCCTTGGACAAGTGGGTGAAATTGATCCAGGCCCGCCATACCCAGGGCAAGGTGAATTGGATCCGCAAACCCCCGGCGGGCGGAGGGCAAACCACCCCAGTGGCTGGAGCGCGCGCGCCCTCCGAGCCGGCTCCTGCTTCCAAGGAAAAGGGAAAAGGCAAAAAAGGCGCAGAAACCGACAAATACGACCTCAAAGCCTTGAAGAAGGGACTGCTCGAAAAGGGCATGTCGGAGTCGCTCATGAACCTGCTCTCGCCGAGCGACCTCGTTGAAAACGCCAGGAGCATGGGGTTGATCAAATAACCGATGGAACGGTATCAGGGATGACCATGGACGATTATCTGGATGTCGAGATCGATGTTTTCGAGAACAGTGCGCAGCATGCCCGGCTGCGCAAAGGCATTACGATTGCTACACTGATCCAGGAGACCCTCAAGCAGTTTGATGACATCGCTGCCGATGCCCCGGACAAATATGCGATCTATCTCAAGGGTGCCGACCGTCCGCTGAACTCAGCCTCCACGCTGGAGCAGCTGGATATCCAACCTCATGACGAGTTGGTTTTCGATTATGTCCGGCAGACCATCCGGAAGATGCTGGACCCGGAGCAGTATGCCCTCCTGCGCGAGGAAACGACGGGGAAGGTATACGATATCCAATGGCAGCCGGCCGTGATCGGTCGCCCGGACGCGGATGTCGGCCATAACATCATCCTGGCCGTGAACGTTCTGCCGCTGCCAAATGGTATGACAGTTTCGCGCCACCATGCCCAGATCACCTTTTCTGAAGGCCACTTTTATGTCGAACCGTGCGCCGAGCATAACCCGGTCTTCCTGAACGGCAAGGAGATCCCGCTGAACACCAAGCGTGAGATAAAGAACAATGACAGGCTTGCCATAGGGCGCAGCAAGATCATGATGGTCTTTCAAACCCAACGGGCAGCTGCCTCGACGTTTGCCGAGCCAAAATCTCAAGCGGCCAAGCGGACACCCGCCCCAGCACCCCCAACCCCCGTCCCACCCCCCCAGGCGGCCAGTTTGGCGGTCGACAAGGGCGAGACCGTTTTATCCGCTGGCGATAACCCTCTGACCTTCCTGGTCATTGAAGCCTGTTCGGCGGCGGACCATGTTGGCCAGAAACTGGCCATCATTGAGTATCCTTTTCTGTTGGGGCGCTCGCTTCCATTGTTGAGCGACGAAAAAGAGATCTCGCGCAAGCATGCCGAGATCACCTATGACTCGCATGAGAAAAAATTCTACATCACGGACTTGAAGAGCACCAACGGCGTAAGCCTGAACGAAAAGAAAATTCAACCGGAGCAACCTTATGAAATCAAGCCCGGCGCCAAAATCGGTCTGGGCCGGGTATTCGTCGTACGATTTGGGGTGTAGGACTTCGGGAATTCGCCCGGCCGTTATTAGGTCTGTGAGAGGCGCCGATTGAACCCTGTCGAAGTAGGGACGGCCTGTATAGGCCGTCCCTACTCTCATATTATTTAAGGTACGCAGGTCGGGCAATCGATGGACAGTTGAATAGTCGTTCCCGAAGAAACGATGCCGATTGAAACCTTTTGGTCGCTTTTTACCCAATCTTCAAGGACGCTGCTCGAATCGACATAGCTTGTATCCAGGGTCCAGCCTGCGGCTTTAAGTTGATCATCATAAAAATTCTTGATCGCATTCATATCCGCATTGACCTGGAAGCTTGCACTACCGGGAGTGATCAATTGCACCACGGCCCCCGGGAAGATCGGCACATCTTGCGGCAGCCCGGCCGATGCAAGATTATGCAAGGTTAACTGGATATCGAGAATGGTTGCGTTTTCATGTGGAGTGATGGTCAGCTCGATTTCATTCCCGTCCGGCATGGTGAAGGTTAAGTCATTGTTTTGCCTCATATCGATGGTCGCGGTGGGCATGGGCGTTACCCCGGGCGGAAAGGTGAGGGTTGAACCACAATCCGAACCACCGCAGCTGCCATCCATGGGCTCAGGGGTTGGAGCCTCTTTCCAATTTTGTGAAGCCAATTGCTGGGTATAGAAATTGGTCACAGATGCATAGTCTTTAGGGATATAAAACTCCCACGAACCATCCTCAGCTTGCAACATTTCGAATTGGCTTGGCAGGGGGAAATCCTTGGGCAGCCTCTGAGCGTATTTGGATGCCACGCGGTTGTACTGGCATTGGATCCTCAGCTGCCCTTCAGCAAAGCCGATATCCAGAGAAAGGTAAATGTTGAATTTTCTCCAATACTGGTTCTCTCCGCCTGTAAAGTTTGGGTCCCTGTAGCGAAAGGTCCAGCCTTGTTTGGGCAGATTGTCCGTGTAATACTTACTCACCGCATCCGGGGTGGATTGGGATTGAATGGTGAAGGAACCGCTGGTGTCGTTTGGATCGTAATTGTCGGGTGAAGTCATCTGGGAATCCGGGGCCACGGGGAACGATTTTTGGATGTCAGCCTGGGACCCGCTCAGCTCCAATCCCCCGGATAGCGGTGGTTGGGTGGCGGCCTCCGGCTGGGTGGCGATCCCTGGCTGAGATGTGGCCTCTTGTGGACTGGTATTTTGAGGAATGTTTTGGATGGTACCGGCGGGTAGGCTGCAGGCCCCGACCAAGAACAATAGGACAAGCATGAAGACGATCCAATTCTTGCGGTTCATGTTGGTTTCTCCTGTTCACATCCTGTCTGCCCGGTTACAGATCGAGTTCCGGTGTTGCCTGGAAACGGGTGTTCCACCCGACGGGGTAGTGATTGTGGATCATATTCAAGTATGACTGAGCTGGACAAAATCGACCCCCTGGAAGGTCGCTGGAAATCCAACGGTTCATTGGATCATGATCACCACTTGTTGGGCTGCCTTCTCGGTTGAAGTGACGATGGTGAGCTCGACCGTACGATTGTCCCCTTTTGTGAAAGTCCACGCGGTCATATTATTCCCCGTGGTTGTGTTAATGATCGTCCAGCCATCGTTTACCATACCGGTCTTATAGAAATCGGCGACTTGCTGGAGCGGCATTTTCGTGGAGAACATATACATCATCATGGCCGGATTGCCACCCGATGCAGCCGTGGTCGTCGTCGTCAAATCCCCGTCGTTATCCGTTAAAATTGGAATATCGGCAGGAAAGCCCTTGATGGTCTGAAATGGGGTCCCCGTCGTGGCGGCTGCCCCAACGGCAGTAGGTTGAGTGGCGGGTTGAGTGGCAGGTTGAGGTTGAGTTTGGGCAGGCAGGATTTGAGTGGGTCCTGCCGCGAGGGGGTTTCCCTGGGTGATCACAGCAGCCGGAGGAATGAAGGTGGCAGGCTTTACCGCCGAGACATAATGGGAGGCGAAGTACGCAGCTCCGATCAGGACGAGTACCACAGCCACCACAGCCACACCGCCGAGGACGATCAGGCCAATCTTCCACCCCGCCATCCTTGGATGGGCCGGTGGATTACTGACTGGCGGAACCACGATCGGGGCAGCGACGGTCGCTGCCGCACGCACCGCATGCATGTTCACCACCGTAGCCTGATCCGGATTGGCCGGCTGAGATACGGGCGCAAGCATGGTCTCTTCACCCCGGGCGAGTTTTTCGAGCAGGCCAGCGAACACGCCCATATTGGGAAAGCGGTTTTCTGGTTCCTTGGCTAACGCCTTGAACAGGACCTGTTCGACCGATTCCGGCAGCCCGGGGACAAAGAGACGGGGGCGAGGCAACGGGTCCTGCATATGTTTGATCAAAACCGCCGCGGGGGTATCCGCGCTGAATGGCAGATGCCCGGTGACCATCTGGAAGAAGACAATACCCAATGAATACATATCCGTGTGTGGATCGGCCTTGCCCATCCACTGCTCGGGCGCCATGTAATCTGGAGTCCCGATGCCGACGCCGGTGGCGGTCAGCTGGGTCGATTCGCCCGATTCGATCATTTTAGCGATTCCGAAATCGGAGAGGATCGGTGCGCCTGAACGGCTGATCAAGATGTTGGCGGGTTTTACATCCCGGTGAATGATCTTTACCTGGTGGGCATACTCCAGGGCGCGGGCAATCGGGGCCAGCAGAGCAGCCGCCTCCTGATAAGGCAAGGGCTGGCCCATCTTTTCCTTTAAAGTCCCCCCTTCGACAAAAGGCATGACCAGGTAGGGTATTCCCCCCTGTTCGCCGTAATCCAGCACTTTCAGGATGTAGGGATGATCGAGTTGGGCAAGGGCTTTGGCTTCGCGCTGAAACCGTTTGAGGAATTGAGTCTGGTCAGCACCCACATTCACATCCGTGCGGATGATCTTGATGGCCACGTTCCGTTCCAGGGTGGTATCGAATGCCTTATAGACGGATGCCATGCCGCCTTGCCCGAGAGGTTCGATGATATGATAGCGACCCAGGTTTTGACCGACGAGATTGTCCATGGAGACTCCGTTCACTGATGGGGAATTTGTTGTACAAAAAAAACAGGAATTTCCCTCCCGTTTATTATACAGCCTTTGAATACCACCCGCTTAAATAAGCGAATGCCTCCAAACGGGTTTAGGATGTCCCTGTTTTACCGACCTGGTCGGGGAACCAATTAGGATCGATGTGCGCAGTGCCTTGACTGGCCATCCCCAGCTGAGGAGATCCGGCTACTTCTGCCACTGGGTTAGGGCGGCCAGCATCTGCGGGTCGAGGTGGTCATTTTGGAGCTGGATGGCCTGGATGAAGGCGTTCATGCCTGCAAAGGCCTGGTCCGGGCTGGGCTGGGGATTATGGTTCGGATCGCTGATCCAGTCGATGACCGTCTTCCAGCTCTGCGGTTCGGTGATCGCCATGAGGGCCGGGTACCTGGTCGGCACCTTCTTCCAGGTCCAGAAACACCAGCCGGCGTTGATCTCGTTGTCCGGGTTCTCGAACATGGCGACGGTCGAGTCGATCATGGCATAGGTGTTCTCGCCGAATTCCCCCGCCCAGAGGGGCACCTGCTGGGCATCCGTCAGCGTGACCATTTGATGGAATTTTTGCTGGCGGTTATCCCCGAACCAGGTGTACATGTGGAAGCCGTAGACCTGGTTTCCGGAAATGGGCGCGGGGAACATGGAGAAATCAGAGGAGAACGCCCCGCCCTCCACGATGAGCATGTGATCGGGGTCGACGGAGCGGATGGCTGCCGCGATGCGCCGCTCGAGGCTTTCGAGGATGGCACCGTTCGGAGGCAGCGGCTCGTTGATCAGGTCGTAGCCGGCGATGATCTTCCGGTCGTGATAGCGGCTGGCGATGGCATGCCACATCGCCACCGTGCGCTCCTGGTTCTCCGGCGAGTTCCAGATCAGCTGGGACTTCGTGCCGGGATCGGAGGGCGCGAGGCGGGATTGCCCGCCGGGCACTGCATGCAGGTCCAGGATGGCATAGACGTGGTACTGGTCGCACCACCCCAGGACCTGGTCCAGGATCTGCCATCCGGAATCCTTGTAGACATAGGGCTGGCTGTCATCCTCCAGGATCCTGGCGTTTATCGGGATGCGCACGGAGTTGAAGCCCAGGGCGGCGATCTCCTGGATATCCGCCTCGGTGATGTAGTTGGCATAGACCTGCTGTTCAAATGTATTGGCCTGGTCCGCTCCTACCTGGGTCGTGAGCCGGTCCATCAGGGTGGTCTGGCTGACGAGCATCCCTTTGCCGTATTCCCAGCCCTCCCAGAGCAGCCAGCCGCCCAGGTTGACCCCCCGCAGCTTGAGCGGCTGCCCATCCGGTCCGATCACCAGCTTGCCCTCCTGGTGGACGAAAGAATTATTGGCGACGTAGTCGGGGTAGGAGGATTGGGGCGGGGCGGTGGGCAGGGGAACAGAGGAGTTCGCCCGGCCGCAGGCCAGGGCGGAAAGGACCAGAGCGAGGAAGGCGGACAGGATGAAGACATGTCTCGGTTTCATGGGAGCATCGCCTCGTGGGTCTTTGCTGTGTCCGGAGTATAGCACGCGGGGGAAGCGGTTATAATTCCAGAATAATGGTAAAAGATGTGGACACGATCTATTTAGATTATGCCGCCACCACCCCGCTCGAGCCGCGCGTCCTCAAGGCGATGCTGCCGTACTTCAGCGAGCGCTTTGGCAACCCCTCCTCCATCCATCGCTTTGGCCAGCAGGCCGAGGCCGCCGTGGATACCGCCCGGGAGACCGTGGCAGGCGTGCTGAACTGCCGGCCGGACGAGATCCTCTTCACCTCCTGCGGATCCGAGTCCGACAACCTGGCCCTGCGCGGGGTGCTCCTGGCCCTGCGCGAGAAAAAAGGCGACCGCTGGCTTGTCACCAGCCGGGCCGAGCACCACGCCGTCAGCAAGACAGCCGAGCAGCTCGCCAACCAGTACGGCTTCCAGCTGGAATGGCTGGAGGTCGACGAGTTCGGGCGGGTCAGCCCGGAGACGGTGGAACAGGCGCTTTCGGAGCGGATCGCCCTGGTCTCGGTCATGTACGCCAACAATGAGATCGGCACGATCAATCCCATCCGGGAGATCGCCGAGGTCTGCCACCGGTCCGGCGTGTACCTGCACACCGACGCCGTCCAGGCGGCGGCTTACCTGAGCGTGGATACAGCCGCCCTGGACGTGGACCTGATGTCCCTCGGGGCCCATAAGTTCTACGGCCCCAAGGGGGTCGGTGCGCTCTACGTCCGCAAGGGCACGCCGCTTTCCCCGGCCCAGACCGGGGGAGGTCAGGAGTTCGGCCTGCGGGCCGGTACGCACAATGTGCCCTACATCGTCGGCCTGGCCGAGGCGCTGCGCCTGACCGCCGTGGAAGGCGAGATGCGCCGCGAGCACGTTCTACCCCTGCGCGACCGCCTCATCGGGCGTGTGCTTGAGGAAATCCCTGATAGCCGCCTGACCGGCCATCCCGAAAACCGCCTGCCGAACCATGCCAGTTTTGTGTTCCGGGGTGTGGACGGCAACCTGCTGCTGACCCTGCTGGATGCGGCCGGCTTTGCCTGTTCCTCCGGATCGGCCTGCAAGACGGGCAACCCCGAGCCGTCGGAGGTGATGACCGCCCTGGGCTTGCCGCGCGAGTGGGCCCTGGGCTCGCTGCGGGTCACCCTGGGTGCGCAGTCTTCTCCAGACCAGATCGAAGCCTTTTTGAAAGCCCTGCCTGACCTGGTGAAGAAGGCCAGGTCTCTTCGAGCGGGGCACCCATGAAGACGAAAGTGGTCGTGGCCATGTCCGGGGGAGTCGACTCCTCGGTGGCGGCTGCCCTGCTCCGCGAGCAGGGTTACGAGGTCATCGGTATGATGCTGCGCCTGTGGTCCGAACCCGGCAAGGAGGATTCCAACCGCTGCTGCACCCCGGATGCCATGGCCCTGGCGCGGCGTGTGGCGGCCAAACTGGAGATCCCCTTTTACGCCGTGGATGCCAAGGAGATCTTTCGCTCCACCGTGCTGCAGGCTTTCCTGGACGGCTACGCCCAGGGACTCACCCCCAACCCCTGCCTGACCTGCAACCGCCAGGTCAGATGGGAGTTCTTGCTGGATCATGCCCTGGCGCTGGGTGCGGAGCATATGGCCACCGGACATTATGTGCGCCTGGCGGCAGGCAGAGACGGCCGGGTGCAGGTCCTGCGCGCCCGGGACCGCAACAAGGACCAATCCTATGTATTGCATGTGCTCACCCAGGAGAAGCTGGTCAGGGCGCTCTTCCCGGTGGGCGATCATCCGAAAACGGAGGTGCGTGCCCTGGCGCGCCAGTTTGATCTGCCCACCGCAGACCGGGCGGACAGCCAGGACCTGTGCTTCCTGGCCGGGGAGGATTACCGCACCTTTCTGCGACGCCATGCCCCTGGCGCGCAGGCGCATGCCGGTCCGATCGTCAATCGCCGCGGTGAGGTGATCGGCGAGCATCTGGGGCTGGCTGCTTACACGATCGGCCAGCGCAAGGGGCTCGGCCTCTCCTCGGCGGTGCCGCTGTACGTCCTGGAAAAGGATGTGGCCGCGAACACGCTGGTCGTGGGGGTCGAGGGCGAGCTCGGGCGGTCGGACCTGTTGGCTGAGCCGGTGAACTGGATGGATGGGGCGCCGCCCGCGGGACCCTTTCGAGCGGAGGTGAAGACCCGCTACACGGCGAAAGAGGCCGCGGCGGTGGTCCAGCCGCTCGGGGCCGCCTCTGTCTCGGTGCACTTCGATCAGCCGCAACGGGACATCACGCCTGGACAGGCTGCGGTCTTTTATGACGGTGACCGCCTGCTGGGCGGCGGGATGATCCGGTAATGCGTATAGTCAATAAATGGGATCGATGAAACCCTCATCAAGGAAAATGCCGTGACCCTTCCTGCCCTGCTCTTCGGTCTTGTCCTCGCCTCGATCTATGGCACCACCTTCCACTTCTGGAAAGGGGGCAGCCTGGGCAGGCTCATGCTCTACCTGATCCTGGCCTGGGTTGGTTTTTGGGGCGGGGACATCCTGGGCGCACTTTTAAAATGGGATTTCGCCGCGGTCGGCCCGATCAACACCGGCATGGCCACCTTTGGGAGCGCCGCCCTCCTGTTCTTCGGCGAATGGCTCAGTCGCGTCGAAGTGACCCGAAAATGATCTCCGCGGCAGGAAATAAAAATCCCTCCCCGCGCCGGGGAGGGATTTTTGGTTCAATTGAGAGATTACATGGGCTTGACGTGAGCCGCCTGCAAGCCCTTCGGACCCTGTTCGATCTCGAACTCGACCTGCTGGCCCTCCTGGAGGGTTCGGAAACCCTCTGACTCAATGGCAGAATAGTGGACGAAGACGTCCGGGCCGCCCTCGCGTGCGAGAAAGCCGTAACCTTTCGCCGCATTGAACCATTTGACCGTTCCGGTCACACGCTCGTTCATGTACTTCTTCTCCTATGATGAAAAAGGATAGAGATTGGATGTTCGTATCCGATATGGCCGAGGTGCTTGGACGATGCAGGCATAAAAAACGCCGACCTGAACCTGGTGCTTTGTTCTGGCCGGCTCCCTTCGATTCCAGCGCGAACACTTGCATCCCTTATCTCAGAGTTTATCAGGCAGATTAAAAAACGTCAAGAGTTTTAATGATAAGATTAACCCACTCTTTTGAAAGGAAAAACCATGTCTCCTCATATAGAATCCTTCCTGTCGGCCCGGCTGTTCATCTATCCACAGCTGGTCGGGGACCGGATCACCTTCATCAGCAATCTCTCCGGACGCCTCAGCCTGTATGCCATGTATTATGGCGGTTCGGTCCCGGAGCCGCTCCTGCCGCCCGATATCGCCCTGCAGAATCCGGAACTGATCGGCGGGCGCTCCTACTCCGTCTTCCCACACCTCGGGAAGATCCTGGTCATGATCGATCACGACGGCGATGAGAACTACCAGCCCATGCTCATCCCCGAGACCGGCGGATTCCCGGAACCGGCCTTTGGGTCCACGTTTGCAAACTACCGGGTCCACCTGATGGATGGCGACCCCGAACGAAACATCGTCTACCTGAGCGCGGAATCGCGCACGCGGCCCGTCCAGGAGACCTATCGCGGCGACCTGGCCTCGGGCCGCGCTGAAAAGCTGGCCGAATCCGAATTTGGTGCCTACCCGGCCGCGCACTCCGCAGACCACAGCCAGGTCCTCTATGCAGATACCTATACGGTCGGGGATGCGCTCCTGTACGGACTCGAGGGCAGCCGGAAAAAGGTATTCTACGGGAAGGCGCTCGACGAGCGCAAGCCGGCGGAAGAGGTTCCCTTGAACGGCATTCAATTCGTGGAATTCAGCCCGAGCGGAAAAGGCCTGGTCGTGGTGAGTGCGGTCTTCGAGGATCATTACAGCCTGGGCTACCTGGACCTGGATGCGCCGGGGAAGCTCTTGCCGGTGAAGCTGGAAGGAGAGCTCCATACTGGGACGGGGGAGCTGACCGGCCTGGTCCATTTGAAGGGAACCCGCTACGCGCTCACCTTCAACATCGACGGCTGCAGCTGGCTCTATGAAGGCGTGTTTAGCGAAACCAAGCGCCTGATGTCCCTGAAGAGCGTCCTGGTCGGACAGGGCGACCTCTCGGGCGGCGTGCTGGAGCATATGGAGTATGACCGGGATGGCGACCGTTTTGTGCTCTCTTTCTCCACGGCGGTTTCACCGACGCAGATCTACACGATCGAAGGAAAGGACCGCGAAACGATCGTCATGCACACCGAGGAAAGGATCCTGGGCATTGCGGAGGGTCAGCTCGCCCGGGGAGAGGATGCCTCGTTTACCTCCTTCGATGGGAAGCGCATCTCGGCCCGGCTTTACCTCCCCTCGGCCGATCTCGGTTATGCCGGGGCGCGGCCCCTGGTCTACTACATCCATGGAGGCCCCCAGGGACAGGAACGCCCGGACTTTGCCTGGTTTTCGATGCCTTTGATCCAGTTCCTGACCCTGCGGGGTTTTGCGGTCTTCGTCCCGAATGTGCGCGGCTCGACCGGCTACGGGCTGGATTACACCAAACAGGTGGATCGTGACTGGGGCGGGCAGGACCGGCTCGATCACGTCCACGCCATGACGAAGGTCCTGCCGAAGGACAGGCGCCTGGACGTGAAACGCGCCGCCGTCGTAGGACGCTCCTACGGGGGTTACATGACCCTGACCCTGGCCGGCCGGCATCCGGAACTGTGGTCGGCAGCCTGTGACATGTTCGGGCCCTACGACCTGCTGACCTTCTCGGAACGCATCCCGACCACCTGGAAACCGTATTATGCGATCTCCCTCGCCGACCCCGGGACGACCGTTGGGCGGGCCTTTCTTCAGGAACGCTCGCCGCGCACCTACCTCGACCGACTGGCGTGTCCGATGCTGGTCATCCAGGGCCGCAATGACCCGCGGGTGGTGGCGAAGGAATCCGAAGATCTGGTGGTGGACCTTAAGAAGCAGGGCAAGGATATCCAGATCCTGGTCTTCGAGGATGAAGGTCATGATGTCTTGAAGTACAACAACCGGGTGAAGTGCTACAACGCCATTGTCGATTTCTTTGACCGCGCCTTGAGCGGTCAATAGGGGGTTTCCATGCCCTGGAATTTGACCTCCTCGCACGCCCAGCTGGGCGACCTGGCGCTCCTCGTCGGACTGCGCCACAAGCACTTCATTTTCCCCCTGCTCGCGGGCGGCGTCTTCCACACGCACCGCGGCATCCTCAAGCATGACGACCTGATCGGCAAGCCCTGGGGCAGCCAGGTCTACAGCCACCAGGGTTCGCCATTTTTCCTGCTCCAGCCGGGCCTGGCGGACCTGCTCATCGACCTGCCGCGCTCGACCCAGATCATGTACCCCAAGGACATCGGGTTCATCCTGGCCAACCTGAGCGTCGGCCCCGGCCAGCACATCCTCGAAGCCGGCACGGGTTCCGGATCGATGACCGTCGCCCTGGCGCATGCCGTCGGGCGGGAAGGCCGTGTCGTTTCCTATGAAGTGCGGGAGGAATTTCAAAAGCTCGCCCTGAAGAACTTGGAGCGGTTGGGTCTCGAGCGGCAGGTGGTCTTCAAGTTGGGCGATATTGCCTCTGGTTTTACGGAGACCGACATGGATGCCATGTTCCTGGATGTCTCCAACCCGTGGGACTACATCCCGCAGGTGCGCTCGGCCCTGAAGCCTGGCGGCTTTTTCTGCAGCCTGCTGCCGACCACAAATCAGGTGGAGAACCTGCTCGTGGCCCTGCGCCGGAACCATTTTGCCTTCGTGGAGGTCTGCGAGCTCCTGCTGCGCTACTACAAACCCGAGCCGTCCCGTTTGCGCCCCACCGACCGCATGGTCGCCCATACCGGATTCCTGATCTTCGGCAGGCGCATCGAGCCGAGCGTCGATGAGCGCTCCGCCGCGCTCCTGGAAGAGCAGGGTGCCCCGAACTCCGAGGAAAGCCCCTCCGTTGAGGGTGCCTCCTGATCGGGAAGCGACCTTGAGCCGCAGACTCACCCAGGCGTCCATCAGTCGTTCCCTGCAGGAGGCCTACCGCCCTGGCACGATCGCTTCGCTGGACGGCCATGCCGGCCTGTATGCGAACGTCCGCCTGCAGGCTGCCGCGGTTCTCGTGCCGCTGCTGCGCAGGGGAGGAGCATGGCATCTGCTCTACACCCGGCGCACGGATACCGTTGAACATCATAAAGGACAGGTATCCTTCCCGGGCGGTGGGTGCGATGATGGCGAGAAGGCGCCGGAGGAGACCGCCCTGCGGGAAGCCCGGGAGGAGATCGGCCTGGAGCCGGGAGCGGTGTGGGTGCTGGGGCGCTTGAACGATGTGCTCACCATCACCCGCTACCGGGTCAGCCCGGTGGTCGGGGTCATCCCTTACCCTTACCCGTTCCAGCTGGCACCGCTCGAGGTGGGGCGGGCGTTCACCATCCCGCTGAGGTGGCTCGCCGAGCCAGCCAATTGGGAGGAACAGCCATTTTCACCGGAAGGCATGCCGCGGCCCTTCCCGGTGATCACCTACCATCCCTATGACGGCGAAACCCTGTGGGGGGCCACCGCCCGGATGACCCACAATTTCCTGGGCGTACTGGGCCTGATATAAAAAAAGGACGCGCGCTGCGTCCTTTTTTTCGAATACGGGGGAACGAGATTTACTTCTTCTCGCCTTTCTTCTCGCCTTCCTCGGGTACTTCCTCTTCCTTCTTGCCCTTCTCGATCACCTCGGGCTCGGCGGCTTCCTCGGCGGCTACTTCCGCTTCGGGTGCGACCACCTCTTCGACTTCCTGCTTCGGGGCGGCTGCCAGGACGACCATTTCATCCAGGTCTTCCAGGACCTGGACCTTGTCCGACAGGACGATATCGCGGATATGGATCCCGTCGCCGATGTTGGCGAGGCCGGAGATGTCCACGACCACCCGCTCGGGGAGGTCCTGGGGGAAGCATTCGACTTCCAGCTGGTTCATGACCGTCACCAGGACGGCGTTCAGGTCCTTGACCGCCGGGGAGCTGCCGGTCAGCTCAATGCTGATGTTGGCGCGGATCTTCTCGGTCAGGGATACGACCTGAAAATCAACGTGGATCAGGTTCCCTTTGACATAATTGCGCTGCTTCTCGCGCACCAACGCCGGGTACTCCTTGCCTTCCAGGTCGACCGTCACCAGGCTGGAGCCGGTGATCTTGAAAAGCTGCCTTGAGACCACCCGGGCATCCATCGCGATCGGGATCGGTGGGACGTTGTGCCCGTAGATCACGCCCGGAAGCTGACCGGCGCGGCGCAGGGCATGCACCTGCTTGCCGATGATCGTCCGGTGGGTGGCTTGAATAACGACTTTTTCCATGAAACCCTTCCTTGAGCGCCTCTCACCCGCCTCGGCGGATTACCTTCGCTCTCTAGTGAACGGATCCGGCGGATCCCGGAATCTTAACTTTTTCGGCGTCCGAACAAGAACTGGCCCAGGAGCACCACCGCCCCGGCGGCGACCCCTGCCAGCAGGGAGGCCAGGACCACCTGACGGGTGTCCATGGCGGTCTCCACCTGCCCTTCCACCTCGGAGGCGATCAGGAGCACCGTGCGCACCCTTTCGGCCTTGACGGAAGTTGCCAGCATGAGACCGGTCGTCGCGCCGTCACCCAGAACGGCATTCTGGGCGCTGACGATCCCGGCCGGTCCGTTCAGGGCCGCATCCTGTGCCTGGAGATAGACCACCGCGCTGCCGTTGACGGTGGCCGCCCCGGAGTGCACTTGCCCGATCAGGGCGTTGTGCGTGGAGACATAATCGGCGCTGACCTGGCCGGCGGCGGACTGATACAGCTCAACTTCCTGGGCTTCGACGGTGCCCACGGCACTGCGGTGGATGCGCGCCATATCGGCTGCGACCTTGTCCACCTGTACACCGGTCAGGTTGGCGATCTGCGGCACCGGGGAGTCTTCCTCGGAAATCTCGGGATTGTCTTTGGCCATAGATTCTCCTACCGTCCAAAAAGGCATCTCCAGGGGGAGACGTCTCCGGAACGCGGCGGAATTGTAGCCGTCAATGCGGGAACCGTCAAGTGCGGCGCGGCTCCTGAGGGGATTGGACCATCGGCCCTTCCTGGCTCCAGGAGGTGATCCCTGGGAAGGATCGGTGGAGGGTGAATTGAAAGGCTCGTCTATTCAGCCGGTGAGAGCATGACCTTAGAAACGTCCCATGGTTGGCTGAGGAAAGCCGGTTCGATGATATACTGCCCTTTCCAGGTCAGTGATCCACCCCGGAAAGAAGCCGATCCACGGCTTCACCCATATCAGTTTCATTTTCCGAACCGGCGATGGGCGCCTCACGACCTGACGTTCAAACGAGGAGCAGCATGGCAGGCACTAAATCCAGCAGGTCGGCGATGGGCGTGGCAGCATTCCGCGCCATCGAAGCACAGAAGCCGGAAGCCGAGCGGATCTGCGACGACCGTTATGCCCGCGCCCTGATACCCGGCGGATTTCTCATCTTCCTGACCCAACTGATGGTCACATCCGGCTTATACGACCGCATGGCTCCCGGAGCGATCCCGTTCGTGGTCGGGCGGGAGCGCTACATCGACGATTACCTGAAAACCTGTCTCGGCGAAGGCTTGGATCAAATCGTCCTCCTGGGAGCCGGGTTCGACACGCGCGCCTACCGCATTCCGGGAATCGAGCGCACGCGTGTGTTCGAAATCGACCAGGCCGCGACCCAAACCGTCAAACTGGAGCGGTTGAAGAAGATCCTGGATCCCCTGCCCGCTCACGTCACCTTCGTCCCCATGGATTTCAATACCCAGGAGCTCGGCGAGCGCCTGCAAAGCAGCGGCTACCGCGAGCAGGGTAGGGCGCTGTTTATCTGGCAGGGCGTGACCTATTTCCTGACAGCCGAAGGTGTGGACCGGACCCTGGCGTTCATTGCCGGCCATTCCGGGCCGGGCAGCGCCGTGATCTTCGATTATATATTCAACGAGACGCTCCATGAGACGACCCGAGGGTATGGGAGGTCGCTGCAGCAGGCGGCACGGGTGAGCGGGGAGGCGTATTTATTCGGCATCGATCGTGGCCGGGTCGGGTCCTTTCTGGCCGAGCGGGGTTTCCGGGATGTGGTCGACATGCAGCTGGAGGCTATCAAGTCGAAGTACTTTACCGGCCCGAATGCACGGCGCGTGATGGCCACCGGCCTTGCCATTGCATCGGCCAGGGTGAACAAAACCTAGGGAGGTGTACCGTCCCCGCCACCCGGCCGGGCCGCCGCAATCCGGCCAGGAACTCTCCCCCTTGCGGGCCTTGAGCCAGCCATTCCCGGCTTCGCCTCCAGGGACGGATCCACGCGTCCACGAGGGGTTAATGCTTATCGAGAGTCACTTCGGGATAAGCCGGGGACGGACCCAGGAGCAGCTCTTCCCGGGTTCCTTTCAAATACTGGTCGAAGAAGGCCACAAGGTAGGCGTTCGTGATCTGCAGGCCGCGCGCCGGCCGGATGGAGCCCTCGTAGCCGGCCATGACGAATAACGGCTCGACCAGTCCCACCTGGCGGTAGGGCAGGTCGCTAAAGTTAAAGTGACGGGTTCCTGCAATCGAAAGCGAGTATGCCCCGCCCGCTTTGGTGTTCAGAAAAACCTGCCGCATCGCCGCGCAGCCCTGGTCGCAGCCCTTGCTGTAATCTTCCGTCATGAACAAAAAAGGTTTTGGGACGGCTACAGTCATTTCGTTGCCGGTGGGCGTTCCATCCATGTCCACCCCGGCTTGGCAGCGCGGATCGGTCTGGCACAGCCCCAGGGCGGTCGCGCCGCCAAAAGAGTGGCCCCATTCACCGACGTGCTGCAGATCCAGCCTGTGGTTGAAAAAGCCTGTCTGGGCCGCGTTCAAGGCAGCCAGTTGGTTCAATACAAAGAGCTCATCCTGTTGCCAGACCGCCTCGATCCGGTTGGCATCCGCAGCCGCCTCGGCGGGAGTGGCATTGTCCGGTATGGTGCCTTTGGCCGTCCGCAGCACCACTTTCCCATCCAGGAATACCGTCGTATTGGCGGTATCTGTCGGGTTGATCCCCACCACGATATAGCCATGGCTGGCCAGGTTTTCCGCAAAGACCGTGTAATCCGTTGCGATCGGCCCCATGCCGGGCTCCATGATCAGCACCGGGAAGGCTACCGGAGCCGCCGCCAGCCGCACATCTGCGAAGGAATGCGTCTGGAAGCGGCTGAAGTTATTCTCGATCAGCTTGCCCGCCGCTCCCTGGTCGGTATTGCGCACCTGCACCCAGGCCGGCGGCAGATATGGCGCCGGGGTCGTCCCCGCCTGTGCCGCAGGGTACCAGACCCACACCACCAGCTCGCGCGGCGCACTGCCCTGGTTAGCCAGCGGATCCGCTAGAGCAGAATCCACCCAGTTGAATTCGCTCCTCCCCACCGCATAGCTCCCGGTTGGAGCTGGCAGTGCCAGCGCTGCATTTCTGGCGATCGCCAGGTAACCGATAAAAGCAGCGATGGCAACCACAACCACCAGGAACGCAAGTATTGCAAATTTGAGCAGTTTACCGATGACGCGCAACAGTCTCTTCATTGGGATTAATGCTCCACTCGCCCCCCGGGCGGCCGCGTCGCAGCCCGAAGACGGCCGCAAAGCTGCAGGCCGCCATCACCACCAGGATGCCGTAAAACCAGGTCTGCGTGCTGGTTCCCCAAGGCCCAAAGTTCCCGGCAAATATCTCTGGCAGGGCCGAAAAGGACAGCCAGCCCCAGGCAACCGTGCCCACCAACATAACCACCATGGCGATCGAGGTGATCACCGCCGGCACGAAGGCGAATGTGTAGATCTTCACCGTCAGGCTGCGGCCAACCGCGTGGAAGGTCTCATGCTCCACATCCGTGGCGGAAATGGCTTTCCAGACCGCCAGTGTGCTGGCGATGGCCCCAAGGACAAAGACCAGCATGAGCCCCTCCATCAGCAGACGATTTTCGGGTGGGAAATTCCCCGGCTGTACCACCTGGACAACGCCCGGAAGCTGGATCCTGCCCGTCGAAACCAGGAACATAAATCCCACGTAGAGCACCAGGGCCAGGAAGGAGAAGACAGGCACCAGGAGCAGGCCCAGGGCGCGGCGAATGATCGTCAGGGCCAGCGGCAGGCCGCCGATCACAACCGCCAGGATGGCGACAGCCGCGCCGATCTGGATCGTCGTCCAGGACGCAGCCAGGGCAGCATTCGTTTTCATCAGCGGGATCATGGGACTGTCGTCTGCCAAACCGACCAGGCCAAATCCGGCGATGATAAATCCAATGTAGGCGGCGAAAACAATCAAAAGTGTGGTGCGGAGCTTGTTGAGCCTATTCATTTTTCTCCAACTAAGGTTTTCTCCGTTCAGGAGTTGCAGGTGTGCATCCACGGCACCCAGGAACACATCCACCACGTCCAGGGGTGAGTGCAAGCACTGCTCGAGTAAAATATCGAACTCGGTCGCATACCGGTCCCGCCAGGCACGCGGGTACAGGCTCGTCAACCAGGGCCTGATTCTATCCAGGATCACGCTTCCAACCTCTTGAGGCCCAAGGAGACGAAATTTTCCAAGCTGGCCAGGGACTGGCGCAGGAAGGCAACCCCCTGCGCGGTCAGGCGGTAAGGCCG
>Ga0209039_10000974_pt1 | contig 27836 bp, 30 predicted proteins | sample BogFormECP12_OM1_FD_188238 | JGI IMG/M metagenome (GOLD analysis project Ga0209039, IMG submission 188238) | Bog forest soil microbial communities from Calvert Island, British Columbia, Canada - ECP12_OM1 (SPAdes) (version 2) | ecosystem: Environmental > Aquatic > Freshwater > Wetlands > Bog ... | reverse complement strand
GTGCTCGAAAACCCGAATGGGGTCGAACAGATTCTGGCACATCGTATCGGTTGTCAAAGAGCGTTTGTTCTGCCTCCCTGTCCAGCAGAGTGGCTACCAACGAACCTATTGAGAATAGCACATGTCGCGAAAATGTCAACACCGCATTACTCCTAAATCTCCGTTTTCCACACGCCTCCTCAACCCCTTACTAAACCCAACCACGTCATTCCGATCGGAGTTGTAGCGCAGGGCGAGCCTCGAGCCCTGCGGCTTTTCTCTCCCATCCCGTAATTCCTAACGGAGTCTGCGCAGTGAGGTATGGTTTTGAATCGCACGACTCTTGTGCGATGAATCTCTCCCGGACCAGTCGACTCACAGTCAAGTCGCACAAAGCACCGGAGGTGCGCCACACCTTAACCGAGCGCGCCTGCCCTGAGCGAAGCCGAAGGGACCGAAGCGGCCCGAGTCTTTTCGCCGCGCGGTTTGTGCGCGTCGGGCCTTTCTCCGTTTTGTCATCCCGACCGGAGCAACGGCGCCCTTTGCCGTTGCGCAGTGGAGGGATCGCGGCCCAAACTAAATACCAGCATCAGCGTGAAAGACCCTGAAGCAACCCCAACACCCAGGCTCCCAAACCGAACCCGGGCCACCCTCCGCGTTTCTTCACTCCTGCGAGACTTGCCGAACTGATTTACCCTCAACTATTTCCATGTCAACACCAAACTACACGAATCACCCGGGCCAACCGCCAATAGGACAGAACGGCTGTGTTGTGATATAGGTTGGCTATAATCAGGCAGCAATTCAAATGGGATTAAAATCTTGGTTGGCACGAAACACGCAAACTCCTGCAGAGTACGCTGCTGTCTACACGCAGGGTCTTGAAGATTTGATTAAATATTTAGCAGCCTCTCTTGTGATTTTCAGCGGTCATCAGCAAGTGGAAGCAGGAGACGGCCCCCATCAGGTGGCCTTCGAAAACTCTTTTGAGATGCAGCTATCTGGATACCATCTTGTAACGCAAGACCCATTTGATTTGGCGGAACCAAGTGCAACGAAGTTTCAGACGGAAGAACTCTTCCCTTCTGCCTATCGTGCTGCAACGGCTTTCCTTTCTCTTTACTCAGACGGCACGGCACGCAAAATTATGGGGCCAGAGAACGCTGAATTATTCGTGAAGAGCCTGCATATCGCCATTGCGAAACGAGGTGCTTGTCAATACGGGTTCGACCCCGAACCCCGCAACACCTTCGCGGCCATTCAGTCACTCATTCCTACTTTTCTCTGTCACAGGATACTTAATGAAGAAAGCTTTGGCGTGGACGATGGTCTCGGCAATATCCTCCAACACCTTAGTATCTCACCGGACGGAAAGACCAGATACGCATTTGAGGTTGGCTCCAAAAAGCAAATTGTTGGTTGCGCGGCACACTATTTGAAGGTTCTGATGAACGTCGATGACAACATGCAGAGGTGTGCTAAAGACCTTCGTTGGCAAAGGAATGCAGCCAATGAATCTCCGAACAGGCTTGGCTTTCATAATTATTCCATATTTGCTTTGCGTAGACGGTTGCTCAGTTGATGACCAGACTAGCGCACCAACAACAACCCACGTTCCTTCGCAGCCAGCAGCCAATCCAACTGAAAGCGCAGCCTGCCAAGAAATCGAAAAGGAAAACATGGCCCAAACTGCTAAATGGAATGCTGAAGATGAGGCAGCAAGTTCGCGGCATCTGGCAGAACTCGAACGATTGGAGAACTCAGCCATGTCTGGAACGCAAGAGAAAATAGCCAAGAACAATCTAATTGCGAAGCAAGACATGGAAGACACAGCACGGGACAACAGACAGAACAATGAACTTGTCAGACAAACTGAAAAATTGAAAGCCGCTGGCTGCCTTGGGAAAACTGACCCAAAGAAATATGGATTCTAAGGAAGGGAGATAATTTAATGCCACTCTCTTTGGCACAGAAAAACACTTCGTCTTTCTTCAAGAAAAAGGCTAGAGAGAAGTCAAAGCGGGCAAGGGAATTGGAGAAAAGCGCGGCTATCGAAGGTATCTCTTCTGGCCTGAGAACGAAGTTAAAACAAGAAGCAAGAAAATGGCACAAGGAAGCCAAGCAGGACAGGAAGACTGCTCAACAAATAATCGACCGCCGAATTAACTAAAATGCGGGCGGATGGCGCAGCCTTAGATTCCGAAAAAGACTTTGGGTGGCCCATCCTTTCGCGGCGGGTGGCCGACACAACAACGAAGAAATAGACTTTGGGTGCCGCACCCTTTTTTTCCTGAGCGTGCGGGTTTTTCTTAGGACCTTCTGCCCGTAGCCAGGCTTACCTCAACTTAACCTCAGCGCTTTTTCGCGGACGCCCGCCCAGCTTGCCGTTCTTCCGCGACGCGGCGATTTTCCCTCGGCTCCGCGAAAGTCCGCCCAACCCGCCGAGTCTCGCCGCCATCCATCGCCGGCTGCCGTAAACCCCCTCCAGCAAGGCAGGCAGGTATAGATCAGCGTCCAGTTTTGGAAAATGAATCCCATATCCTGAAGGACTGATCTCGATTTTCTCGAGTTCCGCGGGGCTCGCTTTGTCCAGGCCTTCCGCATCCTCTGGAAGGAGACCAACTTCCAGGCCGGAGTTCAATCCGATCACGATACGCCCGCTCCGGCGGTCGTAGCGCGCCGACACCGCCCTCGGAATGCTAGCCCGAAGCTCCCTCGCGCGCCGGTTCGCCCGTTCGAACTCTTCCTCAAAACTCATGAATGCTTCTCCACGCCTCGCAGAGTCTCCACAAGTTCTCTGACAAAGCCTCCAAAATCCGCCTTACCTCTCGCCGCGAAAATCCATAATTCTCAGCCAACTCCACCGGCCCGTTCGGGCAGTTCAGCACAAACCTGGCCTCACTACCTCTTCCAATCACGTGAACGTGCGGCGGCCGGTGGTCGTTCGTATAAATCGTGACCCGCAGCCCGTTCAACAGCAGGACGGTCGGCACGGTTATATCCTACCACAATTCCCAAGCGCTTGGGTTTTTTGTTGGCGTGGGTTCCGCATTCCAATCACCTCCAGGCGATCTGATTATAGTTCCTATTTATTACTCTATAATAGTTAATTAATAGAGTTATCGTGGCGGGTGGCCCGGACGATAGGTGGGAAATAACCCCTGGGTCCCCCGTCCTCGTGGTTTGAGGGCGGGTCTTGGGTTGCCTCTACTTTTCCGCTCTGCGCGGCCGGCGAATCGATCGCTTCGCCGGATCGGAACTCGACAGCTCGAACAACACCACCGGCCGCCGGTCCGGAAATTCCGCCACAATCCGCACTTCCCCGCCCATCGCCTTCACCGTCTTCCGCAGCGTCGAAAGCAGCAGATCGCTTCGCTTTTCCAGCCGCGACACGCTGTCCTGCGTCACCCCCAAAAGCTTCGCCACCCGCGCTTGCGTCAGCTTCCGGGCTTTCCGGAGCTGCCGCAAGCTCATCTCTTCCGCAATCAGCTCGCCGGCGCGTGCCGCCACCTTCTTGCGCTGTGCGCTATTCAACTTGGCGATCTTTTCCCGGATATTGACGGTCATTCTTTATTTCCTTTCCTTCCTCAGCCGGTCAAGATGGGCATCGAAGCGATCATCGGCTTTCCGGATCAACTCTCGATAAAACCTCTTCTCGCTGACGCCCGACTTGTCTCCCGCCACCAGCAGGATGGCCCAGCGTTTCGGATCGAAGGCAAACGCCACACGCCATTCCCCATCCGCCGCGCTAAACCGCAACTCCTTCATGTTTGCGTGGCGCGAGCCATGCAAGGTGTCCAGTCGCGGACGTCCCAACTGCGGCCCGAACCGTTCCAGGAGCAGCGCCAAGGCCAAAATCTCCGTACGCACGTCCTCGGGCAAGCGATCGAACTCCGGCTCAAATTCGTCGCCGACTTCAACGGCCCAGCGTCCATTCATTATATGTCATCTAATCCATATGATGTCATCACCATATTTTATGAAACGCCCTGTTCCTCAGCCCGATGCCCGGCGCTGGCGTTTGGTGAAGTCTTTGTGATGGACTTGAGGTCCATGGCGGGAAGGTACCACTGTTAAATTTAACTAGGAAGCAAGAAAAGGGCAAGGATAGGGTAGCTTCCCTTTATCGTCCGGGCCGCTCGCTGGTTGTGCAGTTTTGAACACTTTCGCTGTACCGGATTTTTCTTGCCGCACCCGAAAACATGTGCCACGATTGGTGCGTCTCCCCGGCTTCGCTCCCCACCGCGAATCTGGTCGCGGCTGAACCGGTAAAATGCGCAAAACCCTTCACCTCTATCTCGTTAAGCCTTCCCAATATGATGATGATGGTTATGTGGTGCGTCATCTCCGCGGCGTTCTTCCCAGCAACACGCTCGCCTGTCTCGCCGGACTGACCGAAGACGTGGTCCAGCGAAAGCGCCTGGGCGATTCCTGGAAAATAAAAGTTCACCTCTTCGATGAAACGGTGGACAAGATCCCTGTCAAGCGCATCTGCCGTTCCGAGCGCTGGGGTCTTGCCAAAACCATCGTCTGCCTCGTCGGCGTGCAAACGAACCAATTCCCCCGCGCCTGCGATCTTGCGTACACGTTTCGACGCGCCGGCCTCACCGTTCTGATCGGTGGCTTCCATGTCAGCGGCTACCTCGCTCTTCTCCCGGACATTCCTCCGGACATTCAGCAGCTCCTGGACGCGGGCGTCACCATCGTCAAAGGCGAAGTGGAAGAAACCTGGGGCGACTTGCTGGACGATGCGGTGCACGGCCGCCTGAAGCCTCTCTACGATTTCCTGAACAACAAGCCCGATCTCTACACCAAGCCCATCCCCGCCATCCGCAGGAAATACCTGCGCAAGTTTGCCGCCTCTAATTTCGGCACGCTCGATTGCGGGCGCGGCTGCCCGTTTGAATGCTCCTTCTGCACCATCATCAATGTGCAGGGGCGCAAGATGCGCTTTCGTTCCGCCGAGCACATCGCGGAGTCCATTCGCCGCAACTACCACGAAAACGGCATTACCTTCTACTTCTTCACCGACGACAATTTTGCCCGCAACAAAAACTGGGAAGCCATCTTTGACGTGCTCATTCGCCTGCGCACCGACGAAAAAATTCCCGTGCGATTCATGATGCAGGTTGACGTGCTCTCCTGGAAAATCAAGAACTTTGTCGACAAGGCCCGCCAGGCCGGCTGCCTCAATGTCTTCATCGGCATGGAGAGCGTGGATCCCGGCAACCTCGCCGCCGCCGGAAAGAAACAGAATCAGGTCAGCGAATACCGCCAGCTCATCCAGGCCTACCGCGATTCAGAAATCTCCACGCATGTCGGCTACATCATCGGCTTCCCCTTTGACACCGTGGACTCTATCCGCCGCGATTTGAAGTTCCTCATGCACGAGGTCTGCCCGGACCACGCCTCTTTTTTCATTCTCATGCCTTTGCCCGGCTCCATGGATCACCTCAACATGCTGCGCCGCGGCGAGTGGATGCACCCGGACTTCAATCTCTACGATTCCCAGCATGAACTGACGCATCATCCGTACCTGAAGGATGGCTCGTGGAAAGAATCGTACTTCGAGGCCTGGCGCACTTTCTACAGCCTCGAAAACATGAAAGCGATCTTGCAGCGCGCCCCACGCGTCCACTACTGGAACAATTTCCTGCGCTTCATCTGGTACAAGAATTCCATTCAGACGGAAGGCCGCCACCCGATGATGTGCGGCTATCTGCGTCTCAAGGGCCGTACGGCCCGCCGTCCCGGTTTCCCGGTGCTTTCCCGCTGGGACTACTACACCTCTCGCACCAAAGAAGTTTTCCGCGATCTCCGGGGCATGCTCAGCGTCCTTGCGGAAATGGAAGAGCTCTGGCTCCAGACCCGCCATCCCTCCGAAGCTGAGCGTCGCGTCGTGGAAGAAATCACCGTGCTTCGCGAAAAGTACGGCCAGCTCAGGATCAAGGATTTGCAGGCAGCCTTTCAGCGCGCCAAGGAACATTTCCCCACGCTCCACGTGCCCTCCAAGGTCACCCTCTTTTGGGCCAAGTGGAGCCCCCTGCTGGCTTCCCATTGCGTCTATACCCGCGCCGACCTCGACGCGTATTGGAAAACTGTCAGCCTGCGCTGGACGCAACGCCACATCTTCCGTATCCCCGTCTTCACGATGCCCCTGAACTTCTTCCGTGACGCCCAGCTCTCCCTCCTCTTCCTCTTCCACATGAGCCGCTCGCTTTAACGCGGCGACCTTTCTTAGTTGAACGCTTACTTAACCTAGCGCCCCCTGATCTTTCCCCTGTTTCCTGAATAAGCTCTACGCAGGCTCTACAGTCCATCCACGCTTTTCGACCTGCCGTCGGAAACCCTTGCCTTTCGTCGCGAAGGAGATGCCTTGCTCCCACGTCGGTGCCAGACTCCCGGCTAGGAGGCATCACCCGATGCGAATCAGAACTGCTTCAGCTTTCGTTGCTGGATTTGGTTTGTTGGCAGTGTTCGGTCTGCCCAGCAGATCAGCACTCGCGCAAGCCCCGCAAGAGCAGTCGTCATCCGTTCAAACTGGGTCGGCGCAAGTCTGGAGCCTGCCGCAGGGAACGAGCGTGAAGGACACCGGCCCCCGCACTTACCGGTTTTCCGTGGACTACAACACGGCGAACACCAAGAGCGAGATGGTGTACCGTCAACGTGTAACAGGGGAGAACACGCGCGGGCTGGCGGGCGGAGAGGTCATGTGGAAGAACGTCACACTGGCGGATGCGGCCGGACCAGCGGCTCCGTTCGCAGCGGCGCAGAAGCGCGATTTTATGGAGGGATTTCGTTACCGTAATAATCTTGGCAGCACTATGCAGCCGGACTTCTTCAAGGGATTTCCTCCCACGGCGGTCGTTGAGCGTAATCTGGTTTGGGACACCGGGATGATCGAGATGTTTGGCCAGAACTACTTCGGCCATTTGAAGCTGAACGAACCCTACCACGCTATATCGAACGAGGACACGAACATGCCGGACGTGGGCACAATTCACAGCCGCGACGTCGTGCTGGAGTGGATCGGACGTTCGCAAAGAAACGGGCAGGACTGCGCCCTGATAAAGTACCAGGCATTCTTCAACCCGGTGGAGATCGCCAATGGCGGGATGACTCTGAAAGGACGCAGCGACTATTGGGGAGAGATTTGGGTGTCGCTGGCGACCAAGCAAATCGAGTACGGCACCATCTATGAGGCCGTGGTGGGAGAAATGAGACTGGCGGGCCAGGACATGCAGGTTGTGAACATTTTCCGCATCGGCACTCTGGAACCCATAAACGCAAAGCAGTAGAGATCACGCGGAAAGCATGGGGAACAAAATGGCTCTAAAAAAGCACAAGTGGCCGCTTTACTTGCTGTGGCCCAATCTAGCCGTGATCGTGGTAGTTCTGACCCAGATCGTGTGGCATCAGATCTCAACCGCCCGTGAACTGCTGCACGTTCTCGCCTATGACCTCATTTATGCAAACTTAGTCGCCGCACTCGGTGTGTTGCTGGTTGGCGTGCTTCCGCAAGTATTGGCTCGCCGCAAGCTTTCGCTGGTTACCACCCTGGCTCTGTGCTTTTTTGGCGTTGTTCCCGTGGGCATCTTGATGGTGCAGGCGCTACTGATGGGCATCGGCATGGTGGTTCCGCACCATTTTTGGGCAGAGTACTTTCGGACACTTCGCGTCTGCATGCCGCTAGCCCTGGTGTTCGGCTTCGGCGCCATTTCGCATGCATCCTTGCGGGAACGCGTACAGGTCACGGAAGAGAAGCTTCACGAAAAGGAAGCAGCCGAAGAGCGGACAAAGAAACTGGCGGCGGAAGCGCGCTTGCGTTCGTTGGAAGCGCGCATTCATCCGCATTTCTTGTTCAACACTCTGAACTCCATCAGTTCGCTCATCACCGTGAACCCCGCTCGGGCGGAACAGATTGTGGGCCGGTTGGCGGCGTTGCTGCGGGCCTCCCTGGACAACAGCAATCAACCCCTGATTCCATTGCGGCAGGAACTGGCGATGGTAGAGAGCTACATGGATATCGAACGGGTGCGCTTCGGCGACAAGCTGCGCGGGTCAGCGCAGGTATCGGCGGAGTTGCAGGACGCCCAAGTGCCGCCCATGTCCGTGCAAGCGCTGGTCGAGAATGCCGTCAAGCATGGAATCACTCCGCAGGGCGGCGGTGGCGAGATACAGGTCACCGCGTCCGCGGAAAATGGCAGTTTGCGCATCGAGGTGCGAGACACTGGGCCAGGCTTCGACCTGGCGGCGATTCGCGCTGGTCATGGACTGGACAATCTTGTGGGGCGTCTCGATGCGTTGTTCGGGGCGAAGGCGCGTCTGAACGTTTTTCGGCGAGAAGGCTATTCTGTGGTAGAGATGGTCATGCCACGCGTATGAAACTGCGCGCCTATCTAGTGGATGATGAACCGTTGGCGCTGGAGCGCTTGCGCTGGTTACTGGAACGCACGGGACGGGTGGAAGTGACCGGCAGCACCACCGAGCCCGAAAAAGCGGTTGCGGCGTTGACGGCGGATCCGCCCGACGTGTGCTTCCTGGATATTCAGATGCCGCGTCTGGATGGTTTCGAGGTTCTGGCGCGGCTGCCCAGCCAGCCCATCGTGATTTTCACCACTGCTTACGTTCAATACGCGCTGAAGGCGTTCGGCGTGAACTCGGTGGACTATTTGCTGAAGCCGGTGGAGGCGGAATCCCTCGAACACGCTCTTCAGAAGGTCGAACGCTTGCTCGGTTCTGGCCAGCTCGCGCAACCGAATTTGCAGGTTCTGCTCAAGAAGCTTACGGACTCATTGCGGGAAACCAAGCCCGATTATCTTGATCGAATTGCATCGCGCCTGGGAGACCGTCTGTGGTTCCTCGATCTGGCGCGGGTAACGCATTTCTATGCCGGGGAGAAGCTGACTTACGCGGTATCGGAGGGCAAGGCGTACAGCGTGGACTACACGATCTCTGACTTGGAAAGAAAACTGGACCCGAAGAAATTCCTTCGTATCCACCGAAGCACCATGGTCAACGTGGCCTGGATCAAGGAAATCGCGGCGCTCCCAGGAGGCGCTTTGAATGTTCGCCTGAAGGACGCAAAGAGTACAGACTTGACCGTCGCACGCGACCGGGCACGCGACTTCAAAGCACGCCTGGGATGCTAGCTGGGCTTCTCTACGCGCTTCCGAATGCCGCTCGAAAACCCAGCTTGGCAGCGCTGGGGATAATTTATGGCCAACTCGGGTGGCAGCGTGTGGTTTAGCTGAAGTTCGCCTTAGCAGAGGTGCGCCCCAGCTTTCGACTTGCTGCGCTGGCGTTGATGTGCCACCATGACCGGGTTCTTTTGGCGCTCGATGCCGTCCATCAAGGAGCAGACCATGGAAAAAGACCTCTCCCGCAGAAAGTTCCTGGAACACATTGGCTTGGGAACCGCCGCCGGTGTAAGCCTCTCCCTCTTGAATGAGCTGGCCGAGGCGCGTCCCGTTGCCGCGAATCCCCTGCCCAGCCGCACACTGGGCCGCACCGGCGCGAAGGTCTCGATACTCGCCTTTGGCTGTGGCAGCCGCTTCCTGATGTACGACCCGGAGGAACAAGGTCTGGCCGCGCTGAACCACGCCATAGATATGGGCATCACCTATCTGGACACGGCCTACGCATACGGCGATGGCAAGAGCGAGACGCGCGTCGGCAAAGTGATGGCCACGCGCCGCAAGGAAGTCTGGCTGGCCACGAAGATTCCGGACCGCTCTTACGACGATTTCATGCGCCGCCTGGAGGGCAGCCTGAAGCGCCTCCAGGTGGATCAAGTCGATCTGCTGCACATTCATAGCCTGGGCCAGGCCGCCGATCTGGAGAAGATCGAGGCGCCCGACGGCCCTCTGAAAGCCCTGCTCCATGCCCGCGAACAGAAGATGACGCGCTTCATCGGCATGACCAGCCACACGAGCGGCGCGGTGATGGCCCAGGCCATCGAACGCCACGATTTGGATTGCGTTCAAATGGCGCTGAATGCCTCACGCAATGGCCGCTTCGAAGAGTTGGCGCTGCCCGCTGCAAACAAAAAGAATCTCGGCGTCATCGCCATGAAGGTCACCGGGCAGGAGTTCCTTCTGAACAATGCCGCGGGAAGAGCGGACATCGATTCCCTGCTGCACTATTCCATGAGCTTGCCGGTCACCACCGCCGTTGTAGGCATGCCGCACATTGAAATGCTCGAGCACAACATTACTGTGGCCCGCGGCTTCTCTCCGTTGAAAGACGACGAAATGGAGCGCCTGCGCCACGCACTCTCGCCTTCGCGCGAGGACCTCGAGCACCGGCTCGTCGGCCACCTCGATGGCCCGACAATGACGCCCCACGTCTTTTCGGTTTAGCCATCCGCCGGGCCAAAAAACGCGCAGACAGCCGGAAGCCTCTTCAGGACAACGGCAACCGCGCCAATGCAAGCTCTTGCTGCTTTTGGCGTGCTCTGGCCTCGACCTGCCCGCTCGCCGTTGCTACGATACCTGCTGACGCGAGGTTCCCAGGACACTGCGGCAGCACTCCTCATGCATAGAACGACGCATCAACAACCTATGACCCGGCGAAAGGACCTCGCCCAACAGCTCCTGGTCCTTCTCAGGAGGTCCAATCTGCTGCGCCCCGGAGAGCGCCTGGGCGTTGCTGTTTCCGGCGGCGCGGATTCCGTCGCCTTGCTGCATCTGCTCCTGGAACTGCGGGAGGAACTGGGCTGCGTGCTGTGCGTGGTGCACTTCAATCACAGATTGCGCGGCCGGGCTTCGCAGGCAGACGAGAAGTTCGTGGCGAAACTTGCCGCGCAACACGGGTTGGAATTTTTTGCAGCCGCGGAGAACATCGCGGCAAAGACCAAGCGCGAGCGCGGCAATCTGGAAGATGTAGCACGGCGGGCGCGATACGCCTTTTTTGAGCGCCTCGTGCAAGAACGCCGCCTCGACCGCGTCGCCGTGGCGCACACGGCCGACGATCAGGCGGAAACCGTTTTGGCGCACATCCTGCGCGGCACGGGACTCGCCGGACTTGGCGGCATCCATCCCACCACGGGCGTCGTGCTGCGCCCGCTTCTCGGAATCCGCCGCGCGGATTTGCGCGCCTACCTGCGCGGCAAGCGCCAGCTTTGGCGGGAAGATGCCTCCAACCGCGACACCAAACGGATGCGCGCCCGCATTCGGCACAAACTCATGCCTTTCCTTGAAAAGAAGTTTCAACCCGCTGTCGTGGTTCACCTCTGCCAGCTCGCCGAATTCGCGCGGGAAGATGAAGCGTATCTGGAAGGCCAATCGGCGCTGCGCGAGAAGCAATTCGCTCAGACAGTGCAAAACATTACGCGGCTCGCCTTGCCCGATTTTCTACGTGAGCCTCGCGCGATCCAGACGCGCCTGCTGCGACGTATGGTCGAACGCCTGAAGCCTCGCAGCGGCCAATTGAGCGCCACCCACGTAGCAGCTCTCCTGGCGCTCGCGGAACATCCCGACAGCGGCAAGTCCCTGCAACTCCCCGGCGGCGTGGAAGTGCGCCGGGAATCGCAGACGCTCGTCTTTCTGTCCGCGGCGAATATTCAGCCGGCAGGCCGGGGGAAAACCCCGCCGCGCGAATATGCCTACGAAGTGGATTTGCGCGCCGGCCAGGCTGAGTTGCATGTTGTGGAACTTCCGTGCCGCCTGCGCCTCAGGGTGATTGACTGGCCCCAAGAAGGGCGAGAAACTAACAATACAGGGGCCGTCTTGGACCGTGCCAGGTTACGTGTACCCCTTGTGCTGCGCAACTGGCGCCCGGGCGATTCCATGCAACCTCTGGGTCATCAGAAGCGCCACAAGCTGGCGCGCCTGTTGAACGAGATTGGTGTCAGCCGCTGGGAAAAAGGAGCCTGGCCGGTGCTCAGCAGTGGCGGGCAGATCGCATGGGTTCGCGGATTGGGAGCGTCCCATGAATTTGCCGCAGGAAAAGAGACCCGGGCAGGCGTCGTGATCGTCGAGGACCAAGCATCGTGACCAAGGCAAGCGTTGCCACGTACACCGCTGCGCGCATCGCGAATCGCGTGAAGGCCCTGGGCCGGGAGATTTCCCGCGGCTGCCGCGGACGCCGGCTGGACGTTGTGGTGACCATGGACCGCGCGTTCATCTTTGCCGCGGATCTGATTCGCGCCATCGACGCGCCCGTGGTCGTACATTTTGTACGCGAAGATGTGCGCGACGTTGACCTGGGCGGCCGCACGCGGCGCGAAATTTTTTTCGCCAATCGCGACGCCATGGCCGCCAGCAAGGAACATCCGGAATTCAAGGGCCGCGATGTTCTTCTGGTGGACGCCATAATCGAAAGCGGCATCACACAGGATTTTCTGTTGCGGCGCATTGGCGAGAGCAAGCCGCGTTCTCTGCGCCTGGCCGTGCTTCTGGACAAGCCGTCCAAGCGCCATGTAGACCTGGAGCCCGATTACTTTGGCTTCCAGACTGCATCTAATAAAGTGTGGACCGGCTACGGCCTGGCCGCCGCGAACGGCACCGGCCGCAACGGCAAGCACCTGGTGGCGGGCGGTTGCGCGCCGCGGAAAAGTCGGCCGAAGTAGTACACCGGGAAAAGGCGCCAGGGGCGCTGCAAGGATTTTTGGGTCAATGGGTTCAGGCATAACAGCGAGGGCAAAGTGAATTCGAGTTCCACGGCTAAGACAATTCTGTTTTGGATTTCGATCGTATTCTTGGGGGTCATGCTCTGGCGCCTGGTTTCCACTCAAGGCCAGGCCGCGCGCGAAGACACGCCCAGCTATAGCGAATTCGCCGCGAAGGTTGACGCTGGGGACGTTAAGGAAGTGACGCTGTATCTCTCGCAGAACAGTTACGAGCTTCAGGGCGAATACATGCGCCCACAAAACCGCAAATTCCGCGTGCTGATCCCCAAGGAAGAGGCGCCGCAGGTGATGGAAACGTTGCACGCCAAAGCCGTGCAACTGAACGTCAAGGAAGTACACAGCAGCGATTGGGTGCTCATCCTCCTGAATGCCCTGCCGCTGCTTTTGCTCGCGGGATTTGTCTTTTTCCTGATGCGCCAGATGCAGGCGGGCGGCAACAAAGCTCTCAGCTTCGGCAAATCGCGCGCGCGGCTGCTTTCCGCGCAGCAGAAGAAAGCCACCTTCAAGGACGTGGCTGGCAGCGATGAAGCCAAGGAAGAGCTCCAGGAAATTATCGAATTCCTGAAAGATCCCCAGAAATTCCAGAAACTGGGCGGGCGCATTCCCAAGGGCGTGCTGCTCGTCGGCCCTCCAGGTACGGGCAAGACTTTGCTGGCGCGCGCAATCGCCGGCGAAGCGAATGTGCCGTTCTTCTCGATTTCCGGCTCGGATTTCGTGGAGATGTTCGTGGGCGTGGGCGCCAGCCGCGTGCGCGACCTCTTCGAGCAGGGCAAAAAGAATGCGCCCTGCATTATCTTCATTGACGAAATTGACGCCGTCGGACGCCATCGCGGCGCGGGCCTCGGCGGTGGTCACGACGAACGCGAGCAGACCTTGAACGCTCTGCTCGTCGAGATGGACGGCTTTGAATCCAACGAAGGCGTCATCCTGATTGCCGCCACCAACCGTCCCGATGTGCTCGATCCCGCCCTGCTGCGCCCTGGCCGCTTTGACCGCCGCGTGGTTGTGGCGCGCCCCGACGTGAAAGGCCGCGAAGAGATTCTCCGCGTGCATACACGCAAGGTGCCCATTTCCGATGACGTTGATCTCTCCATCATCGCGCGTGGAACGCCGGGCTTTTCCGGCGCGGACCTCGCCAACCTGGTGAACGAAGCCGCGCTCTGGGCCGCGCGCCAGAATCGCAAATTCGTCTTGATGGTTGATTTTGAAATGGCCAAGGACAAAGTGCTGATGGGCGTCGAGCGCAAGTCCATGATCCTCTCCGACGAGGAGAAGAAGAACACCGCCTATCACGAAGCGGGCCACGCGCTCGTCGCCGCCATGACGCCCGGCGCCGATCCCGTGCACAAAGTCACCATCATCCCGCGCGGTATGGCCTTGGGCCTGACCATGCAGTTGCCCGAAGCCGACAAGCACACCTACACCAAGGAGTATCTGGAAGGCATGTTGGCCGTGCTCATGGGCGGCCGTACCGCCGAAGAACTTTTCCTCGGCCACATCACCACCGGCGCAGGCAACGACATCGAACGCGCCACGGACATCGCGCGTAACATGGTCTGCGAATGGGGCATGAGCGAAATGGGCCCGCTGGCTTACGGCAAAAAGGAAGAAGCCATCTTCCTGGGCCGCGAAATTGCCCAGCACCGCGACTTCAGCGAAGATACCGCGCTGCATATCGATAAAGAGGTGAAGCGCATCGTCAACGACGCTTACGGCAAGGCGCACGCCCTTTTGTCAGACCATCGCGAGACCCTGGAGAAAGTGGCGCTGGCTTTGCTCGAACGCGAAGTGCTCGATGCCGTCGAAGTGAAGCTGCTGATGGAAGGCAAGCCGCTGCCGGAAAAGCCGCGCACGCCTCCCACACCGCCGCCTCAGGGCGCGCCCGGCACCGACCCCAAAGTCGTTCGCCCGGAGTTGCGTCCCGCACCCGGCTTCACCCGTGGCGATTCGCCAGCCAAGGCCTAAGGGAGTATTAAGTGGTCAGTTTTAAGTATTAAGTCACTCGTGAGGGGCAGCATCGTTTGCCCTGAGCGGCGAAGGGCTGCGCCCCATTCGGTAACCAACCAAAATCCGGCCACCCAGAAATAGGGTAGAATACCGCCATGGGACGCAAAGACGGCGAAAACCTGAATGTGATTTGCCCGTGCTGCCAGGCCAAGCTCGTGATTGATCCGATTTTCGGCGCGGTGCTTTCGCACGAAGCGCCGGTCAAGCCCGGGCCCGACGTGGACCTGACCCAGGCCGCCTCCATCCTGGAAGAACAGCATCGCCAGCGCGAAGACAAATTCGCCGATTCATTTTTCCAGGAAACGCACAAGGAAGACATTCTGGCAAAAAAGTTTGAAGAAGCCATGAAAAAGGCCAAGGACGCCCCGGCCGGCAAACCCATCCGCGATTTCGACCTCGACTAGCCCGGACTCGCTTTTCGCTTTTCGCTTCTCGTGTTTCGCATTTCGTGTTTCACCCTCCTCCCGCGTCCAACCCAACCCTGTCATCCCGAGTGGAGTGACGCGGCTTTTTCCTACGCGCCGTTTTCTGGCGCGCCGCGTCACGGAGTCGAGGGATCCCTCTGCGATCTTCAGACCTTCTCCACTCTATGATTTCCGCGCTTGGTCTTTGTTCTCCTTTCTACGCTACACTTTCCCTTGTCCATGCCGCCACGCAAACTCTTTCGCCTGAAACTCCGCTCCCGGACACTGCTCCTCGGTGAGCGCACGCTCCTCATGGGCGTGCTGAACGTCACCCCGGACAGCTTTTCCGATGGCGGCAAATTCTTCAGCTTGAAACGCGCTGTTGACGGCGCATTGGCCATGGAACGTGCCGGGGCGGATATCCTCGACATCGGCGCCGAATCCACGCGGCCCGGTTCGGCGGGCATCTCCGCCGCCGAAGAATTGAAGCGACTGTTGCCGGTGCTCGAAGCGTTGCGCGGGCGTTTGAAAATTCCCATTTCCGTGGATACGCAAAAGGCTGGCGTCGCGGAAATCGCCTTGGGCGCGGGCGCGGCTCTCTTGAACGACATCTCCGGCCTGAAAAACGATCCGCGCATCGCGGAAGTGGCGGCAAAATTCGGCGCGCCCCTGATCCTGATGCACATGCGAGGCACACCGCGCACCATGCAGAAGCAGCCCTTCGCCAAAAATGTCGTGAAAGACGTAATCGCAGGCCTGCGTCACTCCATCGCCTTAGCGCGCCGCGCGGGCGTGCGCAAATCCCAGATTATTCTCGATCCCGGCATCGGCTTCGGCAAAAGCTTCCAGCAAAATTACGAATTGCTCGCCCGGTTGCCGGAACTCGCCAAGTTGGGCTATCCGCTGCTGATGGGCACTTCTCGCAAGGGCTTTCTCGGCGCGACGCTCGCTACCCACGGCAAGCCTGCGCCCCCCGAAGCGCGCATCTGGGGTACCGCCGCCACTGTCACTGCCAGCATCCTCGGCGGCGCGCAGATCGTCCGCGTCCACGACGTGGGCGAAATGGCGCAAGTCACCAAAGTCGCCGACGCGCTCCGCATGGCGACGCGATCAAAGGCTAGTTGAATTTAGCAGTTTACCGAAAAAAGAGAATGTCATTCCGAGGCCCGTTCGCCTTTTGAACGGGCCGAGGAACCTGCTTTCTCCCCGACCTAATGCGAAAAGCAGATCCCTCGCTTCGCTCGGGATGACAGTCAATTATTCGTTTCCGGCGAAACACTTGTGCTTTCTTTGCGCAAGCGCTTTCCGCATTCCGCTGCGTTATAATTCGCACGCATTTACTTCCGCTTTTCTAAGGGACTTCCCGATGCAAACGCGCGCAATTCTCCTTGCTTCATTACTTCTTTGCTTCCTTGCTTCCTCTCTGGCTGCCCAGCTCCCTCCCCTTCAGACCGATACCTTGCATCCACTCCAGGACGTTCAAGGCAGTCCTGGCTGTTCCGCAACCGAAGCGTCCGCGTGCGCGCAAGCGGCCGCCAAGATCACGCCGATCGTTATGGGCGATTCGCCATTGGAAGAAAATCTGCGCCGCTTGACTGATGAGATCGGTGGCAGGGTCAGCGGTTCGCCGGAAATGGCCAAGGCGGTCGAGTGGGCAGTGGGCGCATTTCGCGCCGCCGGCGTTGAAGTGCACACCGAAAAATACTTGCTTCCGACAGTGTGGAGCGAAGGCAACACGCGCCTGGAACTGCTCGGCCCGGTGCAATTTCCCGTTTCGCTCGTTTCCGTAGGGCTTTCTCCAGCCACGCCGCCAGTTGGCCTCGAAGGCGTACTTATTGACATAGGCGACGGCACGGAATCCGAATTCGCCCACGCCGGCAGCGCTGTGAAGGGTGCGATCCTGATCGTTCACAACGAAGTCAGCTACACCTGGAAAGATCTTTCCGATGAATACGACAAGCCACCGGCCATCATCGAACGCGCGCTGAAAGGCGGCGCCAGCGCCATCCTCTGGACCAGCCAGCGGGAGCGCAAGCTGCTCTACCGGCACACCAATTCAGCTGATGGAAAGCTCGAGCTCATCGCGCAAGCCATTGTCGCGCGCGAAGACGCCTTGCGCCTGCAGCGCGCCGTGGCGGCCCATCCCGGCAAAGTGCGCGTGCGGCTCACCATGCCCAACAAAATTGGCGGCCCGGTGGATCAGTTCAACGTGGTCGGCGAGATCCGCGGCTACGAAAAACCCGACGAAGTCGTGGTGCTCGGCGCGCATCTGGATTCCTGGGACCTTGGCACCGGCGCACTGGACAATGGCTGCAACGCCGCGATGATCATCGAAGCGGCCCGCGCCATCAAGGCCAGCGGCCTCCTGCCGCGCCGCACCATCCGCTTCATCCTGTTCAGTGGCGAGGAACAGGGCATGCTGGGCTCGTGGGCCTACGTGCGGGCGCATCGCGCGGAGATGGACAAGTACCGCGCTGCCGTTATCTTCGACAACGGCATTGGCCGCGTGACCGGCTATTCCCTCGGCGGACGCCACGACATCGAACCCGGCGTGCGCGATGTGCTGCGCCCCTTCGCGGGCTGGGGCGTGGACAAACATACCTACGAGGCCGAAACCGGCACCGACGAGTTCGATTTTCTACTGGAAGGCGTTCCGACATTGACGGCCAATCAGGAAGTGGCCAACTACCTGCAAAACTATCACGCCGCTTCCGACACCTTCGATAAGGTGGACATTCGCGAACTCAAGTTGAACACCGTGCTCGCCGCGGTCACCGCCTGGGGCATCGCCGATCGCGCTGAACCCATCGGCAAACGCCTTTCCCGCGCGGAAATGGAATCCCTGCTGAAAGAAACACATCTCGATGATGACTTGAAGGAATCGGGCATGTGGGCCGACTGGCAATCCGGCGCCCGCGGCCGCCAGCCTTAGTCTGCCGTGGAGGCGCATCCGAGTCGATTGAGCGCACTTGGAGGTCTCGTCCGGTTCTTGATTATTGACAATTGTTGTGCGGGCCGCGAAGACAAAATGGAAAACATAAAACAGATCGTTCTTTTCCATCTTTACTGTCAGCTAGACATCTCCAAAAGATTCTGGCAGTTGCTCTTCCGTCGAGGGATCGAATTCTTTGAGGCCAAATGTGTTCGGAGCAGTCTTGGTGAAGATCTCCTGCTTACGAGCATAGTTAGACAGAGAGCCCACCAATGAGACTTTGTTCTTCTTGTCCGCAACCTTCCCAATAGCTTCCAATAATTCGTTTATATGCAGCGGCTTGCCGGCCTTCTTGATGGCATCTCTTGCCTTCGAGAGGGCGGTTCCTTGCCTTAGATCGGTGCCAGTAGAAGCGCCGTTGCTGGACGCATCTCGCGGTATGAATTTTAGAGAATCTTGAAGGGCTTGGAGGTATGACTTCGCGTCCCTAAGCTGTAACTCCAAATTCGCAATCTCTTGCTGTTTCTTTGCGATTCTTCGGTCAAAATCCTGTCTAATCCCCATGATTTGGTGCTACCTTTCACGCCGGTTCGGACGCAATGGAAATATAGCACAAGATGGGAAAAATGGAAATATATTGTGTTATAATCGCTCCCAATTAGCCGCAGGCGGGGGCAAGCCGATGGACAACGTTAACAATCAGTTGGATGCCTTGAAAAAAGTGCATTCTAACCAAAGCGAATACTGGATGGCCCGAGATTTGATGGCTGTTTTGGGCTATTCGAGATGGGAAAGCTTCCAGGCAGTGATAAGTAAGGCAAAGATGGCGTGTGAAAGCGCTGGAATCGACCCCGCAAACCATTTCCTTGACACCACGAAAATGGTCCAAATCGGCAGTGGCGCGATGGTCGGAAGAGCGGATTGTTTTCTATCTCGCTACGGCTGCTATCTGGTTGCAATGAATGGCGAAAGTTCCAAGCCACAAGTCGGAATGGCTCAAACTTATTTTGCTGTCCAAACCAGAAGGCAAGAGGTTTTTGATGAGCTAACCGAAGCGGAAAAGAGGATCGCGCTTAGGGACCGGGTCACACAGCACAACAAACAGCTCAATGCCGCCGCCAAGAAGGCTGGAGTAGTTAGCAAGATGTTCGGGGTGTTTCACGATGAGGGATACCGCGGATTGTATGGCATGAACCTGGCCGATATTAAGAGGACAAAAAACATACCGGAATCGGAGTCGCTGCTCGATTGCGCAGGGCGCGTGGAATTGGCAGCGAATGATTTCAGAATCACACAGACAGAACAGAAGTTGACGGTTGACAAGGTCCAGGGCCAGCAGGCAGCTATCAGGGTGCATCATACCGTAGGCCATGAGGTCAGGGAAACAATAAGGAAAATTGGGGGCCCGATGCCGGAGAATCTCCCTGCGGAACCCCACATTAAGAAACTGAAAGCGATACGAAAAAAACAAAAGAAACTCACGGAATAGGCTGTTTGTTCCATAGTGCCAGCCTGTTCAACGATTCCGTCACGCATGCTCGTTCAAGCTATACTGAGGTGTGAAGCAAACCCTCGCAAAACCAGCGGTACCGCGGCCCTCAACGCCACAAAAACAGGGCAAAATCCTCGCCCTCGACTACGGCCGCAAGAAAATCGGCTTGGCCCTCGCCGACTCCGAAGCGCGCATCGCCACACCTCACGACACCCTCGAACGCATCAATCGCAATGAAGACATGCGCCGCCTGCGCGAATTTGTCCGCGACCACAACGTCCGGGAGATCGTTGTGGGCCTGCCCCTCCGCCTCGACGGAACGCACGGCGAAATGGCCGAGGAAGCTACGGGCTTTGCCAACCGCCTCCGCAAACAGATTGGTGTCCCGGTCGAAATGATCGACGAACGCCTCACCAGTTGGGAGGCCGAACGCATCCTCGAGGAAGAGATGGGCCGGCGCATCCTGCATGAAACCACGCATGACGGCAAGCGAAAACTGATACGTAACACTCAGGGAAAATACACCGTGGATGCCATTGCCGCGATGGTGATTTTGCGGGAATATCTGTCGCGAGAGGGTACCCCGGAGGAGCGCGCCTAGCGTGAAGGTTCTGGCCATCATCGTTCTTCTCGTATTGCTGGCGGCGGGCGCCGTGGCCGGCTACCTCTGGTATGCCATCGAGAAACCGTTCGGGGTCATTCCTCAAGAAGGCGTCTTCGTGCAGATTCCCCACGGAGCCTCGCGCCGCGCCGTTGCCCATCTTCTGGAAAAGGAAGGCGTGGTTCGCAGCGCCATCGCCTTTGAGGTCTACGCCCGGCGTCATCCGAAGCGCACGCCCGTAGCCGGAGAGTACTTCTTCGACCACCCGCTCGCGGGCAAGGAAGTCTTCTGGAAATTGGCCAACGGTGAGATCTACGAGCAGCCGTTCACCGTGCGCGAAGGCCAGACCATGTACGACATCGCCCGCGCACTCGAAGCCGCCAAAATCATGCCTGCCGATGATTTCCTGAAGGCCGCCAGCGATCCCGCGTTGGTCAGTGATATTGCGCCGCAAGCCGCCACGCTCGAAGGATTCCTCTTTCCCGCAACCTATGGCCTTTCCCGCCATCCTACCGCCGCTGATGTAACGCGCATGATGGTGCGTAAATTCCGCGACGCCATCAAACCGATCTACCCGGAAGATCCCGCCCCTGGAGTCCCTGCGCGGTCCACTTCCATGCTGTCCACGGTGACCCTGGCATCCCTGGTCGAACGCGAAACGCCCCGGCCTGAAGAACGCCCCATCGTCGCCAGTGTCTATGACAATCGCCTGAAAAAACGCATGCTCCTGCAGTGTGATCCCACGGTCATCTATGCGCTGGAGCAAAGCGACAGCTACAAAGGCACGCTCACCCTGAAGGACTTGCGCATCGCTTCACCCTATAACACCTATCTGCACGCGGGCCTTCCTCCCGGCCCCATCGGTAATCCCGGCGAAGCCTCGCTGCGCGCCGCGCTCGACCCCGCGCAAACCGATTTCCTCTATTTCGTGGCCAACACGGAGGGCGGGCATTTTTTTGCCGCCACACTTGCGGAACACAATAAAAATGTTGCCAAATACCATCGTCTCCTGAAGGGCGAACCCGCGGAACCCCCGGAAACCCAAGTCACCAGGAAGCACGCCGCTGGCCGGGCTCACAAAGGCAAACGATGATGGACGATTTGAAAACGAAAAAAAATCTGATCCTGGAGGCGGCCCGCGCCATCGGCGTTCAGAAATGGACCCCGGCGGAAATTGACCAGTTGCGGCGCAAACTGATTGCAGATCATGGCGAAGCCGGAAAAACCAGCAACGACTATATTACCGACGTCCTGAAAGCCGTGGGCTGGAAGGTGCAGCTCACCGAACGGGAAGAGGCCGAGGAACGCTTCGAAGAAGAGTTCGAGGACATTCTGCATTTCAAGACGCTGCCCGATGCGGAGGTCAGCATCACCCGCCTAGATGAACTGATGCGGCGTTTCAAGGTTCACGGTGAAGAGGCCGCCGTGCAACGCGTTCTGGAAATCGCCCGCCTCGGCAAGCGCCGCGCGGAAATGATCTCACGCAATCGTAAAGTCGAAGCGCTCAAACGCGAGAAAAAAAAGGAAATCGCGGAGTGGTTCCGCATCTGGCTGGAAACCCCGGACGCCTTCTTTGACTGGCTCGACGTGCGCAAAGCCTCGCCCGAGTTCCGCGAGAAGTTTGGGGAAACCGAGGAGGAGTAGCGTTGGGACCGGAAACAAACGCGCCCGAACTTCCTCCTTATTCTCTCGACGTGCAGGCCCTGGAACTCGGCGCCAACACCAAGGCCGTCGGCCTGGAACTCCTGGAAACGGAAAGCCGCGAGCCTTTGCGCGGTAACGTAGCGGCGCAAATCTGGGCCGCCGCCTTCCCTGCCTTGGCGGCCAGGGAAATATTCCTGCTCGATTTTTTCAGCCACATCGAACGTGTGCGCGAATTCTGCAACACCCACGGTATTGCCTACCGTGAAGCGGCCCCGCGCTGTCTGGTGATTTCGCAACCTTCCACCGAGCAACTCCGCCAATTGCTGGCGCGCTTTGAAGCGGAGACATTCGGCATGCGCGCCGGTCCGGCCGCGCAAGATGCCGATCCCGTTCTCGAAAACGAGCTATCGCTTCGCGGCCTGGATGCGTATCAGACGGCCTACCCGCGCTACGCTTTTTGCGCCGTGGTTGAGCCCGAGGATGCCTGGGTGACGGTATTGAGCGAAAACCTCTGGCCCAGCGAAGTGATCCGCCGGGTACGGCCCGCGATTCAGCCCTTCGATGTGTACATCGCGCGGCCCCAATAAACCACGAGACTGCGCTAAACTGGAAGTGGCCAGCCTGCGCGTTCGTTTGACCGGTTTCCTCGTGGTTGTTAAATTGCTTCTTCTACGTCCAGGATCAGGGAATTCATTGATGCAGCGCGCTTGGAAATGCATGGTTCTGCTGACAGTGTCGCTCGCCGCTTGCGGCTGCGGCGGCCAGGTCCACCAGGTCACCACCGTGCCTCCAGCGCAGCGGCCTGTGGCGCAAGATGCCACCGAGGAACAACTCTTGGAGCGCTACAACGCATTCGCCCGTGGCGTGCAAACTGTGAATGCCACGGTGGAATTGAAACCCACGGCCGGCTCGAAATACAGCGGCGTGATTGACGAATATCACGAGGTCAAGGCGTTCCTGCTGGCGTCGCGCCCTTACAACATTCGCATGATCGGGCAGGTGCCGGTGGTGGGGAAAACCGTGTTTGACATGGCCAGCGATGGCCAGGAATTCGAGGTTTCCATCCCATCAAAAAATAAATTCCTGATCGGGCCGGTTTCCCTCGAACGCACCAGCAGCAAACCCATCGAGAATCTGCGTCCCCAGCATCTGGTGGATGCGCTGCTCTGGCCGGAAGTGCGCAAGGAAGAGGCCGTCTTGATCGAGGAATTCAACGACGAGGATGCCAGGTATTACGTGCTCACCGTGTTGCGCGGTGGCTACAAGAAAGAGAGCTTGCGAAAAGTGTGGTTTGATCGCGCGGACCTGCACATCTCGCGCGTGGAAAACTTCGGCCCCAAGGGCGCCCTCCTTTCCGATGTGCATTATGCCGACTGGCAGGGCGTTGCGGCCACCAACATGTCATCGGGCAACGCGTCCATCGGCGAATTCCCGCGCGTGATTCGCATCGACCGTCCCCACGATGAATATCGCCTGGACATGAGCGTCACGAAGATCGCCTTGAATGAGCCGCTGGACGCGGATCGCTTCAAGCTGGCGCCTCCGCCCGGCGAGGAAATCATGCAACTGGGCGGCGCGGCTGAGGACAAAAAGCCATGATGGGGCATCTCGTGGTGCGCAACCTGTTTCACCGGCCGATGCGTACGCTGATCGGCGTGATGGCCATTGCCGTGGAAGTGGCCCTCGTCATCCTCATCGTGGGCCTCACCTCCGGCATCCTTCGCGAAACCGCCAAGCGCATCGAAGGCATTGGCGCGGACATCATGGTACAGGCGCCCGCCGCGCAAATCCTCATTGGCTTCAGCGGCTCCCCGATGCCCATCAAAATCGCGGACAAAATCGCGGAACTCAAATATGTCCAGGCGGTCTCCCCGGCCCTATTGCAATTCAATTCCTCCGGCGGGGTTGAGGTCGTCTACGGCATCGATCGCGACACCTTCCGCGAAGTGTCCGGAGGTTTTGTCTTCCTTGCCGGGCACGATATGCAGGGCCCTGACGATCTGCTCATCGACGATTGGGAGGCCAAAGCCAAAAAGCTGAAGGTCGGCGACACTTTCAACCTTTTTAATCATGACTGGAAGGTTGCGGCGATCGTCGAGCATGGCAAGGGCGCGCGCTTGTTTGTCCCCATCACCACGCTGCAGGATCTTGTCGGCGCTCATGATAAAGCCTCCATCTTCCTGGTGAAATGCACGCACCCCGATCACACCGAGGATGTCATGGCGGAAATCAAGGAACTCCTTCCCAATCATCCCGTCCGCCCATTGAAGGATTTCATGACCTTGATGACCTCGACTAATATTCCGGGCCTGCAGACTTTCATCAACGCCATGATCGCCCTGGCCGTTACCATCGGCTTGCTTGTCATTTTCCTTACCATGTACACCACCGTGCTTGAACGCACGCGTGACATTGGCGTGCTGAAATCCCTGGGCGCAAGCAAGGTCCTGATCGTACGGGCCCTGCTTGCGGAAACCACGCTTCTTTGCCTCCTGGGCATTGCGGCCGGCGTGGGACTCAGTTACCTTGTCCGGGCAGGGTTTCTCGCTCTTTTTCCCACGCTTTCCATTTTGATTACGCCGGAATGGGTCCTGCGGGCCGGGCTCATCGCGTTGGTGGGTGCTGTGCTTGGCGCAAGCTATCCCGCGTGGGTGGCCAGCCGCAAAGATCCCGTGGAAGCGCTGACCTACGATTAAGGAGCCTGGAAAACTAGGCATAGATGGCAATCACAGTTACAATACCTTCGATTACCGACGGAAAGCTGGACCCAGAGCGGAAACCTTTGGAGCCGATACTCAAAACCGAGAATCTCTGGAAGCTGTATCACGCGGGTAAGGTCGAAGTCCCGGCCCTGCGCGGCGTGAACTTCGAGGTGTTGCCCGGCGAGTCGGTGGCGGTTATGGGGCCTTCGGGCTGCGGCAAGTCTTCGCTGCTATACGTGATTGGCGGGCTCGCGCGCGCTTCGCGCGGCCAGGTGCTGGTGGATGGCAACGACCTTACCGCCATGGGCGATGCCGAGCGCACCAAACTCCGCCGCAGCAAGATCGGTTTTGTCTTCCAGCGCTTCAACCTTCTGCCCACCCTCACCGCAAAGGGCAACATCGCCATCGCGCAATATATCCACGGCGACGGCTATGATCCCCACCGCTTCGCCGTCGTCACCAAGATGCTTGGCCTGGAAGGCCGCCTGCATCACAAACCCTCGGAAATGTCCGGTGGCGAGCAGCAGCGCGTGGCCATTGCCCGCGCCATCATCAACGAACCAAAAATCCTTCTCGCTGACGAGCCCACGGGCAATCTCGACACAAAGAATTCCGATATCGTGCTGGAAATGCTGCGGCGTTTGAATAGGGACCTGGGACAGACTATCGTGATGATCACCCACAACCCCGAGGCCACCACCTATTTCGACCGCGTCGTGCACATGCGCGATGGCATCATCGTTGATGGAGTTCCGGCGGATTGACATGGCAGGCCTCGGTCAAATTCTTTCGCGGACGTTCTTCTGGGCCTACGAGCGCGGTTCCTGGCAATACGATATCGCCGTCATCCTGATTCTGGTGTATGTGCTGCTGACGCCGCGCGGGTGGTTCCGCGACCAGCCTCAAGTGGGTTTGCCCGCGAACACCAGCCAGGTCGAACTCCTCTCCAAGGACGGCCAGACGGAAGTCTATCGGGTGGATGCGCACGTTCTGGCTCCTCCCGAACGCACTCCGGCGCTGCAAAACGATCTGCACAACGCCTTGCAGAAGGCCCGGCCGGACCTGCACGATGGCCGCTTCTCCATCGGCACGATCGAGCCGGTGCGCGATGAAAAAGGGAATGTCGCGGCTTACGAAGTAACCATTCGCCACTGATTCCCGGCGCACCTCGTGTGCCCTCCCGCGCAGTCCATCTTGGCCCCTGGCCCGTGTGTGCTCTGGCCCGCGCTGTGCTACGATTTAAAAGGGCATAGACTCACGCAAATAGCGCTCCAGGGGTTGCTTTGAAACGATTCCGCCTGTTGTCCGTTGTGCTGCTCCTCGTCGCGTTCGCCGGCATCTGTACTGCTCGCGCTGGGCAAACCGGTGGAAAGGTGTCTCTCGGCTTTGTGCTTTCCATGATGGATAAATCGGCCAAGGATTTTCATAGCCTCACCGCCGATCTCGAGCAGATCAAATACACTGCCCTGGTTAAGGACACGTCCATCGAGACGGGCCAGATTTTCGTGCGCAAGGACGAAAAGATGCGCATCGATTTCCTGAAGCCCGACCAGCGTACGATTTTGCGCGAGGGGGACCATCTGTATATTTACACGCCGAAAATCAATCGCGTCGAAGAGTACAACCTCGATAAGCACCGCGCTCTCGCGGATCAATACCTGACGTTGGGCTTCGGCACCAAGGGCGAAAGCCTCAAAAAGAATTATCAGGTTAGCCTGGTGGGCGAAGAAGAGCTCGATGGCCATAAAACGGCCGTGATTGACCTGACGCCCAACTCCGAAGAAATGCGCAATCAAATCACCAAAATCGAAATGTGGGTGGACGAAGCCTCCTGGCTGCCCATCCAACAGAAATTTTTTGAAGCGGGCACTGGCGATTACTTCATGTCTCACTACAAAAACGTGATGAAGAACCTGAAAATACAGGATGGCAAGTTCAAGCCCGATTGGCCCAAAGGCACTAAAGTCGAAAAACCCCGCGGCTAAGTAACGTCTCTACAATCAATCTCGGAACGGCTCGATTTCACAGCTTGCGAAAAAAACTCGTTTCTTTAGGAGGCCGGAGCTTCAGCCCCGGCGTGAACACCCGTAGATAGTGGGCTTTAGCCCCTGAAGAAAGTTTTTCGGCAGTCTCTTCAGTCATGCTGAAAAGCCCCGCAAATTCACAGGTTTTAACCCCTGAGGCGAGCACTTTCCCGCTCCAACAATTTTTCCTTGCGCTGTAAGCCCCAGCGATATCCCGCCAGCGTCCCATCCGTGCGGATCACGCGATGGCACGGCACGACAATCGAAACCGGATTGGTGGCGCACGCGCGTGCCACCGCGCGGACCGATCGCGGTTTGCCCAGCGCACGCGCCACCTGCGTGTACGTCCGTGTTGTCCCGCGCGGAATCTTCTGCAATTCCTGCCACACGCGGCGCTGGAATGCCGTTGCCTGCACGTCCAGCGGCAAATCCAGGCTGGGCGCGTCGCCTTCGATGCGATGCAGAATTTCCTCCAGCCACTGCTCGTTCGCTTCCTGCGTCCGCCGGATTTCCGCGCGCGGATATTCCTTGCGCAGCGCATCCACCAGGCTTTCCGGTTTTTCTCCCAGGTACACGGCGGAGACGCCGCGCGCCGTTGCCGCCACCAACACTTTTCCGAGCGATGAATTTGCCACTGTATATCCAATTTCCATGCCAGGCGCTCCTTTGCGATAAGCTGCGGGCGTCATGCCCAAATGCGCGTTCGTTTTTTCGTAAATCCGGCTCGGCGAGCCGTAGCCGCAGGCGTACAGCGCGTCACTAATCTGGCTACCCTCGCGCAACATTTTCTTGAATCGCGCCATCCGCGCCGCTTCGGCGAATGCCTTCGGCGTCAGCCCGGTCATGCGGCGAAACGCGCGGCGCAGTTTTGCGGGCGAAGTGCCGATCTGAGAGGCCAGCGATTCCAGCCGCACGCTTTCCTCCTGCGAATTCCCAAGTGCCTCCGCCGCCTTGGCCACCAAAGCCGAAAGCTCTGGGCGTTCCTTGGGGCGGCACCGCCGGCAAGGCCGATAGCCCTGATTTTCGGCTTCCTGGGCGGTGAGAAAAAAGACGGCATTCTGGCGTAGCGGCCGCCGCGCCGGGCAAGACGGCCGGCAGTAAATGTGCGTGGAACGTACCGCAAACACAAACGCGCCGTCGGCGCGCGCATCGCGGTGCAGCGTGGCCTGCCAATATTTGGCTGCGGCATGCGCTGAAATGCTTTCCGGCTGCTTGTCGAACAGTGCCGTGCTCATTGTCGTGTTCATGCGCCAAGACTACCGGGAGTAGCGCACCGCTTCTATCCGTTTTCCGCCGCCAAAGTTTGTGCCGCCGCAGCCCATGTAGCGCAGGGCGAACCTGGAAGCCCTGCGGTTTTCCTCTCCAGCACGCCCGGGTGATAGCTCCGCGTTACGCCTCTCCCGGTGCGGGAATCGCTTCA
>Ga0209039_10000973_pt1 | contig 27837 bp, 22 predicted proteins | sample BogFormECP12_OM1_FD_188238 | JGI IMG/M metagenome (GOLD analysis project Ga0209039, IMG submission 188238) | Bog forest soil microbial communities from Calvert Island, British Columbia, Canada - ECP12_OM1 (SPAdes) (version 2) | ecosystem: Environmental > Aquatic > Freshwater > Wetlands > Bog ... | reverse complement strand
CTTCCGTCGGCTTCCTGGTGCCCGATCAGCCACTCGACGCCGCGCCGCACCGCCGCGTGGCCGCGGTCCAATCCGTGCGCCGCCAGCGCCTCCAGCGCGCGCCCGGTGATATCGGCGCAGGTGGGATCGAGCATGGCGTTGTGATCGGCAAAGGGGACCTGGCGGAGGAACTCCCAGTTGTTGTCGGCATCGAAGGCCGCCCAGCCGCCGTCGCGCGATTGCATGGCCAGCAGCCAGTCCAATCCCCGGCGGTGGCAGGCTTGCTGCGCCGCCTCGTCGCTCGCGCGGGCCTGGCTCAAACCGAGCATCACCATGGCGGTGTCGTCGATATCGGGATAGAACGGGTTCTCGTATTCGAACGCCCAGCCCGAGGGTTCGATGTGGGGGCGCTTCACGCTCCAATCGCCCCGGCGCCGGACTTCGCGCCCGATCAGCCAGTCGGCGGCTTTCCCGATGCGCCGGCGCGCTCCTGCCTGGGCCAGCGCATAGGCGGCAATGGCGGTATCCCAAACCGGCGAGAAACACGGCTGGAAGTAGAACCGCTCGCCGTCATCCACCATCAGGCGGTTGAACTGGCGGAGGGCTTCCACGCGCAGCGGATGATCCGCGGCGTAGCCCAGAACATCCAGCGCCATCACCGAGTACATCATGGGCGGGAAGATCGCGCCCAGGCCGTCGGAGTGCTCGATGCGCTCCACCATCCACGCCTCGGCGCGCCGGATGGCGGTCCGCTGCAATGCCTTCGAGCCGCTGCGCTCCCACCACTTGAGGGCCCGGTCCACGGTGAGAAACGCGTTGTGCCACCCGAAGCGGGTTTCCTTGCGGCGAAAGTCCGGATTGGCGCCGGGCAGCCGGATCTCGTCCAGGTGGAAGCCCGCGGGCAGCGGGCGGCGCGGGTTGGCGGCGTACACGATGGCCAGCGGCAGCACGATGGCGCGCGTCCAGGACGACATCTGGTACAACAGCCGGAACGGCAGCAGCGCCACTTCCGGCGGAATGCTGGGACAGAACTCGCGCGGGTACAGGCCGAAGAGGCTGAGATTGATCTTGACGTAACTGTTGGCCGCCTGGATGCCGCCCAATTCCAGAATGCGCTGCCGCAGGCGGGCCATCCGCGGATCGTCCACCCCCACCCCGGCCAGTTTGAGGGCGATATAGGCTTTCACCGAAGCGCTGACTTCCGGCGGCCCGCCCGGGTAGATATTGAAACCCCCGCCGGGAAGCTGCCGCTCGAGAATGCTCCGCGCCGCCTTCTCGATCAGGGGCCGCGTTTCCGGCTCCCAGCGGCCACTGGTGGGCGGATGAAGCCACAGTTGGAAAAGGATGTAATCGGACTCCAGAGTGGTGTCGGCGGTCAACTCCGCGCACCAATGGCCGTCGGCGCGCTGCATCGCCTCCAGGCGCCCGGCGGCGGTCCGCATGGCGGCTTCGGCCGCGGCTTCGAGCGTGGTCCGGGTAGTAACGTGTGCGCTCATCGAATCGAAACCAAAAGCTCCGGCGGCAGGGAGAACCGCACGTCTTCTTCCACCAGTTCGATCTCTTCCATCGCCAGGAAACCGAACCCCCGCAAGTATTCGACCAATTCCGAAACCAGGTGCTCGGGCGCCGAAGCGCCGGCGGTTACGGCCACGTTGCGGACGCCCTCGAACCACTCCGTGCGCACGTCGCCGCGATCGTTGACCAGGTAGGAGCGGACCCCGAAATTGTCGCCCACCTCCACCAGCCGTTTGGAGTTGGAACTGTTCTGGGAGCCCACCACCAGCAGCAGGTCGCAGAATTCCGACACCGCCTTCACCGCCATCTGGCGATTCTCGGTGGCATAGCAGATGTCCTGCGCCGGCGGGCCCTGGATCAGCGGAAACCGTTGCTTGAGGCGATTGACGATGTCGCGCGTCTCGTCCAGGCTGAGGGTGGTCTGCGTCAGGTAGCGGACGCGGGTGGGATCGGGCAGCCGCAGGCGGTCGACGTCTTCCACCGTCTCCACCAGGTAGCTGCGGCCGGGAACCTCGCCCAGCGTTCCGATCACTTCGTCGTGGTCCTTGTGCCCGATCAACACGATGCTGAAACCGTCGCGGGCAAACCGCACGGCTTCCAGGTGAACCTTGGTGACCAGCGGGCAAGTGGCGTCGATGATGTGCAGTTTCCGCTCCCGGCCCTCCGAGCGGACCGGCGGCGCCACCCCGTGGGCGCTGAAAATCGCCCGCGCGCCCACCGGCACTTCCTCCAGCTCTTCGACGAACACCGCCCCGGCCTCGCGCAGTTCGTCCACCACGTGCTTGTTATGCACGATTTCCTTGCGGACGTAGACCGGCGGCCCGTATAAGTCGAGGGCGATCTTTACCACGTCGATCGCCCGCACCACACCGGCGCAGAAACCTCGCGGTCGAAGCAGAAATATCTTTTTGTCCGTCCCCGTGTTGGGCAAAAAAGGTTTAAGCGGCATAACGACAATTGTTTACGATTATAGCAGGCGTTTGCATGATGACCTGGACTGATGAGCAAGTGATAGATGGCCTGAACCTCCGGTTGGTTGCATCCGAAAACGGGATTCTGCGGATCTTGTTCCGCGCTCCCGGGCCGCCGGAAGGGCGATACGAGCGCGAGCAGCCTCTATTGGTGGAGGCCGCCCGCCAGTTGCGGGCCTACTTTGCGGGCGCGTTGCGGGAATTCCAGCTTCCGCTCGACCTGCGCGGCACGGATTTCCAGTTGCGCGTCTGGCGCCGGCTTCTGACCATTCCCTATGGAGAAACCCGGAGCTACTCCGATATCGCCCGCGCCCTCAAAGCGCCGGGATCGGTGCGCGCGGTGGGGGCGGCCAACGGCGCCAATCCGATTCCGATCCTGGTGCCGTGTCACCGCGTGATCGGAGCCGGCGGCAAACTGGTGGGCTACGGCGGCGGCATCGCCCTCAAGAAACGGCTGCTCGACCTGGAACGCGAGGCCCCGCTGTTCCGGTAGAGCCTACACGCCGTGGCCGGAGCCCGCGCCGGCCTGCGCCCGGCTCATGATCTCGTCGGCCAGCGCCTGGGGATCGTCCACATTGGGAATGGTCAGCCGGCTGGCTTCGCCCGCGGTTTCGAGCGAAAGATCGCCCACGCCCACGAGGCGCTGCAGCAGGCGCTGTTCCACGCGCGCGTCCTGCAGCTTGGAGAGCTGAATGTTGCGCGTGGTCTTGGAGAGCACGCCGCACTCATACCGCAGGCGTTCTCCGCTCACCGTGGCCTTGCGGGACTGGCGGCGCACCCAGCGCTCCAGCGGCCACAGCAACACCAGCGGCGGGAGCGCCATCAACCAGGCGGCTCCGCTGGGGTAGCCGCAGCAGCGGAAACGGGTAAGGTATAGGATCTCCAGCCCCAGAAATACGGCGGCTGCGAGGATCGCGCCCGCCTTGATGAACTTCAGCGTCGGCCGGATGGTGAGATCGCTCACGGCACCCTCCTCTCCGATCTGCCATTGTATCGCGCGCCGCGGCCCCCATCCGGCGGCTCCTTGACGGCGGGCCGTCCGTTTCGTAGTCTTGTCTCAGGCTGGCGTGGAGTAGCGCCGGCCGGCGCATTCGCCCACGGAAACCCTATGAGCAGGCGTTCCCTGGTGTTCACACTCGGGCTGGCGATTTCACCGCTGAACTGCGGCCGCGGCGCCAGCCAGAGTCTTCCGGCGGCCGATCCCGATCGGCGCGCCGACGCCCTGATCGCACAGATGACGCTGGACGAGAAGTTCCAGCTCGTGCACGGCAACCTCACTCTTCAGTCCGGCTCCGGCCCGCGAGGTGCGGGCTATTGGGTCCAGGGCATAGCGAGGCTGGGGATTCCGGATCTTCTCATGGCGGACGGGAGCACCGGCGTGGGGGACTCCGTGGGACCGGCGACCGCGCTTCCGTCGTCCATCGCCAGCGCCGCCAGTTGGGACCTGAATGAGGCCTACAAGTACGGCGAAGTCATCGGCAAGGAGTTGAGCGCCTTCGGCATCAACGTCAACCTGGGAGGCAACGTCAACCTCGCCGGCCGCGAGCCGCGCGATGGACGCACCTTCAAGACCAAGGGAGAAGATCCCCTGCTGGCGGGGGAGATCGCGGCCGCGCACCTGCGCGCCATCCAGGACCAGGGCGTGATGGCCGGCGTGAAGCACTACGCGCTGAACGATCAGGAGACGGCCCGCACACAATCGAATGCCGTCATGGACGAGCGCTCGGCGCGCGAGAGCGACCTGCTGGCGTTCGAAATCGCTCTCGCGGAATCCAATGCGCAAATGGCGATGTGCGCCTACAACCTGGTGAATGGATCGTATTCCTGCGGGATCGGTCATCTCCTGAATGAGGTCCTGAAAGGGGACTGGGGATTCCCGGGTTTCGTGCTGTCGGACGCCTACGCCACCCCCAGCTCCGTGGCTTCCGCGATGGCCGGACTCGATCAGGAGCAGCCGGGCGAGTACCTGTTCGGCGGCATCTGGGCCCCTGAAAGTCTCGAAGCGGCCGTGCAGAACGGCGACATGCCCGTTTCGCGTCTGGACAACATGGTGCATCGAATTCTCCGCGCCATGTTCGCGGCGGGCGTATTCGATCGTCCCGCGGCCCTCCGGCCAATCGACGCGGCCGGCGACGCGGCCATCGCCCAGGAAATCGAGGAGCAGGGCGCGGTACTGTTGAAGAACGCCGGCCGGCTGCTGCCGCTTAGTCCGTCGGGCGACGGATCCATCGCGGTGATCGGATCGCATGCCGATATCGGCGTGCTTTCGGGAGGCGGCTCCGCGCAGGTGTTTCCAACCGGCGGAGCGGCGCTTACTCTGCCACCGGCGTGTCCCGCCTACACCCCGGCGCCGGGAGGACTGGCGTGCACCAATGGGTCTCAGATATTCGATCCATCCTCTCCGCTTGCCGCGATCCGGGCCAAGGCGCCCCGCGCCACGGTTGCCTTCAACGACGGAACGGATCCCGCCGCGGCAGCCAGGCTGGCGGCCTCCTCGGATGTGGCCATCGTGTTCGTGAGCCAGTGGGAGAGCGAGGGCACGGACCTTCAGGACCTGAACTTCTCCGGCGGTCAGGACGCCCTGGTGGGCGCGGTGGCGGCGGCGAACGCGAATACCATCGTGGTGATGGAGAACGGCGGAGCGCAGGTGCTGCCCTGGCTGAACAGCGTCAAGGCCGTGCTGGAGGCATGGTGCCCAGGCCAGAATGGCGCCCCAGCCATCGCCAACATCCTTTTCGGCGGCGTCAACCCGTCGGGTAAACTGCCGCTCACTTTTCCCATGAGCGTGGCCGATCTGCCGCGGCCCACGATTCCAATTCCGTCTCCGCCCGGCTCTACCGCGCCCTTCGATATCGACTACACGATTGAAGGATTCAACGCCGGCTACAAATGGTACGACGCGAACGGCATCCAGCCGCTGTTCCCGTTCGGGTTCGGACTTTCCTACACCACGTTCACGATTTCGCATGTCCGGTTGACGCCCGGCTCGCCGGCTTCGAGCGGCTTCCGGGTGAGCTTCGACGTGACGAACACGGGGAACTGCGCGGGCGCGGAGGTGGCGCAGGTTTATCTGGGATTGCCGGCGGCGACCCTGGAGCCTCCCAAGCGCCTGGTGGGATATACGAAGGTATTTCTCGAACCCGGCACGGCGCGGAGGGTGACGGTATCGGTGGACGCGGCATCGTCCGCGCATCCATTGTCCTATTGGGACACCGCAACCGGCACTTGGAATATTGCCGATGGCGGCTACATCGTGTACGCCGGCAACTCCTCGCGCGATCTGGTGGTGGCCGGGCGGTTCGGCGTGAGCCGGGAACCGAAGCGCCAGCCGCCCGCCCTCCCCGGGCGGTGACCCGCGGCCCCTATTCCTTCTTCTTGACGGGAGGCGGCGCGGACTTCCACTGCGAGTCGGTCTTCCGGCCAAGTTCGGCGATCATGCCCTCGATATCCTTTCGCAGATCGCCATACACCGGGTCGGGCGGATCGAGCGGCTTGAGCGCCCGCCGATACAGCGCGATTACCGCGGGCTTGTCGGGTTTGTCTCCCTGCGTGAGGGCGTCGGCGGCCTGCTCGGCGAGACCCGTGGCCAGATGCAGCGCCCGGATGGCGTTTCCCTTGTCGAAGGCGTCCTTGGCGAGATCGTACTTTTTCTGCGCGGAGTAGAACACGCCCAGTTTCTGCCAGGCCACCGCCAGCATGGGATGGTCCGCGGCCGTGGATGCGGTCCACAGGCCGATCAACCGGTGGTAGAGCGGCTCCGCCTCGTCGTACTTCTTCTGGCCGAAGAGCGCGAAAGCCAGCCCGTCGACGTCGGGGATCAGGTCGGCGTCGTCCTTGCCCATGAGCGATTCGCGGATCGTCAGGGCGTGGCGAAACGCGTCTTCGGCTTTCTCGTAGTCCTGCGTCCCGGTGTAGGCGGCGCCCAGGCGGTCCAGATCGAAGATCAGCGTCGGGTCCAGCGGGCCCGCCAGTTTGGTGCGGATGCTCAGCGCCGTCTTCAGCGCACCGATGGCCGCGTCCGGCTTCTTCATCAGCAGGTACACCTGCGCCAGGCGGCTGTTGTCGTCCGCCACGTCCGTGTTTTCGTAGCCGTGGAAGGCCCCCACGTGCAGACCGATGACGCGGTGCAGCACCGCGGCCGCGTCGTCGTATTTCTTCAGCGCCTTCAGATAGACCACGGATTGCAGCAGGTCGCCGGGGATTTTGGGATCGTCCGGACCGTCGATCTGCTCGCGCCAGGATATGGCCAGCGACAGGTTCGCGTTGGCTTCGTCGTACTGCCCCAGGGCGGCCAGCGCGGCGCTCAGCCGCTTGGGCGCTTCGTAGCGCGCCGGATCTTCGTCTGGACGGAATTTGGCAAGCTCCCAGGCCTTCTCGTACGACACCCGCGCGGCGTCGTAATCGCCGTGCAGGTAGCTCGCGTTTCCGGCCTCGAGCAAGGGCTGGATCCCATCGGGCGCGGGCTCCTGCGCCACCGCGCAAAGGCCGAATGCCACGGCCACGGCGCCTATGCGGAGCATCATGTTATAAGATTTAGTACTAATTATTTAGCTTGTCAAGGACGGCGCCGCGAGCCGCTGGTTCTCCCCGGAATCCAGCCCGTCATTGTCCCGAGACCACTCGTGTCCTACGATAGGTATAAGGAGGGCATATCGTGACACGTTATTTCGTAACGGGATCGGCCGTAATGGCGCTGGCTGCTTCCTCGCTGCAGGCCGACTTCAGCTACCAGGAGAAGACCGCCATCACGGGCGGCGTGGCTGCCGCCGCCATGAAGGTTGCGGGAGTCTTTTCCAAGCAGGCCCGTGAGCCGGTGGTGAGCACCGTATCCGTCAAGGGCGACAAGATGGCGCATCGCTCCGCCTACCACGCCTCCATCATCGATCTCGCCAGCCAGACCATTACGGAAATCGATCTTCAGAAGAAGACCTATTCCGTCGTGACCTTCGACGAGATGAAGCAGACGATGGAACAGACTTCGCAGAAGATGCAGCAGCAGAAGGACGCCGACATAAAGTTCAAGGTATCCGCCAACGCCACCGGCAACACCCGGCAAATCGGCGGGCTCGACACCAGGGAACTGATTGTGAAGATGCAGGCGGAAGCCACGGATCAGCAGTCCGGTCAAACGGGCGGCATGGTCGTCAACCTGGATGTCTGGCTGGCTCCGTCCGTGGCGGGATATCAGGAAGTGCGCGATTTTTACCGCCGCATGGCGGCCAAGCTCGATTGGACCCCCGGCTCCCAGGCAACCGCCGGAGCCGGCGTGGCCAAGGGCATGGCGGAAGCCTACAAGGAACTCCGCAAGTTGGATGGCGTTCCGGTGTACGAAACCATGAAGATTACCGGTTCCGGCCAACCGGACACCGCGGGGTCCGGCAACGCCTCCCAGCCGCCGCAGCAGCAGGATCAACAGCAGCAGCAGTCGGCGCGGCCATCGCTCGCCGGCGCCCTGGGCGGCCATTTCGGATTGGGCCGGAAGAAGCAGGACGATACGTCCAATTCCTCCTCCGGCGGCGGCAGTTCTTCAAGCCCCGGATCGCTCATGGAAACCACCACCGAACTCAGCGGCTTCTCCTCGGCCCCGGTGGATGACGCGCAATTTGCCGTTCCCGCCGGCTTCAAGAAAGTGGAGCCCTCCGAGAGGCGCGGCGCGCGGTAAGCTCGCCGGCCCCACTTCATTCTTCCCCATGGACGCCGCCCGCCCCGGCGGCGTCCATCGCCACTTTCCCCGCAAATAATGGAACTCCGCGCCGCATTGCCAATGCTGGAATGCGGAATGCCGAAACCCGTAAACTGTAGTCTTGGAGCGGCAATGATTCGACGCGGATTGCTTTTCTTCTGTATGCTGGCGGTGCCGGTGGCGGCCGACGAAGGGCTCTGGCTGTTCAACCAGTTTCCCAAGGACGCCGTCGCCAAGGCGCACAGCTTCGATGTCACGGATGCGTTCCTGGCGCACGTGCAGCTTGCCTCCATGCGCCTGGGAAGCGGATCGGGATCGTTCGTCACGGCTCATGGGCTGGTCCTCGCCAACCACCACGTGGTCATCGATTGCATCGCCAGGCTCAGCAGCGCCGGCCACGATTACCTGCGGGACGGTTTCTATGCGGCCACGCGGCAGGAAGAACTTCGCTGCCCCGGCCTGGAGGCCGCCGTGCTGCTGAAAATCGAAGATGTGACCGGCCAGATCAAGGAACCCGCCGCCGAACCCGCCAAGACGCCGGTGAAGACCGCGGCCGCCGAAAAGGCCGCGTCGCAGGCGCTGGAGAAGCGCAACGCCGCCATCGCGCGCCTGGAAAAATCCTGCGCGGAAAGCCCGGGCAACGTCTGCTCCGTGGTCAACCTCCACTCCGGCGAGCGCTACGATCTCTACCAGTACAAACGCTACAGTGACCTGCGCCTCGTGTTTGCGCCCGAGCGCGCGGTTTCCTTTTTCGGCGGCAATCCCGACAGCCGCACCTTCCAACGCTACGGCCTGGATTTCGCTTTCCTCCGCGCCTACGAAAACGGCCAGCCCGCCGAAACGCCGGAGTACTTCAAATGGAACTCCGAGCCGGTCAAGGACGGCGAGCTGATCTTCGCCGCCGGCAGTCCCGGCGCCACCGCGCGCCTCTCCACCGTGGCGCAGCTCACCTTCTACCGCGACACGCAAATGCCGCTGACGGTCACCCGCCTGGCCAGCCGCATCGCCGACCTGGCCGCCTTCGGCGCCAAGAGCCCCGCCAACCTGCAGGCCGCCCAGTTGACGCTGGTCACTCTCGCCAACGAATACAAGTTCGCCGCCGGCCGCCTCATCGGGCTGCAGAACGACTTCCTGTTCGCCCGCAAGGCCAACTTCGAGCGCAAGCTCCGCTCCGCGGTGCAGCACGACCCCAAGCTGGGCGTGGAAGGCGTCAAGGTGTGGGACGACGTGGCCACCGCCTACCGCACCTGGGGGACATCGGCCGAGCGCCAGTACGAAGTCCTGGAGAGCCCCGGCGCGGTGGGTTCCGAACTGTTCCGCATGGCCCGCCAGGTGGTCCGGCTGGCGGAGGAGCGCGCCAAGCCGAACGACCAGCGTCTGGCCGAGTTCCGCGACACCGCGCTCGATTCGCTGGAACAGTCGCTTTACGCGCCAACACCCGTCGAGGATGGCGTGGAGATCGCCCTGCTCACGCGCTACCTGGACGAAATCAAGCCCATGAACGAGAAGGAGGTCCCCGTCAAGGCGATCTTCGCCAACAAGACCTCCGCACAGGTGGCCGAGGAGGCCGTTCACTCCACCAAGCTGAAGGACGTGGCGGAGCGCAAGCGGCTGGCCGGCGACAAGGCCGCCGCCGCGGCGTCCGCCGATGGCATGATCCGCCTGGCGCGCCTGCTCGACGAACCGGCGCGGCGCATCCGCAAGCGGCGCCAGGACGCCCTGGAATCGCTGGATGCCTCCGCCGCCGAGCGCATCGCGCAGTACCGCTACCGCCTGTTCGGCGCGGCCGATTACCCCGACGCCACCGGCACGCCGCGCCTGGCGTTCGGCGTGGTGAAGGCTTACAAGGATCGCACCGAAGCCCCCGTGCTGGACGCCACCACGTTCGGCGGATTGTTCCACCTCGCCGCCAACAACCAGGAGCGGTACGCGCTGCCGCAACGCTGGCTGGATGCCAAGCCCCAGCTCGACCTGGAGACGCCCATGAATTTCGTGAGCACCTGCGACATTACCGCGGGAGCCTCCGGCGGCCCGGTGTTGAACGCCAAGGGCGAGATCGTGGGGGTTACCTTCGACGGCAACCTCGAGAGCATCGCGCTGACCTACATGTACGCCGACGACGCGGCGCGCGCCGTGCACGTCGCCACGACGGGAATCGTGGCCGCGTTGCAGAGGATCTACAAAGCCACGGGGCTGCTTGGGGAATTGGGAATCGCGGCGGGAAACTGAAGCTGCGTGCCGCCACCGTAGCCGGGCTTACCCTGTGCTAGGATCGCTCCATGGAATACCCGGAGACCGGGGGTGAATTCGACGCGCATCGCCTGATGCAGATCCACCTGCAGCTTCAGCCTCAGCCGCCCGGCAAGGCGTACCGGTCTGCGATGGGTGCGTTGGTGGTTCTGATCTTCGCACCGCTCCTGCTGGCGATTTTCCTCCCCACGCCTCCCATCTGGCTGGTGGCGATCGAAGCCGGCATGCCATTGATAGCGCTTGTGGCGGCACTGTGTCTTCCCAAATGGTGCAAGGTTTTCGGCGATCGGGCGGGCGGTCTGTTCTTTGGGATTTGGTTCTTCGCCGGCATGGGTCTGTTGGGCGGCTTGGGCCATGCATCGCTGGTGCGGGACCTGCCTGCTCTGGAGATGGGGTTGGCCGCCGGCGCCGTCCTTTTTGCCGCGGCGGTGATCGTGCATCGGCGCCTCCAGGGCAATTCCGGGCTTCTTGCGATCCTCTTCGTGTTCTCGCTCGCCTGGGGATACGGCGCGGTGTTCCAGGCGAACTGCCTGCTGGACCATTCTTCCAGCACGGTGTACCGGACGGTGGCATCCGGGAAGCACACGGGACGCGGTGGCAAGACGTTTCTCGACCTGGAGCCGTGGGGCGCGAATCCCACGCCTAAGAGCCCTGGTAACCGGTACAGCGCTTCAGTCCCGAGCGAAATCTACGACGCAGTCCGGGTAGGCAGCCCGGTCTGCGTCGAGCAAAGGGAGGGTGCGCTGGGGATGGCCTGGTACACGGCGCGGCCTTGCCGGTAGCCGCGCGTGGACGGCCGCGTCATCCACCGAATGTCCCCAGACGCTCGAGCTGCTGGCGGCAGCGAGCGGCGCACCTGGTTTGGGGGGAGGCGTCGCTCGCGATCTTGAAGTGCTCCCGCGCCTTGCCGGTTTGTCCCATGGCGAGAAGCGCCATGCCGGTGTGCCAATAGATGCATGTCCGGTCCAGCGACACGGTAGCGGCCATGTCTCTGCGCTGGTCACCGGACAGCTCCGCAAGGGAGGGAGCCGCCAGTTTCAAAGCGAAGTCGATGGACTCCTGGCTCTCCGGTTGGCGCCCCAGCAGAGCCAGCGCCCATGCCCTCCGCGCCCACCCATCCGCCCGCACGATGCTGGCCAGGTGTCCACCGATGCGCCCGATGGAGGTTATCTCTTCCAGCCCATCCGTGCTCGCCTGAACAGCCTGGTTCGCCAGATCGAGAGCCCTCCGCGGATCGGAGCCCTGCAGCAGAAGCCAGTCCGCCAGGCTGGCGCGGCAACTGCCTCTTGGGTCGCCTATGGCGAGGGAGGTTTCCAGGCACTGGCGCGATTCCGGATAGCGGTCCAGATCCATCAGCGCGTCGCCCAGACAGATCAGCAGCCTGGCTCGCAGGGGAGGCTTGAGCTTCGACTCGTCGGCCAGGGCTTCGCGGTAGCACTGTTCCGCCTCGGCGTATTGGCCCGCCATGGACAGGCGGTTGCCCTGAACGAGCAAGCTATCCGGCTCCTTCTTGCCGCTCGATATGAGCCAGATCGCGAACGCGAGCAGAGCCCCAGCTACCGCCAGGAGTGCGATCAGCTTGCTGCTGGACATCGCCTCAGGAGTTTCCGCCGCGAGCGCGAAGAGGAAGGATGTCAGCAGCATAGGCAAGCAAGGCTGAACCCCGCATTGTACAACACCGTCTCCGGCGGCGTCGCTGCAGTGACTCCGCCGTCACCCGCGTGCCCTTATCCGGAGGACCCGCCCAGGAGATCGAGTTGCTGGCGGCCAAGCCCGCCATACTCGCCCCTGGGATCCGCATCGCTGGCGAGCTTGAAGTGCTCCCGCGCCGTGTCCCTTTGTCCCATGGCGAGCGCCGCCATCCCGGTGCGCCAATACACCCCGGCCAGGTGAAACAACGCGCTAGCCGGACTCGCCAATTGGAAACTACCGCCCCGCTTCAACGCCGCACAGGAGGGAATCGCCAGCTTTAGGGCAAGGCCGGTCGACTCCTGGCCTTCCGATTGGCGCCCCAGCCGGGCCAGCGCCCACGCTCTCTGCGCCCAACCCTCTGCGCGCATGAGGTTGGCTAGGTGCTGGCCTCTCGGCCCGGCGCCGGCTATTTCCGCACGCCGATCCGTGCCCGCCTGAACCGCCTCTTCCGCCCAGTCGAGAGCTTTCTGCGGGTCGGCGTCCTGCAGCAGAAGGCAGTCCGCCAGGCTGGCGCGGCTACTGCCGTCCGGGTCGCCCTCGGCCAGCGGAAGGGCGGCTTCCAGGTACGTCCGCGCCTCCTGGAAGCGGCCCATATGCATCAGCGCGTTGCCCAGCCGGATCAGCAGCCTCTTTCGCTGCGGAGGCTTGAGGCCGGTATCGGCCTCCAGGGCTTTGCGATAGCACTGCTCCGCCTCGGCGTAGCGGCCCATCCCGAATAGGCGGACGCCCTTGCTGTACAAGCCATCCGGCCCGCTACTGCTGGTCGCCAGGAGCCAGAGCCCAAACGCTGCCAGCGCCCCCATGACTACCGGAAACATGACTATGGGAGACGTGAAAAGCGCCCCCGCGGCCGGATCCGCCGTGAGCGCGTAGAGAAACGATTCGAACGGCATAAGCAGGGCCTGACCCTATCCAGCGGCCGGGCCGAGGCGTTCGAGGTGCTGGCGCGAGCGGGCGCCGCACTTGCCCTGGGGATCGAGGTCGCTGGCGATCTGGAAGTGCTCCCGCGCCGGGCCGGTTCGTCCCATGGCGAGGAGCGCCTCGGCGGCGCGCCAGTGCACCCCGGCCAGACAGAGCGACGCGGCGGTCGTGGCCGGCACTTTGTAATTGCCGCTGGCGCCCAGCCCCGCCAGGACGGGAGCTACCAGCTTCAAGGCATAGTCGACGCACTCCTGGCTGTCCGATGGACGCTCCAGCAGAGCCAGCGCCCAGGCCCTCCGCGCCCACTGCCCCGCGCGCACAAAGCTGGCGAGGCGCTCGCCGATGCCCTCGCCGGAGGGCAGATCTCCCAGCTCGTCCTTGCATGCCTCAATGGCTTCTTCCGCCAGGTTGAGAGCTCTCCGCGGATCGCCTCCCCGCAGCAGAAGCAGGTCCGCCAGGCTGGCGCGGCACTCGCCCCTGGGGTCGTCCATCACCAGGGCCGCCTCCAGATACTGCCGCGACTCGTCATGGCGGTCCATGTCCATCAACGATTCGCCCAGGCAGACCATCAGCCTGCCGCGCACGAGCGGCGCGAGCTTCGAATCGTCCCCCAGGGCCTTGCGATAGCACTTTTCGGCTTCGGTGTACCGGCCCGCCATCGCCAGGCGGGCGCCCCGGCGGAGCAAGCCGTCCGGTCCGGAATCGCCGCTCATCAGGAGCCAGACCGCGACCACGGCGAGCGCCGCCAGGATTACCCCGAACACGATCGGTGGGTCGATGGGCGCCGCCCCGGGCCGGTCCACCGCGAGTGCGTAGAGAGACGATTGCAGCGGCATATAAGCAGGGCCGAACCCCGCATTGTACAACGGCGGCCCGGACGCCGTCGCTGCTCTTACTCCACGGTAACGTGCGTTCCCTTGTGTCCGGCTTCCCTGGACAGATGGGCGATGCGGGCGTCGAGAAGGCTTCGCAACCCCTTCAGAAACTCCACCCGCGACGCCCGGAAATGGTCGCGCGTGGCTTCCGGAAAGCAGCCTTCCAGGAGCGGCAGCGCAATGGTACACAGAGGGCAGCCATGTTCGTGCGCCGCGGCCGGGGCCGGAGCGGGGGCGGTCTTTTCTTCCATGTCAGTTCTCCTTCATTTCCACCGTCAGTATCTTATTCTCCAACTTCGCGCGGCCGGGGGAAAGCCCCGCCATCGAGGTAGGCAGCCCGATGTGCCGGCGCAGCGTGCCGATCTCCACCACCAGTTCGTCGCCTTTCTTGAACAGGCTCACTTCGCCCTTGGCGGCGAACGGCAGGGTGAGGCTCACCTGGTAGCGCCCGTCCCGTTTGCTGAAGCTGTAGGGCGCTTCGGTCCGCCCCACCGCCGCCGGGTCTTCCGCCGCCGCGTACAGCGCCCGCGCCAGTTCCGCCAGGCGTTCGCCGCCCAGCACCTCGTGGGTGAACAGCGGCACGCGCTTCACCGGCACGGGGGCGAAGTAACTCTCGATTTCGTCCAGGATGGCGGCCTGCGATTTGCGCCACTCCTCGAAGTACGCGTCGGTCACCGTCCGCGGCAGCACGCGGTTGGCGATGACGCCATCCACCGTCAACCCGTGCAGCGAGAAATACACGAAGGCCCGCTGGGTTTCGCGCAGCACCATGCGTTCGGGGTTGGTCACCAGGCGCACGCTGGTGGTCCGCGGATCCTCCAGCAGTTCGGCGATGCCGTCCAGTTTCCCGAACAGGCTTTGGATGTTGACGAAGTAGTTATCGGGGGGCAGTTCCACCGGCGATACGCGATTCGCCAACGGCCGCACGGCCTTCAGAACGCCGCGCTGGAAGGGGAAGATATGTTTCATGTACCACTCCAGCGTGGTCGGCATGCTGACGAAGCGCAGGGATTCCGCCGTGGGCGCGCAATCCAGCACGATGACGTCGTAAGTCCCTTCGCGCCGGAACTGGTTGACATACATCATGGCGGTCAACTCTTCCATGCCGGGCAGGATGGCCAGCTCCTCGGCCTCGACGTCGCCGATGCCGGTGGTGCGCAGCACCGAAGTTACATAGGAGGATATCTCGCGCCAGTTCCGTTTGATCTCCTTCTGGATATTGACCTCGTGGATGGCCAGCCGCTCGTCGATGGCGTAGGGGTCGCCGGCCATGCCGTGGAACAGGTTGGCTTCGAGGTCGAACGCGTCGGCGAGGCTGTGCGCCGGATCGACGCTCATCACCAGCGTGCGGTATCCCAGCCGCGAAAGTTGCAACCCGGTGGCCGCGGCGAGACTGGTTTTGCCCACGCCCCCTTTGCCGCTGAAGAGAAGGATGCGCATGGTTCGATTGTAGCGGGGCGGGAGATCCGGCACGCAAGCGGTGCGTTGGGATGTGAGCCAACCAGTTCCGGACAAGCCGGCTTCCGGTGTTCCGCACCCGCTAGAATGACAACCGCGCGCTCAACTGAAACTCCCGCCCGGGAGTTGTGGCTTCCGTTATGCTCCCGAACTGCGGCGTGTTTACGAACCGGTTGGGCGTTCCCCAGTTGGAATGGTTGAGAGCGTTGTAGGCCTCCGCCCGCGTCTCCAGGCGCACTCGCTCGGCGATGGCAAACGATCGCGTCATGGCGATGTCCATGGTCTGCATCCCCGGCCCGTACACCGTATTTCGCCCCAGGCTGCCGAAGCTGTATGCCGCGGGCGTCGCGAATGCGGCGGGGTTGAACCATGCGTTGGTGTTGCCGGTTCCCGGCCCGAATACCGCCTGGCCGGTATAGTTGGCGCGAATTGGGTTCTCGCCCACCACCGTGCCGGCGTTGGCCGTATCGCCGTACACCGAGATCGTGAAAGGAAAGCCGCTCTGCACCTGGTACAGCGTGGAAAGCGTCCAGTTGCGAGTCAGCGCCTGAGCGGCACGGCTCGTCCCGAGCCCGGAAATATCGTATACCGCGCTCACCACAAAGCGGTGACGCACGTCGCACGCCGGGCCTTTTTCGGCTTCCAGATCGCGGCTGTTCTGCGGAACCGCCGATTCGAACATGGGCGAGCGGAAGTCCGGCGCGCTGCTCAGGTTCTTTGAGTAGGTGTAATTCGCCAGCAAGGTCAGCCCTTTGGAATACCGCCTCCGGAGGTTGACGTATCCCGCGTCATACCAGCTTTTCGCCGTATCTTCGAGCATGTTCACAGTGCTGACGGGAAAGGTGAGACCCGTCGACGCGACGTTTGCCGGTATCACCGTGCCGGGCAGGAACGTCGCTGTCGGATGCGGCCGCCGCGGCTGCAGCGTGCCCGGCCCGGGCAGGTCGTTGTTAATCAGGTCCGACCGCTGCAGATGAAGACCCCGCTCGCCGTGATATCCCATCTCGACCGTGGTCGCGTTTCCCAGGCTCTTCTGGACCGATGCGCTCCACTGCTGGATGTACTGCGCCGGTGCATGGGGATCGAAGGCAGTGAAACTCACCACCGTGGTTCCCAGCACCGGCTGAGGGAAGTTGAAGCCATTGATGGAGGGCGTGAAGTTATCGCTCTGCTGGGTGATCGGAAAGACCAGCGGTACGTTGTGCAACTGGTTGCACCAGGTATTCAAATCCACCGGCGTGTAGAAAATCCCGTAGGCCGCCCGCACCACCAGGCCGGCGCTCTCCACATGGTGCGCTATGCCGAGCCGCGGCGCGAAACGCAGCTTGTTCGGGTACATCAGCCCGCGCGGCATTCCGCTTTCGCCGCCGATGAACGCCTGCAGTCCGGTGTTTGTCTGATACAGATTGCTCCAATGACGCGAGGTATCCACCAGCGGCGCCATGAATTCGTACCGCACCCCCACGTCAATAGTGGTATGCGGCGTCACGCGCCAGGTATCCTGCGCGAACGCGTCCGCCGACCACTGCCGCAAGTCCATGGTGGGCACTCCGTTCTGCACCTGCCGCGTGGCGGGAAGACCAAGCAGAAAGCTCGCCAGCGCGTCGCCCGTGCCGTCGTTGGTCGCGGTCCCGGTGGTAAACCCGTTGGTGAACGTGTAGTAGCCGCGGCTCTGCACCAATGCCCACATCGGCCAAATGTACCAGCGATAGCTTCCGCCGAATTTCAGGCTGTGAGCCCCCCTTTGCCAGTTCAGGGTTTCGCGGCCCTCCAGCATGGTGTCCCACATGTGCATCGGCGTAGCCAACCACGCATCGCCGAAGGGCGAGTACCCCTGCACGTTGAAAGACGGCGCGCCCCAGGCGCCCCGGCCGCCAAAGTTGACGCCGGTAATTCCCAGCGCGTCCACGATGTCATTGACCCCGTCATTCTCCGTGTAGTGAAACATGCTGAGCCGCGACACCGTGACCGACGCCGTGTTCACCAGGGTGGGGGAGATGGTTCGCGTCCAGACGATCGACCCGTTCTGGCCCATGTTGTCGTGAAAGAAACCATAGCCCGGCAGGTTCTGGGGATAGAATCCGTGCTCGCCGCTCACCGAGTAGCGCGCGAACAGGAAGTCGCCGCCGTTGAACATCCGGTCCACGCGGATGGTCCCCTGATTGGTGGTCACCCGCGAGTCGCGCACGTCCAGCAGGTTATTCGAATCCTGGCCGCCGCTGTTGCCCAGAACGGTGGGCGTCCCCATCATGGTCATTTCGCCCATCATGCCGTTATCCATGTTAGGCAACGGCGTGTAACTCTGCAGCATCTTGAAAGCCGCCGGATACAGCCGGCTGGCCGGAATCGCGTTGCCGGGAAAGGCGCTGCGAATCACCTGGGGATTTGCGGCGCCCGCCGGCAAGGCCGGATTGTAGGCCGGGTTTGCAACGGCGCTTGAAGGATCGAATATATTCGTTCCGCTTTGGCTGAAATCCCCTCCATCTTCGGCGGCGCTGGGGACGGTGTCGATCGAGGTCTGAGCCTGGGTCTGGCGGTAACCTTCGTAATGGGCGAAGAAGAAAGTCTTCTTGCCGTAAACCGGACCGCCCAGCGATCCGCCGAAATTGTGCTGCACCAGAAATGTAGTTCCAGGCATCTCGTTCCAGGTGCGCGCATCCAGCGCGCTATTGCGAAGATACTCGTACCCCGTCCCGTGGAACTGGCTGGCGCCCGCCCTGGTGATGATGTTCACCTGCCCGCCGCCGGCCCCGCCCATCTCGGCCCGGTAGCTGCCGGTCTGCACCTGAAACTCCCGCACCGCGTCGGGTGACGGACTGATGTTCTGCGTGTTGAACGTTGGATCGGTATTGACCGCGCCATCCAGGAGGAAGTAGTTCGCATTCGGGCGGTTGCCGCCGATCGTAATCGCCGACGCCTGCCCCGGACGCCAGTACAGCGGGTTCATCGTGCCGGTCTGCGCTCCGTGACCCTGATGCGCGCCGGGAACGGTGAGGGCGAGATCGAGCAGCATGCGCCCGTTGAGCGGCAGATCCCGAACCGACCTCGGCTCGACCACCTCACCGAGACTCGTATCCTGAGTCTTGAGCGTTTCGGCCGCGGCCGTGACGGCCACGGATTCCTGCCGCTGGCCCAGTTCCATGGCGAAATCGATGCCCATCCGCTGGTTGACTTCCAGCGTCACGCTGCGCGAGAGCGTCAGAAAACCCGGCGCGCTTACCTCAACGGAATAGTCCCCAGGCGTGAGGTTCACCGCTTCGAACAGCCCGTCGCCGTTCGAAATGAGCGAGCGGACCGAGCTTGTATCCTTGGCCGTGATCTTCACGAATGCGCGATCGAGCGGCCGGTGAGAGGGGTCGTCAATCCTCCCGCTAATCGTGGCGAAATTGCTCTGAGCAAGAGCGGCGGTAGAGAGAACGAGCAAAGCGAGTACGCATCCCATAGTGTGGAAAGTATATGGTGCCGGGGCCTTGGGATCAATAATATGAAGCAAGTATCGTCCCCCCGGCTGTGGCCTGCAACGCCAATATCCGTAGCCGGCCGCAGCCCATCGCGCCGCGCGCCGCGGCCGTCGCAGTGCTTACCCCCTGCGCCGTAACGTATCGTATAAGGAATGGCTCCCGACACCGCCTCCCCATCCGCCGCCGTGCCGCTCTGGCAACGCTACGCGGACCAGTTTCCGGTCTCCGAACGTCTGCTCTACCTCAACCACGCCGCCGTGGCGCCGCTGTGCAAACCGGCCGCCGACGCCATGAAGGGCCTGGCCGACGATTGCCTCCGGTTCGGCAGCCTGCACTACGACAAGTGGATGGCCTGCTACCAGGGCGTGCGCGACGCCGCGGCGCAGTTGATCGGCGCCCAACCCGGCGAGATCGCCCTGGTAAAGAACACCTCCGAGGGAATCGCCACCATCGCCATGGGCCTGGACTGGAAACCGGGCGACCGCGTGGTGGGCTTTCGCGAGGAGTTCCCCGCCAATTTCTACCCCTGGAAGCGCCTGGAAGAGCGCGGCGTGGCGGTCACCTGGCTTTCGGCCGAGGATCCGCTGGACCGCATCGACGAGGCCAGCCGCGGCGCGAAACTGCTGGCCATCAGCTTCGTCCAGTACCTCAGCGGATACCGCGCGCCCATTCCGGCCATCGGCGAAATCTGCCGCCGCAACGGCTGCATCTTCCTGGTGGACGCCATTCAGGGGCTGGGCGCATTCCCCATCGACGTGCGCTGCGGCATCGACGCCCTGGCGGCCGACGGCCACAAGTGGCTCCTCGGGCCGGAGGGTTGCGCCGTCCTGTACGTCAGCCAGGCTCTCCAGGACCGCGTGTTCCCCGTGGAATTCGGCTGGACCAACGTCGCCCATTATGCCGACTACGCCTCGCGCGACATGTCCCTGCGCCCCGACGCCGGCCGCTATGAGTGCGGCACGCTGAACACCATCGGCCTATTCGGTCTGGAAGCCGCCGTCAAATTTCTGCTGGCGGTCGATCCGCGCGAAATCGCGCCCGTGGTGCAGGGCCTGGGCGATCGCATTGCCACCGGTGTCGAGGCGCTGGGCTACGAAGTGATGGGCAACCGGACGCCGGAAAACGGCGCCGGCATTGTCAGCTTCCGCAAGCCCGGCATCGAAGCCGGAGCCATTGTCCGCCGCTTGCGCGAACGCGGCATCATCGCCGCGCCGCGGGCCGGGTGGGTGCGCACCTCGCCGCACTTCTACATCGACCCGGCGGGGATCGACCGGTTCCTGGAAGCCCTGCCGTAGCGCGCCGGTTCAGACCCCGGCAGTCTGGTCCCCGCCCATCCCGAACGGCGCCCGGCACCTCACCGGGCAGCGCGCCTTTTGCATGGCGGCGTCGATGAACACGTGGCGCGTCTCGCCCGTGGCCACCAGCCTGTCGCCGTCGGCCGCAAGCTCCATGCCGCCAGCTCCATCGCCCCCCACCGCCGGATCATCTATACTGATGGCGTGCAGGCATTCTGGAAAGACACGGCAGTCGGCCCGCAGGGTGACCTCCGTTTGGAGGGCCTTCCATTCGAGCCCGGCCAACCGGTTGAGGTGCTGGTGATTTCGAAGACCACGGGATCGGTGGCGGCCGCCAGCCGGAGCCTCCGGGACTCGGTCACCGAGTTCCGTGATCCGCTGGAACCTGTTGCAGACGAGGATTGGGACGCCTTGCGGTGATTCTGCTGGACACCCACGTTTGGGTCTGGTGGGTCTCGCGGCCCGACCGGCTGCAGCGGAGGCACCGCGAACTCCTAGATCTTGGCACAGACCGCACCTTCGGCGTCAGCATCTTCTCTTGCTGAGAGGTGGCGAAACTCGTGGAATATGGCCGGCTGAAGCTCGACAGAAACGTCGGGCTTTGGATAGAGAGCGCGCTGGCGCAACCTGGCGTGCTTCTCCTGGACCTCAGTCCGCGGATCGTGGTGGAGTCCACCCAACTGCCACAGCCTTTCCATCGGGACCCAGCCGATCAACTAATCGTTGCGACGGCCCGCGTCTTTCAGAGCGCCCTCATGACTGAGGACGGCAAGATCGCGGCGTATCCTCACGTCCGGCTTGCCTGATCCCCGAGAATTTCGAATCCTGCATCCCCCTCAAGCTCCCGCTCCCCCGCTCATCCCGAACATCTCCCGGTACCTCACCGGGCAGCGCGCCTTCCGCATGGCGGCGTCGACGAATACGTGCCGCGTCTCGCCCGTGGCCACCAGCCGGTCGTCCCCTGCCACCCGCATCTCGTAGTGGAAGGTCACCATCCGTGAGTTGGCCTCTTCCACCCACACGCGGATGGCCACCTCGTCGTCGAAGCGCGCCGGCGACCGGTACCGGCAACTGGCCTCCGCCACCGCCAGGCCGATGCCTTCTTCCCGTTCCATGCGGCGGTAATCCACCCCGCGGGCGCGGCACCAATCCATGCGCGCCACCTCCATCCAGACCAGGTAGTTGGCGTAGTAGACCACGCCCATCTGGTCGGTTTCGGCGTAGCGCACCCGTAGGCGGGTTTCGGCGGCGGGCCCGTGGGGGGGAATCGTCATGCGGAAATTCATTGTAACCCGCTGCAACCGAAGGGCCCCCGGAATCGTCTGTTAGACTGAAAGCCGGCTTCCCGGAATGCGTGTGCGTGTCCTGTTTTTCGGCCAGCTCAAGGACCTCGTGGGGACTTCGAGCGAGGAGATCGATCTGCCCGCGGGCGCCGACCTGCGCGCCGTCTTCGACCGTTACCAGGCCCGCCAGCCGCGCCTCGGCGAACTGGCCCGCAGCATCGTCATCGCCCGCAACCGGGAGTTTGCCTCGCCCCACGCGCCCGTTTCCGAGGGCGACGAGATCGCCTTTCTGCCGCCCGTTTCGGGAGGCGTCTCGCCGGATCCGCTGGAGATCCAAAGCGCCGGCAACTACTTCGCCCTGACCCGCCAGACCATCGAGCCCAAGGCCATCATCGCGCGGATTCTGACCGGCGCCGAGGGCGCCGTGGCCACCTTCGCGGGCACCGTCCGCAACCACTCGGGCGGCCGCCCGGCGCTCTGCCTGGATTACGAATGCTACGAACCGATGGCGCTCAAAACCATGGCGCAAATCGGCGGCGAACTGACCCGCGATTACTCGCTCACCCGCGTGGCGCTGGTGCATCGCCTGGGCCGGTTGCTGGTGGGCGAGACCAGCGTGGCGGTGATCGCCACCGCGCCCCATCGCCGCGCGGCCCTGGACGCCGTCTCCGCCGGCATCGACCGGTTGAAGAAGCGCGTTCCCATCTGGAAGAAAGAGCATTTCGCGGACGGCGAAGTGTGGGTGGAAGGAGAGTGGGACCGCGATGTTCCGGCGGTGGGCTAGACCGGCACAGCTCGCCGCGCTGGCCGTCGTGCTGGCCGCGGCAGGCTGGCTCGGGGCGCAGCAGACTCCCGTCATTCGCGTCAACGTCAACCTGGTTCGCATTGTCGCCACCGTCAAGACGGGCGCCGGCGCCATCGTGGGATCTCTCGCCAGGGACGATTTCGAGGTCTACGATAACGGCGCGCGGCAGGAAATCGCGCACTTTGAGCGCCAGACCGATCAGCCTCTCTCGGTGGCGCTGATGGTGGATGTCAGCGGCTCCACCGCCAAGGACCTGACCTACGAAATCGATTCCGCCGGCAAGTTCGTGCGCGCCCTGCTGGCCGAGGGCAACCCCGAAGACCGCGCGGCGGTGTATGCCTTCGACGACCAGGTGCGCCAGGAACACGGCTTCACTCACGACCACGCCTCGCTGAACCTGGCGCTCAAGCGGCTCCACGGAACGGCCGGCACTTCCCTGTACGACGCCATCTGCCTGGTGGCGAGGGATCTGGAGCCGCGACGGGGCCGCAAGGTAATGGTCATCGTCAGCGATGGCGGCGAAACCACCAGCCATTGGACATCGCACGATGCCCTGCAGGCCGCGCAACTGGCCGACGCGGTGGTCTACCCGGTGGTGGTCCTGCCCATTATCAGCGATGCCGGACGCAACCGCGGCGGCGAGGCGTTTCTGACCTACATCGCCCGCGGCACCGGCGGGCGCCCGTTTTTCCCCGAGCCGAACGCCCAGTTGGATAAGGCGTTCGCCGAGATCGTCTCCGACCTGCGCACCGAGTACGTCCTGGGATTCTATCCCCACGGCGTCCCTCTCACCAAGGACAAGTGGCACAAGCTGGAGGTGCGCGAGAAATCCGGCAAATTGCAGGTCTTCGCGCGTAACGGCTATTATGGAGAAGCGGAGAGTAGCGGCGGCGGCCCGTCGGACCCCAACAATTCGGTAAACGCCGATATCCGCGCCAGGAAGAAACGGTAGGCACACAGTGAGCACGACGCCACAGCAGGCTGGAAAATCCGCGCGCGCCCCGGAACAAACCTTCGAGGAAGCCAAGTACCTGAAGCGTTTGATCGAGAGCGCCACACCGGTTCGCGTCAAGATGGCCGATGGGGAAGAGGTGACGGGCACGATCGAGTACTACGATCAGTCCTTCATCCGCCTGACCCGCCACGGCCAGCCGAACCTTTTCATTTTCAAACACGACATCAATTACCTGGTGGAAGAGTAGCCGCTCCCGCATCATGCCCTATTTGGAAACCGCCGTGGAGATCGCTCGCGAAGCCGGCGCACTGCTGGCGATTTACTTCGAGCGCCGCGTGATTTTTGAGACCAAGGGCGAATTCGACCTGGTCACCGAGGCCGACCGCGCTTCCGAGCGCCTGGTGGTGGAGCGCCTGCGCACCCATTTCCCGTCTCACTCCATCGTGGCCGAAGAGGGCGGCGGCCACGACAGCGCTTCCGAGTACCGCTGGTTCGTCGACCCGCTGGACGGCACCACCAACTTCGCCCACAGCTTCCCCGTCTACAACGTCACCCTGGGGCTGGAGAGGGCCGGCGAACTGATCGCCGGCGTGGTCTTCGACCCCACCCGGCAGGAGATGTTCACGGCCGAACGCGGCGCTGGGGCTTACCTGAACAACCGCCGCATTCGCGTTTCGGGGGTCAAGCGCCTTTCCGGCAGCCTGGCCTCCACCGGCTTTCCCAGCCGCAAGCGCCACCACAACGTGAACATCCACTTCTATTACCAACTGGCCATGGCCTCTCACGGCGTGCGCCGCACCGGTTCCGCGGCCCTCGACCTGGCCTATGTCGCCAGCGGCCGTCTGGATTTCTTCTGGGAATTCGGTCTGAAGCCCTGGGACGTGGCCGCCGGATCGCTGCTGGTTTCCGAGGCCGGCGGACGCGTCAGCGACATGCGCGGCGCCCCGCACAGCGTGACCGCTTCCGACGGCATGTTGGCCGATAACGGCGCGCTGCACGATGAAGTCCTGGCCATGTTCGCGGAGATCTTCCGCGGCAACCTGCCGGTGCCGATGCCCGGGTTGTAGGCTTCTCAAACAAACCGCAGTCCCGGCACGCCGGGAGAGTCTGCCTTGTTGTGCGTCGGCAGCGGCCATCGCCTCCGCCCATTTCAGAACGAGGTCATGCGATGAGGGCACGATTGCATAGCGGCTGACAAACAATCGTAGCCACTCGGCACGCTTTTCGCTCCAGTTCGCCAGCAGCGCCCATTGTTCCAGCTCCGCTTCCGTCATGGACGAAATGAGCCACTGCCGGTTGTCCAGGGGCGGAAGCTAGCGCTGCGCCCGCGTATCGGCTTTGGAGAGAAACTACACGACGTCCGTGCCGGGCACGATGGGTTTCATGAGGCGGGATCGGTCTTGGCGTGCCCACGCCATTCGCGCATCGCGGCCAGAAAATCGTCGATGGATTCTTCCTCGGGCCAGAAACTGCCGAGCAGGTCCTTGGGATCGCGCGGAAACGTCAGCCCCACCGCCCCTAGCCGCGGCCGGCCGGCCGGAGACCGCCGCGTCTCCGCAGTTGCAGCGCGCCGGCGGCCGCGATCAGCGCCGCCAGCAGCGCCACGCCCCAGGTGGGCAGGGCGGGCACCTGCAGCGGAATGGCCGCCCGGCCGATCTTGTTGCTATTGATTTCCGTGAACCACAGCGCCTGGTCCGGCCCCACTGCAATGCCGTTCGGGCCGCTGTTCGCCGTGGGTACCGGATACTCGGCAAATCCGCCGAGGATGCTGCTCCGGCCGAGCTTGTTGCCGTTATATTCCGTGAACCACAGCCCCTGGTCCGGCCCCGCCACGATTGTGTAGGGAAAGCTGTTGGCCGTCGGCACCGGGTATTCGGTAAACGCGCCGCCGGTCGTGATCCGCCCGATTTTGTTGACCAGGTCCTCCGTGAACCACAGCGCCCCGTCAGGCCCCACAGCCAGTCCGAAACTCCCGCTGTTCGCCGTCGGCACCGGGTATTCGGTAATTGCGCCGCCGGTCGTGATCCGCCCGATTTTGCCGCCAAAGTATTCAGAGAACCACAGCGCCTGGTCCGGCCCCACCACGATTATGCCGGGGCCGCTGTTCGCCGTCGGTACCGGGTATTCGGTAAATGCGCCGCCGGTCGTGATCCGCCCGATTTTGGTGCCAATGTATTCCGTGAACCACAGCGCCCCGTCAGGCCCCACCGCGATAGTGCCAGGCTGGCTGTTCGCCGTCGGTACCGTGTACTCGGTGAATCCGCCGGCGGTCGTGATCCGTCCGATCTTGTTGGCCGCAGGTGCGTATTCCGTGAACCACAGCGCCCCGTCGGGTCCCACTACGAGACTGAGGGGCTGGCTGTTCGCCGTCGGTACCGGGTATTCGGTAAATGCGCCGCCGGTCGTGAGGCGTCCGATTTTGTTGACGGCATATTCCGAGAACCACAACGCCCCATCCGGCCCCGCCACGATAAAGAACGGCTGGCTGCCCGCGGTTGGAATGGAATACTCGGTGAAGGAGACCTGGGCCGAACCCGCCCCGGCAGCCGCCAGCAGGATCGCCACACTCCACAAAAGGCAATGGACACGGTTCTGGGATCGCATATTGAGACAGAGTAGATCACGGGGGCGTCAGCGGTGTCAAGGCTGATGCCCACCCCACCCGTCCCCGCTTGGCCTCATAATAGGAATTCGCGAGAAAACCATGACCTACCGCCAATTCAGGCTGGCCCTTGGCATCGGCGCCGGCCTCTTCCTTATCCCCGCGCTCTTCGCCGCTTCGGCCAACCAGCCGCCCGGCCTGTTGAGCGACCTCGTGGACATCAGCCCCGATTTCCACGACTACACCAACACCTTCTTCCTGGCCGACTCGCTGGCGTCGTTCGACCCGGCCACCGGCGCCGGCGCCATCTCCTGGCGCCGCAATCAGCTTGTCCCCCGCATCGCCTTCGACAACATGGAGGCCATCCTGCACCCCTACGCCGGCGAAACGTTCCCCGGCCGGGAATACGCCGTGGACCCGACGCTCCCCTTCACCATCGAGTTCGTCTCCCCGCGCGCGGTTCGCATCCGCATCCGCACCACCGCCAACCCGCGCCCCGATGCTCCCTCGCCGATGCTGGTGGGCGATCCGCCGCACGACACCTCGTGGAAGTATTCGGCCGTCCCCGGCGGCCACCGCTACACCAGCGCGGCCGGCTCGGTGACCATCCTCACCAGGCCCTGGCACATCGAATTCCGCGACGCGCAGGGCAAGCTGTTGACCTCCACGCGCCACACCGCCGACAACCAGCCGCTGCTCGACCCCGTGCTGCCGTTTTCCTTCATCCGCCGCCCCTCGGACTATTCCCGCAGCGTGGCCGCGGTCTTTTCCCTCAGCCCCGGCGAGATGCTGTTCGGAGGCGGCGAAAGCTTCACGCGCCTCGACAAGCGCGGCCAGAAACTGGTGCTCTGGTCGAACGACGCCAACGGGGTGGAAAGCGGCCGCATGTACAAGCCCATTCCGTTTTTCATGAGCAGCCGCGGCTACGGCATGTTCGTGCACACATCGGCGCCCGCCACGTTCGATTTCGGCGCCAGCTACAGCATCGCCAATTCCCTCCTGCTGGGCGACGACGACCTGGACCTGTTCGTCTTCCTGGGCGCGCCCAAGGACATCCTCAACGAGTACACCAACCTCACCGGCAAGGCGTCCATGCCGCCGCTGTGGTCGTTCGGCTTGTGGATGAGCCGCATCACCTATTCCCGCGAGGACGAAGTGCGCGCCGTGGCCGCCAAGCTGCGCCAGCAGCGCGTGCCCGCCGACGTGATCCATCTGGATACGGGCTGGTTTGAAACCGACTGGCGCTGCGACTACAAGTTCTCCACCACGCGCTTCCAGGACCCCGCCAAAATGATGGCCGACCTGAAAAAGGACGGCTTCCATATTTCGCTCTGGCAGCTTCCCTATTTCGTGCCGATGAACTCGCTGTTCCCGGAGATCGTCTCCAAGGGCCTCGCGGTGCGCGACGGAAAGGGCAACCTGCCTTACGAGGACGCGGTGCTGGATTTCACCAACCCGGCCACCGTCGCCTGGTACCAGGACAAGATCGCGGGCCTGCTGAAGATGGGCGCGGGCGCCATCAAGGTGGATTTCGGGGAAGCCGCGCCGCTCACCGGCATTTACGCCAACGGGCGCAGCGGATTCTACGAGCACAATCTGTATCCGCTGCGCTACAACAAGACGGTGGCCGACATCACCCGCCAGGTCAACGGCGAAAACATCATCTGGGCGCGCAGCGCCTGGGCCGGCAGCCAGCGCTACCCGCTGCATTGGGGCGGCGATTCCGGCAACACCGACACCGGCATGGCGGCCACCTTGCGCGGCGGCCTGTCGTTCGGACTGAGCGGGTTCACCTTCTGGAGCCACGACATCGGCGGGTTCACGCAGAAGCCTTCCGAGGAGTTGTACCGCCGCTGGACGCCCTTCGGCATGTTGACTTCGCACAGCCGCTGCCATGGCGCGCCGCCGCGCGAACCGTGGGAATACAGCGCGCAGTTCCTGGAGGACTTCCGCCGCGCCGACGAATTGAAGTACCGCCTCATGCCGTACATTTACGCCCAGGCCAAGGATTCCTCGGAGCGCGGGTTGCCCATGGTGCGGGCGCTGTTTGTGGAATACCCCGACGACCCCGGCGCGTGGCTGGTGAAGGACG
>Ga0209039_10000972_pt1 | contig 27851 bp, 15 predicted proteins | sample BogFormECP12_OM1_FD_188238 | JGI IMG/M metagenome (GOLD analysis project Ga0209039, IMG submission 188238) | Bog forest soil microbial communities from Calvert Island, British Columbia, Canada - ECP12_OM1 (SPAdes) (version 2) | ecosystem: Environmental > Aquatic > Freshwater > Wetlands > Bog ... | reverse complement strand
TCGACGGGCAGGGCGCCGCCTTCAAAGGTTCGTACAAGGTGCGGCCCTACATGATGCGTTTCGTGAGCTGCCGCAATGTTTCGGTGACGGATGTCAGCATCAAGGACTCGCCCATGTGGGTGCAGCACTACCTGGCCTGCGACGAAGTGGAGATCCGCGGCATCGGCGTCCATAGCCGCGTGAACGTCAACAACGACGGCATCGACATCGATGGCAGCCAGCGGGTGCGCATCTCCGACTGCGAAATCACCTCGGGCGACGATGCCATCGTGCTGAAGGCCACCGCGGACCGCCCGTGCAAAGATGTGGCGATCGCCAACTGCGTGCTGAGCACGGCCTGCAACGCGCTAAAGCTGGGCACGGAATCGACCGGCGGCTTCGAGGACATCGCCATCTCGAACTGCACCATCTACGACACCCGCCTGGCCGGCATCGCGCTCGAAATGGTGGATGGCGGCGTGCTCGACCGGGTCAACATTTCCAATATCGTCATGAATGGGGTAGCGACACCGGTTTTCATCCGCCTCGGCGACCGCGCGCGGCCGTACATCGAGGGCGGCCCGCGCCCGCCGGTGGGAAAGCTGCGAAACGTTTCGATCGCCGACGTGCAGGCGGCGGGCGCCGGCGCCGTGGGATGCGCCATAGCGGGCCTCCCCGGCCATGCTATTGAAAACGTCGTTCTGGAGAATCTGCGGCTGACGTTTGCCGGCGGCGGCAAGCGGGCCGACGCCCGCCGCGAGATCCCCGAGAACGCCGACAAATATCCCGAGCACAGCATGTTTGGCACGCTGCCGGCGTACGGATTCTATTGCCGCCACGTGAAGGGCTTGAGCCTGCGCAACATCGAGACAGCCTTCCTTCGGGCGGACGAGCGCCCGGCGCTGGTTTGCGACGACGTGGAAGGTCTCGAGCTGGCGGGATCGGCGCTGGCGGGCGCGCCCGACGCCGAGCCTTCGGTGCGGCTGAAGCAGGTGAAAGATGCCTTCGTGCACGGCTGCCGCGCGCCCGGACGCGTCCGGACCTGGATGGAAGTGTCGGGCAACCAGAGCGAGCGGATCAGCGTGATGGGCAACGACCTGGGTAACGCGGGCAAGGCGGCCGATCTGGCGGGCGATGTCTCCAAGGGTGCGGTGTTTTTGAGCGGGAATCGCGTTCAGGGGAAGTAGAGATCCGCTCAGCCGCGTCGCAGCCTTTGCGCCGCCGGCCGCGACTCCTCGTTAGGAGGCCACAGGGCCTCGCGCGCTATGCCCACTGGAAGCCTCACCGGTACGAAGTATCCAGCCGGATAGAGGTAGTCCTCGCCGGATTCATCGATCACTCGTACATAGCCGTCCCGCGCAGCCGCCCGGTCGGGCAGAACCCGATACACTTTCCGTGGTTCCAAATCGTCTGAACCCTCGCTGCGGATGCACAGCACGAACCTCGGTTGTGGCTTCTCAACTCTCATAATTTCGAGTCCAGGAACCGCTTGATCTTCATGCCCGTCCGCCCGACGCCGTGGGCTTCATACCAGTGTACTTCAGCCAGCCGAATCGAGCCGCTGGCCAGGCGAACTGTTGCCATACCTTCGGCTTGCGCCAATTCCGCCCGCCATAACGTTTGCGCAGGAATGTGAGTCTTTGAATGCCGTGCCCTGTGGCGATAGTCTCGATTTCGGAGATATCGCCAACCACCTCAAAATACATCCTGCTCTATGTTACAGCCCCCCGCACTCCCGCGCCGCATCGCGGCACCAGACCAGGTTCTCCCAGGGCGTCGGCAGGGGAGTGGTGCAGCTCGAGGCAAAAATGAAATGACGCTTGTCCGCCATGGACGCGAACAATGCGCGGACATATTCGTGCAGGCCACGCTCCGCGTCTTCCGTGATCTCCAGGTGGGGCGCGTCCATGCCGCCGTTTACGGTGAAGCGGTCATACCCCGTCATGCGGCGGGCTTCCGATAGCGCCACGTTGCCCATGGGCGGCGGCGTGAGGCCTTCCAGGCAGTCCACGCGGGATTCTCCCACCAGAGGCATCAGCGCACGGTTGCGGCCGCAGGCGTGGACCACGAAAACCTTATTCCGGCGGTGGATGATTTCGGCCGCGCGCGCGAAAAAGCTGTGGCAGAGATCCTTGTAGAAACGAGGCGGATAGAAAGCCGAATCCAGGTTGTCGAGCGAAATGAAAACCTGCGCGTCGGGGTTGTCCACCATGCTCTCGAGCAGCCGCAGGGCCTTCTGTTCATGAATGCGCGCCAGCGCCTGCATCTCCTCCGGGTGATCCGCCAGAAAGAGGCTGGCGTTTTCCGGGCCGGCCAGCCAGTGGAGGGCCTTGAGGGGCGACTCGGTGATGTGCGCCATCATCACGCCGTCGCCGCCCACGCGCTCCACCCAGCGATGGAATTCGACGTCGTCGAAGGCGTATTCCCTGGCTTCCAGCAGAAAGCGGATGGCCCGATACTCGCTCCAATCCTTCCACCAGTGCTCGGATTCAAAATCGGTGCCGGCCTGCTCGGTGAGGGTCCAGGTCTGAGTGAGCGTCCCGTATGGCGTCGAGAACCTGCGCCGCCGCTGGCTGGTGTGCGGAGGGTAGCGATTGAACGCCGTCACCAGCGGACGGTCGCAAGCGCGTTCCCCGCCGTACTCTTCGGAGAACTCGCCGGCGGTATAGACCTCGCGCGTGGCGAGCTCCGTGTCCCATCGCGCCAGGATGTCTGCGCCCAGCGCCCGCAAGGCATCGAACGGATGTTGCGCTCCCTCGAGCGCCGGCGGCAGCGTGCCAGTGGCGAGGCGGTTGTAGAACCAATAGTAGAGGTTGGGGCAGAAGGGGACCGTGTCCGGGCGCTCGCCGTGAAACGCGGCCAGGATGCGCTGCTTTCCGGTCATGACCCCAGTGTAGTGCGCCGCGCACCGTGCTACCATTTTCTGAGACGTGTTACGCACCATTCGAATCTACGCGCTGTGCCTGGCGGCGGTGTTGCCTGGTTTCGCCGAAACCGGCGTTTCGGGCCGGGTGTTGGACCCTTCCGGCGAAGTCGTGCCCGGTGCGGCGGTGGAACTGCGGCTGGGGTCATCGAGCGCCGTGGTGGCCGCGACGACCACCGACGGGCAGGGGCGCTACGGATTCGCCGCTCCGCCGGGCGCTTATGAGTTGGCAATTCAAGCGGCGGGTTTCGCTTCGGCCGCGTGGAAGGCCGGCATCGCTCCGGGCCGGATGACCAGTCTCGATCTGCGGTTCGAAAAACTTGCCGCGCAGACTTCCAGCATCGTGATCACTGCCAAGACCACCGAACCGGCCCTGGATTTGCGCAATGCCGAGGTGTTCAATCGCACCCTGTTCGCGCGCGACGACCAGGTATTCCAACAGCTCGATGCCGGCATCGACGCCGGCCAGCACGAAGGCGGCGGCAAATCGCTCGAGGTTCGCCGCTTCGGTTTCAATCTCGATCACGGCGGCGTGAACGGGGGCTTGAAGGTGCTGGTGGACGACGTCCAGCAGAACCAGGGAACGCAAGGGCACGGACAGGGCTACCTGGGCTCGTTGAAGGCGCTGAGCCCCGAGCTAATTCAGGAAGTCACTGTCATTAACGGTCCCTTCAGCGCGGAATACGGCGATTTCAGCGGCCTGGGTGTGGTGCACATACGCCAGCGGGAATCGCTGCCCGACGTGCTCACCCTGCGCGCGGAGGGCGGTAACTTCGATACCGGCCGCGCCTTTCTGGCTTACAGCCCGTATGTCTCGACCATTGACTCCTACTTCGCCTACGACGCATCCTATACCGACGGTCCGTTTCAGAATCCCCTACGCTACCGCCGCGACAATGTGAACGCCAATTTCACTAAGACGCTCGGCGCGGACGAGAAGCTCGGGTTCCGGTTCCTGTTCGGCCGCAACAGCTTTTACTCTTCCGGCCAGGTTCCGCTCGACCTGGTGGCCGCCGGCCTGATGGACCGCTTCGGGTACATCGACCCCACCGACGGCGGGCGCGTCGTACTGGGCACGCTGTCGGCATACTACAGCAAGACCTTCCACGATGGAGGCACGCTGCGGGCCGATGGGTACCTCTCGCGCTCGCTCTTCGATCTTTACTCTAACTTTACGTATTATCTGAACGATCCCGTCCACGGGGACGCCTTCCAACAGCATGACTCGCGTTTGCAGCAGGGCGCGAACGCGCAATACACGCGTCCCCACAAGCTAGCCGGAGTCACTGCCATACTGACTGGCGGGACCAATTATCACGACAACGAAATCAATGTCGGTCTTTACCCGCGCGATGGACGGACGCCCACCGGCGTCTCGACGCGCGCCCACGCGCACGTCACCAACACCGCGGGCTATGCGCAGGAGAACCTCAGTTTCTGGCAAGGCCGTTTGCTGCTGGGCGCCGGCGTTCGTTACGATGAATTCCGCTACGACGTTCGCGACCTGGTGGTGCCGGCCCAAAGCGGCGTCCAGTGGGCCGGCCGCTGGCAGGGCAAGGGATCGATTGCCTATACGCCGTCGCGTCGGGTGCCGCTGACCTGGCACGTGAATTATGGCCGCGGCATTAACAGCATCGACGCGCGCGGTGTGGTGCAACATCCCGAGGAACCGCGCCTCGCCACCACGGATTTCTACCAGGCCGGGACCTCTTCCAACTTCGGACGCCTGGGCCTGACGACGGACGTGTTCCTGATCGACCACTCCAACGAGATGGTCTACATTCCCGACGATGGCAGTTTCGAATTCAAGGGTCCCAGCCGCGCCTATGGCTATGAAGCCAAGCTCTCCGTCGCCTTGACGCGCCATCTGGCGCTGAATGGCGGGCTGACCAAGATCGGCAACGCGTTCTTCAAAGGAGGGGATCACCGCGTGTACGTGGATAGCGCGCCGCACCTGGTTGCGAACGCCGCGCTGACGCTGGCGGGCTGGTATGGATGGAGCGGGTCGCTGCGCATGCGGGCCATCAACCACTACCGGCTGGATGGCGACGACCCTTCGATTGTGGCGTCCGGGCACACCGTTTTCGACCTGGGTCTGGCAAAGGCGATTCGCCGCGGGGTCGAATTCAACCTGAGCCTGGATAACCTGACCAACCGCGATTACTACGAGACCCAGAACTACTTCGACTCCCAGGTCACTCCGCTGGCGCCGGCCATGTGGCGCATACACGGCACCCCCGGTTATCCACTGACGGCGATTGCGGGGATCACGTTCCGGTTGCGAGGCAAGTAGGTCCGCCGCAATCACTCGCTTGGCACAAACCGGAGCGAGACGGAGTTGATACAGTAGCGCAGGCCGGTTGGCGCCGGACCATCCTCGAAAACGTGGCCCAGGTGAGCATCGCACTTGCCGCATAGCACCTCAACCCGCTTCATGAGGAAGCTCGTATCGGTCAGGGTGCCCACGTTTTCCTCGGCCGCCGGCGCCCAAAAACTCGGCCAGCCGGTGCCAGAATCGAACTTCTCGTCGGAGCGGAACAAAGCGTTGCCGCAGCACACGCACCGGTAGAGGCCGGACTCATGATTGTTCAAATACCTCCCTGTGAACGCGCGCTCAGTGCCCTTCATGCGCGCCACGGCGAACTCCTCCGCGGACAATTCACGCTGCCACTCGGCATCGGTTTTGACGATCTTGCTCACTTCGAAAGCTCCCTTCCGCTTTTTATTGTCGGAGAAGACGATGAGTTTGACCTTGGACCCGGAGCCGCCCTTGGCCGCATCCGGCAAGGGACGCTCTCTGCGGGAAGAGATCGCGACCAGGCCGGCGAACGCGAACGGCATCAAGAGGAAGGCGCGGCGGGGAACATGCCTTGACAGGGTGGTGGTGAACAAGTCCATAGGCCGGTCTTGTCTTGTTAGATGCGCCCGCGCCGTTTGAAGATCCAGCGGCTTCACGGCGATTGACGGCCTCACGTTCCGTCTGCGAGGCAAGTAGACCCGGGGCGTTTACCTCAGCAGGTATTCCCTCAGAAACAGTACCGTGGCATAAAACTGGAAATCCGCATTGGATTTCTTCTGAAAGCCATGTCCCTCATCGGTGGCCATCAGGTACCACACGGGGGTTCCCATCTTTGTCAGCGCCTCCACAATCTGGTCGGACTCGGTGACTGGGACGCGAGGATCGTTCTTGCCGGCCACCACCATCATCGGCTTCCGGATCTTCTCGATATTGTTCATGGGCGCGATGCTTTCCAGAAACTCGCGCATTTTGGGGTCGCGCTCGTCGCCATATTCGACGCGGCGCAGGTCCCGCCGGTAGGATTCGGTGTGCTCCAGAAAGGTCACCAAGTTCGACATGCCGACGACGTCGACCGAACAACGGATGCGGTCGCTGTAGAAAGTCGAAATCGCCAGGGTCATGTGCCCGCCATAGCTGCCGCCGGTGACCGCAACGCGATCGGCATCCAGGTCCGGACGCGAGGAAATCCAGTCGAATAACGCGCCGATATCCTTGTAGGAATCCTGGCGGAGAAAACCATTGTCGAGCTTGGTGAACGTTTTTCCGTAGCCGGTGGAGCCGCGTACGTTGGGAAACATCAGCGCGATCCCCAACTCATTGAGATAATAGTTGAGCCACCCCAGGAATCCCGGTTGCGACTGTCCTTCCGGCCCTCCATGAATGTCAATCAACACAGGGCGCTTGCCCGTGAACCGGGCCGGGGGACGGTAGAGGAAACCGGAGATCGTCTTGCCGTCGAAACTCTTCCAGCGGACCAGTTCGGCTTCGGGAAATGCAGTGGTGTTGACGGCGGTCTCGCTCTCCGTCCACCGATCCACTTTGCCGGTGGTCGCGTCCAGCGAATAACAGTCAAATGGCGACCGCGCGGTGGTGAGGACAAATCCCAAGTCGCGGTTGTTGCGGTGCCAGCGGATGCCGGGAATCGTTCCGGAGGGCAGTTTGGGAGTGGGTAACATGCGGCCGGTAGAAGTGTCAAGCAGGTGGAGCACACCGACGCCGTCCTCGTTGGTGGTGAAAGCGATCCGCTTACCGTCGTGCGAGAGGTCGAATTGATCGACGTCCCATGGAATGCCCGCCGTCAAAACTTTGATTTGCCTGGTGGCCAGATCGAAATATGCGAGCCGCTGAAACTCCGATCCCTTGTCGGTGGTCAGGTAGACGCCCTTACCGTCCTTGCTGAATCGTGCGTCGCCGTAAGCGACCTGTTCCCCAGCCTGCCGTGGCGTGAGAGCGGTCTTCTCGCCGGTGGAGGTATCCACGAGCCACAGGTACGTCTCGTTTACGGAGATGTATTCGATCAGGAGTATCCGTTTGTCATCCGGAGACCAGTCCACCGGGCTCCATCCCCCGCCCGTGAGTTTAGCGAGCAGATGGTCTGTCTTCGGGTCCGCTGGATTGACCACCCAGAGGTCGGTGTCCTGCCCGGTGCGCCGGGTGGAGACGTAGGCGATCCGATCCCCGCCGGTGGACCATGGACCCAGAGCATTCCGCGATTTGCCGTCGGTCAACAGGGTGGTGTTGTAAGTGGCCAGATCGTAACGAAAGAGCTGGAACCATTCCCCTCCGCCGACGTCCTTCTCGAAAACGATATAGTCGCCGCCATTTGGATGGAACGTGCCACTGTTGACCGGCTCTGGAAAAAACGTCAACTGCCGCCGTGCGCCACCGGGCATGGCAACCCAGTGGATCTGGGAGGTGTTGGCGAACCGTATGGAGATCAGCATCTCACGCCGGACGGGATGCCAATCGAGCGGGAAGGCGTAGCGGTTCTCCGCATAGCGCCCCGCCACCTCGGCGAGCGACGCGGGGATGGGCGGAATGCCGCGGGCGACGAGTGCGTCGCCGGGCGCGAGCGTGGGCTCCTGAGCAGCCAAACGTGGATCGAGTGTTAACCCGATGCCGGCCAGGATCATTACCAGCCAGGTCAACTTCTTCATGGTGTTACCTCCTAGCGGTGGAAAGCGAACCGCGAGCCGGCGAAGGTGGCGAATTTACCAGTCCACGCGAATCCCGAACTGGACGATGCGCTTCTCCAGCACCGTGCTGAGTGGCTGCAGGTACGATGCCCCAGGCGTCGCCAGGCCGTTCGAATCCACCGCCACGGCAGTGTTCAACGAGGTGATGTTCTCGCGGTTGAAAACGTTGTTGAACTCGGCGATGAACTTCGGCTTGACGCACTCGCAGATGACGAAAAAGCTCCGCGTATAGCGCGCGTCGAACTGGTAGATGCTGGGTCCGCGGACCGTGTCCCGGCCGATGAAGAGCGGGCGGGTGGCGGCTTTCGTATCGTTGTTCAGGTTCCTGGTAGAGGTGACGTTCTGCTCGTCGCCCGCGGAGAAGTTGCCCAGCAGCGCCAGTTCGTTGTCGTTGGCCAGCCACTTCCAAACCTTGTTCGAGGAACTTACGTGGGGCGCCAGGAACGCGCTCATGGTCAGCGCCGACGGCCGGTTCACGAGGCTGTTGCCGCGGTCGCGCAGGCGGCTGGTGTTGTCCTCGATGAACACGTTCTGTTCGAAGCTGTTGGCATCCGGCGCGTCGCTGATGGAGTGCGACCAGGTGTACGATGAGCTGATCTGGAAGCCCTGGGAGATGCGGTGCTGGAAGTTCACGATCATCGCGTTGTAACTGGTGATGGCGCCCACGTCCTGCAGCGTGATGTTGTTGAATCGCGAATCCAGGCGCGTGGCGGCGCTCTGTGTGGTGGAGTAGATGGGCCGGCCATCGGCCAGCAAGCCGGTGGGGTTCACCAGGTTCAGGTTGCGGAGGTAAGTGAGTTCGCGCGCGCCGGTGTTGACGTACCCCACCGTCAGAGAGTCGTTCTTAGTCAGGGCCTGGGTGACCTGGACGCTGGTGTTCAGGGTGTAAGCGTTGCGGAAATTCGGCGTGATGGTGGTGATATCGGCCGATGGCGGCACCACGCCGGGCGTCAAGGCGAGAACCTTGGGAAACGCGGGCGCGAGCGGTGAAGAGGCGGCGATCGACGCCGAATACGCTAGGGGATTGCCGCTGTTGATGAACGTGTTGTACCAGAGATTCGTGGGCACGGGCTCGTAGAACATCCCGAAGCTGGCGCGCACTACCGTCTTGGGTGTGACGCTCCAGGCCAGGCCGAGGCGCGGCGCAAAGTCCTTGCTCGGTGTGTGGAAGCTCTTTGAGTAGCTGAACGGCGCGTTGGGATCGGCGGAGGGCCCCTGGAAGCGGTCGTAGCGCACGCCGAAAATCAACAGCAGGTTGTGACGCACCTGGAAGCTGTCCTGCGCGAACCAGTTCCAGAAGAAGGAGTGATACCATGCGCCGGGCAGTCCGATCACCGTGGCGTACGTGTTGTACGAAAGTGGATTGCCGGCCTTGGCCGCCAGGTACTGCGCCACCGACGCAAAGTTGTACTGGCTGTACACGTCGGCGGTTTGCGTGTCCTGGTTCTGTTGGAAGCCGAATCCGGTTTTCAGCGTGTGCGCGCCGCGGATCACCGTGACGGCGTCGTTGAGGTTCGGAATCTTCTCCTGGTAGCGGTCTCCCACGCCAGTGCTGCCATTGAAGGTGGCCACGCCGCTGATGTTGATCTGGGGACCCGTTCCGGTGAGCGGATCGGCGAAATGGTGTTCGTTGCGGTAGGGCCAGCCGAAGCGCAGCTCGTTCAGGACCGTGGGGGAGAACGTCGACAGAACCTGGGCGCCCAGCACGTGCGCGCGGTCGCGAAAATCGGAAGCGGCGTCCAGGGCGTTCTTGCCTCCCACCGCGGTGTTGAACGGATACTCGTTGCGGAAGTAGTTGTAACGCACGAAGACCTGGTGTTTGCTGCTGACAACCCAATCCGCCCGGAAGTTCAGGAACTGGGCGTGCTGCACGCTGGGCGCCACCACCAGCAGACTGGCGGGAAGCCCGATGGCCGCGGCGTCGGAGGCGGCGATGGTGTTGGGCGCGGGCAGGCCGCGCTTCAGGTGCTCGTAGCCGCCGAAGACAAACAACTTGTCCTTGATAATGGCGCCGCTTGCGTTGACCGCGTAGTCGGCCAGGCTGAGGTCCGGTTTGGGCGAGCTGAGCGCCAGCAGCATGGGCCGGGCGGCCAGAGCGATGGGCCGGCCGATGTAATAGAACTCGCCGTGCGGGGTGTTCGTTCCAGAGTTGGTGATGACGTTATAAATGTCACCCGCGGTGTCGCCGAACTCCGGCGCGAAGCTGTTGGAGACCGTCTGCACTTCCCTCACGTAGATATCGGAGATGGGGAACAGGCGCAGGCCGTAGCGGTCGGTCTCGGTATCCACCATGCCGTCCATCTGGTAGTTGATGCGGTCCAGCAGGCCGTTCATGTTCAGCGTGCGCGGGATGCCCAATTCCGCATTGGGGTGGCCGCTGACGCCGGGCTGAAAAATGATGAAGTTGTACGGGTTGCGGGACGTGAGAGGCAGGTTGTCGATCTCGGCGTGGCCGATGGTGCGGCCGATATTGACGCGCGAGGGCTCGACGACCGCGCCCCCGCCGGTGACCTCGATTTCGGTCGAGACCTGACCCACCTTCAACTGAACTTCCACCACCGCCTCGGCGCCGGCAGTCAGCGCGACTCCCGGATGGCGTTCCTTCTGAAACCCTTCCTTCTCGATGGTCACGGCATAACTGCCGAGCGGCAGGTTGGGAAACACGTAGTAGCCGTTCTCGTCGGTGTCAAGTTGGCGGGTGAAGCCGGTTTCGTCGTTGAGAATCGTCACCTTGGCCGCCGGAACCGAAGCGCCCGCGACGTCTATTACCCGGCCGCGAATGCTGCCGTTGATCGCTTGTGTTTGAGCATGTGCGGACTGCCAGCTCAGTATGCCGAAAGACAAGCCGGCCAGCAGCAGAAAACGTGAAGTGAGCTTTGAGAATTCAGACATCTTTCCCTCCCAGACTGAGTATTTTGAACTGCCCCTTAGAACGAGTATTACCGCTTTTTGCAGTTTTCGTCAAGAGCACTCAGCGTCGCAAAAATCGACATCTTGCATTGAGTAGCCGTCTTAGAAAACAATGGAGTCATGGTGCACTTGCGTGGTTGGAGGGGATTTGGGTCCGTGTCGATCATCGGCCTTGTGTTCGGTCTGCTGTATGCCCAGACCACCGAATCCATTCCCGTGGATGCCGACCGCGGCGCCGCCAGCCTCACGCGCTGGTTGCACGCCCTCAAGACGCGCGCCAGCCTGATTCTGATTACCGCTCATCCCGACGACGAAGACGGCGGCATGTTGGCGCTCGAAACGCGTGGCGCCGGGGCGCGCGCCGTGTTGCTCTCGCTCAACCGCGGGGAAGGCGGCCAGAACGCCACCTCGCCCGATCTCTATGACGCGCTGGGGTTGGTGCGCACCCAGGAGTTGCTGGCCGCGGACCGGTATTACGGCGTCGACCAGTATTGGACGCCCGCCATCGACTTCGGCTTTACGAAAACCCGCGAGGAAGCTCTGGATAAGTGGGGCCACGACCGCGTGCTGGCCGACGTCGTGCGAGTCATCCGCATGACTCGTCCGCTGGTAGTCACATCGGTATTCGTGGGCGCCCCCACCGATGGCCACGGCCAGCACCAGGTGGCCGGCCAACTGGCGCAGGAGGCCTTTGCCGCCGCCGGCGATCCCAACCGTTTCCCGGAGCAGATCCGCGAGGGACTCCGGCCGTGGTCCCCACTGAAGGTCTACGCGCACGTGCCTTTCTTTTCCGCCACGCCGCTGGGCATGTACGACTACGCCACCGACAAGTACGTGCCGGTGCGTTTCTTCGATTACATCCACAAGACATGGTCCACCGAGACGCCGGCCACTAACCTGGAGATCGCGGAAGGCGACTACGCGGCCGCCGCCGGCCTGACGTATTTGCAGATCGGCCGCGAGGGACTGGGCTTTCAGAAGAGCCAGAACGATGGCATTGCCATTCCGCCGCCCGCGGCCTTTGCTTCCGCGTACCACCGTTACGATTCGCGCGTGCCTGCCGCCGTGCACGAGGAATCCTTCTTCGACGGCATCGACGTTTCCATCGCCGGCATTGGCTCCCTGGCGCCCTCGCCGCCGGATTTTCTAAAGAGCGGGCTGGCGGAAATCGCGCGGCTGGCGGACCAGGCCTCCAGCCAGTATCAGCCCGACCGCCCGCACGGGATCGCACCCGCGCTGGCCGATGGCCTCAGCGCCACGCGCGCGCTCATGGGCCGGGTCCGCGCCGGCAGCCTGCCGGAGCCTGGCAAGTCAGACATCCTTTTCGAATTGGGCGTGAAAGAGGAGCAATTCGAACACGCCCTGGCGGAGTCGCTGGGGCTATCGTTCCAAGTTACGGTGGCGGCAGACCGCCCGCAAGGCCCCCTGGGACCGTTCGCGCCGGCCTCGCCGACGTTTACCATCGCGATTCCCGGCCAGACGTTCGGAGTGCAGGCGGTTTTTCTGAACCAGAGTCCCGAGGCCGTGAAGGTGGAAGGGATGTCGCTCGAAGCCTCCGATGGCCAGGCTTGGAAGATCGAGAGCCGCGGCGATGCGCGCTTTTCCCTCACCGTGCCGCCGGATGCCGCCCTCACCCGTCCGTATTTCACGCGGCCCGACGAGGAACAGGCCTACTACGATTTGACCGATCCGCGTTACCGCACTCTGTCGCTGCCTCCTTACCCGCTCGCCGCCACCGTGCGGGTCTCTTACCGGGGCGCCAGTGTCCATCTTTCGCAGGTGGTCCAGAGCGTGCAGCGGATTCCGGGCCTGGGAATGGAACCCCAGCCGCTGCTGGTCGGTCCCGCCGTTTCCGTGACGGTGGCCCCGTCGGCGGGTGCGGTGCCCGTGGGAGCTGCGTCCTTCGCTTTCACCTGCACCGTGCACAGCAACGTGAAGGGACCGGCGCGCGGCACGCTTCGATTGAGCCTGCCCGCCGGCTGGCATTCGACGCCGGAGACCGCCGCGTTCTCCATGGATCGCGATGGCGAAGACCAGACCGTGGCCTTCTCGGTGATCCCGGATTCGGTGCAGCCCGGAGAGCACCGCATCACGGCCGTCGCCGAATATCAGGGCAAGAACTACGAGGAAGGGTACCGGCTGGTCGGTTATCCGGGCCTGCGCCCCTATCCGTATTACCGCGCCGCCGTCTACCGAGCCGTCGGCGTGGACGTGAAAACGCCTGCGGGCTTGCGCATCGGCTATCTGCCTGGCACCGGCGACGACGTGCCGCGGGCTCTCGAGAATCTCGGGATCAATGTCCGCATTCTGGCCGCGAGCGACGTCACCGCGGGCGATCTCTCCGGCTACGACGCCATCATTCTTGGCACGCGCGTCTACGCCGTGCGTCCCGAGCTGAAGGCCGCCAACAAGCGCCTGCTCGATTACGCCCAGGCCGGCGGCGTGCTCATCGTGCAATACAACTTGCAGGAGTTCGATCGGAACTACGGGCCTTACCCGTTCAGCCTGGGCAACAATCCGCAGAAGGTGGTGGATGAAGGCTCGAAGGTGCGCTTCCTGAAGCCGGAGAACCCCGTGCTCACCTGGCCCAACCGGATTACCGAAGCCGATTTTTCGGGCTGGGTGGAAGAGCGCGGCCATGGTTTCATGGAAACCTGGGACCCGCGTTACGAAGCCCTGTTGGAAACCAACGATCCCGACCAGGACCCGCAGCGTGGCGGCTTGCTCCTGGCGCGCTGCGGCCAAGGCGTTTACATTTACGATGCGTTCGCGCTATACCGCCAGTTGCCTTCCGGCGTAGCGGGCGCCTATCGCATTTTGGCGAACCTAGTCAGCCTCGGCAAGAACCCGGCGTGGATGGCGGGCAACCAATGAGCCACGAGCCGTGCGATTCCGGCGCGTTCCCCGCGCCGATCTATGCCGAGACCGTCCTCGGCCCGAATTTCGAAGACGCCAAAAAACATTTCCTCGATGCGCTGCTTGAGATCCATTACGCGCACACGCGCATGTTAGCCGCCCAGGGCATCCTGACCGCCGCCGAGGAACGGCTGCTTCTCAAAGCGCTTGACGGGCTCGACCGGGAAGAGATCGCGCGCGCCCGCTACGACGGCTCCTGTGAGGACCTTTTCTTTTTCATCGAAGGCCTGTTGCGGCGCGCCTGCGGGGACTTGGCGGGCAAAATGCACACCGCCCGCAGCCGCAACGATATCGACATCACTCTATTCCGCATGGCGCACCGCCGGCAACTGCTGGATCTTGCTGCGGCGATTGCCGAACTGCGGGCCGTGCTGATCGGCCTGGCTGCGCGCAACCTGGAGACCGTGATGCCGGCCCACACCCACACGCAACCGGCCCAGCCCATCACGTTAGCCCACTATCTCTGCGCCGCCATTGAATTTCTGTGGCGCGATTCGGCCCGCATTCAGGCCGCCTTCGAGCGCGTCAACCTGTGCCCGCTGGGCGCTTGCGCCATCTCGACCACCGGCTTCCCCATCGACCGGCGCATGACCGCGCGCCTCCTGGGCTTCGAGGGGCTGGCCGAGAACTCATACGGCGCCATCGCGTCCGTCGACTACCTCACCGAGCCGGCCGCCGCCGTGGCCGTGGCCATGGTCAATTTCGGCAAATTCGTGCAGGACCTGCTGCTGTGGTCCACGCGCGAATTCGGTTTTCTGCGCCTTTCCGATGCCTTCGTGCAGTGTTCGAGCATCATGCCGCAGAAGCGCAACCCCGTCTCTCTGGAGCACGCTCGCATCCTGGCCAGCCGCGCGCTCGGGGAAGCGCAAGCGGTATTGCTGTGCGCGCACAACACACCGTTCGGAGACATCAACGACAGCGAAGACACTCTCCAGCCGCTGGTCTTCACCATGTTCGCCGACGCTCTGCGCTCACTGCGCCTGCTGGCGGGCCTTCTCGCGACCGCCCAGGTCGATCGCGACCACCTGGCGCGCCGGGCAGCCTCGGATTTCGTCACCGTCACCGAACTCGCCGATTCGCTGGTCCGCCACACCGGGATGAGCTTTCGCGAGGCCCACGCGCTAGTAGCCCGCGCGGTTGAAGCCTCCGGTGCGGATGATCGGCCCGCCGCTATCGCCCAAGTGTTCCTGAGCCAGAACCCGTCGCTGGGCGTGGACCAGGCGTTTATCGAGCGCGCGCTGGACCCCGTGAATTTCGTGCGCATTCGGAAGGTACCGGGAGGTCCTGCGCCGGATGTGGTTGCCGAAGCGCTCTCGCGCGCCGGCGGCGGGCAGCGGGAAATCGAAGGATGGATCCGTTCGAAGCAGGAGTTGCTCGACGCCGCGCGCCGCGAGAATCGCGCGGGTTGATCTCCGCGGCCGCTCCTTTCGCTATCCTGGACTTATGAACAGGATGCAAGCAACTCTACTCACGCTAATTCTGATGATGACGTTGCGCCTCGCGTCCGCTCAGAGCGCTCTCTCGTTGGTGGGGTCGGGATACCCGCAGCGGGTTTCTCATCTGGGATTTGCACCGGGCCAAATAGTGACGATTCAAGTCGTCGGCATGAAGGCCCTATCGCCGCCTCTTACCGTTCAGAGGGCAACCGCGATTCCGTTGCCGGTCAGATTAGCTGGAGTTTCCGTCGCTCTGAAGCAATCTGTGATCGGTCACATGTTCGATAGTCCCGTTGCGTTGCCGCCCCATAGCGCTGTTTTACTTTCGGTCGGCCAATCGGACCTGTGTGGTGTGACGCCGATTCCTCCCGCGTGTCTTCAGACCTCGATCCAACTTCAGATCCCTTTTGATCTGACATTCAACATGCTTGGCTACCCCGAATATCCAACGTGGAGGGTGATCTCGCAGGACGGCGTTGACAGCCAGGCGATCGGCGTGAGTATTGTCGACGATTGGATTCATGTGATCACTTGCGCCGATAAGGACGATAGCTCCGCATGCGGATCGGCCGGCGCTTATTCAATCGTCACTCATGCCGACGGGACTCTGGTTTCAGCTCAATCTCCCGCCAAGCCCGGCGAGGTTGTCGTGATCTATGCGTGGGGATTGGGTCCGACCCTTACCTCCGTGGCGACGGGTTACGCGGCGCCCTAACCCGCGACCATTCCGGCACTCGGCGGCTTCCCATTACAAGGCGTTCCCGTTTGGTTCGATTTCAGCCCAAACGCTGGCGCATCCTCGCAGCCCGGGTATCTGTCGCCATGGACCGCCGAGGCGTTTTTGACCCCGGGGCAGGTCGGACTGTACCAGGTGAATGTCAAGCTCCCCGCCGTGTTTCCCGACGTGCGCCCTTGTAGCCTCGACTCTGGGTTTGTGTCAAACCTGACCATCAGCTTGCTCCTCGGGGCTTCGTACGACGGTGCGGGGATTTGCGTGCAGCCGCCGCAGTGAGGCATGGCGCGAGTTGCACCTTCAGTAGCAGCGGCCTCAGCCACCTCGGAACCGGCCGCTGCAACTTCACCAAGCGTCCGCTTGCAAAGATGGCGGCCAGGCGGAAGGGAGTTCGCAGGTCGTTGTTGTCGAAGACCCATACGTTGGGCAGTTCGCGGAGGGCCGTCTTGAGGTTGGCCAGGATGCGCGGAAAACGCTGAACCAATTTCTCCGCCGGAACATCGTGTCCGCCCTGCGAGACACGCATCGCCACGCGTTGTTCGGACACTTCCGGCCCGGCCGTCCCGATAAAGCACAGAACCGTGTTGTAGCCTGCTTGCGCCGCGCTCTTGAGGAAGGCGAGCTTTTCGCCTACGGGGTCCGAAAAGACCGTCTCGAAAACGAAGCTCTCCCGTTGTCTTACAAGCTCCTGCCGGACGGAATCGGCCACACGGGCGGCGGCATAAGGCTCGAGATGGAGTTCCTGGGCCAGCACGTCCGCATTGACAAACCGCAGCCCGGCTGGTTGGAGGTGGGCGTAGTAGAACGTCGTCTTGCCCGCGCCATTCGGCCCGGCGAGAGCAACGATGACGGGGCGCCGGTCAAGCGGCGGGTTCATCGCCGCTTGGCCTTAAGGGCGATGGGCTGGAACTGGCGCTTGACGAATCGACCCACTGTGCGCCTGCCGTTCGCATCGATGCGCACCAGCAGGCCAGGACGATCCGGATGCGGTTGGTAGTGAGGAAAAGGCCCGCTCTCTAGAAAGGCGGCCACGCGCTCGCGGCCTTCCGGGGAATCCACGGACTCAAGGCACGTTGAAAGCGGGCGAGCGGTGGAGTTGCGGCATAATGCCAAGACCTGCTGCCCTTCCAGCAGTAGATCGACCGACCGCCCCAGTCGCGCCCAGAATTCGACCTGTCCGGCAATGGAACGTTCTACTACCGTCCCGGCGAGCCGGGCATCGAGCACCAGGCCGTCGGAAAGCTTCACCGGCTGACTCATCATCGTATGGTAGCATATTGCTACCGCGCGCTACCCAGCCGGCGAACCGCCTGCGCCCGTACTTCGCGGGCCACGCGGCGGACATCGTAGAAGTTCGCCAGCATATAGCCCACGGTGGAGAAGCAGGATCCACTGCAGGTCTGTTTCAGATCGGCCAGTTGGCAGGTGTCGAACTTCTCGCAGCCGGCGCTCCCCCAATCCCGCTCCGACTCCCGCATTGGGTAGCAGGGCGCCAGCGTGCCGTCGGTGCGGCATATCACCATGTTCTGCCCGCCGCGGCACGGCCAGGGCGCTACGCCGCCGCGCAACAGGCTCTTCATCGCCCGAAGATGCTCGGTGGAGTTGACCATCGAGTAGCCCGCGCGGTTGCGTTCGATCAAGTGATCCAAAAGTTTGTCCACCGGGCCCAGTTCCTCGCTTGGAAAAGCGGCGTGTCCGGGCGACGACTCACACAAGTGATAGGCCGTGCCGATCCCGTTCTCGCGGCTGAACTCGGTCAGCAGCTTGACGTCCTCCAGGTTGAATCGCGTGATGTTGATGCTCAGGAAAACCGTATAGGCGTAGCGGCTCTGAAGCCTTACCAGGTAGTCGAAGTTTGCGCGGATGCGATCGAGCGCCTTGGGCAGGCCCGGTTTTTCGTGGATGCAGTCGAGGGCTACGTTGAATGTGGCGACCCCGGCATCCGCGAGGCGATCCGTGACATCCGGCGTCAGCAGGCGTCCATTAGTCGGCAGATAGAGGTAACAACCTTTTCCCGCCGCGTATCGGACGAACTGTTCCACGAAGGCCAATCGGACGAGCGGCTCGCCACCCATGAGGCCAATCACCCGGCATCCGGTGGAGTGAAGCCAGTCGATCACCCGCCGGCCTGTGTCTTCGTCCATGCCCGGAATGCTGTTGTCGTGGGACCGGCAGTACGGGCAGTCGAGATTGCACTTCAAGTCGGTGTAGACGCAGCCGAGAATCGGACGGAAGCCGCCGCGAATTCGGCTGCGGAGGTAGGGCAGCAGCCAGCATCGCAAGAAGCGGCTGTAGCGAATTCTGCGGATGGATTTGTCGAATTGGGCCTGCACGGTAGGATTCAGTTTATCAGACAGTAACCCCACCGGCGACAAGATCCGCATCGGACGTTTCCGTCGCCGGCGCTACTCGTATTCCAATGCGGAGACCAGCGGCGCGCGGACGGCGGCTTCGGCCGGCAGGATAGCCGCGATCAGCGCCGCACCCACCAGCATCGGCAGAAGCTCCGCGGCCAGCAGGGCGGGGAAGCGGAACTCCAGTGCGTGGTCCGAGAAGATCGAGAGCGCATAGAAGATGTTCACCATGCTGAACCCGAGGCCCAGAACAAATCCAACCACCGCCACGGCCGCGGCTTCCATCCACACCGCGATCCGCACCTGGCGGCGCAGCCCGCCCACGGCGCGCAGGATTCCCAACTCGCGGCGCCGGTCCGCGATGGAAACCGTCAGCGCGTTGGCGATGCCCAGAATCGCCACCAGCAGCGCGATGGCAAGCTGCGCGTAGGTGATCTCGAACCAGCGCCCCGCCAGGCCCAGAACATGGCGGCGCAAATCCGCGCTAGAGAACACAAACAATCTGCGGTTCGCCCCGGCGCGCGCCACCACCTGCTTTCGAACGGCCTCCGCGGAAGCGCCGGGGCTGAGGTAGAGACGGAAGAGGTTTACAGTGTCATCGTGCCAGCGGCTGCGGTATAGGGAGCGGTCTATCACGATGGCGCCCTGCGGATCGGTGAAGTCTTTGTAGATTCCGAGCACCGGAAGGCGCAGCGCGCCATCGGGCGCGGGCAGGTCGAGAGCGTCGCCGACACGCACGTGTTCGCGCGCCGAAAAGTTGTCGGAGACAATCACGCCTCGGCCCTCGGCGGCCAGTTGGTGGATTCGCTCGGTGTCCACGGGGATGGCCCGCCGGCGCGCTTGCGGGCTCAGGCGAGAAATGTCCACGGCAAAAAGAATGGGTTGAGAATTGCGGACGGAGACGCGCGCGGCCCGCACGGGCTGCACCACCTCCAGTCCCTCGATGCCGCCCAGGTCGCGCTCCATGGCGCTGGGGAAGCGGAGCGTGAGGTCCTTCAGATTCTCCGAAGGCGCAACCAGGAAATCGGCGTCCAGTGTCCCCGTGACCCAATCTCGTATGCTTTGATAGCTGGCCTCGGCGATGCCGCCCAACCCGATCACCATGGCCACCGAGAGCATCAAGGCCGCCGCCACCGATGCCGTACGGCGCGGCGCCTGGAGCAGGCTGTCGGCGGCCAGTGCGCCTTCCATGGGACGTATGCGTTCCAGAAGCGGCCGCAACAGGCGCACCACGGCGCTCGAAAGTTCCGGCGTCAGCAGAATCAGGGCGAAGGCCGCCAGCACATAACTCGCCACGAACCATCTCTCGAACCTGCCGGCCAGCAGCAAAGCGGCTATCGACACGGCGGCGCCGGCCAGCAGGCGGCGCGTGCGGCGCTCCTCCAGTTGAACGATTTCGTAGCGGCCCTTGCGCAGCGCGCGCGCGGGGTCGGCGCGCGCGGCGGCGCTGGCGGGGAACACCGCGGCGAGCAAGCTCCACGCCACTCCGGCGGCAATCGCGCCGGCGATTATGAGGGGTTCGACGCCGCCGCGCGCCGCCTGGCCGATCACGCCATATAGTCCTTCGAGCGACGCCGCGACGTATCCGGCAGCCAGCCGGGAAAGTCCGGCGCCCAGAAGCGCGCCCACCAGGGAGCCGGCCAGCCCCACGCAACCGCTCTCGATGAGAAACAGGTTACGGATTTGCGATCGTGTGGCGCCCAGCGCGCGCAAGATGCCGATCTCGCCGCGGCGTTGCGCGACGGCGACCACCAAGGTGTTCTGAATCAGAAACAGTCCGACGATCAACGCGAAGACACTGGCGAAGCCGGAGGAGCGGCGGTAATCCGCCAGCACCTGTTCGAAATAGCGGCGCCGCTCGGAGGGCGCATCGACGTGGAAGCCAGGCCCCAGGGCCGCGGCCAGGGCGCGCCGGCAATCGTCCACCACAACGCCGCGCCGCGCGGTGACGTCGATCCGGTCGAATTTGCGCTCTTTTCCGAATACTCGCTGCGCCGCGTAGATGTCCATCACCGCCAGGCTGCCGCCGAAAGCCTGGGCCAATCCAGCCGGATGCAGCAGGCCGCGCACGGTAAAGCGCCGGGCGCCTTCCACCGTCTCCAACACCAGCCGGCTGCCCAGGGCAATCCCGTTCCTTGCGGCAAAATCGCCGTTCAGCATGATGGAATCCGGCTGCGCCAGGAAGACCAGCGGATCGTCCAGTTCCGATCCGCCCAAGTCGTACTCGCGAATGCCCTGGTCCGACGTCATGTCCACACCCAGCACCAGCAGGTTGCCCTGTCCGCTCCGGCCCGTGCCCACCACGGCCTCCACCACCGGGGAGGCCGAGCCAACCTCCGCCACCGACCGCACACGGTCGAGCACTTCTTCCGGAATTCCGGTGTCCCCCGCGGAGACCTGCAGTTCGGCCGCGCCCGCAATCTGCGTGATGGTCTGCCGCAAGCCCGCCAGCACGCTCTCGTTGGCCTCGTACATCGCCACCAGTACGGCTACGCCCAGCGCGATGCCCGCCAGGGTCAGCAGGCAACGCAGCCGGTGCTTGGCGAAGTAGGGGAGGCTCAACAATCGGACCAGGCGCATACCGGGACTCTTCAGCGTACACCGTGCCGCCGCCGGCCGCGCTGCGTTAAGGTGGAATGGATTGACCACGGCTGCAAAAGTGATGGCGGCGCTTCTGGTGGCCGCGGCCGCCCGGTGCCAGGACGCCCGACAGCTTCTGATGGAAGCGCAACGCCGCGCGCATGTCGCGTCGCTGCGCTACGAGGGCGTGGCGCTGACCACCACCGCCGCCGGCGCCACCAGTGAAAAGCGCTGGCGGTTTGAGCGTATCGGTCCCTATGGCGAAAGCAAGATCCTGATCCGGTTTCTGTCGCCCGCGGAGGTGGAAGGCGTCGCCATCCTGATTCTCAACCATCGGGAAGGCCCCGCCGGCGCGTGGATGTGGACGCCGGCCAGCGGCCGCGTGCGCAACATCGCTACCGAGAGCCGCATGACGCGCTTTTTCGGCACGGACTTCAGCTTCGAAGATCTCGAGGAGCACGACGTGGATCAGTACGACTGCAAGCTGCTTGGGGACGCTTCCCCGGATGGCGCGGCGTGCTGGAAAATCGAGTGCCGGCCCAACCGCGGCAATGCTTCGCAGTACAGCTACTCGCACGTGTGGTTGCGGAAGGACAACTACGTCATTGCGCAACTGGAAAAATTCCAGGGGCCCGTTCTGCTGCGCCGCATCGTCAACCGCGATGTGCGCAAGGTGCAGGGCATCTGGACGCCGCATGCGATCGAAATTTCGCAGCCCGCGCGGCACACCCGGACGGTGCTGACGCTGGAAAAACTGGAATACAACGTGGCGCTGGACGAGGCGGCGTTCACCGTGGAAGCTTTGCGGCCGTAACGCGCGCCGGCAGCGCCTGGTCCGCGGAATCCATGCGGAAGCCCAGGTATCCGGCGATGGTGGCAGCCACCTGCGTGATGCTCACTGGCTGGTCCACATGGCCCCCGGCGCCACCCGGCATGGCAACTAACAAAGGCACGTTCAGATCGCCGCTGTAAATGCTGCCATGTTCCGATCCCACGCCCGTGTTGCCGAAGTAGTGGCCGGGCTTGAGCGTCAGAATCAGGTCGCCCGCGCGCGGAGAATCTTTGGCGCCGCGCACCCGCACCGAAGCCATCGCGGACTGCAGCTTGGCATCCTGACCCAGCGCCGCCGCCAGCCTCGGAAGGTCCACCAAGTCGGGCTGGTTGAAATAGATGTACCCCATGCCTCCGTTTTCGGCAATGGTTGCGCCGGCCGGAAGCGCCGCCTGCAAGTCGGCCTTGAGGGAGAGGTCTTCGGAATTGGCCACCAGGTCGGTGCGGCCATGGTCGGAAACCAGAACGAATAGCGTATGGTCGCGCCACGACCGGTCGAGCGATTCGATGGTATCCACAATGTGGCCGAGCAGTTCGTCGACGGTGCCGGCGAGATACGCCATCTGGCCCGCGATTCCGTTCTTGTGTGCGGTGCCATCGGTTCCCGCAAAATAGATGGTCACCAGCGGCGGCAGGCCGTGCGACTTCAGCTCGGCGACGGCGCGCCCCGCCATTTCGCTGTCGAAAGCGCCCCAGTTGACCGGGTTGCCCGCCAGGGAAACCAGCAGTTCGGCCCCGGTGGGCGGCGCCGCCCGCGCCGCGCCCTTCCAGTACTGGCTGAAGTACACGGCGCTGGTCAAACCGGCTTGAGCGGCGGCTTCGTAAATAGTGGGCGCCAGCAACTGGCCGTTCGCCAACCCGCCGGAACATGCGGCGCCGCCCAGCCGGATGAGGCCGTAAACGCAGATGAGGCCGCTGGGGGTCATATAGTCGATGAGCCGGCCCGCGCTGCGGTCGAACCACTGGTTGCCCGGGATTCCGTGCCGCGCGGGTGGCGTGCCCGTGAAGATGGACGCTTGTGCCGCCATGGTAACCGAGGGCAGGACGGTCGAAGCGTTGTCGAACCACAGCGCCCGGGCGAACACGCGCTGGAGGTTGGGCAGGCGCCCATCGCGGTAAACCTGCTCGAAGGTGTCTCGGCGGATGCCGTCCACGTCGATGATGACAGCCCGCCGCGCGGGCTGGGCGGAGAACGCAGTCGATGCCAGCAGGATGGCGGGCCAGAAGCGCGCCATCGTTACTGTACTTGCACGGTCCGCACGGTCATCGTGGTGTTGAAGGCGACACCGACGTCCAGGCCCGTGGGGAGCTTCGTGAACTGCATGTTGCCCGGTTGCAAGGGCATGAGGCTGACCATGCCGCTGGTGGTGTTGGAGGAACTGGTGACGGGTCCCACCGGAATCATGTCGGTGAGCGCATTCGCCGGCACCGTGAACGTCCCAGGCGCCGCCGGAGCGAGACAGGTGAACCCGCCCGATGCATTGCTGGTGGTATCTGTAGATCCCCCGAGAATCAGGATCATCTGGCTGGAGTTTCCCCCCGTCCAGGTGAGCGTCAGCGGCGACGAGCGGTTAATGGTGCTGGGTGGGTTGGTCCAGGTGATGGCCGGCGCCAGGGGAATGGTGGTGGTGAACGCCTTCACGTCTGTGCCGCCCGTGCCGTTGGAGACGGTGAAGGGACCACCATCCAGGAACAGCGGCCCCAAATCGAAGCCCGAGATGGGGGGAGTCAGGATGCCACCGAGCGCCTTCAGGTAGGGGGCAGTTGGGCCCTCGTCAGCCGTATCTCGAGTGATCGTGGCGGTGGCGCCACCGGCCCCTCCGGTCACCGTCAACTGGGGTCCGGCATCGAGAGCGGCCGTAATCGTTGGGTCAAGGCTGGATCCGCCGGTGTCCATTACCGTGGTAAGATTGAGCATTTTGTTCGTGGCCACGCAGGTGCCCGGTGGCGGCAGGTTGGTGATGGGACTGTAAGTTGTGGTGCTGCCGGCATTGGTGGCAAAGGCGCCGAGGCCCAGGTCGACTGTCGCGCTGGTGATCTCGGTCTGGCCCTGCGGGTCGCTGAAGTTCACCCGGATCAGCCCCAGGGTGCCCGACTTCCCACCGTTGGAACTCAAGCCGTTGAACGGATTGAACGTATCCTGGCACTGTTTCCCGTCGGAGCTGATGGCTATGCGAACGGTGTTGCTCCAGGTCCCACCCGCATTGACCTGCACCGGAATGTAGCATCCCAGCGTCACGTCCGAGGGAACCGTAAAATAGATGTTGTCGACGGCCGGGAAGCCGGGCGCGCGCCCGCTGTACTGCACGGGGGCCCGCTCGCCGCCGACCCACACCTGCACCGGCAACGGCAGATTCCCGCCCTGCGGCGGCTGATTGTCCGGTGTGCCGATGGGCCCCAGCCCGGTGCCCCAGATGATTTCGATTTGGCCGGGCTTGGCGGGCTTGGAGGCGGAATTGACGGGCTCATCGGTTGCCGAGTTCCAATTCTGAATTTCCCCGGGTCCGCTGCCAACCCCCATAATGCCGAACGCGTTGTTCACTACCGTGGCGGCTGCGGCGGCGCCGATGACGCCGTTGTAGGCGACCGTAATCTGGACGTTGCCCAACGGCGCATCCGACGGCATGATGGCGTTGATTTGCAATGCGGAGACATAGTGAGGGTAGGCCTGCTTGGTGGTCGAACCTTGCGTCACGGTCACGGTAACGCCACCCAGGTTGGTATTGAAGGGGAACTGGGTGACCCCCTGGCCCGGGGCGGCCGGTCCAAGGTTGGTCCCGTAAATCGTAAAGAAGGAGCCTTGTGCGATCGGGCCGCCGCGGGAGTCGAGCGCGTTCACAATGCCCCCGGCGTTGATGCTCGGCGCGGTGGGCGAGGCGCCTCCTGCCTGCGTCACGGTGAACTGCTGGTTGGCAACGGTGATGATGCCGGTGCGCGAGCCCATCGAGGTATTCGCATCGCCGGTGAAGTTCACCGATCCATTGGTTGTGCCGGAAGTGGTCTGTCCCAGATGGAGCCACGAGGCTGCACTCGCACTCACGGATGCGGTCCATGAGCAAGAGGCGCCCGTCACCGTAACAGTTATGTTGCTGGAGCCGCCCAGGGCGGCCATGTTGTAGCTGGTGGGGGTAATCAAGTAGCTGCACGCCGCCGCCGCGGCCTGCGTCACGGTGAACGTCTGCCCGCTCACCGTGATGTGGCCGATGCGCGAACTGGTGCTGGAGTTGGCCTGCACGGTGTAGTTCACTGTGGTGCCGGAGACGGTCGGCTGTGGGATCCAGTTTACGTCTGAGGTTGGTGACGACAGCGTGCAACCCGAACTTGCCGTCACGGTAAAGCTGAAGTTCCCGCTGCCCGCCGCGACCGAAGCCGAGCTCGTGGAAAGTGAATAGGTGCAGGCCGCTTGCGCCGTGTTCGCAAATGTCCAACTCACGATGTCGTGATTTTCAAATCCGTTGCCAGTGCCGGCCGTAAAGCCGACGTACGCGGTGTTCTGGCCGAGCACCGACGCAAGATTGATGGCATAGCCGTTGATCGCGGTAAAACTCGACCCCTCCGCCGGATCGGTGAGGGTCACCGTGAGTTTCGAACCGTCATAGTTGATATTGACCGTCCACAGGTCGCCATTCGACATGCATCCGGCCGCTGTATTGGGATTCCCGCTCGAAAAATCGCAGGTCGCTTTGCCGTATACGTTGGTAAGGTTGGTGTTCGTCAGATTGCCATTCGTGTCGATGGCGACATGGTTGCTGCTATTGCCGTCGTTAAAGACGATGTTGGTGTTGTCGTAAGTGTCGAATTCAATAGCCACGCTATTGCCGCTAACGCCTTGGTAGCCCATGCCGTAGCCATTAGACCCCAAGCCTGTGGCGTTGGTTGCCAGCACGAAAGTGATTCCGTCTGCCGGTTTTGTCCCTCCTGCCTGCGAAAAACGGAACTGGAACTGGGTGCTGAAAGTGGCATTGTTCCCCAGCGTAACCGGCGTCGTGCTGTATGCGGCGCCGTCCTGGTTCTTAAGCGCCGGCGTCAACCGCAGCACCGTCCCGTCAACGCTGGACGAGAATGGGGCGGCGCTGCCGACCATGGTAAGTCCGGCGGCGCTCGTAAACCCGTTAAAGGTAAAGTTGCCTGTCGCCGTCGTACCGCCGCCGCCCGGCGCCGAGGTCAGCCGCACATTGTCGAAATCGCCCTGCGCGGCGGTCGCGCCCAATACGATCTTCAGGGCCTGTCCGGCCAGGGGATCCGACGCGCTCGAGGTGTAGGTCCCCGTCCAGGTCGCCCAACCTCCCAGAGCCGGCTGCGCGCCGGTGGCCGATGCGATCGGTGTGTTCCCGGCAAAGAGCTGCGCGGTGGGAGGCGTCGAGGGATAGAGGTTGTCCAGGCGCCGGCCTACATCCACTTGCAGCGTGTACAACGTAGACGCCTGTAGGGTCGTGCTCAGCACCTGAGAGAGGGTGCCGCTGTTCACTTGCGCAGCCGTCTGTCCTTCGGCCACGGGCCAGGGGAGAGTGAAGTAGTTGGGACCTGGCTGAAAAAGCCCGATTTGCGTGCTAGAGGCAGTCCACCCGGGTATGTTGCCATCCAAGGTATCTTGGCAACCGGCCCCTCCGCTTCCCGCCCCTCCGCTTCCCGCGCAGTTGATCCAGTGTATATTGGACGGGATCGTCTCGAAGCCGGGGTTAGCGATGGTGATGGAACCCGTCGCCGTCGATCCGCCGCCGCCCAACACGAAGGAGAGGTTATCCAGCGCGCCGTCGTTGTACGCTCCGTCCGTGCGCGTAAACGTCACGGTCACAAGCATCTTGCGCGTTCCGGTCGGAATGTTCCCGGTGGCGCTTCTCTCCACCAGCGAGCTCACTCCGTTTCGGTCCGACGACAATACCGGTCCGATGGTGGCCGTCCCCAGGGAACCGCCGGAGGCGTTCTGGAACGTCACCGTTACCGCTGCGTTGTCGTTCTGAGTGGAATAGCCACCCAGCCAGCCGTCCAGCGTGTAGGCCTGCGACCCGGTATCAATCGCCGTCGCGTAGCCCGAGAGGTCTACGGTTTGCGTCATCTGGGAACTGGCGTTATTCGGACCGCCGGCGAAGTAATAGCTGCCGGGGTTCGGCGGTCCAGGTGTCGTGGGCGACAGATCCCCCGCGCCCCCTGCGTAACTGGTCACCGCGATCTGTCCATCGGTGTTCCAGGACGGAATGGTCGGCTGCGCGGCATCCGTGCCGGTGCCGTGCGGCCCCGATTCCGCGTCGCCGTTCTGAATCAGGTTGCCGGTGGTAGTCCCGCCGCCACTGGCGCCGGCCTGCGTCACGGTGAACGTCTGCCCGTTCACGGCGATGTGGCCCGTGCGCGAACTCGTGCTGGTGTCGGCAGTCACCGTATAGTTCACCGTGGTGCCGGAAACGGTCGGCGTGAGCCAGGTGGGCGCGTCGCTGCTCGCCGACACCGTGCAACCCGAACCCGTCGTCACGGTGAAGCTACCGCTGCCAGCGGCGGCGGCCACCGATGCCGAACTCGACGACAGCGAGTACGTACACGGGCTAGGGGCGGCCTGCGTCACGGTGAACGTCTGCCCGTTCACCGTGATGTGGCCCGTGCGCGAACTGGTGCCGGTGTTGGGATCTACCGTGAAGTTCACCGTGCTGCCGGTGATGGTCCCCGTGATCCAGGTTACGTCGATGGTTCCCGACGGCGTCGGGCAACCCGAACCCATCGTCACCGTGAAGCTGAAGCTGCCACCCGTGGCAGGCACCGACGCCGAGCTTGTCGGCAGCGAATACGTACAAGCGGGAGCGGCCGTAATCGTGAAGGGCACTGTACCGATCCGCAAGCCGTTGTAGAAGATGTTGACCGTCCAGGTGCCGGTCGGGGTTGCGGGCGTAGTATTCGCAATGTCGAGTTCGACATCGTAACAGGGGCTGTCGTTCGCCGTCACGGTGTGGGTTGGGGCGATGTAGAGTTTTCCATTCGCGTAAAAATCCGCCTCGATGACGTCATTGACGTTTGTGCCCGAAAGGTAAAACCACAGATACGCCGCCTTGTCGTTGGTCGTGAAGGTAGTGACAGTGACAGAGGAGGACGGTGGCGAACAAGTATTCATGTTCGGCGCCTGATTGGTCATCAGGGGACCATATGCAAAACTCGCGGCACGCAGCCCCTGCGGCACCAGGAAAAGGAAGGAAAGGAACGCGATAGCG
>Ga0209039_10000971_pt1 | contig 27855 bp, 24 predicted proteins | sample BogFormECP12_OM1_FD_188238 | JGI IMG/M metagenome (GOLD analysis project Ga0209039, IMG submission 188238) | Bog forest soil microbial communities from Calvert Island, British Columbia, Canada - ECP12_OM1 (SPAdes) (version 2) | ecosystem: Environmental > Aquatic > Freshwater > Wetlands > Bog ... | reverse complement strand
ACTGCGATAAGCTCATCCTGCGGCGATGCCCGGTTTGCGAACGCGATTCCATCATCGGTCACGGACGCCGCCGCAAGCAGGCGCACGATGAACATCACGCCTGGATTGGAATCCGACGCGGCCTTTGCCATGGTTGCGGGAAGCCAAGCCTCGGCGGCGCCCCATCAGCCCCTTGAGCGGGTTAGGCGGCACCGGGAACTCCGGCTTCGAATCCAAGGGCAAGAGTCGACAGCTTCCGCTACGCACTGGCCCAAAACCACCACCTTGTGGCTCATATTGGCCAACCCGACCTCTCCGGGCGCGCATTTTCAACCTGGATAACGGAAGAAGAAAGTCGGGCTGGGAGTTCAAACTCACGATTTCGAGCAACTAACTGTGCACATGGCCCAGAAGATTCCAGCGCCGCCCAAGGGGCGATTAACGACATAAATAACTGACCGCTAAATACTTAGACTCCGTCTCGCCCCACCCCACTCGCGATCGGGGCCGAAGCACCTGCCGCCCAGGAGAAACTGGCAGGTGGCTTGCATTGGGGTAACAACGGGCGAAACTCGCCCACCGCGGGACGGGGCAAGGCAGATTCGACAAGCACTTTTCTCGCGGCTACGGGTAAGCGATTTCCTAAGTCCAAGACAACGGAGAAACCCATGAGCCATCAACTGTCACGGCTGATGTTGGCGCTATCGGTGTCGGCGTGTCTCCCTTCCCTTCAGGGCCTTCAGGCCGGCGAGCGGATTCGGATCGAGCCGGGGACTAAGCTCTCGGTGCGGCTCGAGCGTTCCGTCGGAACCAAAGACTTCTATGAATGGCACTCGTTTGGCGAAGTTCGAACCGTGCCAGGAACCCTAGTCCAGGACGTCGTCTCGACCGACGGCGAACTGGCGCTAGCTGCGGGTACACACGTCAGCGTCGCCGTGCTCGAGAGCCAGCGGGCAGGGCGGGTGAAGGGACGCTCCCGTTTAAGGCTGGGTCTGTATTCGCTGGACACCGCTGATGGGGAAATAATTCCCGTTGAAGGCTACCCCACTGACATCAACGGTCGCCAGGTGGATCACGAGAACACAGCGCACGGCAAGCGCGGACTGGTTAAGGACGCAGCCGTGGACTTCGGGTCAGTCACGGTTGGAGCCGGCGCTGGCTTCGTGGCCGCGGGGCCGTTTGGAGCTGCGGTAGGGGCTGGCGGGGGTCTGCTCGTCGCAGCGATCTGGACTGTCGCCAGGCGGGGACCGAGCTTGGTAGTGCCTGCGGGCACGGTGGTGAACTTTGTGATTGGCCGACCGGTTTCGGTGGTGGCCAGCGGTGAGATCGTGAAGGACGGAGCGCAGCTTCAGCCGGAGACGTGGGGCCGCGGCGTGACGATTCCTCCTTCCGATGACTTGCTGACGCTTGCAGACCAGCTCGACAGCAATCCCGACGCAGTGCGGCAGGATCTGCGGTCGATCAGGTTCAAAGACCGGCCAGAGGTGGATCGCATTTTCGGCAAGTACCTGGAGGCGGTCGCGCGATTCAAGGAAGGCGACAAGGATTCCCTCAAACTCATGCGCGAGGCCTACCGCGAGGGACAGGCGTCGGCGTTGCCAGAGGGCGCGCGGGCCGAGATGGCGCGAAACCTGGTAGTGATGCTCCGCGCAACCGACCCCGACTGGGAGCGTGATCCGGTCCTTAACGATCCGCTGGTGCAAGGGGCGCTGGTTGAAGGAGTTCAACAATGAGATACGGAACCATTCTCCTGCTGACGTGCTGGGCAGTGGCCAGCCAAGCGCAGACCCAAGATCCCGCTTCCAGTCCGCCGCCGTCTCCGCCTGGGGACGCGGCGGCGGCACAATCCACCTCACCGCCCGCGACCGCTCAAACGCCGGCAGGCAATCCGTCCGGCTCGCCGCCGGCAACCGTTGAAACGCCGGCAAGCAATCCGTCCGGCTCGTCGCCGCCGGCAACCATTGAAACGCCGGTAAGCAATCCGTCGGACAGCGCGAACGTCCCACCGTCGGCCGCTGGCGACACTCAGGGCGCGCGCGAAATGCCGCTGGACAATCAGCCCTTCCGTGCGCGTGTCAGCCGCAAGGTCGAGGATTACCGGGGCCGTCACCAACAGCGCGAGCACGAAATGGCGTCCTATGCCAAGGCCGGCGGCGACCCGAGCCTGGAGCGGTTCGCGGATCCAAAAATGGTCCAGGTGGAGATGGACGATGAGGCCGACCGCGAGCAAACCAGCGAGGAACTGGCGGGCGACTACAACGACCAGGCCCACGCGGTCTTCGGCAAGAGGCAAGCGGTCGAGGATTTCATTGCCAAGCGGCGCCTGAAGCTCGGCAACTTGACCAAACCGAACGGCGCCGGCGTGAGTCGTCAGGAACTCGAGCTGGCGCTTACGAACCTCGCCCGGCAGCCGGAGTCGCCCGAGACGCTGGTGGCGATGCGCGACATTGACCGCCGCCTCTCGGAGCTTGAGCACAGCGATAAGTTGCTGCCCGCCCAAGTAGCGCAAGCCCAACAGGAAATGACGGATGCGTCGGCCGAACTCGATAGGCTGAAGCAACTCCAGAAAGCCTACGAGGGACAGGCGCAGGTTTACTCGGCAGAAGCGCTTTCCGCCCATCAGAACCGGCTGCGGCTCGCCGACCGGCTTGAATATGATCTGGTGCGCGCCCAGGTGGAAGATACGCTGGAAGAGGGCCGCCAGGCCACCGAGTCGGTGGAGCGTTTGCCGCTCAGCCCCGAAGTTCAGAACACCCTCAGCGGCTCGACGCGAGCGGCCCGGCCGGACGCCGACTTGGAGCAGTTGCGGGACTGCCTCCGCGAGACCGGTGACGTTAAGGCTTGTCGCGGCAAGCTGCCGCAGGAGTAATATATGAAATCGCGCCCAAGCAATCGTACCCTCTTCCCCGCGGTGACTTCAGCCTGCGTTGTGCTTATCGCCGCGCTGTATCTGGCTCTTGCCCCAGGAGCAGCGGCGCAGAGCGCCGACTTCGAACCCGGCGCCCTGGGCAAGCAGCGGTCCGAGTTGTATCTAAGGGCGCTCCGCTCGCCACTTGCGGAGCTGGAGAGCGGCGTGAATCACGTTGCCGTCCTTTCCGAGACTTGCCGCGCCACGTATGGCTCGAAGGCGTGTGGCTTGACAGCGAAGCCCGTCGATTCCGACAAACTGGAAGAGTCTTATGACTACTACGTAAGGCGTCCCGTCGAAGCTCACCTCAAGTTGCAGGGAGTGAAAATCGACCGGCGAAACTGGGCGGGAACCACAACACCACCTTCCCCCTGATCCGACGCTTAGTACTATTCGGCCCGCATGGAAGGTCTCGAATAATTGGGAAAGAGCTTCCAACCCAGGGCGGCCTTGGGCCGCAACCAGATGGAGCGAAGTGGCTAGTGACGAGTGGCGAGTGGCGAGCAAGAAAAATCGTCGCGAGCCGAGAAGAAGATTGGGGTTTGTAGTACAGAGGCACAGAGAGAAATGAGAAGCGCCTGGGAAAACAACGACACCTGATGTGATCTTCTCGCTTTTTCTCCGTGTCTCCGCGCCTCTGTGTTCAGTTCTTTCACAGCTTCATGGAAGGAGGGGACATGACCCCGGCGAGAATCGCCTCTATTTCGATATGTTTCGTTGCGGCCGGAGTTGGGTGCTGTTTTCTGACGCGGGCAACGCTGGGAGGCTCGCCGCAACAGGTATCGAGCCAGCCACGCTCGCCGCATAGCAGGCGGTCTGATGCGGCGAAGCACGCTTGGCACTCGGTTCCGGCCTCGACGCCGCCCGAAACCGAGATCATACCCCCGCCTCCACCTGCCTTGCCGCCCGCAACTTCACTTGGATTCGGCCCCGAGGGAAATCACGCCGAGGCTGCCCCTGCAAGCTCGGAGGTAAGATCTCCTTTCCGTTTGTTTGTCGGTGCCGGCGCGCATTGGAGGCAATTCGCGACCTGGAAGCAGGCGCCCACCGTAAGCGGTGGCCAGCGCGAGCATGCGAAGGCTAGCGAACCCGAAGCCCACCGTATCCGCGACGAGCTTGAGCGTCTGCGCGACAACAGGGGTGCGCGTCAAGCTTTCTACGACGAGTTGCGTCGGACCCTGGAGGAGGTACGCAACAATACCGCGCCCAGGGGCGCAGCGGTCGCGAGCCCTGAGCCGTCACCCGTTGTCGGCCTCACTCGCGAGGCTCCCGACGAACCTTCTCAGGCCCCAGCTTCCAGTGACCTTCATCAACCCCGGCCGTCAGGCGTTGGCTCTCCGCAAGCCTGGCGGGATTCAAGCAGCAGTGCCATCGACCGCGCTGCCTACCGGCGCGTCGTCCGCTGGGCAAAAGCCAACGGCACCCCAGTGCCTCTTGCCTTGGCTGTGGCGTGGATGGAGTCGCACCTTGAGACCTATCCGCCCCAGGGCGCCGCCGGCGAAGTGGGGATGTACCAGATTATGCCGGCGCGCTGCGAGGCGGAAGGCTGGCCCTCGGAGCGTCTGAAGGAGCCGGAATTCAACGCCTGGATGGGAACGCTCCTGCTGGCTCGCTACTACGGGGAAGAGGGGGACTGGGCGCGCGCCGCCGCCAAGTACGTGGCCGGCCCTGGAGTCTTTGAGAAAAAGTACTCGAAGGACATGTGGACCTACATCAACTGGTATTCGAATTCCGTGAACAGCTATGCCGATTACTTCTCCCGTTACGCGAGCTGGGCTCCGGACGCGCGGGCCGGGTGAAATCAGGGTGAACGCCTCTTGCCACGAGGCTGACGGCGCACCCCGATTCGTCCTGCTTGAGGCCAGAGGACCGCATCCCGCAGCGCTTGCCCTTTCTTCCGGGCTCTTAAGCACGCTCGTGGCGATCATGGTCGCTTTGGCTCGCACTCATGCTGTAACCCTTCCGCTTCCTGCCGAAGTCACAGCGATGGTGATCCTCCGCCCGCGACTCTCGCTTCCGTCAACCTCTCCGCCCCGCGATTCCCCAGAGCGCGCGACGCGGCCCTCTCACCACGCGGATGCGCCTGAACCGCTCGCGCCGTCCGATCCGCCCGCGCCAGTCGTGCTGTCGAAAAGCAGCCCGGATGTCGATGCCGATGCGCCGGTCTCGCCGCCCCTGCAGGCCCTGCCGCTTCCCGACACTGTCGGAGCCCTTCGTCTCCTCGCCGCGCTTTCTGCGGCTCCGGCGGCCGCTAGCCCGGCAACTCGCGATGTGCCCCGTCCCACGTCCAGCACGTTGGGCAGTGTGTCGCTGCCCGGTTTGATCGCGCACCAAGAGTCGTTGGCGTCGAGCCTCGCGGCACTGAGCTCGGACCAGCGCCGGGCCTTGCCTCGGGTCTCGATTCGTGTCGACGCCGAATGGCTGAGAGCCTTGCCGCAAACCCAGGAAAAGCTCTATTTCTCCCTCAACACGCCGCAAGCGGAGACCTTGGTCCTCGCTTACTTGCCGGCGACGCGAGACTTCGCCTGGGAGTGGCCCCTCCGCCCCCTCTGGCAGATCCGCGATGCCGGACAAGTGCCCCAGCTCGCGGCGCTTCGCGATAATGCCGCCCGCCGACTGGGGGTCCCGGCCGAACTCGTCAGCCTCTATACCTGGCATCCTTCCGTCTTTGAAAATGCGCTGCTCATGTTTGTGCGGGAACGTATGCAGACGATGGGCATGCAATTGGGACCTCGCGACCTGGTTACCGTCCGCCTCACGTCTGGATCCGGCGGTTGGCTGATGAATCTCGAGCCCATCGCAGACGGCGGGAATAGGTAGGACTCTGGTTCGCATCCGCCCCTCCGAGCCCGCAAAGCGGGCGACGGCCTAGCCCACGGCGCAAAGCCCTGGGGACGACGGCACCAAAAGGCACCATTGCCAGGCCCGGTGTAGGATGTCGCAGTAAGCGATTCGTCGCTACTGACATCAAAGGACTTCCAGTTGCTCGGTTCACAACTCATGAAAATCTGTGGCGCGATTTCTGAAAAGGCCCTACGTCTGTGCCACGGTTGTCGAAATAATCCCACCCAAGCCCATTCCGCCGAGGCGGACGTCTGGCCAATCGTGCTAGCTAGCTAAGCTAGTTTCTGAGTGCGCCGTTTAGCTGGCCGGACCGTGTTGGTAAACGCTGGGCGACTAGGGAGGAGTCATACGCAGAAGGTGTGATCCAACTTCCGAGTAGCCGACTACACTCAGGATCAGCGCGCCCGATCCGTTCCTGCCGGCATCGACCGGCCGACGCGCATTGAAGCTCGGAGGGGAAAGCGGGTGGTGTGGCATGCAACTGGCGTCCATCCGGCCGGCCAAATAGAGAGAAGGAACCGCCAATAGAAGCTTCTGAGCGCTCGCTCCCGACAGTCGGCGGCTTCCGTTGCGCATTCCTCTGTCACCTCTTACTTGGACCTGAAATACTGGTTGGGCGCACCGGGTGTAGGAAGGCTCCTGGCCACCTGCGCGCCGCTGGCATGCGCCTTGGTCAAGGCGGCGGTTAGGGTGATGCCGGTGCCCGAGACCTGTGCACCCGCCACGTGCGCAAAAGCGAGCGGCGCAGCGACGGTGATGGTAGTGCCACCTCTGCCGCCGGTGATGGAGACGACAACCGCCGTCTCATGGTTTGCGCCACTGTCAATGGCGATGGTCTGGTCGGCGCTGAAGCCTATCACGCTGGCGACCGGGATAACGGTCGCCCCCACGCCGGTGGCGGCGCCCACGGTGGTGGCGCCTGCCGTGCCAACCGTCGCGATGACGGCGGTCTCGAAGTCAGCGCCCGTATCAATCAGAATCGTCTGGCCAGCGCCAAAGTCTGCCACGCTGGCGACTTTGATATTGGTCGCTCCCGTGGCCGACCCGGTCGGTAGGGTGGTGGCGGGCTGCAACAGGAAATCGGTGCAGTTGCTATCGGTGTCTAGGCCGTCCGGGAAGCGGCCCGCGCTGGTAGTTGTGGCGCCGGCGGCCGCAGCGAACGGCCCGAAACCACCGGCCGGACCGGGCGTTGGAGCGTAGCAGCCGCTCTTGTCGAGCCCGGAGGTGGCTTGGTAGCCCTGTGCGGCCCATGGGTCGACGAGGCTACCATAGTTGAGGCTATCGACAACCAGGCCCGAAGGGTCCCGCAGCACCATGCTGCCTTCTCTGATGGAGATGGTGAATCTGCCAAAGAGGACCGCGCTGGTGGTCAGCTCGGGGCCACCAAACCACTGGTTGGGTTCCGGCGTTCCCTGGTAGCCCGCGGTCGTGACCGCGGAGTCGCGCACAACCGCGTGGATCGCGTGGTTGTTGGTCAGGGGTTTGTCGAGGGTGATGCCAGTACCAAGCGCCTGGATGGGCTCGTTGCTCGAATGAGCAAAGGCCGTCACCGGCTGGAAGCTGATCCCGGTTCCCCGATCGCTGAAGGGGAGATTGGCTGCATGGTTGAATTTGAGCGGTGCTGCCAAGTCGAGTCCCGTGCCCGGAGCAACCACCCACTCGTCGCCAATGTGGGCCTGGGTGAGGGCCGGCGTGAAGTCGATTCCGGCGCCGTTGGGACCCGCGGCGCCGACGGCGGTGACGGTAACGGCTTCCTTGTTCGCAGACGTGCCAACCGTGATCTTGTCCTCTACGGCGAAACCTTCCATTCTTCGGACTTTGATATGGGTCGCGCCGGCGCTCGCATCGGCCGCGAGATTTGTCTGGTTGGCCCTTGTGCCGACGTGCGTGACCGTGACGGTCTCGATCCCATGGCCCGCGCTGTCGATGTCCAGCCTGATCTTATCACCGGCCGATATGTCGGAGACCGACGTCACCTTGATGTTGGTTGCGCCGGCGGGCGCGTCGGCCGCCAGGTAGGCTTGCGTGCCCGGCTTGCCGACCGCCGTGACTGTGGCCACCTCATAGTGCTCAAAGGCCTTTGCGACGGCGGGGTAGGTGGCGCCATAGCCGAGGGCAATCTTCTCGCCGACAACAAAGCCGGATACGCTTGCGACAGGCACATTGGTTGAACCGGCGGGGATTGTGATCACTGGACCTTCGGGGAGGGGTTGCCACAGTGTCGTGTGGTTGCTGGCCGCCGTTCCGATGCTCGCGATCTTGCACGTCTCCAGGTTGGAACCGGTGCCGATGCTGATCGTATCGGCGGGCGACATGCCGGCCGTGCTCCTGACGTGGACTGTGGTATCGCCGGCGCGCGCTGCGACTGCCAGCCCGGAGTTGGAGAGGCCAAGCAAGTAGAAGCCATGAGCCGCAAGCTTCGTTCCGGCCGCGATCTTCACCGTCGAGAAGATTGCTTGCTGAGCCGGGTGTTCGGTCAGGGTCCAGTTGGAGATGTCAACGCTCGTGGCGCCGGCGTTGTAGAGTTCGATAAACGAGTTCGTCGGGTTGCTCGGAGATCCGGAGCTGATGCGGAATTCGTTGATCTTGACCGGGCTCACGTTTCGCACTTTCTCGGCCGCTGTCTCCGATTGCTTCCTGCCGCTCGTCGGGTTCGTCCAGGAGGCGTTGCCGACCAGGTCACCGTTAAATGCCGCCGGCCCGGAGGTGACCTTGAAGGTCGCGCTCACGCTCGCACCCGGCGCCACCGGGTCAGCGAATCTCTTCGGGGTATCCTTGGTGCCCGGAACGAGGGAGGTCCACTGCTTGTTGGGCACGGAAATGCTCAACCTGACGCCCACCGCGGGCGCGCCCGTGGTATTCGTGAAGGTCACGGTGGTCTCCTGCGAGGATCCCGGTGTGAATGTCTGGAGTCCTGGCGGAGTGGCGGTTGCCGACGCCGGCGCCAGGCTCAGCCGCGCCACGTCGTACTTGGCAGCCACCACGTTGGCCTGCACCAGTTGGTCGGTGGCGTCCGTCGGGAAAGTGCCCGCGGCCGTCATCGCGCCTTCATAGAAGGTGCCCTGCGAGCCGTTGCTGTTGTCGCCGCCGTTGCCGAGGAGGATGGCCCCTTGTTTGCGCATCGGGTCATAGGTGGCGTTGACGCGCGGTCCGCTGAACATGACCGACAGGGCGCCCTTCTGCGCGTCGCCGCCCATGGAGGTCCAGTGGTGCGGTTCGCCCTTGGCGATGGCGGTCACGAATCGCCAGGTGATGCTCGGCAGGTTTGCGCAGCCCTTGGAGCCATCCGGGTTGACGCAACCAACCAGGTTGTTCTCCTGGTCGGTCATGATCCACGGGCCCGGGGGGGGACCCTCATACCACCAAGCGGTGTCGCCGTAGTAGGCAGTTTCCATGGTGCCGTTGTCGTCATCGCGGCTGTCGATCTCCGCGTTGCCGTAATCGAAGCAGCAGCCCGAATTAAAGTGCTGGCCGTTAATGACCCAGTACTGCCCCTCCGCCTGGTCGTCGACTGCGGTGCCCTTCGCGTCGTCCTGGCGAAGGCCCATGCCCGGCGCGATGAAGACGCCGTAGGCCTTGTGGCCCATGATCGTAATCGGCGCCATGTCGGCGAGCGGAACGTTGTTGAACCCGCCCATGGCCGGGCCGTTGAATCCGCCTCGTGGCGCCTGGATGAGGTCGTTGTGCTTGGGGGATTGGTCGTAGATGGTGGTGATCCAGCAGGACGTGTTGGCGCAGAACGCGTCCTGCGCGGCCGCGTTGGCGTATCCGCCCGCATCCGGCACCGGCGACGCAGCGGGCTGGACGACGCCGATGTCCAGGGTCTTGCCGTCCGACTGGCGCAAGACCTGGTAGAGCGGACCGTCATAGGAGGCGTACAGCGCGCGCGTGGTGCTGTGGGCGGCCACGCAGGGAGCGTCGGCGGCGGCGTAAATGTCACATGGGCCTTTCGGTCTGGGTGGAGGAACATTGGCTCCCACCCCAGTCTGTGAGGCCATCATCAACGTGGCGCCGATCGTGAGCGCCATGGCGAGCATTAGCACAAGATTGATTCTCGTTTTCATGTTTATCCTATTTGCCTTGCCAGCATCGCCTTCGTGCCGTGCAGCAGCGCGCGCGCCACATCCGGGTAATGCGCGTCGTTGGTGTATCTTGAATCCGTTCCTCGTAGAATTCGGACCGGCGGAAGCACCAAGTGGCGGGACGGTGAGAGTGTCACTTCTCTAGCGACTTGAACGCCGAGCGCAGCTTGTCGGCGAGTGTCCCGAAGCCCTCGGCGGGAGGAGCATTGCGTTCCGTCCACTCGCGCACTTCCTCGGCCTCGCGCGCTTCCATGACTGCCTTCGCGCTCAGGCGGATGCGCCGACCTGACGGATCGACTTCCAGCACGATGACCTCGACATCCGCCCCGACCGGAAAGGCTCGCTGGACATCGCCTTCCTTCGCGATGCCGGTTTCGCTCAAGGGGATGACACCGGTACGCCCGGGGGCCAGGAAGACGAACACGCCGAAGTTCTCGTATCGCTCGACCTTTCCCGTCAGGCGCGCGCCCGGAACGATGCCAGGCCGGGCTCCCGCAGCTCCCTCGGTCCGCGCCCAGCCTTCCGGAACGAGCGCCACGCCGATCCGTTTCTGCTCAAGGTCGATGGCTAGAATCTCGAATGTGGCCGTCATCCCTGGAGCGACATGACCCAACCAGCCTCCCGATCGTCCGGTCGGCTCGAACGTGGAAGCATGGGCCAGCGCCTCGATGCCCGGCTCGAGTTCCACAAACGCGCCGAACTGCGCGACGCGCGTGACGCGGCCAGGCCGCAACTGGCCTACTTCGTACACGTCGCGCACTCTCGACCAGGGGTCGGCAGAGAGCTGCTTCAACCCGAGCGATATCTTCTGCTTTGCCTCGTCCACGCGCAGGACCTTGACCTTGATCTCCTCGCCCGCTTTGACGATCTCCGAAGGGGCCGACACGCGGGACCACGCCATCTCGGACACGTGGAGCAACCCCTGGACACCGGCGCCGAGATCGACGAACGCGCCGAACTCGCGGACGGAAGTGACACGGCCGGTCATGACGGCACCGGGGACGATCTTGTCGCGGACCTTGGCGGCGTTCACCCGCTGCTCCTCCTCGAGGAGCGGGCGACGGGAGACGACGATGTTCGAGCCGCCTTCCTTGTACTCGATGATCCGGAATTGGTAGATATGCCCTTCGTGCGCCGACGGGTCTGCGCCGCGGACGTCGATCTGGGAAATCGGACAGAACGCGCGACGCCGGCCGATGCGCACCTCGTAGCCGCCCTTTACCTGCCGCTCGACCTTCCCTTCCACCGGCAGGCCGCTTTGAAAGGCGGCTTCGAACTGCTGTTCGCTTGCGGCCGCTCCCGCCAGCCTTCGGGAGAGCGTCAGCCCACCTGACGTCGATACCACCATCGCCTGAACGCGATCGCCCACGGCGACCTCGATTTCGCCGTCGGCGTTCTTCAGTTCGGCGATATCCATTACCGCCTCACCCTTGCGACCAACGTCGACTAACGCCACCTCCGGGCCGATGGCGACGATCCTGCCCTCAACGAGTTCGCCCTGATCGAGGCGCTTGGCCTGGACCGAAGCCTCGAACATCGCGGCAAAGTCTTCCGCCTGATCACTCACGGCACGCTCCTCGTCATGACTGCGCTTCGCCCGCCGGCACTCATTCCCTCGTGCGTGCACGAACGGACACCCAGCGATTGTACCAGCAGGATCAGATCAGAAGAAGAGCGAACTCAACAGCCTGCCAGCAGCAAGCAAGTCGGTTCCGGCGCTGCATTCGGTATAGCCGGAGCTATTGTGGCTGCACAGGCCATGCAGAGCATGTTGTTCGGAATACTACCTGTGGGTCAATCGACTTGCCTGGGTCAACGACCGGCCCGTGATTCAGGCCAACTAACCGACCCATGCTGCCTCGCTAGGCCCGGAGTTGAAGAGTGAGGTGGCCAATTGGGAATACGCGACGCCGTGCTCTTCCTGTTCACCGAACTGTGGACCCACTGGCACGGACGGAAGCCGTCGTTGCTAAGATTGAGCCGACAACCCGGAGACTGACCCGGCTGGCAGCGACACACTTTTGGCCCACTCCCCTTTTATCCGACTACCCAACCCCGGGCGGTGTCCTTAACCCCCTACCCAATTCCCCGCCTTGACTTCCGGTGGCACTTCCGATACTTTGCCAGAGGGCGGCGGACGGTAATGCGCCCGAATCTCGGTGATTATGACCAAGAACGCGCAACGATGGCTGGGCTTGGGGGCGACCGCACTGGTCCTGGGGCTCGTTGTCTATCACCTGACGCGCAGCCCCGAATGGCGCACGTTCAGCCCGCGGCAGCTTTGGCAGACGATAGCCGGCGCGCGACCCGCATTGCTGTTGCTGGCCGTGGTGGCAAGCTATGTCAGCTATTTGATCCGCGCGGTGCGTTGGAGGTACTTCCTCGAGCCGATCAAGCGTGCGTCGTTGTGGAACCTCTTCGCCGGCCAGATCCTGGGATTCAGCTCCATCTATCTGATCGGTCGCCCGGGCGAACTGGTAAGACCCGGCTACATCGCCCGCAAGGAGGACGTGTCGTTTGCTTCCCAACTCGCCATCCTCCTGCTGGAGCGGATCTACGACACGGTGGCCATGGTAGCCGTGTTCGGCCTGGCGCTTTTTTTTCAGCCCTTGCCGCCGGCGGGCATACGCTCGGGCGCCGTGGTCAACATCGTCGCCTTCAGCCCCACGCCGATTTTCGATGGATCGAAGGGAGACATCCAGTCGCTGGTCCTGACCGGCGACGTCGACAGTTCTAGCCTCGTCAACGTCCAAGCCGGCCAGGTGGTGAGGTTCCGCATCGTTCAGGACTCCGCCGGGCAGCACCGGTTCGCGTGGCCGGCCAATACGGTCGGCGCTCCGGCCGTGAACCCGGGGCCGCGCACGGAGACCGGTTGGACGTGCCAGTACGAGGGCTCCCGCTGCCAGCCGGTGGTGGAGTTGCGCCGGGTCCGCGCCGAGGCCGACGCGGTGATGATTCTCGCTGTGCTGCTGGTGCTGGGGGTGGTGGCGTTCCGGCTCAATTCCGAGGGCATGATCGCCTCGGTGGACCGGAGGTTTGGCTTCCTTCCGGTGAAGATTCGTCTGGGGCTTGAAGGGTTCCTTCGCCATATGGCCCAAGGCTTGGACGCCATCCGGCACTGGCGCGATCTGGCAGCCAGCATAGTTTGGACGGTGGTGCTTTGGTTGCTGAATGTCAGCGTCTGTTGGTTGGTCTTCCGCAGCCTGGGCGGAGAAATGGTACGGATTTCGTGGTGGTCAGCAGCGATGGTCATTTTTTTCGGCGGCCTCGGCCTGCTGGTCCAACTCCCCGGCGTCGGCGGCGGGTACCAGGTAGCGGTCATCGAGACGTTGAGGCGCTTTTTTCACGTCGGGACCGCGGCGGCCACCAGCGGCGGCATTCTGATGTGGATCGTCCTCTTCGTACCCTGCGTGGCCCTGGCCGTGGTGATTTTGCTCTACGAAGGCCTCAGCTTCCAGAAACTCCGCCACCTGACCGAGGAGAAAAAGGCAGAGACGGCACACGATGGTCAATAGCCGACGGGGGGAAATCTTCCGCCTCGCCGGGGAGACGAGACCTGAGACTGTCTCCTCCTGACTTCTGAGAACGTGTGAAGAAATTGAACGCAGAGGCATAGAGATGCAGAGGAGACAATGAGAACAATATGAAGATGTCGTTTGTTTTCGGAACTCTTCCATTTTTCTCTGTGCCTCTGCGTCTCTGCGTTTGAAGCTCTTTCGCAATTACTTCACACCTTCTGACTTCTGACTTTCTGACTCCTGCTTTTTGGCCCTGGCAACTCCGATGAAGTGCCCATTTTGCGGACACACGGAAGATAAGGTGGTCGATTCACGCGAGGCGAAGCTGGGCGATACCATTCGCCGGCGGCGGGAGTGCGTCAAGTGCGGCCGCCGCTTTACCACCTATGAGCGCCTGGACGAAATTCCTCATATGCTGGTGAAAAAGGACGGCAGCCGTGAGAAGTTCGATCGACAGAAGCTGATGGCCGGGATCTTAAAAGCCTGCGAGAAGCGCCCCATCCCGCCCAACAAGCTCGAGGCCATCGTGAACGACGTGGAAGCCTACGTCTCGGAAGCGCCCAACCGCGAGCGCCCCACGGCGGAAGTGGGGCGAATGGTGATGAATCAACTCAAGAAGCTTGATAAAGTAGCCTATGTGCGCTTTGCCTCCGTCTATTTGGACTTCAAGGATGTGCGCGAGTTCATGGACGAACTAAAGGACCTGCTGAGGGCCCAGGAGGGCCAGGGGCGACCGCGGAGGGCCTGATTCTTATTTTGGATTTTGGATCATTTCGATTTTGGATTTTGGATTTTGGATATTTTGGATATTGGATTGAAGACCGGGTACAGGATGGGTTTGCGCACATGGATCGGAGGACGCCCTTTAATTCTGCATGAGGGCCGATTATGAGCGCTCTTCAATCCAGGACCCAAACCGTTTGGGCACCTATCGTCTCCGGTTCTTCAATCCAAAATACAAAATCCAAAATAACTTCATTCTCTCTCCGCCTGTATTCCCAGCTCACGCAGCTTTTCCTGCAGGCTCTGGCGATGCAATCCAATCGCGGCCGCGGTGCGTGTGATGTTACCGCCGTGCTCGCTTAATTTGGACCTGATGTAGTCGGTTTCGAACCGCCGCTTGGCCTCACGGTAATCGCCCGCGGCGAGAGGATCAGGCGGCGCCGGTCGACCGGGAGAGCCCTGGCCGCTGGCGCCCGGGCCCGGCAAAACGAGGTCGGAGGGAAAGTCTTCGGGCTGAAGCTCTACGGAGCTGCCCATCACCAACGCGCTTTCGAGCACGTTCTTCAACTCGCGGACGTTGCCTCTCCACGGAGCAGCCGTCAGCAAGGACAGGCCCGCACGCGAGATGCTGAGGCCGCGGCGGCCGTGTTTCTCCCCCAGCATGCGCAGGAACTCTCCCGCCAGCAGAGGAATATCTTCCCGGTGTTCGCGCAAGGGCGGCAGCGCGAGCAGCACCACGCGCAGGCGATAGTAAAGGTCCTCGCGGAAAGTCTGTTTCGCAATCTCGATGGCGAGGTCTTTGTTGGTCGCGCTGACGATACGCACGTCCACGTCGATGGAGGTGGTTCCGCCCAGCCGCTCCACCCGGCGCGTCTCCAGCACCCGCAGCAGCTTGGCCTGCGTCGCCAGCGACATGTCGCCAACCTCGTCGAGAAAGAGCGTGCCTCCGTGGGCGAGCTCGAACTTCCCGCGCTTGACCGACGTGGCGCCGGTGAACGCGCCCTTTTCGTATCCGAACAGCTCGCTCTCGATCAGGTGCTCCGGCAACGCCGCGCAGTTGAGCGCCACGAAGGGCTTGCTGCCGCGATTCGAGCGCCGATGAATTTCCTGCGCCAGCAACTCCTTACCCGTGCCGCTCTCACCCTGGATCAGCACGGTGACGTCGGCGGCGGCCACGCGGTCTGCCAGCTCGAACAGCCGGCGCATCACCTCGCTCGCGCCGATCATGGCGCCGAACTGTCCCTCGGAAACCAACTGCCGCCGCAGCCGCTCGTTTTCTTCCGTCAGATCAAGGCGTTCCAGGGCTCTCTCCACCACCAGGCGCAGTTCGTCCACTTCGAAGGGCTTCGGCAGATAGTCGTAGGCCCCGCTCTTCATCGCCTCCACGGCGACCTTCTCCGAGCCGTAAGCGGTGATCATGATGACCAGCGGAGAGCTCTCTTTCGACTTCAGCTCGCGCAGAAAGTCGAGCCCGGTTTCACCTGGCATCTCGATATCAAGCAGGACCAGGTCCGGCTCTTGTGAGGCGAGAACCTGGCGCGCCGCCGCCGCGCTATCTGCCTCGGCGACAGTGTAACGGCCTTCCAGCGCTCGCCTTATCCCGTAGCGGGCGGTGCTGTCGTCATCGACGACCAAAACGGTTTTGGATTTTGCATTCTGCATCATTTCGATCTTGGAATCCGGATTAATGGGAAGCCGAAAGTTGAGAGTCGAGAGTCGAAAGTAAGGCGTTCCCTGCTTTCGACTTTCGACTCTCGACTTTGGACTTCTTTAAGCACTGCGAAATCGTACCGAAAACTTCGTTCCCTTCCCGCCCTCGATCGGACTGACGCAATGGACGCTGCCGCCGATCTCTTCCACTCGGCGAGCGACAATCGCCAGTCCCAGCCCCGTACCTCCGGGCCTGGTGGTGAAGAACGGCTCGAACACCTTCTCTTGCAGTTCGGCGGGAATGCCTGGACCCTCGTCTTCCACGCTCAAGCCAACCTGACCGATCGAGCACTGCGCTCCCACCACGCGCAATCGGACTTGCCCGCCGGGAGGGCTCGCTTCCAGCGCATTGACCACCAGGTTGGAGACAATGTCTCCCACGGCCTCTTCACCGCCCGCGATCGGGCACTCGGCACCGCCCTCCAATTCCAGGCTCACTTTCCGCCGCTCGGCGTCGGCGCGCGCCAGGGCCAGTACCCGACTTACTACGGCGACCAGATCGGCGGGGCGATCGGTATCGCGCGCCGGCTTGGCGTAACGGAGCACCTGGGAGATGTTGGCATTCAAGCGGTCGATCTCGGCCGCCACCAAGCGGCAGTCCTGGCGCGCGCGCTCGGGCAGGCTGGAGTCCTCTTCCAGCAATTGCACAATAGTCTTCATGGCGCTCAGAGGGTTCTTGACGTTGTGCGCGATGCGCGCCGCCATCTCGCCCAGAAACGCCATCTTGGCCTTCTCGGCCAGTTCGCGCTCCAGGCGCACCTTGTCGGCGATGAGCTGGCAAACTTCGATGGCCGCCGCCAGTTGATCGGCGAGCAATTGGAGCGCGGCCACTTGCTCACCTGAAAGCCCCGGCGCCGCGGCAACCACCTCGAGTTGGCCGATCACCTGCGCCCCGCGATGGATCGCCAGGGCTCGGGTCCGCCGGGCCTCGGAGGCCGGATGGGCCGGAGGGCCGTCCCGTCGTGGGCGGCCCAAGGCTAGCGAGACTCGCTCCAAACCCAGCGCGAGCGGCACTTTCTCCTCCACAAAGCGCGTGAGCTCGCCCAGGTCTCCCGACTTCTTGGCGAATTCCTGAATCTCCGTCGCCAGCTTCTGAACCCGTTCGACCTCCGACTGGACCGCCGCCTGCAAGGCGCGGTTAATCGCCTTCTTCACCGGCTCCAGAAAGACCACCAGGCAGAAGATCATCAAGCCTTCGGTAACGGCCGCTGGCAGAAGATGATGGTCGTCGAGAAACGTGCTCATGCGGCGGATGAAGTCGATGTAGATCAGCAAGGCAAAGATGGCGACGATGGAATAAACCAGGTTGCGCTGCATCCGCAGGTCGAAGAGGTTGTACTTCAAGGTCGAGTAGCCTACCAACAAGCCCGGCACGATGGCCGCCAAGGCCAGGGCCGTGGGAAACGGGTCGCCGAGCCCGCCCTGCGATCCCGGGCTCACCCAATACGCCCAGACGCCGCCGCCGGCGAGGAGCAACTCCACCAGCGCCAGCCATCCATGAAAACGAGCGTCGTGAGGACCGGCGGCCGGGCGCTTGCGCAGGGCGAAATCGAATCCGGCGCTGAGCACCAGCGCTCCGACCATCCAGCCCGCCAGAAGCGGCAAGTCGGGGCGGAGCGAAGCGATGGGGTCGCCAGGAAGTCGACGCAGGAGGTTTCCCACCATCCAAGGCACCTGAACCAGCGGCAGGTAGAACCCCGCCACCAGCAGGCGCCAAGGCCAGCCCAACGGGCGAAATCGCGAGAGATATTCGGCGTGCGAGTGCACCATCAGAGGCGGCGCCGCCACCACGCCGGCAAACGCAATCGTCGCCGCAACCGCGAAGAGCGATTTTTGGGCCGTCCCGTAGGCCAGCGCGATATTCAGCGCCAACAGGTTCCCCGAGTTCCACATGAAGATCGCCGACACCAGCGCGAAGAGCAGCCACTCCAGCGACCGCAGCCTTCTCTGCCCGAGGATCAGTACCATCAGGAACAGGTGCACCAGGGCGCCCAGGCTGTAGATGATCAGCTTGGCGGCCACCAGCGGCGTGAGATCGAAAGCGATGTCCAACGGTTACGTTCCTATTGCTTGCTGGCTACTGCTGATTGCTGGGGTCGAGACTCGAAACGCGAGATGCGAAACTCGCAAAGGTACACCTCAATTTAGTATAGTCGCATTTCGACGTTTGGGTCTTGATTTCAATCAGGGTGAGGATCTGCATGTGCCGCCCGGGAATTCCTCGAACAACCGGTGAAGGTGAAGAAGTGGTGCTACCCATTAAACACGCGCTCGAAGACTCAGATTCACAGGCCGACGTGAAAGTGGCGCTCGATTGGTGAGGAATCAGGATTAATCAGGGTGACGATTGAGCGGCGGCAAATCAGCATTCGAGGGCTTCCGGTGGACGTGGTCCGGAAGGCAATCAAGAAAAGCCCTGAAGCCCTTCAGGCGATCGGCACATCGAATGGCCTGCTTCCCGGCTTTGTGTTACATTTCTTATTGTCAGGTTCCAAAGGTGATTACTACTTTTCCCCGAGCGTGTCCTTCTTCCAGATACCGAATAGCCTCAGGCACTTCACTGAACCTGTAACGCCTGTCGATGACCGGTGTCACCTTTCTGGCCATCATGAGGTCGTGCAGGATGGCCAGGTCCTCTTGGCTCGGCCTCGCCATAAACATGACGAACTTCTGGCTCACGAACCGTGACAGCCCAGGCGCTGTGATCGAACGGGCCAAAGGACCGAGCATCCACCGACCGGTCGGCGCTCCGACCATGATGTATGTCCCCTTGGGATTTAGGGCGCGCCTGCACGCCAACAACGAATGGTTCCCAACGCAGTCAAAAATCAGGTCATACCGCTGCCCACTCTTGGTGAAACCCTGTTGGGTGTAATCAACAACGTGATCGGCGCCGATGGACCGGACCAAGCCTGCATTCCTTGTGCTGCATATGCCGGTCACGTCTGCGCCGAACGACTTGGCGATCTGCACCGCGAACGTACCCACGCCTCCCGCCGCACCGTTAATCAAGACCTTCTGCCTCGACCGAATCTGTCCCTTGTCGCGAAGACCCTGCAATGCGGTGCGGCCCGCCACAGACACCGCAGCCGCTTGCTCAAACGTCACGTTACCGGGCTTCGTGACCAATGATGATTCGGAAGTGCGCGCATACTCGGCAAAGGCCCCACGGCACGAGCCGAACACGTCGTCGCCTGGTTTGAACTGGGTTACGTTCCTGCCCACCGCTTCAACCTGGCCGGCCACATCAACGCCCAGTCGCTTGATCTTGGGTTTGCGCAGCCCGGTCATTATGCGAAGGGGGTACGGCGTGCCTCTCATGAAGTGCCAGTCCAGTGGATTGACGGAAGCCGCGCGGACTTTTATCAAGACTTCATCGTCCCCAGCGATCGGCTTCTCAATCTCTTCACATCTGAGAACTTCGGGTGAACCATAGTTGTCATAGACGATTGCTTGCATATGGATATTCTCTTTGACAGCAAGGGTAGCGCAGACCTGCTTTCCAAGGTCTGCGGCTCGATCTTTCCATCGGTGAACCAAGAAAGTAACGCAGACCTTGGGAAGCAGGTCTGCCGTACCCTTCCTGCCGAGATGGCTTCATTGCGCCTTGTTCTCGCTGGCGGCCGGGCCGAAGCCGAAGCGTTCGCGCATGCGTTGCCGGAATCGTTCCCGCTCTTCGGGCGTCATGTGCTCGCAACGCTCTTTCATGCGGCGGCGGAAACTGGAGCGACCGGAACCGTGCCATCCCAATCCGCCGAAGAGGATCCGGCACAGCGCCAGCAGTCCCAGCGCTTGCCAAAAGGTGACCTGGCGCCAGCCGAAGAGCGGCGGCAGCAGCCAATTCCAGAGGTGCAGCACTATTTCGCCGCCGATGAAGACAAAGAGCAGCAGCGCCAGGATCGCCAGCGGAGCAATGAAAATCCATTTCTTTCTCATGTTCAGTCCCTCATGCTTTCGTAAATTCGTCGTAAATGCTCTGCAATCGCTCGCGGAGATGCAGCACCGCATAGTGTTTGCGCGAGAGCAGCGTATTCACGCTCACCCCGGTCTCGGCGGCCATTTTCTTGAAGCTGCGCCCTTCCAGCTCGTGCGCAATAAACACGTCGCGCTGCTCCTCCGGCAGCTCGTCGAGCGCAAGTTCCAGCTCCTCATGAAGCAGGCTGCGGACGTAAAGTGCTTCCGGCCCGGCATCGGGCGATGGCAAAAGATCTTCGATCTGCAGCACCTCGCCGGCTTCGTCCTCCTCCGCTCGGTCGCTGAAGGTTTCTGGCTTCTTCTTGCGCAGAAGGTCCGTGATGCGATTGCGCGCGACGCGAAAAAGCCAGCCGGTTACGTGCTCGATCGGCATCAGCAGGCGATTGGCTTCTACCAGTTCGTAGAAGACCTCCTGCACGATGTCCTCAACGTCGGAGGGATCGAACACACGCCGGCGGATGAAATTGCGCAGCCGGGATCGTTCTTCCGCGATGATCTCCGAGATTCGACGGTCTGGCTCGGTCATTCCCGTGATCCTCGACGGCTCATCCATCCATTCCTGTAGACGAACGAAGGCCGCAAATATTGTAGAGATTCGGCGACGATCGAGGCGGGGTTGAGAAACACACCACGAGGCTGAAGAACGCCGCGGTACCAGGCAGGAACCCTAAGCTCCCAGCGCTGATATGAAAACTAATACGGGCGAGAACGACATTTCTCCTCCTTCAAGCGCAGTCCTGGTTCCCGGGTACTGTCTCAAACTGAGACACTACCGGTTCCCGAGGTCTGCGGCTTCTCGGCTTGGTCGTTTGGGTGTTACGCCCGGACCAAAGGAAGCCGCACACCTCGGTAAGGCCCGCTGTTGCCCTAGTCAGCGCGAAGGGCTTGGACAGTGTCGACTCGAGCAGCACGGGCCGCCGGCACCGCCGATGCCAGGACCGCGGCAGTGAGGATGACCACTGCAGATCCTATCAACGGAATCGGTCCGGGAAGTTGGAGTTCCTGAACGTAGTTGCCGGCCAGGCGCGACAACCCCCAGCCCGCGAGCGCGCCCGCCGCGACACCTTTGGCAGCGATCGCCACCCCGTCGATCAGCACGCTGGCGAGAATCTGGCGAGGCCGGGCGCCCAGAGCGAGCCGGATTCCAAACTCGCGCGTGCGCCAGCTCACCGCAAAAGCCAACACGCCGGCGACTCCGACCACGGAAATTGCCAAGGCGAGGCCGGCGAACCCCCCGAAGACAATGGCATTCACGCGGTTGGTCGCCAGAACTTCCGTGCGGACATCTTGCAGCGTGCTGGCGTGCTCGACGGGCTGAGTGGCAGCCACGGCGCGAATGGTGCGCGTGATGGTCGGGACGAGCGTATAGGGATCGTTCTTCGCGCGGACGAAAAGCCGGGCCATGAAGATGGGCCCCTGCGCGAACGGCTGATACACTGTCATGTTGGGTTGGGGTAGGATGTTGGCGTCGTCGACGTCGGCCAGGACACCCACGATGCGGCGAGGCTCAGGGCTGATGCCGGCGTACTTGATCAGAGGATCGGTCCAGAGGATGTGCCGGTTGATGGCGTCCTGCCCGGGGAACAACTGCTGCGCGATGCTCTTGCTGACGATCACCACCAGTTCGGTTCCCATCCGATCGGCCTCCGTGAAATCACGCCCCTCGACAAGCGGAATCCCCAGAGTAGCGAAATAGCCCGGGGAAACAAAGCGGAACCGTGCCCGGAGATCGTCTCCGTTCTCACGCTTCCGGCCCTCGACCGAGAATTGCAGAGTGAAGCTCAGAAAAAGACCGTCGCGCCACGGGGCGCTCATGCCCGTTGCGGCGCTATCCACTCCCGGCAACGCGCTCACGCTGCGCTGGGCTTCCTGATAGAATTCGGCGACCTGCTGCGGCGTGCGGCCATCGGAAATCAAGGGCATGTTCGCAATCAGAAGGTGTGCGGTTTCAAACGCCGGCTGAGCTTTTTGCAGCGTGAGCAACGTCTTCAGCAGCACGCCCGCGCTGGCCAGCAAGAGGAACGATGCGGCGATCTGGATGACGGCAAGAACGCGAATCCCGCGACGGCTCCTGGTGACGCGGCCGGCGCTGCCCGTGAGTCCCAGCCCACGCGAAGTATCGGCGGAAGGAAGGCGGGGAACAAACGCAAGAAAAACTGCCGCCGCCAATGCCAGGGCCAATCCCATCCAGAGCACGGTGAAATCCGGGGTAAGATCCGCCGCCCTTACCGAGAAACGCGACGCGTACCGGGCCAGCACCGTGACCATGGGTATGGCCACCAGCACGCCGGCCAGACCTCCACTGCCACAGAGGACCAGGCCTTCTGCCAGCAACTGGCGGCGTAGGGCAGCCGAGCTTGCTCCGAGCGCGGCGCGGGTGGCCAACTCCGTTTCACGACGAACGGTTCGGGCGAGGATCAGGTTCGCCACGTTGGAGCAGGCAATCACGAAAAGCAGGCCGGAGGCCCCAAACAACAGCCATAGGATGGTCCAGGCACTGGAATTGATCTCGTCGCGCAACAGTCTGGCGTCGATGCGAAAGTGATATTGGGGCTTGTAGACCTCGGGATGCGCCGAGAGCATGGCCGCGTACACGGTACCAAGCTCGGCGCGCGCGGATTTGAGGGTGGCCCCCGGCGCAAGCCGGCCGAATACTTCGGTCATCCGATGCTCGCGGCCTTGCACCATGGTGGCCGAGAGGTGGTGCGGGCTGGTGACGATGTTGGCGATAATCTCCGTTTCGGCCGGGTAGGGGATTGAGGGTTCAAGAACTCCGACCACGACCGCAGACCGGCCGCCGCCCACGCTCCCCAGGCGGACCACCTTCCCCAGCACGTTGCGATCACCATGCAGTGTGTTGACCCAGAAGCGGTAGGTGAGGACTATGGCGCCGGCGGCGTTTGGGCCGTCGTCGCGCGCGTCGAGCAGGCGGCCGAGCACCGGCCGCAGCCCCATCACCTCAAAGTAGTCGCCGTCCACCACGCCGGCGTGAATTTCACGTGTCTCGGTCAACTCCTCCTCGGTAAAGTCAATGGTGGAGAAGGTGCCGATTTTGCTGATGGTTTTTAACCCTTGGCTGATGTCGTTGATCTCAGGAATCGAGAAGGTGGCATCGTCCACTTGCAGGCCCGGCTCGCTTTGCTGGATGTAGATCAGCCGATTTTCATCGCGATTCACCAGCGGGCGCAGCAGCACGCCGCGCACGATGCTGAAAATGGCAGCGTTCATGCCAATACCGAGCGCCAAAGTAAGGGCCACCGTGATCCAGAGTGCGGGCACCCGCCCGAGTGAGCGGAACGCAACTCTTAAATCGTCGAAGAATGCGGTCGCATTCGTAACCAGGTGAGCAATCCCTGCGACTCTTGAAACTTTGCCTTGTGATTCTTCGATAGAGTGGATCGCCATTTTGTTTCCTCCTTGTTGTGCGAGTTATTTGAATCAAGCGTGCATGACTGAACGCGTGCTTAGACGGCGCCGGCCTGTGCTCGAGCTTCGGCTGCCCCCGGCGGCCTCAATCCCTTAAATAGAAGCCAAAAACTCAGCGCTATATCGAAAAGACCCATCGGCGTATCGAACCACCACAGGTTAACGATCTTGTCGAAGTTGGGGAAAATGTAGAAAACGAGAGTACACGCCACGCAGAACGCGGACGAGATCACGCCGAAGGCGCCCAGTGCTCGAGGAATATAGCGGGACTTGAACCATAGGTAGCCGCAGACCGTGGATGCCAATGAACCAAACAGCAAGCCAACGTAATAGTAGTCAAAACGCGTGCTGAGATAGAGCCTCGCCAAGGCCTGCAATTGCCCCGCTTCAAGTGCTCGCGAATACCCAGCGCCACTGAGGAGCCGCAGAGCGTCAAAGAGATGGAGTGTCATGGCAAGCCACATCAGGACCCATACGAGCCTCCACAATGCCGCAAGCAAGGCAAGGCCTCGACTGACCGGCTTGAGAATGACGTAGAGCGCTGTGAGAAGCACCACAACGCCTGCACAGTAAAAGAGATCGCCGACGATGCCGACACGAAAGAGTCGTTCGTGCGCCAGGATATTCCGAGCGGTTTCGGCATTGTCTTCGACAATCAGACGGTCGTGGATGCCAAAATTGACGTAGACCACGGTCGCGAACGTGATCAGGTAGGCAAAACCCGCGACTTTTGCAGCTTTGCGTTGTGACTCGTCGATGGTGTAGGTCGCCATTACGTCTCCTTGTTATGCGAGTTATTGAGTCAAGTGCATGCAAATCAGATCGGCCCTTGATATCGACGCAGCCGCACCGCTGCCGCCAGGAATGCAGCAGTGAATACCAGCCCGGCCCATAGTCCCGGGCTGCTCAGGAAATGACCGAGACTGAGTGGCGTCCCCGGATCGATCGGCATCCTGCCCGGGAAGGGGACAGCCTCCGCGCCGCCCGCAAAACGATATCCCAGCATGGCGGCGAAATGGGAACTGTTGAACGCGATCTTCTCGACGACGACGATCGCGAGCGGTGGTAACACGGCCCATAGAAATGCCGCGCGCCGCGCCCAGCCTGAGACCAGCAGCAGCCAGCCGTAGATGGGCGCGTGCCAGAGCGAATGCACGGTGACGAGATGGTAGAGCAGCATCAGCGACATCTGGAACAACGACAACTGTGTCCATAGCGCCGCGACACTGAGACCGCTCCCCTTCAGTACAGCGGTGCTCAGCAACAGCATGATCAATTGCGCGACAACGGTGATGGCCCAGGTGAGCAGCGGCAGAACCACCAGCGGAATGCTCGCCTTCGAGAGTACGGTGGTGAGGTCGGAAACCGGCAGCGACTTCCAGAACAGGATGCTGCGATCGCGGCGCTCGCCGTACAGCGCGTCAAGACAGTAGAACACCCCGACTAGCAACTGCGTCAGCATGAGCAGACCCGCCGCGAAGTCGTACGGCATGGCGATGGCGTGACGCTGGTGTGCCGGGTCGAGCGCCCACACGGCCGGCATGCGGTGCGGCAGAGTAATCACCCGGATCAAAAAGCCGAACAGAATCACGCCGGCGACGGCCAGCGGCGCGACGTAGATCGAACGGTTCTCCCACACTTCGCGTCGCACCGACCAATACATGGGCCGAGTCGCTGACATGGCCGCAGGCGCGATGACCTGCGAGTCGAGGGTAGACTCGGGCACGGCGTTTGATGACGTATTCATCTAGCTGCTCCTTGTGGCGTTCCTTGTGCCGTCCCTTGTGCTTGTCCGGCCTGATTGCCCATGACGGCAACGAACACGTCGGCGATGTTGGGCGTGCGCACGTCGCCCAGCGCGGCGAGTTGCTGCCTATCGACATGATCGAACAGCAGGATGCTGCGGCCGAACACCCGGCGCTCGTAAATCGGCTTGAGCGCCCGTGCGGCGGCCACCTGCTCGGGATGCACCATCACTTCCAGATAGCGCGACTCGAATTCTTCCATGCTGCAAGCGAATACGATGCGACCGCGATGGATAAACATCAAATCGGTGAGGACATTCTGGACCTCTTCGACCTGATGGGTCGTCACCACGATAGTGCGGCTGCGATCGAAGTAGTCGTTCAGCAGTGAATCGTAGAACTGCTTGCGATACAGGATGTCAAGGCCAAGCGTCGGCTCGTCCAGCACCAGCAATTTCGCATCAATGGCCATCACCAGGGCGAGATTCAGTTGGGCCACCATGCCTTTGGACAATTCCCTGACTTTGCTGGTGTGCCGGATCGTAGTCTTGGCAAGAAAACCTTCCGCCTTGGCACGATCGAATCGCGGATGCACGCCGGCGACGTAGTCGAGCGCCTGCGAAACCCGGATCCAGCGCGGCAGCACGGCGACATCGGCGATGAAGCAGACATCGCGCATGAGCTGGTCGCGCTCGGTCCAGGGGTCGCGGCCGAGCACCCTGAGTTGTCCCTGATAGGGGGTGAGGCCGAGAATCGCGTTGAGCGCGGTGGTCTTGCCTGCGCCGTTGGGGCCGATGAGTCCTAGGATGCGGCCCTCTTCGACACGCAAATTAACGCCGTCCAGCGCGATGGTTGCGCCGAAGGCCTTGCGGAGGCCGCGTGCTTCTATGACTGTCATGGTTTCCGCGCCTCCTCTGCAGCATTCGACGACCGGCCGTGTGCGGCAGCATCCAGCAGTTCTTCCGGTGTCAGGCCGAGCCGCTGAATGGTTGCGTAGACCCTGGGCCATTGATCCGCCAGAAACTTCTGGCGTTCGCTCTGCAGCAGCAGCTTGCGCGCGCCCACATTGATGAACATGCCGCGACCTCGCCTGGTCTCGACAAGCTGCTCGTCGACCAGTTGTTGATAGCCCTTCAGAACCGTGAGCGGATTCACCCGATATTCGGCCGCGACATTGCGCACGGACGGCAGCGGGTCACCTTCTTTGAGCACGCCGTCGAGTATCATGGCAACGACACGGTCGCGAAGCTGGCGGTAAATCGGCTGAGCGTCATTCCACTCACTATCCATCATGGGTTCCAGATAGCCCTCACGATAGAGACCGCGAGCGATCGCTCTGATCGACCACTGCGCCTCCTCGGATTCGCTCGATGCATGGCGGTACGAACTTCAGAAACACACTCCAGCGATCTGGTGCTATAGTTAACTACAACACCGCATCAAATGCAAGCGTCTTTTTTGGCCGTGTGCAACAAGGCAACGAATCCGCCAAAACATTTTGAAGGAGAAACGGGCCGAGTATGGGGAACAGATTGTGTCCGCACTGAGTGCTCAGTTGGAGCAGGAGTTCGGGCGGGGGTTCGGCGAGAAAAACCTGCGCCGGATGATCCAGTTCGCCGAGGCCTACCCGGATCGAGAGAAGTGTCGTATCACTGGCACGACAATTCTTTTTGGACACCGCCTGAATGGGTCGGATTGTTCCAAAAGAGATTTACGTGTCCTGGTGGCGCCTTCGTACTATTTCCTCCCCATCTCGTGGCCACACGAACTGACGCCATTTCGAGCGAGGGCGGCCTGAAATAGCCACCAGTCGGTGTCCACTGTCGTGGAGCGGACAATACGAGTTCTTGCAGCGCGTCCGAGAGAACGGCTGAAACTGGTTCTGCCGGTGACCATCTTCATCGTGTTTCTGCTGCTCTATCTGAACACGAGATCCGTGGTCAAGACCCTGATTGTGTTCCTCGCCGTGCCGTTTTGGGCTGTCGGCGCCATCTGGCTACTGCACTTCCTGGGATACAACATGAGCATTGCGGTGTGGGTGGGCCTAATCGCCCTGATCGGGGTGGACGGAAACCGGCGTCTTCATGCTCCTGTATCTCGATATCGCCTACCATGAGTGGCAGAAAGAGGGCCGGCTGAAGAGCTTGAGTGACCTCTCCGTGTTGGAGCCTTTTTTCCTCGCGTGCCACGAAGAGTCTCGAAGACTTGCGAGGTTCTTGCCAAGAGAGCAGGAAATTACGACCTTGGTTTACAGCGCGGCCTGTGGCCGCAACCAAGAAGACCTCAACACAGAGGTCACTGAGACTTCACGGAGGGAACGGAGGAAAAAGCCCCGAAGCGCGCTGTTCCTGGTCTTCTCCGTGGCCTCTGTGAGCCCTCTGCTAACTCTGTGTTGGAGCTTTTTTCGTCGCGAGCTAAGAAGAGTCTCGCGACTAGTGCTACAGAGATTCGCTGGCTACGAGGTTTCAGCAAGATCCTCTGTCATGGCGCGAAACGATCGCCAATCGGAGCCTGCCCACAGCGCTTAGCGGCGCGGCCCGCCTCAGGTCCTGGCCTTCTTTCGGGAGGCCTCGCCTCCGACGTTGGCAAAGGTGGCGGAAGAGGCCGTCAGCCTCTTTACGCCGACGGAGCGAAAAATCACGGTCGTCTGATGGTTATCGCAGTCCAGTACCGTTCCCCAACCGTACTGGGCGTGGCGGACGTATTGTCCTTCCTTCACCTTCATTGCTTGTGACTCCATCTAATTGTCCCGCTGGCGCGCGAATCGATCGCGGTCGCCGCCATTGCGATTAGGGCCGAAGCCGGTGCGAGGCGGGCGAGCCTCGTTCACGGTTAGAGGTCGACCCTCCAGAGCCTGGCCGTTCAAGCCCGCGATAGCCCCCGCCATGTCTTGGCCTTCGGCCAACTCAACAAAGCCAAATCCCCGCGGCGAGCCCGTCATCTTG
>Ga0209039_10000970_pt1 | contig 27864 bp, 15 predicted proteins | sample BogFormECP12_OM1_FD_188238 | JGI IMG/M metagenome (GOLD analysis project Ga0209039, IMG submission 188238) | Bog forest soil microbial communities from Calvert Island, British Columbia, Canada - ECP12_OM1 (SPAdes) (version 2) | ecosystem: Environmental > Aquatic > Freshwater > Wetlands > Bog ... | reverse complement strand
TTGCGCTGCCTGCCAGGCGGCCTCGCTGCCCGCCAGCCCGCCGCCAATAACGATTAAATCGGTCATTGCGGAGTCTATTGTACCATTCGAGGGTGCTGTATAATCTTCTTTATGGAAGCGCAACTTAAGCAGGCTTGCCAGTTGACGGGCGCCAAATGGGCGGCGCTGGCCGAACGCGAGGGTGGACAATGGATGATTCGTGTCGCTTACCACTTATCGAAATCGAAACAAGCCGCGCTAAAAAATTTTCTTGCACAAGAATCAATAGACGTCTGGCTGGTTGGTGCCTTAAATGGGAAAAATAATCGAGCCGCATCGCTACCGCTGGATGCAAAATTGGACGCGGCCAAACTTTATGTTTTCCCTATCCCCGAGACTTCGTGCGCTTTGCTGGTTGGCGGGAATCGATTGTCTGCAAGTCATCAGAGCATTTGGCGCCTAGTATCTGGATTAATTGCATCAGATCGACCAACTGTCGATAACGATTTTTTATCAGACATACAAGCCGAATTGTCATACGACACACCTCGTGACCTCGACCGCGTGTTGGCAAGCTTCGTGCATGTTGCAAATCCACAAGGAGCATGGCTGGCTATTCGTCGTGGTGATGTGCTCGATATTGTGACACAGTTCAATGACATGCATAGTGTTAACTTATCGCTTTCCATTGACTCGAATCCGTTCCTACGCCGGATCAGCCGCACGCGCGCGGAAATTGCAGTTAAGAAGGAACAGCCTGAGTGGGATCAAATTCCTTGCGGGGGAGTTGGCTCCAATACAAAGATATGGTGCTGTTTTCCGCTGATTGTGGGTCAGCGGTTGATTGGCGTTGTAGCCCTGTGGCGCCATTCGGAATTTGATGCTGATGAATGGTCCAGGCTTCGCGAGGTCGCAAAGCGTGTCTCGTCATCCGTGGAAGTGATTGTTACATTCTCCGAATTGACTGATCACTTGCGTCGACTTGGAATGTTAAACGATTTTGCTTTAACTATTTCGTCTGCTCAAAACCTCGATCAAATTGCCCGCCGCGTCTTTGGTCTTCTCTCGCGATCTTTCTCAGCCGATTTGATTTCACTATACATTCCATCCGCAGATGAACGGTTGATGCGTGAGTTTGTTAATCGCGACGGAAAGTTCACTGTGCAGAATGCGGCGCTTGCCGGTCATCCGGTTTTTGCGATCTTAAAAAGCGGTCGCATTCTTCGACTTGGCGATTCCTCAACTACTGAATTCAAGCCCATTTATTCTGGTACGCGTTCAGTTTTGCTGGTACCTCTTATTTATCGACGACGGACGGTTGGCCTGCTGGCTCTTGAAAGCATGCGTCCGGAGGCGTTTACTCAATCTGACGAACACTTGATGGTGGTCATTGCTAGTTATTTGGCAGGCCTGATTGAGTATGGCCGCCTTCGCGAAGAAGCGGAAGGACGCGCCCGTAATCTTGGCCTTATTCATGAGGTCGTTCAGCAAATTATTGGTTTAAGCAACAAAGCGGAAATCGCCCAAATCACCGCCGATTTGATCGCACAGTATTTTAGTTATGAATTGGCCGGGGTTATGCTTGTTAATGATAGTGAGGAGTCGCCTATCTTGGGAATAGGCGGTTCCCAGGCTGACGTTGTTCGACGCGAAATAGAGCATGTGGATTTTCTTGTCCGGGAAGGAATCACGGGTCGCGTTTTCAATACCGGCGAAAATATTTTAGTTAACGATACTGCTCGCGATACGCTTTATCAATCATTACGCGGCTGGAACGCGGGTTCGGTGATCTGTGTTGCGTTGAAAGACGGAGATCGAGTGCTTGGTATTATTGATGTAGAGAGCAGCCAGCAAAATGCTTTTAGCGGCAACGATCTGATCGCCATGGAATCTCTGGCGGGTGTACTTGCGGCTGTTGTTTCCAGTGCAGATCAATATGAACGCCAATTGGAAACTGTTCTTCAACTGCGTGGTGCACAATTGGAATTGAAGGCTCGTATGCAAGCTCAACAAGAAGCTGAAAGACGCCTTCTGCAAGCCGCTAAATTGGCAGCGGTTGGCGAGATGGCGGCAGGCATCGCGCATGAATTGAATAATCCTTTAACGACCGTAACTGGTTTTACCGAACTGATTCTGGATGAGACATCCTCAGATGCGCCACATCGGGCAGATATTGAACTCATTCTCAAAGAGGCAAGACGTGCGCGGGATGTGGTTAGGAGGCTTCTTGATTTTGCGCGTCAGGGTGAACGAACGCGTTCCAAAACGGATATCAATGAAATCATCGAAGATGTGCTGATGCTTACTCGTCACTTGATTCATACGAGCGGCGTGCAATTATCTCTTGAACTTGTCAAAGACCCGCCTTGGGTGTCAGTGGACACGAATCAGATGAAGCAGGTTTTTCTGAATCTGATTCATAACGCCTTGCAAGCTATGCCCACTGGCGGCAGCCTCGAAATCCAAACGTCGGAGCGAACCAGGGGTGATCGTCGGTGGATTGCGGTAGTAGTCAAAGATAGCGGCATCGGCATTGAAGTTAAGAACAAGGATCGAATCTTTGAGCCATTCTTTACTACGAAAGGTAGTAGCGGGGGAACGGGTCTTGGTCTTTCCGTGACTTATGGCATTGTGACCGATCATGGCGGTACAATCGAAGTGGAAAGTTTGCCGGGTAAAGGCTCAAAGTTTACCGTCTGGCTTCCTTTGTAATCATGGGCCCTATAACGATCTTAGCTGTGGATGATGAGCCGGGAATTGCTTTGCTTTGCAAGCGTTTACTTTCACGCGCAGGGTATATAGTAACCGCGCTGACCGACCCGAAGGAGGCAGAGGATTGGCTCAAAGAGCACGCGGCCGATTTGTTGCTGGTTGACATTCGCATGCCTGAAGTTGATGGATTCGAGTTGATCACGCTTGCCCGCCGCTTGCAGCCGGATTTGGCAGTGTTGGTCATGACAGGTTTTGGCACCGTCGAAACGGCCATCCAAGCTCTTCGTCAAGGTGTGGACGGTTTGATCCTAAAGCCATTCCAAAATGGGGAAGAATTGATTCAGGCAGTTAGGTTGTCCCTTTCTGACAGTCAGCAAAAGCGCGATGCCGCCCGGATCAATGCCTTAAGGCCTTTATTTACAATCGCTGAATCTCTATTCTCTGAGACACGGCTGGATGCCCTGCTTGATTTGGTTATTAATGCAACCCTGGGGCAATTGCGGTGCAGGCACGCAGCATATTATCAATATTCACAGGAAGAGGGCCGATTCGTGCTTCTAAGTGGCATAGGCAAGACGTTGACCGATTTCTTGATCCAAGCCGATTCAGGCGGTGCCCCAATTGTGATCAACGCCGTTGGCCCCGGTGATGCGGTTTTACAAGCGCGGCTGCGCAAAGGAGGAATAGGCGCGGCAATGTTTGCTCCCATCGTAAGCCCTGGCTCGCGCAGTATTTTGTTTGCAGCACGTGATCCAGATGAATTGCCCTTTAGCGAAGCGGACTTGGAAATGTTCCAGGTTCTTGCCCGTCAGAGTGCAGCAGCAGTGGAAAATGCGCGCTTATATGATGAGCAACGCGCGTATATTCGCAAGATCGAAGAATCGCAGACTGCATTATTGCAGGCTGAAAAGATGGCCGCCGCCGGACGCTTGAGCGCTTCGATCGCGCATGAAGTTAATAACCCGTTGCAATCTGTACAGAACAGTCTTCATTTGGCCGGCCGCGAAGATTTGCCGGCGAAAAAAAGAAAAGAGTATTTTGATCTGGCGCAGACGGAGTTGGAGCGTTTATCCCTCACGGTGCGCCGTATGTTGGATTTTTATCGCCCCGGCGCGGTAAAGCCTGAACTTGTGAATCTGCCAGAATTGTTGGATTATGTTCTAACGTTGATGCAGAAACAACTTTCCGAGCGAGGCGTTCAGGTGAAGGTTAGTCTGTCTTCTTCAATCGCGCCGGTCATGGCGGTTAAGAATCAAATCCAGCAGGTATTCATCAATCTTATTTTAAATTCGTTTGATGCCATGCCGAATGGCGGCCATTTGACGATTGCCGCGAGGTCTGTTAATGGAGGCGTCGAAATCCTGTTTCAAGATAATGGCCCAGGCGTTCCTGTTGAACAGCAAAAAAACATTTTCGAACCGTTTTTTAGTACCAAGGAAGGCGGCACTGGGCTTGGTTTGACTGTCAGCTATAATATTGTGACCGCTCATGGTGGCACCTTGGAACTGCTGACTAATCACGGACGCGGTGCCTGCTTCAGACTCTTTTTGCCGACAGGAGGTAAACAATGAAATCCAATATTCTAGTGGTTGATGATGAGAATGTTGCGCGTCAATCTCTGGCGGATATTCTTAAACTGGAAGGGTACAACGTAGCGTCTGTTCCTAATGGACAAGCGGCGGTGGAATATGTTCGTACTCATCCTGTTGACCTAATGGTGGTTGATCTCCGCATGCCAGGTATGGACGGTTTGGAAGTTATACAAGTGGTTAATCAAATTGCGCCTGACACGGAAATCGTTTTGCTGACAGCGTTTGCTTCGACTGATTCAGCGGTTCAGGCCTTGCGATTGCGCATCCATGATTATCTGACCAAGCCCACCGCCCCGGCACAAGTCATTGCCAGCGTGAAAAAAGGATTAGCACGTCGCACAGCAAAACTGCAGGCCAAGAGTGGCGCCGGAGAATCAAACGAAATAGATGAGGCGGCGGTTGAATATAAATTGAAGGACGGGACGGTAGTCGATCTCTCCAGGCGGCAGATCCGCACCGGAAAGAAAGTGGAACATCTTACGCCCGCTGAAGGAAGGTTACTGCATATTTTGATGGAGAATCCAGGAAAGGTTTTTTCTCACCGCGAACTGGTTTTGCTGGTTCAGGGATATGATACGTCGCAGCGCGAGGCGCCTGAAATTTTGCGTCCATTGGTCAGCCGTTTGCGGCACAAGCTTGAAAAATTCCCAATATTATCCGAACGCGTGGCAAGCGTGCGAGGAACAGGCTATCTTTATGAGAGCGAAAAATAATAGGAGGCTCCGATAAGGGAGCCTCTTTATGATTCATTCATGCGGTCCCCAAGGTATATCTGCAGGAATATCGTGGGACAGGTCAGGAGGACGAATCCACGAAAGCCAACCGCCTTTGCCCTTGTACGGCGTGGGACGAGACTCTTCCAGTTGGACGAGAAGCAGACTAAATCCAAGCCCTGCCACGCCCAGCCATTGTATCCATGAGAGATTTTCTTTTAGGAAGATGTAGCTAAATAAAATTGTTACTAGAAGTTCGCTAAGGCCGAGAAGAGCAGTTTGCATTCCTCCGATGTGTTTGACGCCCAGGAATAAGGCAAGGCGTGACAGAAGCGTGGCGAGGGTTAATCCAATGACAGGCCACCATAATAAACTGGGAGCGATCCATGTGCGGTCAAAGAATCCATAGGCGGGCAACACCACAATTGTCATTGCAACCAGTGTGTATAGTGTCACGGTGGGGGCAGGGACCTCATAAAGCACTCGTTGATTGATCGGGAGGTGCAGTGCATAAAGAGCTGCCGCACCCAGCATCATCGCAATTCCGATTGGGTCGGTGTGGTGTTCAGGCAGAGTTGTGATGAGTAGCAATGATAACCCCGCAATGCCCATACGAAAGATGGTTAGGCGACTGGGCGGCTGGCGGTCGAGAATCAGCCATATCGCGACGAAGAAGGGATAGCTGAGATATAAAATCTGTCCCACATTGGCATCCAATCGTTCGAGAGCCATATAATACAGAATGGAGCCAAGACCGTTGATTGCTCCTGCTAAAAAGCAACCAATGAGCCCAACGGGATAAATATAAAGATAGGGACGAAAAAACAAAAGCATAACGATCAGAATCAAGCCTGCCGCCATGGTTGTGCGCAAGGCAGCCACAGCCAATGGAGAGAAGCCAGAGTTGATTGCCAGTTTTCCGAAGACCGGTGTGATTCCAAGAAAAGCTGCTGAACTAAGCGCCGCCGAGATTCCTTTTGTGTGTGCTTTTTGCATTCTTTTCCAGAATTATTTCTAAAACATGCTCGTTTATTTAATCAATGCTTTGACTTCTTCCAGGAATTCATCATTGAGGAAATCGCCTTTTTGCATGAGTGATTGAATTTGTGCGCCTAGGCGATTCTTTTCTTCAGGAGTAAGTTCTTTTGCAGTCGCGACAATGACGGGAATATCCGCAGTTTTCGGATCCGCCTTCAGTGCATCCATGACAGCGAAGCCATCCATTTCAGGCATCATCAAATCCAGAATGATCAAATCGGGAAGTTCGCGTCGGATGAGATTCAAACCTTCCTTTCCATTGGTTGCCTCGAAGATCTTAAAGTCACCTTGGGATTGGAGAATACGTCGGATCAAACGCCGCGCTTCAGCGGTATCATCTACAATCGCAACGCGCGGGAATCGATTCGGCGCGACCTGATTCAGTGCAGCCAGCAAACCATCTTCAGGTGTTTCTGGCTTTTTGGTCGGGAATTGCACATCACGGGTCCAGTTGCTACCGAGGATGAATTCTTCAGCTGGCATCGTGTGCCCTGTACAATTGACGACAATAGTATCTGTTGATTTTATGATACCCGCACGAATTAATTTGAATAAGCCCGCAAAAGACACAGCTGCCGCCGGTTCCGCTGATATGCCTTCCATCTTTGCCAGCGCGTGCATCGCGCGGAAGGCTTCTTCATCTGTAACACTTTCAAAAGTGCCTTTGGTATCCAAAATATGTTCGCGCAAAATTGCATAAGAACGCCCTGGATCGCCGGTGGCCAAAGTCTCAATGTGCGTCTTGGGTGATGTGACCGGAATGGCGGCTTCGAGACCTTGTTTAAAGCTATTAACCATCGGGGCGCATCCCTCGGCTTGTATTGCTGCGATGGATGGGATTCGATCCACTAATCCCATTTGTCTCATTTCATGGAACCCTTTGTAAACACCTAGCGGCCCCATCCCTCCGCTGACGGCTTGCACGTACCAATCGGGTGTACGCCATATTGCTCTATGCTTACCATTGGAAATGAGGGGTCCTTGAATGGCAGTTAGTTGTTCGGCGATTTCAAATGCAATTGTCTTCATCGCTTCAATGGATGTGATGGTTCGTGCGCCCAAATCCTGATAAAGATTTCTCTGTCGTGCGAACTCTGATGCAATCTGTTTGGCTTGATCGTATGATCCAGTTACTTTGACAACCTGACTACCATATAGAGCGATCTCTCGCATCTTTACTGCGGGAACGAGGCTGGTTACAAAGGCCCACAGCTTGATGCCGGCTCTTGAGGCGTAGGCGGAATATGATATGGCTACGTTCCCTGTAGAGGCGGCCACCATTTCTGTGATACCGGCTTCTTTCAATGCGGCAATGGTGACTGCAGCCTGCCTATCTTTGAAAGAGCCGGTTGGTCCCTGGCGTTCATCCTTGATGAAAAGCTTGGGCGTTCCCAGCATCAGGCCGAGATTGACAGCTTGGATAAGCGGCGAGCCGCCTTCGCCGAGCGACAGACTCGCGTTGGGGTTACGAACCGGCAGAAGTTCACGATACCGCCACATGTCAAAGGATCGACCCGGTAATTGTAGAGGCAAGGTCCTTGCGAGTGTATCGTAGTCGTATTCCGCTTCGCGCCATTGACTGTTACAGCGCGGGCAGTTGGTTGAGGTTGGAAAGTAGGGCGCAGTGTGTCCGCAATCCAAACATTTGATAATGAATGACATCTCGATAACTTCCTAATTCTTTCCTTCTACACGTTTGAGCGCGCGCTCAAGCGTGTTTAGCAAATCACTTTCGTTTAGCGCACCCTTGCTAAGAAGTCGTTGACCGAACTCCTTTAGCTGTTGCTGTTGTTCGGTAGACAAATCAACACCGCTGACCACAACGACCGGAATATCCCGCAGTTTGGGATTCTCGCGCATTTTTTCCAGAATCGTGAAGCCGTCTAATTCAGGCATGAACAGATCAAGGACTACAGCGTGTGGGGGCTGGGAAAGAATGAGATCCCACCCTTTTCGGCCTCCTTCAGCCAGCACGGTTTTGTACCGGCCGTGTTCTTTCAGAATCTTATCCATCAGGCGCAGGTCGCTGGGATTGTCGTCCACCACTAGCACTTCATGGATGCTTCCATCGCTGTTCAAGCGATCCAGGGCATTGAGCAAATCCTCTTCGAGGATCGGTTTGAGTAAATAATCTGCGGCTCCGAGACTAAAGCCGCGCTCTTGATCTTCAATAATGGAGCAAATGATGACCGGAATATCGCGCGTTTCGCCATCTGCCTTGAGGTCATTTAACACGGACCAGCCATCATGGCCCGGCATCATAATGTCAAGCGTGATTGCGTGTGGTCTAAGTTGTTTTGCCCGTTCTACTGCTTTTGTTGGATCAGTGAGCGGAATCACTTGGTAGCCCTGCGGCTGGAGATATCGCTCGTAAAGCGAAATGACTTGCAAATCATCATCAATTGCAAGAATTATTTTTCCGTTGTTGGAAGCAGAGCTTTCTTCCTTGCTGCGATAAATCGGCAATGTAAAGTAGAATGTACTTCCTTTTCCAACTTCACTATGGAGTCCGATTCGTCCGCCATGCATCTGGATCAATTGCTGGCTGATCGAAAGGCCAAGACCACTGCCACCGGTTTTTCGGGTTAACGAGTCGTCCACTTGTGAGAATGCTTGGAAGAGTTTTCCTTGATCCTTCGGGTCAATACCCGAACCGGTATCCGTTACGCTGACGAGGATTTCAGAACGTCCAGTCGGGCCGGAATTAACGGTAGCATCCACTGTGATACTTCCCTCCATCGTAAACTTGGCTGCGTTGGACAACAAGTTTAGCAATACCTGGCGCACACGAATCGCGTCGGCGCGAACGGGTGGGAGATTTTCCTGAATGTTCTTAACAAGTTTTACCGGTTTATCTTTGATAAGGCCCATAGCTGTGGACATGACACCGTTAATCAAATCCGCTATATTGACTTCATCGAATGCCAACTCCATCTTACCGGCTTCGATCTTGGATAGATCGAGAATGTCATTAATGAGGCCGAGCAAGTGCTGACCGGAGTTATAAATTGCAGTCAGGTCTTGTCCCTGCAATTCACTTACGGGGCCGTCAATTCCTTTTAATATGACGCGCGAGAAACCGATGATGGAATTCAAAGGCGTGCGGAGTTCATGACTCATGTTGGCAAGGAACATGCTCTTCATGTGGTCGATTTCGCGCATTTCCTTGACAGCTTGCTGTGACAGTTCATAAGAGCGAGCGTTGTCAATAGCGACCGCAACTTGATCGGTCAATATTTGTAAAACTGCCATGTCGTCTTCTCTGAAGGCGTCGATGGTCGGAGACTGAATGTCAAGCACGCCGATGATGCGCGTGCCAACGCGCAACGGGATGACTGCCTCGGCTCGTGTATATGGCAAATACGGATTGAGTTTACGCGTCGTCCCATCCAGTGCCGTATTATTGACGACCACAGGCAAGCCGAGTTGTATCGCGCGGCCGATAGTCGAGTAGTTGTCCACTTGTTGACTGTGACCTCTGCGCTTCATTTCTTCGCTGCCTTCCCCCGTCGCTTCAGCCAGGATGACATTGAAGCCGGTTTCTTCCATCACAAATATAGCCGCGTGATAATAACCGAATCGCTCGCTGACCAGTTTGACTGTCCGGCTGAAAATGGTGTTTAGGTCAAGGGTCGAGGTGACGAGACGGCCGATTTCTGCCGCGGCCCCGAGATAATCATTTCTGCGTTTGAGAGCCTCTTCCGCGCGTTTTCGTTCGATGGCAATGGCTGCTTGAGAAGCGATTGTGTTTAAGGTCTCAAGATTTTTTTCGGTCAGATGGATTTTCCCCTCATAGGTTTGAATAGCCATAATTCCGAAACGTTGATTTCCGCTTTTTAATGGAACACCAAGCCATTCGACTCCGCTCATGCTCCCACCTTTGACTTCTTCGGATTTTACGAGGTCGTCAAATACTTCGGGCGTGACGAGCAGTGGTTTGCCTGTTCGCAGAACATAGCTGGTGAGATCGCGGCCGGGTTTTTGCGAAGGAAAAGGAGAATCATGTTCATTGGCATAATATGGAAATGTTATTACGTCAGCGCGTTCATCATAGAGTGCGATATAAAAGTTGGAGGCCGGCATCAATGTATTGACGTTCTCGTGAATGATCTTGAGCAAATCTGATATATCCGGCGCAGACAACGCCGCTTCAACAATCTGTGTATTGGCGACTCGGAGCAATTCGCTATCCTTGCGCTCGGTGATGTCGCGTGCGACAAGAAATACCTGATCCTCGTTGAGTTTTGATACAGTTGCATCGAACCAAAATTCTTTCTGCGCTATATTAAGCATATATTCCACGTCAACAGGCTCACCGGTTCTCAGTGCCTGTTCGATGCCAACCTTGATGGAACGCGCGGCCTCGGGTGGCAGCACATCCTCAGTCAACTGGCCAATCAATTCTTCCGGAGGCTTAACCAAGCGAGAGGGGTTGGTTGGGGCAATACGGAGATAACGGCCTTCTTTGTTTAGCACGATAATTACATCCGTCATTGCTGTAAACAAAGCGCGTAATTCGGCTTCCGAGCGAGCAACTGCCTGCTCGCTTTGTCGTGTAGCTTCAAACAAGCGTGCATTTTCGACTGCGATGGCTGCCTGGCGCGCTAGACCAGTCAAAAGCTCCAAATCACTTTGATTGAACTCAATGCCTGCCCCGGTGCGCCAAACTGCCATGATGCCGCTGACGCGGTTCCCGGAGAGTAAAGGCGTTGCCAATAAATGTTCATTAGGAAGTTGCTCGGTGCCATGAATGGTCAGTGCACGTTGATCGTGCCGTGCGTCATTGACGATTTCTCCGTTGCCGGTTCTGGCCACATTTCCAAGAATTCCTTCGCCTGGCTGAATAGCATCTTTCTGGATCTCTTCCGCGTTGTTTCCAATCACTGCAATAGCCCTGAAGGTTTTGCCATCAGAGTCCGGCAGGTAGACCGCGCTGGTCAGCCCGTTCAATAATTCTTTGGCATGGGCCGCAATTCGTTCCAATACAACTTGAAGATCAAGGGATGAAGAAACATCCTGACCCACTTCAGCGAGAGCGGACATCTCGCGGGCTCTACGCTGCGTCTCCTGGAAGAGTCGCGCGTTATCCAATGCAAGGGAAAGTTGGTCAGCAACTTGCTTAACCAGCATTTGTTCCTCTGCTGCCCAAGTGCGTGGCTCGGTCTGATCCTCCACACGTAACGTGGCCCAGCTTTTTTCGTCCGTACGAAAGGCAAGCGACATCGCGCCGGAATTTTTTGAAACAACAGAAGTGACCGCGGGACCCAATTGCTCCTCCGGCCGCAGCAAAGTTGGTTTGGATCGCAAACCCGCTGGAGTCCGAGTCGGAACTGTAGCTTGAACCGCGGTTAGCGCCTCGAACTGCTTCTCTGACTGCTTGCGAGTCCGCTTTGCCGGCGCCGCGTCTTCGGGCGCAAGATCAGTAAATAAATGCTCAAGCCGCTTGATGTTCTTTTTCTTGGACATATTCTCTAAGCTCCTGAGCTAACTCCCGATATTGCAGGGAACCGCGCGCAGTGGGTTTGTAATGAGTAATCGGTACCCCGGCAATAGGGCTTTCTCGTAACTTGGTGTCCACCTCGATGACGGTTTTAAATAGGCCTTCGCCGAAAGTGTTTTGAAGTTGTTCTTGAATATTGCGATGTGTGCGATTTCGCCGATCCAGCATTGTGACAAGAATCCGATATCCAAGATCGGGATTGCTTTCCTGCCGAACGCGCCGAATAATGCCCATCATGTTTCTCAGAGCATACGCTGAGAAATATTCCGCTTGAGTTGGGATGATCAACAATTCGGCGGCACTTAAGGCATTGATGGTGATGGCTCCGAGAAAGGGCGGGCAGTCGAAAATCACATAGTCGTAGAGGAGGGGCGCTGCGTTTTCCAGGGCACGCTTCAGCCCAACGGTGTAATTAGTCCGCACCGGCAAGAATTGTTCAGCATTCTCGATGCTGGCTTGCGCCGGAATCAGATCAAGATTTTCGGTCTCGGTGGAGTGACGGGCACTCATGAGTGGAGCGGACTCAATCAGGATATGACTTGATGTTACAGCTGCCGACCCGGGTTCTACACCTAACGCCAACGTTAAATTCGCCTGCGGATCAAGATCAACCACCAGAACTTTTTGGCCCATTTCTGCGAGGGACGCACCTAAAGATAGGGTGGTTGTGGTTTTTGCCACGCCGCCTTTTTCGTTTGAGATGGCAATTATGTGACTCATTTCTTTGCTCCATTTCCATTATGCACTGGATCCACCGCTTGACCTGTGGATGTTTTTGTGTCTCTTGAGAAGGAGATGGCTTGCGGTATTAATTGCACCTGGGTGGCGCCCAAGGCATTACGCAACTCATTGAGAGCAATGCCAATCATTTCCTCCGGGTTATTTGTACTGCGAATCTTGGAAGTAATTTCTGTGACCATGCGTTCGCGTTCAGCACGGCGGCTGGTTTCGTCGAACAAACGCGCATTCTCTGCAGAAAGCGCGACGCGGTCCGCCACGGCCTGTGCAAGGTCCATTTGATCGTGAGTCCATTCTTTATTTTGCGGAGCTTGAATGACAAGATTGCCGATCAGTTCGCCTCGCAATTTGATCGGAACAACGAGGCGCCCCGTCTCCTTTTGTTCGTTATTCCCGCCCTTTGGATTCGAATCAAAATCAACGGGACTTTCGAGCGGCGCTGAACCGGAGATCGTATTGCGATAACCCACCAGGTTTTCCTCGCGTGGGAAGCGGCTCCATGCCTGGCGCAAGTATTGATGATACAAGGCTTCTGCTTCAGAAAGCGATCTGCGTGTGCTTTCGAGCAAGCGGGTATTGTCAATGGCTAGGCTCACCTCATCTGCAAGGAGTGAAAGGACGCCGATATCTTCCGCGGAAAATGCATCGGCTTGTTTGCTTTGAACATCCAAAACTCCCGCGATTTGATTTCCAACGAGCAAAGGCAAAGCCATTTCAGAAAGGGTTTCAGGCAAATCCGGATTATTGAAGTAAGCTGCATCTTCACCGACACTGCGGGCAACGCGCACCGTGCCCGTCGCGGCAACGTATCCAACGATGCCCTGCTCGCCGATCTTTAATCGGTGACCGCGTGCAAGCATGTTTTTTCCGCCTTCGCTGTTGGTGGCAGCCAAGATCGCAGTTTGGCCGCTTTCATCGTTTAGGAAAATTCCTACATGATAATAGCCGAAGCGTTCGCTGATCACGGATGTGATCTGGGGCAATAATGCATCCATCTGATGGACGGAGTTGATGGCTTTGACTATCAAGGCAATGGCTTCGAATTGAGCGGCACGCTGATCCGCGTTTCGAGAAGCCTCTTCTAAGTCAGAGGTTCTCTCTGCAACGCGCTGCTCAAGAGATCGGATGTTCTCTTTCAGTGTCGAAGTCATTTTGTTGAGGGTGTTGGCAAGCATTCCTATTTCATCCTGCCCTCTTATTTCTGCTGTTGCCGTGAGATCGCCATCTGTAATCTCTTCGGCGGTTTTCGTCAGCGCTCTTAGCGGCATCATTAGAGTATCACTGATTGCAAAGGTTGCTAGGATTGAGATGATTAGAATTCCTAGGATTAGAAGTATGCTGAAAATCAAAGTATTTCGAGTGGATTGAGCGATCTGTTCCTGAGCAGTTGTTACGTTTGTTAATAGCTCCTGTGCGGGAACGATTTTGGCGAGACTGTATCCGACACTGGGCAAGGAACTATAAGAAATAAAATGATCCACTCCGTTCACCTGAATTGTTTCCAGGCCGCTCTCACCGCGGCTCATTTTGTTCAGGACCTTCCAAAAATCTGTTGGAACCTGGGCTGAAACCTCGGTCGGATCTAGCACATGTCCTAGAGGAACGGTACTGGGGGATACTCCAAATTCCTTATACCCAGAAGCAGGCATTGCGATCAATTTATCGTTCTTGTCAATCAGAAAAGCGTAACCTGTATCCCCGACGCGTATGTTAGAAACGAGATTCGTGATTTTAGAAAGTTGGAAATCCATGGCGACCACGCCACGAAAAGTCCCGCTCGAATCGTAAACGGGGGCACTGACTGTCACAATCAATCCGTGACTGGCAGCGTCCAGATAAGGATCGGCCCATACAGCCTGACGCGACGGATCTTGCGCCGGTGAGGCGTTTACGAACCAAGGCCGTCCAGTTACATCGAAATCAGATGGTACGAGTGACGCCAGATTAATGTTTGGATAGTAGAGGGTCTCCCCCGATAAGCCTCCAAAGTAAATCGCCACTATATTTGGGTTTGCCTTGAGAATCGTTGGAACGGTAAAATCTAATTGCCGGAGGGTGTTCAACTCAGATGTCAGGCTACCGGTAAGATCGTTTTTTGCAGGGATGAAAACCGAGGCCGAATCTGTGCTTGAATTGTCCCAACTGCCGTTTGAAATGCGGTTCATTGAATTAGCCGCATCCCAATAACTCCCATTGTCAAGACTGTTCTCTTGGGTAAGTAAATTGCCGGCTGTTGTACCGATCATGGTAATGTTCATGCTTGCTGAAGCAAAGAAGTTATTAAGGGTTGCGGCTTGTTCTGTGCTGGTTGCGTTTAGTTGGGTTTCTGCCTGTTGATGAACGCTGGCATTTAGTTGATTTGTGAGATAGAAATTCGTCTGCTGTGCACGATAGTAAACATAATATCCCAGCCCTGCGACTGCAAGGAATGTGACGATCATATTGCCTAGGATCAACCGCGTGCGGAGGCTAAGTGATCGTATGGCAGTTGAGATCCTTGATGAGTTGCTTTTCATAATGACCGCTTTTCATGATTGTCGTTTTCGTTGTTATCCTGAAGTTGAATGATGACATCTGAGCCGGGAATAACGCGGCCAAGCTCCTCGACGGCGGTTTGCAAGACATTACGCAGGTTGATGGATTGGCTGATTTTAGTAGTGACTTCACCAATGACGCGTTCCTTCGATGCACGTCTTTGTGAATCTTCCAGCAGACGTGCGTTTTCCAAGGCCAGCGCGACGCGGTCTGCCGTCGCCTGCGTTAAAGCCAGTTCATCATCGGACCAGGGATGTCCCTCATCTGCTCGATTCAGCTTTAGGTTTCCGATAATTTGTCCGTGCAGGCGAATGGGCAAATGGAGGGATCCATTTGCTTCCATACCGTTTGTGGCTTTGTCTTCGATTGGTTCAGCCTTGGTGCCTCGGAAAGAATATCCTTTAACATCATGCTCGCTTGTATACTCCTTCCAAACGCGGCCTGTTAATTGGCTGGATGCGGCCTCTGCCTCCTGCAACGCTCGCTTGGTTTCTTCATTGGATTTTGCATTTTGAATCGCAATCGCTACTTGATCTGCAAGAATCGACAGGATGGAATAATCCTCTTCGGTGAAAGCCTTCGCTTGTGTGCTTTGGATGTCCAAAGCGCCCATAACGACCTCGTTGACTTTGAGCGGTAAGCACATTTCGGAGTGTGTTTCAGGCAGATCGGGATTATTGAAGAAAACGGCGTCCGTTCCAACGTCTAGAGCGATACGGGGTTTCCCGCTGGCGGTTACATCGCCCACAATGCCTTGCTGTCCAACCTGCAAGCGGTGCCGTCTGGTAAGCATTCTCCTTCCACCATCGCTATTCGACGCACTCAGAATGGCGTATTCCCGCGGCTCATCCAAAATGAAAATGCCAATGTGATAAAAACCAAGTTGTTGACTGATGAGATTCGTCAGTAAGTTCATAAGCCGGTCCGGTTCTGCAATAGCGGCAGCTGCTCGGGATACTTCTGCGATGGTGCGTAACCGTGAAGCTTGCTCTTCAGTTTTTTGATTAGCTTTTACAAGATCGGCAGTGCGTTCAGCGACTCTTTCTTCCAATTGAGCTTGCTCAGCCCGAAGAGCTTGGAATATTTCTCTGACCTGTTGTAGAACTGTATTGAATTCTCGCTTCAGGAAATAAACAGCCAAAACGATTATTGCTCCGGGCGCGCTCATATCCAAGCCGTAAGTTACCCAATCAGCCACAGTATTATTGTTGGGAACTATTAGAAGCTTAAAGAGTCCGCTAAATGTCAAGCCACCGATCACTATCATGGTCGCGATGCTAAAAGCCAAAGCGCCCAAACCTGCCCGATGATCAAACAGCAAGGCTGTGATTGTAATAAACGCCAGCAAGAATGTAGATGCGTCGGCGGTTATACCGTAACCGAGGAGAATGGTCGCGCCGATCAGATAGATCAATCCCGAAAAGACTCCTGCGCGAATTGAATATGAAACTGGTGCGAATGTAATCACCAGCAAAATTAGGAGAATAACGGCATATACGGCGAGAATTCGGAAGTCGCCATGGAGGAATGTATAAGCGAACATCACCAAACCCAAAAACACTGTAAGGCGCATCACTATGTTTAAGAAATTCTCGCGCCAGCGGTTTGAAAAAGCGGCAGAATTCAGGACTTCTGATATCAGGGACGGGTGAGTAGTTTGTTTAACGTTTGTCATGGTCTTTTTCCTGATTATCACCGCCAAGCTCTAAAGTTACTTCGGCTGAACTCCCAAGTCTACGGCCCAACTCTTCGACGGCCGACCTCATGATCGAATCTGCATCACTGAACGCACTGAGCTTGGTCGATACTTCTGAAATAGCGCGTTCGCGTTGGACCCGACGACGGGTATCTTCCGTGAGCCGGGCGTTTTCCAGCGCCGAGGCTAAACGGTCGGCAATTTGCTCAACGATCGCGATAGTTTCCTTTGAAACCGTGTTGCCGCGAGAACGAAGATTTACAGCTCCAATTATCTGACCCCGTAGACGAATCGGGATGGCTTGAAATTCTGAATTGCCGGATTCTGTGTGTGGCGAATTCTCTGTACTCATTTGAACAGCTTCCATTAAATTTTCGGGTGCTTGATTAATAGGTTGCAATTGCATGCCGTCGAATCTGTAGCCTGCGACTCGTGTTTGATTGCGAGCGAGACTCTGCCACGATCGTCGCGTATATTCCTGATATGCCTGTTCGATTTCCTTTAATTGATTTTCCACACGCTCAAGCAAGTTAATTCTTTCAATGGCGATTGCCAATTGGTCGGCCAAGACCTGTAAGATTTCGATATCTTCTTGAACGAATGCTCGCGGCTGATCGCTTTGTATATCGAGAACGCCGAAAATCTCATTGCGGGTTTTCAGAGGTAAAGCCATTTCCGATCGAGTAGTTGGAAGGAACGGATTGTTAAAATAGACGGCGTCCGCTCCGGTATCCAATGCAATTCGGGCTTCGCCGCTAGCGGCTACTCTTCCAACGATACCTTGCTCACCAACACGCAAACGGTGACTGTTCGCGATCAGTTGCTTCCCAGCTTCTGTAGGAGAGGCGCGTAGGACGGCATATTCTTTTTTATCGTCCAATAAGAAGATGCCGGTGTGATAGAAATTGAAACGGTTGATAATCAGTTCACTGGAGCGTGCTAACAATTCGTCCAGGTTTGGGGCAGAGGAGATGTCGCGGGCAATCTCTGCCGCGGTGCGCACGCGCAGGCTCGCGCGTTCGAGTTCTTGCGTGCGTTCTGAGACGCGTTGCTCCAAAGAATCCACCAGACTCCGAAGTTGGGACGTCATGTCATTGAAAGTGTTTGCCAATGAGCCGATTTCATCGCGGCTTCGGATGGATACGGTTTGGGAGAGGTCGCCTGCGGCAATTTGTTTGGCGGTCACCGCTAGTTTTTCGATTGGGAGCACAATCTGGCGTGCGACTGCAAAACCAACAGCCACAGAAAGAAGTAGGAAGATCAGAACTGCGATAACCAATGTATTGACTAGATTGTTGACCAAGGACAAGGCAACGCTCGTAGGCTCCTCGGCCACTACATTGAGTGTTTGATTACCGAAATAGACTTTATGAACAGCCAATACCACATTAGTATGTTCCAACCCGACTTGAATTGCGGCACTAGCGGGCAAGTTAACATGTGCGTTTTGAAGAATGAACGTAGAATAGGGAGATGCAATGGCTCTTCCACCAGCATCGGCAATATAAAGAGATTGATTTGATGCCGGCCTTGCCTCTGCCAGAAGGTTTTCTAGCTGTGATGTGCTGACCTTGCCGATCAATACACCGATCAATTGCTGTGCATTTCCGTTGCTGGAATTAAACAGTGGTATTGAGATGGTGAAATAGGGTTCTCGTGTGCTGGAATTGAAACCTTCTGAACTCATGTAGATTTGCCGCGTGCTGACCGGTTGAACGTAGTCATCTGATTTGGAATCATCCAAGAGTTGGTTATCAGGTGCAACACCTTGATGTGTCGCGCGGACGATCTCATGTCCCTGTGGGTCCAGCAGAGTTAATTCATCAAAATTATTTCCGTAGGCAGCAATATTCAACCCGTAGGATATGAGATTTGTATATATCGTGCGATCAGGCGCGCTCAAGCCGCTGATCTGACTGCCTAATCCAACCAGATTCTGACTGAGTCCTTCGAGGTAGACGGAGGCTTGTGTGGCTGTGTTTTGTGCAATTTGGCTTTCCAGAACAATGGCTTGGGCTCTATCGGCTGCATTGGCAGTCTGGAGCGAGATTGCGCCGACTACAATTAACGGCACGATGGCCAGTAGAATAAAAATCAGGATTAGACGTGCTCGAAGGCTGTTCCACATATTAAGTAGTTTCCGATTTTCTCGATGTGTGTCAGTTATTGATGCCCATCCGAAGTTGTGTTGGGTTTTAGTTCTTTCACTTCACCGACTACCACTGATACTTCAGCCACTTCCGGTAATGTTCCAAGCTCGCGCGCAGCCGTTCGGAGAAGCGTGTCAACATCCAGCGAGCGACTTAATCGAGCTGAAATCTCATTGACAGTCTGCTGCTGTATAGCACGTTGACGCGTCTCTTCCAGCAATCGGCTGTTATCCAGAGCAAGTGCCACTTGAGTCGCAACTTTCTCCGTTAGATCACGCTCGCGCTCTGTCCATTTGGTGGCCTCTTTGCCTTGGAGAGTAAGCATGCCTATGGTCTGGCCGCGTAGGCGCAGAGGAACTTGCAAACCATTCTTAGCTGTTATCTTGCTTTGGTGCGGATTGATCAGTTTGGTTCCGGAAGGTGTGTATTGATAGACAAGGTTTCGCTTCTCGAGATAGCGTTCCCAAATGTCTTTGGTTTGTTGAACTGTTAGCGATTCGAGCTCACTTACAAAGGCTTGAGTATCACCGATCAGGTGCGCGCTTTCAATGGAAATTGCAATCTGGTCCGCTAGCGATTGTAGGATTTCTATTTCATCTTGATTGAAAACGCGAGATTCTCTTGACTGTAAATCCATAATACCGGTGATTTTGCCGCGCACATTCAGCGGGATTGCCAACTGCCAATGACAGAGTTCCAGTTTTCCTTCAGAGGTGAGTCGGGCTTTGGCATCCTGTGCATCAATACTGATATAGGATTTGTTTTGTTCAGAGACGTAGCCCGTTACATTCTTCGGATTGCTTTCGATTTGGAATCCGCTTTCCAGCATCTTTTTGCCAATATCGGATGATGCAGCTTGAAGGAAAGCTATCCTTCTTTCTTCGTCAAAGAGATAGATGGCGACATGATAAAAGCCAAAAAGATCGGCTGTCAAACGAACAGCTTTTTCAAGGAGAGTTGATACATCTTGCAGTTCAGCAACATTGCGGGCGATAAAGGAAGAAGAGCGAAGAAGCTCCGATTTTTGCGACAATTCATTCGTTCGTTCCTGAACGCGTAATTCCAAATCCTTGCTTTCTTCCTGAACATCCCGAAGTGTGGAACCCGCCTGCTCTCTGGCTCGCTCGAATTCTCTTTGAACCAATCTTAATCCGATGATAACCACAACTGATAGCAAAATATTTGTGAGGGCGCCGGTAAGCCAGTCAGCGAAGGCACCTGGCGGCATATTATTACTCGTGAGTTGGACCTGCGAAGTAAGGATCAACCATCCGAATAAAGCAGTGGTAAGTGTTCCCACGATTGCGGAAATGATGCCCGCAAGTGGTGAAAATAAGAGACAGGCCGTAATAACCAATGCCAGCAGGAAAACGCGTGAATCTCCCCAAAGCCCGGTATCTATAAAGCCACTGATTGCTAATACATATTCCAGCGCCAGGAAAACCAGGGCTTTAAACCAATAGGGAAGAGGGATCAGGACGGTTAACACTAGAATAACAAAAGCGGTCGAATAGGTGATAAGGTCAGACGTATCGGCGCCAGTAAGAAAATTGGCGGTTAGTGCTATAAAGCCAAAGATTGCTGCACCAATTAGGATGGCCCGCAGAAATCCCTCGCGCCATTTTCCGTAGTTGAAGGTGGATGAAGGTGATTCAGGGATTGAACTAATCGTGGTTTGGCTCATGTGTTGTCTTCCATGTTCATTTCAATGGTTGCCTCTGAAGCATCCAATGCGCGTCCGAGTTCCTGTACTGCAGTGCGTAATATTCCATCTATTGTCGCGGAGGACCATATTTTGCCGCTGATCTCGGATATTAAACGCTCGCGCGTCGCGGTGGATTGGCCTTCTTCCAATAACCGGGCATTTTCCAGCGCAAGCGATGCTTGTACTGCGATTGACTCGATCAAGTTGCGTTGCTCAGGTGTCCATTCGATAATGCTATCCAGCTTGATCTCACCGATCACGCTGCCTCGCATCGCCAATGGTACTTCCAGTTCATTTTCTGTTCCATGAAATTCTTCATCTCCCACTTCGTAACGAAACTCTTCTCTGTTTGCGACCCGATGCCAAGTTTGCGTGGTGTATTGTCTCTGAATCGCTCGTATTTCATCAAGGCTTTGCTGGACTTGCTGGAAAAGGCTCGCATTTTCCAGCGCGATGGAAACCTGATTTGCCATGCTTTGTAAGGTATCAATTTCCTGTGGTCCAAAGGCGGCCTCTTTGGTGGATTGCACATCTAGCGCTCCTAGTACTTGATCACCAACTATTAACGGCAGAGCGATTTCCGAACGAGTGTAAGGAAGCAATGGATTTTCGAAGCGAATTGACTCCGCTCCAACATCCAGCGCGACACGCGGGGTTCGTGTGCTGATGGCGGCGCCTACCATGCTTTTGCCTCCAATTTCGAGGCGGTGTTTGTTTTCCCTCAAAACGCGGCCAGCTTCGCCTGTGGCATTTTTTAATTCAGCCCACCGCTTTGTTGAATCGATAAGAAAGAGGGCGGCATAATAAAAACCGAATTGATCTGTAATTAAATTAACCACGTTCCTGATCAATTCATCCGGATCAAGAACGGAACTGGCAGCGCGTCCCACTTCGTTGATTGCTTTGAACTGGACAGTTCTCTCGGCCACCCGACTTTCGAGATTGGTCCTTTGATCCTCGAGTTCGCGTGTGGTTTCCTCTGTTTTCTTTTGTGCTTTGAGATATTCAGCGTCTAATAGTTGAAATCCAACAATCATGATGACGCCGAACAGAAGAGTAACCGCAGCATTGGACAGCCAATCCGTCCATTTGGCCGGTACAACAACTGGTTCAAGAAATGTAAACCTGCCAGAGAGACTCAACCACGCCACTATTCCAAATGTGATCAGGGAAACCGCTACCGCGATCATCCCACCGCGTGGAGAAAAAAACATAGTTGTCAGCGTAATGAAAGCCAGGAAGAAGATAAGACTATCGCCTTCGATGCCGAGCGAAAGTAGCTCATTCAAACCCAACGCAAAGGTGACGAGTAATATTATCCCCGCGCGCAACCAAAACGGCATCGGCGATATTGCAATCAGTACTATACTGATGTACGCGCCAATAAAAATAAGTGTGACGATCGTGCTTTGTTCAGTAAGGACCGCGGCAACCAGTGCGATAAAGCCGAATACGAGAGCAATATTAAGAATGGGGCGTATTAACCCTTCGCGCCATTGTCTGTAAACGGGTTGACTGACGTCGGCTCCTGTAAAATTGAGGAATGGCAAGGTTCTTTTTTCTTTCATTTTTAATTACCTTTCTCTAAAGAGTCGTTGCCATTGTTTTCATTTTCTGGCGCAATTGTAATTTTCGTGTAGCGCGCGCCTAAGGCTTTCGTTAATTCACTGGCAGTCGTTGTGAGAATGGTCTGCATATCAGTTGAGCGTCGAATCTTGCTTGTGATTTCATAAATCAGACGGTTGTATTCAGCCTGATTTCGGACCTGCTCCACCAGTCTTGCGTTTGCGATAATCGCCGCGAGGCTGCCGCCTAGTGTTCCAAGCATTTCTTCGTCGTCTTCGTTGTATGCGGCGATCTGTTCGCTTTCAACATTGAGCACGCCAAGAATTTCGTTGCGATAGAGAAGGGGAATAGCTAATTCAGAGCGTGTGTTGGGGCTGGCTTGAATATAACGGGTGTCTTCCGTTACGTTGTCGACGCGTAAGAGACGGCGGTGTTCAGCAACCCAACCGGTGATGCCGCTTCCGATCGGAACGCGTATTTTGTCAACTTCCTGCGAATATCCCACTGAAGCTTTGACTTCTAGGAATTTGAGCTCTGAATCCGGCATCAGAATTGAAACGCGATCTCCGCCCAATGTCACTTGTAATCCGGAGACAGCACTATCCAGCGCCTCTTCAAGAGTTGTCCCTGAAGCTGCTGTGCTAGTGATATGGTGGAGCAGACGATGCTGAGAAAGATGTTCCTGAGTTTCGGCAAATAACTCGGAATTCACAACTGCAATGGCCAGCTGGTCAGCAAGAATTTGAAGCGTACGGAGGTTGTCTTCAGTAAAAGCATAAGCGTGGATGCTTTGAACATCCAGGACGCCAACAATTCTTTCGCCGACTTTGAATGGAATGGCGGCTTCAGCACGCGTCTCTGGCAAAAGAGGATTCGCATAATATGTGGCGTCCTTCGCAGTATCATTGACAACCAACGCCTCGCCGCGTCCAGCAACATAACCGACAACTGATTTCGAGCCCACACCGAGTTTGTGTCCGGCGCGTTTCATTTGCGAGCCGGCCTCACCAGTGGATTCTCGGATCACTGCAAATTCGCCTGGTAGATCGATTAAGAAAATGGATGCGTGATAAAGATTAAATCGTTCGTGAATGAAGTTGACTGCTTTCTTTAACAATTCATCTAAGTTTAGTGAACCGCTGATATCACGTGCAATCTGAGCCGCTGTTTCCAACTGGATAGTGTGCCGGCGGCTGTCCTCCAGCAATCCTACATTGTAAAGTACACCCGCTACTTGATTTGCAAGTGTCGTCAAAAAGCGTAGGTTTTCATTATTAAATGAACGTTCCTGGTTTACGTCTTGAACAATTAACACACCAATGGGTTCGCCTTGGACGATCATCGGCGCTCCCATCCATGACTTTGCGGGCTTGCCGTGAATTTTTGCCCCAAGTTTTTCTGCCTGTTTTTCAGTGTCTTCAACCAATAGCAAGGGTTGAAGGGAACGGATCAAAATGGACGTCAGGCCCTCACCTAACGGAAATGCTTCCACCGACTCGACTTTGCCATCTTCGTACATATAAGGAATGGTAATGGAATCGGTTTCTTTCTCATACGTCGCCACAACAAACGGATAATCGCCGATAACGCGTCTCACCTCTGTGTGCAGGGTTGAGTAAAAACTATTTAAGTCGTTGGGCGTCGAAACCGCCCGGCTAATGGATGTGATCGACTCGAACTCACTAAGGCGACTCTGCTTTTCAGCAGCATCTTCTATTTTTTCCAGCATAATGCCCACCAACTCAGTCATACCGATATAAGGCTGAACTAGCGCACTAGTTAGGGATTCTTTTTGTCCGCCAAGAACGATTAATCCTCTCGTTTGACTAGCTTGCTTAATAGGTAAAAAGGCAACCGATTGATACTCGAATCCTTTTCTAAATTGCTTTAAAGGAACCGGCCATGGCATCGAACCCTCCTCAACGATGATCGGGTTTCCGGACAAAAACTTTTGAATCTCACTTAAATCAAGACTTAGATTTTCAACTGATTGTTTCGACAGGCTCTTTCCTTGAGAGCCGTTCATGGCTACGACTTCGAGTTGGGAACCGCGTACCAGCAATATTCCCGATGCAAAAGGTGAGTCTTGCAAAACTTGGTGTGTAATTTGAATTAGCTCGTCTTTCGATTGCGCCGTCGCGATCCGGAGATTGCTATGATAAAGGCGTTCCAACTCGCGTGTGTTTCCCTGGGTCGATTCGGACAGGTTAATATTATGAATTGCAACTGCAATCTGGCTGGCCAGCGTTTGCAATGTCACGATGGCATCGGGGCCGAATGCGTCTGATTGTGTGCTTTGCACATCCAAAGCGCCGAAAACATCTCCGCCACTGGAAATGGGAACGTCAGCTTCGGAGTGCGTCTCCGGGAGGAGTTTGTTTTCCATGTGAATAGAGTCTTCGATTATGTCAGATGTAATGTGTGGCTGGTTATTCGCGGTTACCCAGCCAATGATCGATGCTGAACCTACTTCTAATTGATGTCCGCTCTCGAGTAATGCGTGTGCAGCTGGACCGCAAGCAGAGCGAAGTACCGCGTATTTTCCCGCGCGATCCACAAGATAAATAGCAGCGTGGTAAAAGCCGAATTTTTGAACGATGAGTTCAGTGGTGCGATTAAGTAACTCGTCCAGATTGGTCGAAGAAGTAGTCCGCTGAACTATTTCTGCCGCGGTTCGAATCTGGCGAGTGCGTTCTTCCACTTTTTGTTCTAGGGAGCGGTTAAGACCAGTTAATTCCTCAGCCATGTGGTTGAACGAATCGGCCAACATCCCAATCTCATCTTGGCCGCGAACCTCTGCGCGCACGCTAAAATCGCCAGATGCAAATTGGGATGTAATTGTTGTCAGCGATTGAAGTGGCCTAAAGACGCGTTGGGTTCCCGTTATGATCACGAGTGCCATTGCAAGCAGGACAATAATAATGATGATTAGAGTAAACGGTGCCAGACTGTTAAGTTGGCCGAATACTGCCTCTTGTGGGATTTCCCAGACGAGACCCGCATTCATACTAGGCAGCCATTCGGCTTGGGCTAAAACCGGTAAATTGTTGCTATTGCTAAATTGCATGGATTGAGGAACGCTTTTCGCACTATTCATCAGAGCATTGAACGCAGTGGTCAGTTGGGTATTTTGCGAAGGAGATGGGTTAAGGATAGCCAGCTCCATGGTGTGCGGATCTATCCCAATGAGCTTTCCTTCATGAGTGACAAAATACGCGTTGGAAGATGGAGTAAGGCTTACCAAGCCATGCAAAACATCTTGAAGGCTTTGCTGCTCGGTTATTCCTACCAGAGTCACTTGACGCGAACCGCCTTCCTTCTGATATTGAGCGACAGTAATAAGAACAAGTTGATTTTTATAGAGCGGCGGAAAGTTGTAAACCGCGAAAGTCTGATCGTTGCTGTTCGCGATCAATTGATAGTATTGTGAATTCGCTAGCGATGAGCCTTCCCATTGTTGCTGGCTGTCCATCAGGATGATGCCATCTGGAAGCATCAAAAAGAATTGATTGAATGTGACATTGCCCACCTGCGGTGTCAGTAAGCGCATCTGCTGGGATAAATTATTTCTAATTGTGGAGAAATTAATGCTGTGCGGATCTGCAGAGATGGCGGAATCCAGTTCGCTATCGAAGTCGGGTTGGCGCACGAAATTGTCGAGATGGACTTGTTTTGCTTTGATGGCGAGATCCAGTTGGTTGAGTTCGGCAGCTAATTGGTTTCGCATTTGAGCCGAAACCTGATCCCCCAATAATGTGCGGGAACGCAGATAGGTTGCCCCAGCCATTAATATGAGTGGGATGAAAGTAAAAATCATCAGCGTCCGAGTCAACCAACCTGCCAGACCAGTACGATGGCTGGAGCGCTTTACTTCTGCTGATGTTTTCTCTATGTTTGTCATGGTGGATTATGTAAATTCCCAGACTTCTTCGTCGTTGAGGATGCGCCGAATTTGATCAGGGAACCGATCGGGATCCAGTGGCTTTCCAAGAAAGCCATCGAACCCAGATGCCTTGGCTTTATTCATTTGTTCGAGGCTTGCTTCAGCGGTGACTGCGACGATTCTTACAGATTTGAATCTTTCAGACGCGCGGATCTTTTTCTGTGCTGCGTATCCATCTTCATATGGTAGACGGATGTCCATTAGAATTAAGTCTAGCCGAGGCAATGTGTCGGCATACTCAACAACTTCGAAGCCTGATGTTTTCCATTCGCAATGGATTCCGAGATAACCAAGCATGCGGGCAATCAAAACGAAGTTTGATACGTTATCTTCCACCACCAAAATCGTTGCATCTTTTGGAATGTTGGACTTGCGGATAGGCTGGGTGTCAGATACGGGTGGATTAACCATTAGTATTCCTTTTTAATATAGCGTTCGACTTGTTGTGTTAATGTATCAATATCAATGGGCTTTTGGATATAACCATCACACCCGGCCTCCAATGAACGTTCCCGGTCTCCGCGCATTACATTGGCTGTCATGGCTATAATCGGAGTTTTCGCAAATTCCGGGATCGCCCTGATTTTTGCGGTCAGTGCATAGCCATCTATGTCAGGCATACTAATGTCCATCAGAATCAAGCTTGGGATATTGGTGTTAAGATATTCCAGCGCATCCTGTGCGTCCTTTGCTTCGTCAAAAGTGTAACCGTCCGCTTCCAACACGCGCCGGACTAGCTTCCTGTTATCTTGATTATCCTCAACGTACAAAATTCGTCCTTTGTTCGATATCATCTTTGCCTTCCAAGCATGATTTTACTTGTTGGAGACCTTAGTTTGCATAACAGCAGAATTGCAAAAACTTAACAAAAAAGTCGAGGGCTTAGCCTCGACTAGTATAGATGTGGAACTCGGCCATGCGTCACTTTGTTTTGTGAATCACTCCTGGTAATCTGTCCACAAAGAGCGGGTGATGGGACTCGAACCCACGATATCTTGCTTGGGAAGCAAGCGTTGTTTTTTCGCTTACTTTCTCTTATTTTACCGTCATATCAACTAGGATTTTGAGTTAGGCAAGAGGTCATTCTTGCCTACATACAAAGTATACCGCCCATCATTGACGCGTCAAGGGTTGCGCTGTAACTTTTATCCTCAAGCGTTAGCGATATCTTGGTATATGAATTTTTCAATCTTGTAGACTTTCTGACACAGTGACTATGGAGTCAATAATTGTATATTTGTTGGCTTTAGCGTGTGAATACATGGATTCGCAAAATATCGTCTACGAGGAATGAGAACATTTGACTAAGCACGATACTCCATTTATCCCGTTTTATTTTTCTGGTAACCTTCATTGTATATAAGTAGATGCTATTTTATGGAACATATCTTTAGCGTTTATTCGAGCACATCTCCACGCGCTGACAATGTTTAGATTCCGTATTTAATATATGAATTTTATAAAAAGAGTCAGTATGAACGTTGTGCATCCTAAGATATAGGTTTATAATTAATGCATAAAGTGGGTACATATACAACTGAATAGATTTTGAAAATCAAAATTACGCGAAGGTTACTTACACTCATTTTCCCACCTAACCTACAGACCCTTTGCGGTGAAACTTCCAAGAGCACAATGAGGCGCGTAATTTTAGACATGCCTTTTTGTGCTCAAATGTTTTAACTAAGAAAGGAGCTAGATTACGAAGAATAAGAGATTTGTTTTTAGACTAAGCGAACAAGATTTGCAAGCGTTGAATGAAATAAGCAAAATAACAAGTAGAAGTAAGAGCGACGTTGTCAGGTGGGCTTTGCACGAAGTCGCAAACGTGGTCTATAAACATCCTGAAAAAATGAAACTGCTCAAACAGGTAAAACCAATTGCCTGAATGAGCAGTCATTGTTTAAACCGCTCCCTAATAAGAAACCCGCCGTTGGCGCGGCGGGTAGGTGAGCGTGAATCTCGTCCTCTGATTTAGAAAGGAATGACTCACATAT
>Ga0209039_10000969_pt1 | contig 27911 bp, 23 predicted proteins | sample BogFormECP12_OM1_FD_188238 | JGI IMG/M metagenome (GOLD analysis project Ga0209039, IMG submission 188238) | Bog forest soil microbial communities from Calvert Island, British Columbia, Canada - ECP12_OM1 (SPAdes) (version 2) | ecosystem: Environmental > Aquatic > Freshwater > Wetlands > Bog ... | reverse complement strand
CCGGAAAAGGAAGACGCTATTGTATGCCGGGATGGACAGGTCCAGTTGATGCAGAAACCAAAGGCTTTCTTGTGAAAACGAAAGCGGGTCGAAGGTCTTGTCGTTTGCCATTTGTGGGATCCGGTTGCCTCGGCGGTCTACAAATCAACCTGATTCGTCCGCGGTGCTGATGCCTCGTTCAACCATGCGCTGGAGGGCATGAACCGGGAAGGTTATTTCCATCACTTGGGCTGGTCGTTTCTTTGGAAGTTCGATTGCCTAAAATGATTATAACTTAGCTTGCGAATCAATGACCTGTCTTCTTTTTCCGATCCCAAGATGAAAGTCGGATCGGCTATGGGGGGTCAGGTCCCGCAATTACGCCCAGGAGCCCCATTCCTTCTTAGCGCCCCGGCATGGAAATCGCCTTATTCTCATTAGCTGAGGTTGCCAATCAGAAAAACCAGTGGCATGGAAGAAATTCAGCGGCAAATCTGGCCGATGACGTAAGCCAGCAAAACCACGATTGATCATAATGTATAATCATTTTGCCACCGTGTTTCCTGCTTTGCAGTGCGCCAACCCGCCGTTCTACTGGGCAAATTCACATTTCTAAGGCAGGACGGTAATTCAAGGAGTTGGCTTGGGAATAGACATTCGGCCCGCATGAAAACAGTCGCGTATCCCCTCTCAGGCATGCAACAAAGCATGTTATTAAGCAGCATGGAATTACCGCATGCGGGTATTTATCTATTGCAATACACAGGCTATTTGAGAGAAGAATTAAAGGAGACAGACTTCCGTTTGGCGTGGGAGCGGGCCACGCAGCGCCATGATGTATTGCGCACCGCATTTTCGTGGCAAGACGGGGGAGAACTGGTCCAAAAAATCCAGGCATCGGTGGCAATACCGTGGCAGGTTGAGGATTGGCGCGAGCAATCCGCCGCTGAACAACAAAAACACCTGGAGACTTTCCTGATGGCTGATCGTCGAGGCGGGTTTAATCTCAGCTCCGCGCCGCTTCTACGGATCGCGCTTTTTAGACAGGCGGAAGCGTCGTATGTTTTTGTATTGACCCTTCACCATGCTATTTTGGACGGGCGTTCGGTCGCCCGCTTGATCGCTGAAGTCTTCGAAGATTATCAGGCGTTGGGTCAGGGACGGAAGCTGAACCTCCCCACACCATACCCGTTTCGTGACCACATCCTGGCTTTGCAGAACCTGGATTTGTCTGCCGCTGAGCGCTTTTGGCGAGGCGTGTTGGGTGACTTTACTGCAAGCACTCCTCTGGGGATCGAAAACCCGCATGCAGGCGATCGAGAGGGTGAACTATTCGGGGTTGAGGAATTCCGGTTAGGTCGGGAAGCCACAAGCCGCCTGAAGGACCTGGCAACACAGAATTCTGTGACCCTCAACACCGTTTTACAGGGAGCCTGGGCAATTTTGCTGAGCCGATACAGCAACAGTGAGGATATTCTTTTTGGCGCGGTCCGGGCCTGCCGCCATTCACCCGCGGGAGGATCGGTAGATATTCTCGGTATGCTGATCAATACGATCCCGTTGCGTGTACCGGTTCGGGGGTCAGCACTTTTGTTGCCCTGGTTGAGGGAATTGCGCAGCCGCTGGATCGCCATGCGCCCGTACGAAAATACACCCCTGGTCCTCGTAAAACAATGGAGTGGCGTACACGGCGGGTTGCCGTTGTTTGAAAGTGTTTTAAATTTCGAAAATGAAAGTATTAGCTCCCGATTAAGAAATCTGGGAGGGGCGTGGGAGCACCGGAATATTATTCAACGGCAACGATCCGATATTCCCCTGGATCTGAATGTATATGCTGATTCCGAGCTTTATTTCCGGCTACTGTACGATCGCAGACGTTTCAACACCCATGATATCCAGCGCATTTTGGGTCACCTGGTGACCCTATTGAATGGCATGATCGAGAATCCTGCCAGATCGCTTGGGGAATTGCCGATTCTGACCGAATCTGAAAATCACAAATTGCTCGTAGACTGGAACCAAAACCAAAAAGAATATTCCCAGGATGAATGTGTTCACCAGCTCTTCGAAGCTCAGGCAGAGCGGAGCCCGAATGGTGTTGCCCTTGTCTACGAGGATCAACAGTTAACCTACCAAGAGTTGAACCGGCGGGCAAACCAGGTTGCATACCGCCTCCGCAGCCTTGGAGTCAGAGGTGACACTCTGGTGGGTCTTTGTTTGGATCGAAGCCCGGAAATGTTGGTGGGCCTGCTCGGGATCTTAAAGTCCGGAGGAGCCTATCTGCCGCTGGATCCGATGGCACCCGATGCACGTCTCAGGCTGCTGATCGAAGATGCTAGTTTGGGAATCGTTCTCACAACGTCAGAATATCATTCAAGACTGCAAAACAGTGGACTAAGGATTTTAAATCTTGACCAGGACGGATGGTCTGAGTTTCCGTCTGAACCTAATCCGATTCCAGCCTCGACCGGAGAGAACCTCGCGAATGTGCTGTATACCTCTGGCACCACTGGCAAACCCAAGGGTGTTCTGGTTGAACACCGACAATTAAATCATTACGTACGCGCCGCGGTAGACCAATATGGCATGGCCGACCCTGGCTCGTTCGCCATGCTCCAGCCGCTAACGGTGGATTCCTGTCAGACGATGATCTTTCCAGCTCTGGGTTGGGGCGGAACGCTTCACTTGATCAGCCGGGAACGGACCCTGGATGCAACGGCATTGAGTGAATATTTCCAAAATCATCCCATCGACTATCTCAAGATTGCCCCGTCGCATTTACAGGCATTGATGTCTAAGGTCGATCCGCGCACCTTAATGCCGCAGCGCTGTTTGATCATTGGAGGGGAGACTTCCCATTGGGGTTTAATTGATCAACTGCTCGCCCTGGCGCCAACCTGCACGATATGGAACCATTATGGACCGACGGAAACCACAGTAGGCGTGCTCACCTACCGGGTGAGCACCGAATGGGAGACCCACCGGGATATTTCGGCGACGGTGCCGCTGGGGAAACCCCTGCCGAACGTGCAAATCTATATCCTCGACCGGGATACCAGACCAACCCCCATCGGTGTGCCAGGCGAACTCTGTGTGGGCGGCAGTCTGGTTACACGTGGTTATTTTAACCGACCGGAGATGACGGACGCAAAATTTATCCCCGATCCCTTTCGCGGCATACCTGGTTCACGCCTGTATCGAACCGGCGACCTGGCGCGATTTCTATTCGACGGCACCGTCGAGTTTTTGGGGCGTTCCGATGACCAGGTGAAATTGCGTGGCTACCGTATCGAACTCGGCGAGATCGAGGCTGTCCTGGGGATGCATCCAGGGGTTAATGAGTGTCTGGTGCTGGTACATCAGCAGACCGGGGCGGGAAATCCCCAACTGGTGGCGTACGTGGTTCCCAGGTTGGGTCATCAACCGAGTCCAGAAGAATTGATCAGCTATGCCCGCACACAACTGCCGGAAGTGATGGTTCCGACAGCCGTTGTGATGCTATCAGCCATGCCGCGCACCGAGCACGGAAAGATCGACCGCTCTGCCCTTCCGCTCCCGAAACCGGATCAATTTGGAGGTCGATCCGTTTATGCTGCTCCCCGTACCCCCGTAGAGAAAGCGATCGCAGCGATTTGGATTGAAGTGCTGGGATTCGAACGGGTCGGGATTCATGATGACTTCTTTGATCTGGGGGGCCATTCCTTGCTGGCCATGCAGATCATCAGCCGCATGCAGAGGACCATGGGCGTCGAGGTGCCCGTGCGGAAATTGTTCGAACTGCCCACCGTCGCGCAGCTAGCCGCTTTTATTGCCGAGAAGCAGGAGAAGTAGATGATCGCTGCTGAAATTGCAGGTCAGCCAGAGGCGCTCAGCGAAGACTAGGGGTGGAATTTTCTGGCCGTCATGAGCCACAGCCGGCGTCAGTCGTTGGCCGGGGAGGGCGAGGTAAGGCTGAAGACCAGTCCGCTGTGGTTGGTTTCCTGAAATTGATTTAACTGAATATTTTCTCAAGGCCAGCCGGTCTTAGAGAGTGTTTTATAAGCGGTCGAGTAAGATTGGAGAATGGCCAAAATCACCCCAACTTACCCGGCCGACTAGAAGTAAACCGAATGGTTGCCGACATGGAAATACTTTCCTGACAACAAAATGGGACTCCCACGCAAATGGGAGCATTGGCAAATCATCAATGGGATCCCATATGTGAAGCGAACAGGTGCCCATGGCGCATGTTGCCCAGGGACCTTCCGCCGTGTTGCGGCAGTGGTTTTTTTTCATGGCTCCCTGTGGTAAGATAGATAGAAAAAGAACATGAAAATCAACCTGGCCCTTGCCCAAATCAACACCACGCTTGGAAATGTCCAGGCGAACCTGGCGAAACACCTGGACCTGATCAAGGAGGCCCGGCAACAGGGTGCCGATCTGGTTGTTTTTCCAGAGCTGTCCCTGACCGGATACATCCTGCAGGACCTCGTGCCGACTGTCGCCTGCCGTCCGCAGGCGGACGATCCGGTCTTTCACAACCTGCTCGAAGCCAGCCGCAAGATCGACGTGGTCGTCGGCTTCGTCGACGAGGATGCCCGTCACCGTTTCTATATCGCCCTGGCTTATCTTGCCCAGGGGCAGGTCCTGCATGTCCATCACAAAGTCTACTTACCCACGTACGGCCTCTTCGACGAGCGCCGTTTTTTTGCCCCGGGAGATCGCATCCAGGCCTTCGACACTCGCTTCGGTCGCATGGGCATCCTCATCTGTGAGGATTTCTGGCATGTCTCCCCTCCCTACCTGCTCTGGCAGGACGGAGCCGACCTGCTGGTGTTTTCATCCGCTTCGCCGGGCCGCGGGTTGAACCACAGCTCGCAGCTGGTCTCCTCCGCCTGGGTTGAGCACATCAACCGGGCCTATGCCAGCTTGTTTACCATTTTTATCGCCCACTCCAACCGCAGCGGATTCGAAGATGGGTTGAACTTCTGGGGCGGATCGACCCTATACGATCCAAACGGGAAACTGGTCGTACAGGCCCCGTACTTTGAAGAATCCCTGACCACGGCCGAGGTCGACCTGAACCAGCTGCATCGCACGCGCGCCCGCCTGCCCCTGCTGCGCGACGAGCGACCCGAACTGGTGGAACGCGAACTGCAAAGGATCCTCCATGGAGATTGAGCTGTCCATCGACACCGACCTGGTCACCAACATCCTGACCAAGTTCATCCACAGCGAAATCACCCGCTTTGGGTTTTCTCGGGCGGTGGTCAATCTCTCCGGGGGGATCGACTCGGCCGTTTCCTGTGCCCTGGCGGTCAAGGCACTCGGCAAACAGAACGTGCTGGCCGTTTGGCTGCCCTATAAGAATTCTTCTCCCGAATCGCTCGAACACGCCCACCTGCTGGTCGATCAGTTCGGTTGCCCCTCGGTGACCATCCCGATCACGGAGATGGTCGACCCGCTCATCGAACGCTTCCCGGATATGGGTCAGGTCCGAGCGGGGAATATCATGGCGCGCGCCCGCATGATCGTGGGCTACGATCAGTCTGAGGCTTTCAAAGGCCTGGTCATCGGCACCAGCAACAAAACCGAGATCCTGCTGGGTTACACGACCTTGTACGGCGATTCGGCCTGCGGGATCAACCCGATCGGCGACTTGTACAAGACCCAGCTCAGGCAGTTGGCTCAGGCGCTCGCCATCCCGCAGGCCATCATCACCAAGCCTCCCACGGCTGATCTGTGGGTCGGTCAGACCGATGAGGGCGAACTTGGCTTTACCTACGAATCCGTCGATCGGCTGCTTTACCTGCTGATCGATCAGCGTGCCCGTCCGCAGGAATGTGTCGAGGCAGGGTTCGAAGCAAAGTTCGTCCAGGTTGTCGTCGAACGGGTCCGCAGGAACCAGTACAAGCGCATCCTCCCGCCTATTGCGAAGCTCAGCAGCCGCACCGTCGGGGTCGATTTTCTCTACCTGCGGGATTGGGGAACCTGATCCAGGCGCCTTCCTTTACCGGTTCTCTTTCATGCCGATTCACATCCCACCTGCCCTCAAACACCGCCGCTTCTTTCTGTTGTGGGCCGGCCTGCTCATCTCCCTGGCCGGTTCGCAAATGCAGATTTCGGCCATATTTTGGCACATCCGCACCCTGACCGGTGTTCCGGACCCGCTGGCTCTCGGGGGTATCGGGCTGGCCCGCATCCTGCCGGTGCTGGTATTTTCATTGATCAGCGGACCGGTCGCGGACGTGTTCAACCGCCGGGGTATTTTATATCTAACGCAAAGCGCGTCGGCGTTGATCGCGCTGGCCCTGGCGATCCTGACCTTCACCGGGCATATCGCCCTATGGCACATCTATGCCCTGACGGCCCTGCAGGCGGTGGCGAGTACTTTTGACCTGCCGGCCCGTCAGGCGATGGTGCCTAATTTGGTTTCGACCGAAGACCTGCCCAACGCATTCAGCATGACCTCCATCGCTGCCAACACCGGGTCGGTGGTCGGGCCCCTACTGGGCGGGGTAGTCATCGCCACCCTGGGCCAGAGCTTTACCTACCTGTTCAACGCCATCTCCTTTCTGGCCGTGATCCTGGCTTTGGTGGCGATCGGCCCCGTTGCCCAGGCCACCCATGCCTCGACCAGGGTCAACCTCTCCTCGATCCGCGACGGGATCCAATTCATCCTCTCCCGACCGATGATCCTTTCGACCATGCTTCTCGACTTCGTGGCCACCTTCTTCGCCTCGGCCAACACCATGATGCCCATCGTCGCCAGGGATATTCTCAAGGTTGGGGAAGTCGGTTATGGATTTCTGTCCTCCGCCCAATCGATCGGTTCGGTTCTGGCCGCCTTGATCATTTCTCAACTCAAATCAGTCCGCCACCAGGGGCCGGTGTTCCTGTGGGCAGTGGTCGTTTTTGGTGCGGCGACGGTTGTCTTCGGAGGTTCGCCCGTCTTTGTGCTGGCCTTCCTGGCCTTGATCCTGATGGGAGCTGCGGACGCGGTGAGCACCATCATTCGCAACACCATCCGCCAGATTCAGACCCCCGACCACCTGCGCGGGCGGATGACCAGCGTCAACCAGATTTTCTTCCAGGGCGGACCCCAGCTCGGCGAGGTCGAGGCGGGCATTGTGGCCCAACTCTTTGGCGTCCCCTTTGCGATCATCAGCGGCGGGATCGGCTGTATCCTGGGCATGCTGCTGATCTCCCTCAAGTGGCCACAGCTGCGCAAGTTCGACCGTGACGAGCCGGCTTCGGCAAACTCCCCGGCCGTGCAGTAAAACCTACGCTTGCCCGACTCCTGCTCTACACTTTTGCAAAGAAGTTGACTTTACGGTTGATTCGCACTATACTCATCCTAGGGTACCCGCTTATGCGAGTCTCAATCACAAATTCCCAATCAGTTCCAAGAAAGGCACGCAATCCTATCGCGTGCCTTTCGCTATCTTCACAAGGAGATGTGCAATGGACTCTGGAATGATCGGCAAGATCGAGAAGGCCAAACGGTATGCCCAGGAACGCTATCGGTTTCATTTTAAAAACTTTACGGTTAGCATCGATGGTGAAAACAATTCCCACACGGTCCATTTCGAAGACAATCAATGGACCTGTGACTGCGATTACTTCCACGCCCGCAAGATCTGCACGCATACCATGGCCCTCGAAGAAGTGCTCAAAGGCATGATCCCTACCCCTGAGCAAGCCTGAGATCCGATTTGAGACGAACCGGGACATCCGGGACCTTTCAGGCCCCGGATGTCTTTTTTTCAGGTACAATTCCTTCCTATGAATAAGTCCTTCACCCGTCGTGAATTCCTCAAACTCGGCGGTCTGGCGCTGGCCGGCATGGCCTTTACGCCTTTTTATCCGGAAATCACCGAATTCGAGGACATCGACATGGGGCGGGTGGCAACCAAGCAGGTGAGCGTCTACCAGGAACCCTCCGCGAGCAGCCCGATCGTCGCTACCTGGTACCAGGATGACCTCGTTCATATCTACGGCCAGGCGGATACTCATACCCTGGTAAGCCCGTACATCAACCCGCGCTGGTACCGCGTCTGGGGCGGCTATATGAACCAGGCCCGCGTTCAGACGGTGAAGTTCCAATATAACGATCCCCTGACCAGCGTTCCTGAGACGGGCCTGATCGGCGAGGTGACCGTGCCCTACGCCCAGGCATATATCTATGACAAGTGGAACGGCTGGCAGACCACCTACCGCCTCTATTACACCTCGGTCCACTGGTTCACCGGCGTCGAAGCCGGGCCGGACGGGCAGCCCTGGTACCGCATCCTGGACGAGGCCGACCGCAGCATCTACTACATCCCGGCCGTGCAGATGCGTCCGATCCCGCCGGAGGAAATCACCCCCATTTCGCCCGAGGTGCCGTTCGAAAACAAGCTCATCGACGTCAACCTCACGACCCAGACGCTCACCTGTAGCGAATATGACCGGGTCGTGTTCCAGACCGCGATCTCGTCCGGCTGGGCTGGCCTGTCTGCCAATGAATCGACCACCACCCCCACCGGGCACTACAACATCGAGGTCAAGATGCCCTCCAAGCACATGGGAAATGCCAACCTGGCCGCCAGTCTTGACGATTATGTCCTGCCAGGTGTCCCCTGGGACAGCTTCTTCACCGACAAGGGCCACGCCTTCCATGGAACCTACTGGCACGACAATTTCGGGGCCACCATGAGCCATGGCTGCATCAACATGCGCACCGAGGAAGCCAAGTGGCTCTTCCGCTGGAACCTGCCGCCGGCCAGCTTCGACGATATCAGCAAGCAGACCCACAGCAAGATCGGCTTTGGTACGCAGGTGGACATCCACTACTGATATGCCGCAACTCACCTGGGCCTCAAAATCCATCCCCGTTTCCGAGCCGGCTGATCTGGCCCTGGAGGCGATCATCTACCCCCAGGGACAGGGTTATCCGGAGGCCTTGCCTGTCCATCACCTCTACCTGGGAGACAACCTGCGGGTCATGTCTGCGCTGCTGCCGGAGTTTGCGGGTCGTCTCGCCCTCATTTACGCCGACCCTCCGTTCTTCACCAACAAACGCTATCCCACCCGCGTCGGCCGGGGGGAGGACTCGCGCAAACCTCAAGACTGGCAGCTGGCCGAAGGATACGCCGATGCCTGGGAGGATCTGGACGCCTACCTGGACTTCCTCTACCCGCGCCTGGCGCTCATGCACCAGCTGCTCTCCCCGCAAGGCACTTTCTATCTCCATCTGGACTGGCATGCGAGCGCGTATGCCCGCCTGCTGCTCGACGAACTCTTCGGCCGCGAGCACTTCCTCAATGAGATCGTCTGGCTGTACCACGGCCCTTCGCCGATCCGCCGGGCCTTTAACCGCAAGCATGATACCCTTCTGGTCTATACCAAGGGCGATGACTACACGTTCAATGCCGATGCCGTGCGCGAGCCGTACAATCCCAACACGGTCAAAACCTTCGAGTCGTCCCCCAAGGCCGGTTTCGGTAAAGTCCCGGATTTAAAACGCGGCAAAGTCCCGGAAGATTGGTGGTATTTCCCGGTCGTGGCCCGACTGCACAGCGAACGCACCGGATACCCAACGCAAAAACCCGAAGGGCTGCTGAAACGCATCCTCCTGGCTTCCTCAAATCCCGGAGACCTGGTGGCCGATTTCTTCTGCGGTTCCGGCACCCTGCCGCTCATCGCCGCCCAATTGGACCGACCGGTTCTCGCCGGCGACCTCGCCTGGCGCGCCATCCATACGACCCGCAGCCGGTTGCTGGAACAGGCCGCAGCGTTCACGCTTCAGGTGGATGCAGCTTCCCCCATTCCCCTCGCCAGCGCCTTTCCGGCAATTCGCAGCTCAGGGAAAGTCCTCTCCCTGCAGGACGACCAAACCATCGACTACTGGGAGGTTGATCCTGCCTGGGACGGGAAAACGTTCCGCAGCGCGCGGCAGGCACGGCGGCCCAAGCGCTCCGGTGAAATACCCCGGGAAATAAAACTGCCCGCTGAGACACAGAAAGTCTGCATCCGGGCAGTCCAAATCGACGGGAAACAAATCACGAAGGTCATTTAGGGGAGGCTCCGCGCCTGCCCCTGGTTTAAACGTCCAGCCGGTATCCCACCCCCCGGGCGGTCTTTAATAATTTCGGATGATCAGGATCCGCTTCGATGGCTCTCCGCAGCCATGAAATGTGCACATCCAGCGTCCGGGTGTCGTCGGTGTAATTGGTCTCCCAGACTTGCGAAAAGAGCGTCTTGCGCTCAATCACCTCGCCGCGGTGATCGATCAGGATTTTCAGCAGGCGCACGAGCCGCGGGGTCAGGCGGGCCTGTTTTCCCAGGCAGCGTACCGTCCGCCGTTCCGTATCCAGCCGGATCGGTCCGGCATGGACACTGTTCTTGCCATCACTCGGAAGTAAATGCTGGATGCGGTTGACCAATTTCTGGGCGGTGAAAGGCAGGGTCAAAACGACATCCGCATCCACGCGGTCAAGATCGTGATCCGGGTCAAGGATCAGCAGAATCGGCAGATTGACCATCTTCTCCCGCAGGGATTGGCAGATCCGTTTCCCACTGGTTCGCAGGGTCGCGGCATTCACGACCACCACCGCCGGGTGGCGTTTCCCTCCCAACCGCTTCAAGGCCTCATTGCCGTTTAAAACCGACTCGACGTCAAAGCCTTTACTGCGTAAGGCGGGGACGAAAGCTGGGTGATCGGCGTGCTTGCCCTCGATGACCAAAAGCAATGCGTTATTCATGAGAATTTTCAGGTTTGGGATTAAAAAATCTATTCCTGATTATACACCAATCTTAAAGGATGCGCACACATTTTCCCAGAGAGCGGATGTGGGTCGGATTCCAGGCCCTTCCCTTGCCAGCCGCCATCTGGTAAAATCTTCCCCCGGAACGTTGTACCCTTCGTTCCGGACTGCCACTGCGCTACGCGCAGAAAACCATTTGAAGAAAGGGCTTGAACCATGAGAGTACTTCTCATCAAGGATGTTTATAAACTCGGCCGTGCAGGGGATGTAAAGAAAGTTGCCGATGGCTACGGCCGCAATTTCCTGCTCCCGCAAAATATGGCGGTTCTGGCGACCCCAGGCGCATTGAAGCAGGCCGATCGGATCCGCGCAAAGGCCTCAGAGAGCCGCGCCCTCCTGAACGAGGAAATGAGTGCCGTTGCAGCACGGCTTGCCAAAGTTCAGGTGAGCTTCGGTGCACGCGCCGGCGAGACGGGGAAGCTCTATGGATCGATCACTTCCCAGGATATCGTGGAGGTCATCCAGAAAAAAACCGGATATGCCTTGAAACGTCAGCAGTTGGATATGCAACCGCTGCGGACCCTGGGCGAACATACCATCCGGATCCGCCTCACCATGGATCTCATTCCCGAGATCAAGATCAACGTGTACCGGGAAGGCGAAGCCGAACCCAGTTTGCCGATCGAGCCGGAGAAGGTACCAGAAGCCAAGTCCGCCGAAGGCGAGCCCGCCTCCGGGCAGACCGAGCCGGCAGCCGAATCCTAGTATCCGATCCACACCTGAAACCATCACCGGTCCGACCTCCAGGGGAACCGGTGATGTTTTTTTCCCAGCCATGCCTGAGTCCATCGGCCAGCAACTCAAAAAAGCACGCCTTGCCCGCAACCTGACCCTAGAGCAAGTGGTCGAGGCAACGCGCATCCGTGCCTACTACCTTGAGGCGATCGAGGACGATAATTTTGAGGTCCTGCCGTCGCCCGTCCAGGCCCGCGGCTTTCTGCGCTTGTATGCTGATTTCCTGGACCGCTCGCTGGATGAGCTGATCGAGAAGCAGGCCGGCGCCGTTCCCGAGATCCTTCAAAAGGCCCCCGCCAATGGGCAAACCGCTCCTGGAAATCCTGCGCCCGTGGCGGCGGCTGAGCCGGGTGCCCCCTCTGAGGACGCCGGGAACAACCCCCTCGCCCCGGAGCCGCCTGCTGCGGAGGGGTCAGCGGGGTCCTCCTTGTCTCCGGCGGCTGAACCGCCTGAAGAGACCCTCCACCCGCATCTCCCAGAGCCTTCGCAACATTCGGCGCGATCGCAAGCGATCTTTACTGCCATCGGCAGGGAATTGCGCGAGCGGCGCGAGAGTCTCAGCCTGACTCTCGACGAGATCGAACACCACATCCATGTCCGCAAGCCCTCGCTTCAAGCCCTGGAAGCGGGTGAATTTGACCGACTGCCCTCCTCCGTGCAGACGCGCGGCATGCTGAATAATTACGCCCGCTTCCTCGATATCGATGTGGAAGCGCTGCTGCTCCAATACGCAGACGGGCTGCAGACCCAGCTGCTGGAACGCCAGCAATTCCCCGCAGCCGGGCAGCGACCGGCGGAGGCGAAATCCAAATCCCGCCTGCCCTTCAGGATCAAGCTCCCGACCTCGGTGTGGCGCTACCTCTCCACCGATGTCCTGGCAGGCGGGGGATTAATCCTCTTCCTGCTGATCTTTGCCATCTGGGGGACAAACCGTGTCCTCAACCTGCGAGCTGTCCGAACGCCCCTTTCAACGGCGCCCTCCATCTCGGATATCTTGATCTCCTCCCCCGCGGCGCCCGAGACCTCCACGGCCACCTCCAGCCCGGGACCCGTCGGACCCGCACCAGGCGGGGGTGTCCCTGCCGCGGTCGTCATTCCAACCAGCGGCCAGGGGCAGGTGCACATCGTTTTGGTCGCACTGGAGAGCACCTGGGCGCGCGTGGTCGTGGATCAACGGACCCTCTTTGAAGGGCGCCTTACCATCGGAACCGCCTATCCTTATGATGGCGATGCCCAGATCGAGGTCTTGACCGGTAACGGGGCCGCGGTCGATGTCGTCTACGATCAGAAGGATCTGGGCTCCCTGGGTGGCTTCGGGGAGGTCGTGGACCGGATTTACACCGCCAATGGAGTCCTGAACCCAACGGCGACCTTCACACCCACCATCACCCAGACCCCTCTGCCCTCCCCGACCCCCCGCACAACCCCAACGCCTTTGGGGTCCCAGACCGCCACGGCCACGCAGCCGTAATTGGACCGGCAGCCAGTCGTCCGGGTGCCGATCGACACCCAAGAAAGTGAACCATGCCCCGAAAAACATTTCACCTGACCTCCCTCGGTTGTGCCAAAAACTCGGTAGACTCGAACTCCATGGCCCAGATTCTCGAGCAGGCCGGTTACCATCAGATGAATACACCCCAACAGGCCGCGGTGTTGATCGTCAACACCTGCGGTTTTATCGGTCCGGCCAAAGAAGAGTCGTACCGCGTTTTACGCACCCTGGCAGAGGCCAAACGCCCTGATCAATTGTTGATCGCGGCTGGATGCCTGACCCAACGATACGGCATCGAGGTGGCACAGAAGGTGCCGGGGGTGGATGGCGTACTCGGAACGCGCCGCTGGATGGATATCGTCCAGCTCGTGAGCGAACTGCGCAGAGGCCCGCATCCGGAGCCGCTCTACCACCTGCCGGACGCTCCTGTCGTCGGTTCAGACGAAAAAGGGGTCCTGCGAGCCTCGATCGCCGGGGGAAGTGCCTACCTCAAGATCGCCGATGGCTGCCGCAGACCCTGCGCCTTCTGCGCCATTCCCCTGATCAAGGGCACCGCGGTCAGCCGGCCCATGGCAACGATCGTGGCGGAAGCCCGTAACCTGGTCGTCCGGGGCGTTCACGAACTGATCCTGATCGCCCAGGACACAACGGACTACGGTCACGATCTGGGCATGAAGGATGGTCTGGCCGTGCTGCTGGACAAGATCACTGCCGAAGTGCCGGAGATGGACTGGATCCGGATCATGTACGCCTTCCCCGGGTATGTGACCGACCGATTGATCGAGGTCATGGCTACACGCCCCCAGGTCCTTCCCTACCTGGATATGCCTCTCCAGCATGCCCACCCCGACACCCTGCAGCGCATGCGCCGTCCAGCCAATATGGATTGGGTTCACCGGACGATCGCCAAAATGCGCACCGCCCTACCTGGACTGGCCATCCGGTCCACATTCATCGTCGGCTATCCGGGTGAAACCGAAGCGGAGTTCCAGGCCTTGCTGGATTTCGTCCAGGAGATCCGCTTCGACCGGGTCGGAGCATTTCCATTCTCGTTCGAACCCGGCACCTCCTCCGAGCCGCTCGGGGACCCGGTACCGGCGGAGGTTAAAGAAGAGCGCTATGATCGCTTGATGACCCTCCAGCAAAATATCTCCCTTCAGGTCAACCAGTCCCAGGTAGGCCGGACGTTGAAGGTGTTGATGGAAGGACACAATAAAGACTTTTCAATCGGCCGCTCCTACCGCGACGCACCGGAAATCGACGGCCTGGTCCTCGCCGAAGGGCAGGCGGAGGTCGGGAGCATCGTCCCGGTGAAAATCACGGGGGCGATGGCCTACGACCTGACCGGTGCCGTCGCCGACCGGTGACCATCCGGAAATACCATGGGCAAGGCCTCAAGGATTGCTTTTTTTCTGAGTCTGGCCGGAGTCCTCGCTGCTTATCTCGTCACCACCCGGATCTTCGAGGCGGTACCCCATGTCGAGGACGAGATGGCCTATGTGTGGCAGGCGCGCGTCATTGCCCGCGGGTACCTGACCGTTCCGACGCCCCCCGATCCTCAGAGCACCATGGTCCCCTTCGTGGTGGACCTCCATGGTCAGCGCTTTGCAAAATATCCGCCGGGCTGGCCGGTCGTGCTGGCCTTTGGAGTGCTCCTCGGAATCCGGGCCTGGATCAATCCGCTCCTGGCCGGTCTGGGGATCTGGCTGACCTTCCGGCTGGGTCAAAAGATCTTCAACAACCGGACCGGCCTTCTGGCCGCCTTGCTCACCCTGAGCTCCCCTTTCTTCTTAATCAATTCCGGTTCGTTGGACGCTCACCCCTGGTCGCTCTTCTTGAGCCTGGCTTTCGTGCTGGCCTGGCTGGACACCTTCGACCTCGGGCACGGGGAGGAACAGCACCCCGCCGGCCGGATCCCAGCGAAGTTGACCGTCCCGGTGGCGGGTCTGAGCCTGGGGCTGCTGGCGCTCTCCCGGCCCCTGACTGCGATCGGGGTCGGCCTGCCGTTTTTTATCCACGGATTGGTACGGTTGTGGCGCGGGACACCGCGCGAGCGGCTGCGGATCGTGGGCATTGGGGCCATCAGCCTGGCCGTCGGGTCGCTACTTCTGGCCTGGCAGCTCGGCGTCACCGGGAATCCGTTCCTCGATCCCTATACCCTCTGGTGGAAATTCGACCGCCTCGGTTTTGGCCCCGGCATTGGCGTCTACCCCGGCGGCTACACCCTGCTGCAGGGCTTTCAAAACGCGGCAACCATGCTGGCGGAAACCGCCCGGGAATTGTTTGGCTGGGGTATTTTCTCGTGGCTGTTCCTGCCGCTGGGCCTTTGGGCGATCCGCCGGAAACACGCGGTCTGGCCGGTCGTCGCCGTATTTTTCAGCCTGGTATTCAGTTACCTGTTTTACTGGGCTTGGGTCGGGCGCTATGGGCCACGATATTATTATGAAGGCCTGTACAGCCTGACCCTGCTTAGCGCCGCCGGCATCTACTGGCTGGCGGGTTGGTCAAAATCCCAATTCCCGACCGGTCCTCGTCCGGTCCTGGCCTCCCTGCTGTGCCTGACCCTGATCGGCTATAACCTGGTCGGTTACCTTCCCGAGCGGTTGCGGGGGCTGTACGGTACCTACGGCATCCATGCTTCCCAAATGGCCCCCTTCCAGACCAACCAGGCACGTGCTTTGAGCCCGGCTTTGGTCTTCGTCCACGTCCAAAAAATCTGGACCGAATATGGGGGGCTGCTGGATCTGGAGGATCCCTGGTTGACGTCCCCCATCATCTTCGCCTGGAGCATCAACCCATCGGCCGACCGTCTCACGGCCAGCCACTACCCGGATCGGCGAATCGTGTATTACTACCCGGATGCACCCGATCGGCTCTACCTTTCCCCGCGCTGATCCTCTCCAGATCCGTTGCAGATGCAAAACGAGACCTCCGTGGATTCATAACCGGAGGTCCGTCTGAAAACGATGAAGGGTGCCCGGAACGCCGTTCGAACTGGCACAGGCGGCGCCGGGATCTGGGTGTGCTTTAGGGGGTTTTCGTAGGCATCGGCGTCGACGTCGGTCCGGTCGGGGTGGGGGTCACAGGGGGGTGCGTCGGAACCGGGGGATGGCATTTGCGATCAGCAAACGCCGCCGTGGGCTGGGCGGTGGCATTCTCCGGGCCGCCGACGGCAGCCGCGGCCTGATATTGTGCATCAGCACCGCAAAAATCGCCCTTGGCGAGCAACTGGTCACCGTACTTAATCGTGGCCTGGGCCCAGCGGTGCGTGGCCGTGATGCAGGAGGAGTCCATCAGGTCCGGTAGGGCTTGATACACCTGGGAAAAATAAAACTGGGCCTGGGTCCAGTCGATCTCCCAAAAAGTGGCTCCTGAGATATACAGCCGGGCATATGTCCGCAGGGAATCCGCATACCCATCCAGCTGCCCAAAGCGCTCGGCTTGGGTCAGGTCGTAAATCCCGCCCTCCAGGTTGATGTTCTGGCAGGGCTGGGCAAAGATCTGAGCCATGCCGCGCTGACGGAGGGCGATGTAATACATCCCATCGACCTGTGCCGCCTGGTAGGTAGGGTCCGCCTTCCGCAACGAATTGAGCGTGCTGACCACATTATCCCAATCCTGAAAGCTCTGCGGCTTGGCGGTGAGCAGAGCCTGGACGTGTATGAAAATCTGGTCGGCACCGCGCGGATCGGGGGTCGACGAAGCGGCTGGCGTGGAGGTGAAGGCGGGTGTCGGCGAGACCTTCATCTTGAGCAGCAGCTGGGTATAGGCTGCCTGGGCGCCGGGGAAGTTCGGGTCCTGGTTGATCACATACTCGAAGTGCTGTTGGGCTTGATCGTACTCGCCCGCGTTCATCGCCTGCATCCCCAGTTCGAACTGGGCCGAAAGCTGCTGGGATACCAGCGTCCCCTGTGCATCGACCCTGACCCCCCGCCCGTTGATATATCCGCCGGCAAGACCCAGAACGACCAGCACGATAAAGCCCAGTAGGCCGTACACCCAGCTCCTGTTGGCGACCCTTTTTTTCGGGACGGCCGGCTGGGACTGAGTGGGTTGGGTTCCACGGATATCAGACATGGCGGCTATTATACCCTACGTTATAAACGTAACAATAACCGCAAGTCCGGCCAGATGACCGGCAGGGCCAGGGCGCCGCCGACCACCATGCCCACCAAGGCGGTGACAAACCCTGGCCCGGGGAGGTACAGGGCCAGCGCATAGGCGGCCAGGCCGCTGAAGATGGCAGCCCCAAGGCCACGGAAAGATGCGGACCAGGCGGTCACCTTGGGATCCAACCTGCGGTTGAGCCAGAGGAGCATGATCAACGATTCCACGGTCAGGGACAGCTCCGCAGCCGCAATGGCCGGGGCTCCCAAGCGGCGGAAGAAGACCACCACATAAACGCCAATCGCAAGATACAGCCCGATCCGGATCATCGCCCCGTAGAGAGGGACATTCGCCTCCCGCCGGGCATAGAACGACCGGGCCATGATCTCCTGCATGGTATATCCGGTCAGGGTGAGCAGATAAACCCGCGTGGTCCAGGTCAGCAATGCCGTCCCGGCGGTGTCAAAGTGAAAGGCGACCGCCACCAGAGGGCGCAATCCAGCCGCCATCACCGCCGCCACAGGCAAGGACAAGGCAATCACCACCCGGAAGGCTTTCTCAACCGTGGCGCGGAAGTCGGCCCAGTTCCCCCTGGATGCCATCTCCGCCAGGGTCGGCAGGATGGCGGTGGCGATCGCGGTGCCGATCAACGTCTCCGGAACCTGCATGATCATCCAGCCGTAGGTCAGGGAGGTGATCGCCCCCATCTGTCCCAGCCGCGAAGCAAGGTTGTTGCGGATGATGAACATCAATTGGATCAGGAACATCGTCAGCAGGCGCGGTCCGAGCACACGCAGCACTTCCAGGACGCCCGTACTGCGAATATCGATGGCCGGGATCCAGTGGAACTGGTAGCGGATCAATCCCGGGATCTGGATCCCGAGATGCAACAGCGCGCCGAGGATCTCGCCGTAGACCAACCCCTGCACACCGAAGCCGAACGCAGGCAGGGTCAACGGACCGAGGGTGTAGGGGATCGTGGGGGAAAGCACCAGCACCCCGAAGATCTGACCCACGTTATACAGGATGGGAGCCAAAGCAGGGAGAAAGAAATGCTGGTTGGTCTGAAGTCCGGCAGTCACCAACCCGCTCAACGAGAAGATGCAGGTGGCGATCAAATCGAGCTGCATCAGTTGGGCGATCAGTCGCTGGCGGTCGGGGCTGAAGCCTGGGGCGATGCCGATCTGGGAGCGCACGATAGGTCCGGCAAAAATCGCCAGAATGACCGCCATGAAGATCGTCACCAGGAAGGCCAAGTTGCCCACCCGTGAAAAAAGATCCCATGCCGCCCGGCGGCCGTTGGTCGTCAGGTGTTCGGACAGCACGGGGATGAGGGCCATAGAAAGCCCACCTCCCGAAATAAGCACGAAGAGCAGGCTGGGCAGGTTATTGGCCGCATTGAATGCATCCAGCTCGTAGGAGAGGTGGAACTGACGGGCAACCAGGATGGCGCGGACAAAGCCCAGCAGTTTGTCCAGCGTAAAGAAAATACCGAGCAGGAGGGATACCCGGGTGAGGAAGGAGAGTTTTTTCATGCGCCGACCATTTCCTCCGGGCAGGTCCAGTCCGGGCCAGTCCCAGAGAAATCGTCAGGACCAGGACACATCCCGGTGTCCTTCTAATCCAGGAGGCCGATTTCAGCCTCGACGGCTTCGAGGAGCTCGCACGACCTGACCAGGGCCAGCATGGCATTGTGGTCCGGATACAGGGGCCGATCGACATCCAGGTGAGCCACATGCTCCCGGACGACCTGGCGCGCCTTCTGAACCCCTTTCCCGGGGGTAAACTGGCGAAAGTCGAGAGCCTGGGCGGCAGCCATGAATTCAATGCCGAGCACGCCGTAGGCGTTCTCGAGGATCTGGCCATTCTTCAGGGCAGTGTTCATTCCCATGGAAACGAAATCCTCCTGGTCGGCAGCGGCCGGGAGCGACTGGATGCTGGCCGGGGCGGAAAGGATGCGCTGCTCGACGATCAGGTGGTCGGCCGTGTACTGGGAAAGCATCATGCCGGAGTAGAAGCCGGGATTGGGCGTGAGGAAATCCGGCAGGCCTTGGGAAAGGGCCGGGTTGGTTAATCGATTCAGGCGGCGCTCAGAAAGCACACAGACCATCGTGATGGCCGTCCCAGCCATATCCATCGGCAGGGCCACCGGCGAACCCTGGAAGTTAGCGCCGGTCAGGGTCTGCCTGAGCTCCGGGACGAAGATCGGGTTGTCGCCGACCCCGTTGAGCTCGATCTCGACCTGGGAGCGGGCGTAGGCGACCGCATCGCGCGCCGCGCCGATGACCTGAGGCGTGGAGCGCATGGAGTAGGCGTCCTGGACCTTCGTTTTCATCCCGCCGGTGGCCAGGTCGGAGCCCTCGATGCAGCGCAGGATATTTTTCGCGCAGATCATGGCCCCTTTGAAGCCGCGCAGTTCGTGGATCGTGGGGTTGTAGGGTTTGAGGTTCGCGAGCAGAGCCTCCAGGGACATCGCCGCGGCAATTTCAGCCTGCTTGAGCCAGCACTCCATATCATGGATGTGCAGGGCCGACATGGCGGTCATCAGGTTGGAACCGTTAATGGCCGCCAGACCGTCGCGCGCCTGCAGGTCCGGGACCGGAATCCCGGCTTTTTCCATCGCCGCTTTCCCGGGCATCCGCTCGCCTTGGAACCAAGCTTCCCCCTCCCCCATCAGCAGGAGGGCGATCTGGGCCATCGGGGCCAGATCGCCGCTGGCCCCGACCGAACCTTTCTTGCAGACCACCGGGGTCACCCCACGATTGAGCATCTCCACGAAGGTCTGGGTGATCTCCGGGCGGCATCCGGAATTCCCGTGCGCGTGGACATTGACCCGCCCGGCCATGGCCGCGCGGACCTGATCTAGCGGAACCGGTTCACCGATCCCGGCAGCATGGTTATAGACCAGATAGCGCTGGAACTGCTGGACCTGCTCGTCCGTCAGCACTTTTTCGGAAAATTCCCCAATGCCGGTGTTTGTCCCGTACATGATCTCTTTGGCAGCCAGCTTTTCTTCCAGCATCGCCCGGCAGATCCGGATGCGCTCGAGCGCCTGAGGACGCAGTTCGACTTTTTCGCCTTGCCGGGCTATGGCGACCAGTTTTTCAATGGTCAGCTTGGAACCATCCAGCACAATGGTCATCTTATTCTCCTTTAACCGGGATTCCCACAATCCCTGATTATATCGTAGGCCGAGGATGGGATCTGCTCCGGATCGATCCCAAGGGGTGATGAAATCCGGCTACCGCTTTAACGGTGCAGGGCAGCCAGCTCAATGATAGAACCATAACCAAGCGGTCCAGTGCGCCGCTTCACCCACCCGGTTTGAATCCCGGAGCGCGCAAGGCCGGGGTTCGGTCGCGGCAAGACCCATCCTGCCATAGCCGTGCAGGATCCTCACCACCCAGCCGGAATCCGCAGCAGGCGGCAACCCCCGGGCTTATTCACCTGCAGTATGAACACCCAGCAGGGTAACCGCGCTCAGGGCAAAAAGAACGGCATAACTGGCAAAGATCGAGAAATAACCCAACCCGGGACGAAAGAGATTCAATTGATCGGCGATCAAACCGCCGATGCCCGCTCCGACGATACCCGCGCCGGCACCGGCCAGATTCGAGATCCCCAGGTAGCGTCCGGACTCCTCCGCGGGCACCAGATCGGTACCCAGCGCCCAGTTGGCAGTCATGAACAGCCCAGTCCCCAATCCGATGATCGTGCCGGCAAGGTAGATCATGGCCAGGTTCGGCAGCCAGATGGTGCTGAGCAGCAGGAAACCGCCCACCGCAGCCACCAGGCCGCTCGCGGCAACCAACCGTTTCCGTCCCATCCGGTCCGCGATCCAGCCGCTGGCGAGGGCGGTCACCAGGATAAAGGCGCCGATGATCGCGGTCAGGGTACCGGTCAGGCTGGAGGCGGCTTGGTCGGTAAGGCGGAAGGCGTACATCACGAAATAAAAGGCAGATCCCTGGATCGAAGTAACAGCCGCCAGGAACATCAGCCGGTTGACGATCCACCAGGTGAAGGAGGATTGGCGGCGTGCATCCCGGCCCAGGGTGGTGAGAGTCCCCGCCCAAACTCCGACGACCACCGCCACGACCATGGCCATTCCGCCACCGACCCCGATCGCCACCGCTGCCGCGGTCGTCAGATGCCCGCCGACCGACCAGGCCAGGGGTCCACCGGTAAAGAGCAGGCTGGCTAAGCCCGCCAGTCCGCCGACCAGCCCACCTCCCAGGAGTCCTGCCAGCGCCCCCACGGCAATCCCGGCCAGCATCCCCAAAACCCGGAACATCGGCGGCCAGAAAGGGGTGGTCGGTTTTTCGATTAATGGAGTCTCGTGAACAAAAAACAAGGTAATGAGCATCACCACCAGGAGCGACGCTCCCGTGGTGAAGATGGCCCAGTCCAGGTGCCCGGCACCCACCAGCTTGGCAATGGTCAAACCCACGAGGACGATCGGCAACAGTTCCATCACGGACTTGATCGCCGAAGCCCGCCCGCGCTGCTCCTCCGGTACCAGGTCCGGGATCAGGCCTTGCAGCGGACCGTGGGAGATATTGGAGGTGAACTGGATCAAGAGAATGGCGACCAGGAGCGAGACATAATTCCAGGAGAGGGCAATGGCGGCCAGAAATAGCAAGTCGCCCAGAACCCCGACCAGGATATAAGGGCGGCGCCGACCGAACCGGGAGGTGGACCGGTCGCTCAGGAGGCCTGCAGCCGGCTGGACCAGCATGGCAATAACCAGGCCGGCGGCACGCATCCCGCCCAGAGCGGTGTTCTTGATCGCCTGGGGGGCAAACAGATTGACCAGAAAGGGCATGAAAATAGATTGAATGGCCGTGTTGCGGATGTTGAGGCCCAACCAGAAGATGTTGATGGTGATGTAATCGTCCCAGCGCAGGCTCTTCATGGTGTCTCCTCTATTCTCCGATGATCTTGACCAGGACCCGCTTCCGGCGGTGACCATCGAATTCCCCGTAGAAAACCTGCTCCCACGGGCCGAAGTCCAGCCGGCCCTCGGTCACGGCAATCACGACCTCCCGCCCCATGACCTGCCGTTTGAGGTGGGCATCGGCATTGTCCTCCCCGCTGTCGTTGTGGCGATACTGCCGGGTCGGTTCGTGCGGCGCGAGTCCTTCCAACCAGGCTTCATAGTCCTGGTGCAGGCCGGATTCATCATCATTGATGAAGACCGAGGCGGTGATATGCATGGCATTCACCAGGGCGAGACCTTCCCGGATTCCGCTCTCTTTCAAAGCCTCTTCCACCTGTGAGGTAATATTCACAAACCCCCGCCGGGAAGGAATATTGAACCACAATTCCTTGCGATAGGATTTCATGCAGGCACCTCCGGGTCCGCTTTCTTTTTCCAGAAAACGATTTTTTCCGGGAACCACAGCACAACCAGAAACAGGGCCATCAGCGGATAAAGGACCGCATATTTCAAAGCCGGGAGGAAGAAATAGGTGATGAATAACAGGACCGTCACCCCCAATGGAAGTGTGACCGCAGATTCGACGGTGATCAATTTCCTGGCGATCAGGGTGCGCAGGATCCCATAGAGCGGGAGGAGCAGGATGACCAGATCGTGATAATTGAAGTGCGGCACGAAGACGATCGACACGAGCACAGCCAGACCGATCTGCTTCTCCGTGATCCGGGCGCTCCTGGCCCACACGACGATTAAAAAGATCATGGCGACCCCGTAGCCGATCCAGGCGATCGTGCGAACCAGGGAGGTCGCCATCCACGGAAAGGTACGCGGGAGCAGACCGGTCAGGTCAATATGGAAGATATCGTTAATGAAGGTAAATCCGCTACCCCCGGCGCTGAGGGTGAGAATCTGCAAGTAGTTCACCGTTCCGCTGCGACCCAGGAGCGCCAGGCTGAAGACCGCGAGGAGCCCTGCCCCCAGGCAAAACCACCACCAGACTTTTCTTCTTTTAAAAATGAACGGCAGGGAGTATGCCAGAGCCAGCTGTGGCCGGATCGTGGTCAATGCCAGGCCAAGTCCGGCAAGGCGATCATCCTCCTGCAACAGCCCGGTCCACCACAGGACAGCCCCCAGGAACAGAATGCCGGTGTCCTGCCCGTTGATCAGGCTGAAGAATGCCGGAAAGAATAAAACGCTTCCCAAAAACAACGTCCATCGGTCCGCCCGGATAGCCTGCGGGATCTGGCGGAGGAGCATGGCCGAGCTCGCCACAAAAAGGATGGTCATCAGCAGAGACCAGAGCGTAAACGCAGGCACGTAATCGAGGCTGGCCAGGCCTGCCAGAATCGGAAGGATGAACGGGGGGTGTGGAAATGGATTGACTTCATTCGGCTTCAATGCCGGACCCAGGTCCTGGGGGGAGACGGTTCGTCCCCTGGAGGCGAAATATTGGACCAGGGTGGTATTCAGAACGTCATCTTCAGCCCGCCGTTCCGCCTCCAGGTCATACACCTTGGACATGCCCTCGGTGATCGCGATTCGCCCGGCGGCGTAAAAGGGCAGGAAATCGGCTGCGGTGCGCTGGGCGGGATCGCCGAGGACTCTCAGCCACAGCAAGGGATAGATCAGCAACAGGGAACCGGCGGCGGCGATCACCAGGGCGCGCCGTATGGAAATTCGCCTCGGTCTGCCCACAGGTTTGACGTTCAAGATTGCTCCTCACCCATCCAGGGGATCCTCATTTTCCTCCGGCGCCGGCTTCCCGCACGAATCGGGAACCGGCCTGCATCTCACTCGACCGGCAGGGCAGACCTGCGCGAGAGTCTGTCCGGGAAATACAGGACCAGGATCAACATCACGACAACCAGATACGGTAAATTGAACTTCAGGATCGGCGTGAAGTTGCTGAACAGCAGGATCAGGGAAAGGCCAAGCGGGAGCAGGACCAGGTCCTTTTCCGCCAGGTGTTGCTCCCGCAGCAACAGTATTCCTGCAATGAGCGGCACGAGCAGCAGGGTCAGATCATGGTAATGCAGGTGCGGGACGGTCAGGACGGCCAGGGCCGCCGCCAGACCGGCCTGCTTCGCCGCGATGGATTTGCTCCTCGCCCACAGCAGGCATAAACCTGCTAGGGCAAGCAGATAGACAACCCACCCGACGGCGTGGACGATCTGGGTGGATAGCGAGGGGGCCAGCCTGCGCATCAGGCCGATCAGGTTGACCATGGCCTCTTCTTTCATTCCATAAGCCTCCCCACCCATGGAGGTCAAAAGGGTTGCCAAATAGGCGCGCGTCCCCGCGCTTCCCAGGAGGACCAGGCTGGTGATCGCCAGGCAGAGCGTGCCCAGGCAGAACCAGAGGAAGACCCGCCTGCGGCGGAACAGGAACGGCACGGCCAGGAGCAGGGTGATCTGCGGGCGGACGGTGGTCAGTGCCAGGCCCAGCCCGGCCATCGGATCGCGGTCAGAAAGCAGTCCCGCCAACCAGAGACAGCTTCCCAGAACCAGAAAAGCCGTGTCCTGTCCGTTTAACAGGCTGACAAAAAGCGGGAAAAAAGTCAGCATCCCGGCGGCCATCAGCAGAACTCCGGGCCGCTGAAATCCCATGCGGCCAGCCAGATCCGCCAGCACCCAGATACTGATCGCATACAGAGCCAGGAGCAAAAGCGCCCAGCGCTGGAAGGAGGTGACGTAGTTTCCATCCGCCACCAGCTCCAGGAGAGGGATTAAATAGGGGGCGTGATTGTACAGCAGCACCTGACCCGGGACCAGGGTGAAGCCGACCTGATCCTGTTGAACGGCCTGCTGCAGGGCCGGATCATAGACCCGCCCGGCTCCGGCCTTCTCCGCCACCCGACCGGCTGCATAAAAGGCAATGAAATCCGCACCGGTGCGCTGTGCGGGGCTGGCAAGCATCTGCACCCAGAGCACAACGTAGACAACCACCAAAACGGTCAGACCAGTGGCGATAAAAACGCGGCGCAGGTTGAGGTTTGCTTTCACGGAGGCTTTAAGTCTTTTCCTGATCAGGGTCGAGGTTCGCCACCGGGCGGCTTTCGACCCCAATTTCTTTCTGCAGGTACCGGATTACTCTTGAACCTTTTCCACGACGACGGTCGCCTCGGTAAGCAGGGCCGCGATGGCGCCGATGGCAGCCAGGGTCGGGGCTAGAAGCACCCCGACCACGCCAAAGGTCAGGGGGATCTCCATTACGATATGCCCATCCCGGTCCTTGATCATGATCCTGCGGATGTTGCCCTCATGGACGAGCTGTTTGATCTTGGCGAGCAATTCCTCGCCGTTGACCCGGAACTCTTCGGTGCGGTATTTGGACACGGTATCTGGCTCCCTTCTGCTTCAAGAGGCCTTTTTGGCGGGGGGGCGGATCGACGCCAGTGAAGCGGCTGCGATCCCGACCACACCGTAGACAATCCAGTCGATATAACCCATCGCGTACGTCGATGAATAAACCAGCACGCTGAGGGCAATGTTGACAATGGCAACAATCAACCCTTCAAAGAAGGCACTTCCCCAGGCCGGGTGGCGTCGTTTGATCAGGCCTGCGATCATGGCTCCCACCAGCACGCCTGCCAGGCTGGCCACCCGCAGAAATGCCGTTCCTGCCGGGGAGACCGGCGGTCGAAAATATACGATCCCCACGCGGATCGCAACCGAGACGATCGCACCGATGACCCAGGCCACATGGTCCAGATTGAGGGAAACCAACGCTGCGCCCGGGGGGAATTTCGTCTCGTCCTCCAGGAACTGCCCCAGGGTCGAGAAGATCCGGTCCATCTGCTCCAGAGTTTTCTCGTTCAGCTTGGCGCCTACCTTTTCGTTGGGCATCGTCGGCCGTGACCAGATCGAGGTCCATTGCAGATCGTGGCGCAGGCCGACCTCACAGGCGTTCTCACCGGTTTTTTTACATTCCGCCCGAAAAATAAACTCGGCACCCGCACCCGGCCGCCAGGAACCCTCCGCGGTCCCCCTGGCTGGATCGGACCTTTTTACCTGGATGGCCTGGTACGGCCAGGTGCGCAGCAGGCCTTCCAGGCATCGAACTGCAGAGGCGGGAAAGGCTTGCGCTTTTTGGATCTCGGTCATGATCGTCTCCTTGTCCTTCTTTCAATTATTATCGCACAATTCCAAAGAATTGCACTCCCGCCCGTTCGGCCCCGGAAGATTGCGGCAGCCCCAAAGGTTTCCACCGAAGTTCAAATGTGTTATATACTCGAGGAAGTCAGCATCCCCCCAGGAGATTCAAATGGTCAGCATCGAAAAAGTGGACACGGACAATAAAAAGCAGGTCAAGCGTTTTGTCGATTTCTATTACCGCCTCTACCGGGACTGCCCGGAGTGGGTCCCCCCTCTCCTGGGCGATGCCTACCTGCCGCTCAATCGCAAGAAGCACCCGTTCTTCAAGCATTCCCAGGCCGATTTCTTCCTGGCCGTGCGCGACGGAGAGGTGGTCGGCCGCATCTGCGCCGGCGAGAATAAACTCTTCAACGAATATCAGCACACCAAAAAAGCACAGTTCTATTTCTTCGATTGCGAAAATGATCTCGGGACCGCCGACGCCCTGTTTGGTGCCGCTTTCGATTGGGTCAGGACTCACGACCTGGATATCCTCGTCGGTCCGAAAGGCCTTTCCCCATTCGACGGCTATGGCATCCTGGTCAAGGGTTTCGACCAGAGGCAGATGATGAGCATGATGAACTACAACTATGACTATTACCCCAAGCTGGTCGAAGCGCTGGGTTTTGAAAAGGAAGTGGATTTTGTTTCCTGCTACCTGCCGGCCGAGGCTTTCCAGATCCCGGAACGGGTCGAACGGATCGCCCAGCGTGTGCTGGGGCGCGGCAACCTGTCGGTCAAGAATTTCACGACCAAGCGGGAGCTGCTCCGCTGGGCACAGCGCATCGGGGAGACCTACAATAAAGCTTTCATCAAAAACTGGGAGTACTACCCTTTCACCCAGGGGGATATCGACTATGCCGTCGACAACGTCTTCATGATCGCCGATCCAAGACTGATCAAGCTCATTCTGCACGGCGACGAGATCGTTGGATTCCTTTTCGCCTTCCCGGACGCCTCCTCCGCCCTGCAGCGCGCCGGAGGCCATCTCTTCCCATTCGGCATCCTGGATCTGTTGATCGATATGAAGCGCACCAGGACCGTGTCGGCCAACGGCATGGGCATCCTGCCCGAATTTCAAGGCATAGGCGGCAATGCTCTGCTCTATTATGAAATGGGGAAGACCATGCTGGATTTCAAACAATTCGAGCATGTTGAAATGACCCAGATTGCCGAAACCACACACCAAATGCGCGCCGATTTGCAAAATTTAAACGGGGTCGAATACAAGAACCACCGGGTCTACCGGAAGCCGCTTGCGTAAGAAAGGTCCCCACCTTGCCTTCGCACATAAAAAAAGGTCAGGCCTCCACGCGGAGGCCTGACCTTTTTTAGATCGGGTTCAGATTTACAGGATCGTCACATTGGCCGCTTGCGGGCCCTTGTTGCCCTGCTCGACGTCGAACTCCACTTTCTGACCTTCTTCCAGATTGCGGAATCCTTCGCTCGTGATGGCAGAGTAGTGGACGAACACGTCCGGGCCACTCTCGCGGGCAATGAAACCATAGCCCTTGCTGGTGTTGAACCACTTAACCGTACCGACGATGCGTTCAGACATGATTTGCCTCCTTTTGGCAAAAGAAAAAAATGGTGTGTCAGATTTGTTCCATCGGTCGGTTATATAAAATGGCCCGGGCGAAGTGCCTCGGGCCATCGTCAATCCTTCCAACGTGAACTTACTGGCAACTTACATCCGTAATCATAAAGCCAAAATTCGGATAAGTCAAGCCCGAATTTCCCTT
>Ga0209039_10000968_pt1 | contig 27933 bp, 26 predicted proteins | sample BogFormECP12_OM1_FD_188238 | JGI IMG/M metagenome (GOLD analysis project Ga0209039, IMG submission 188238) | Bog forest soil microbial communities from Calvert Island, British Columbia, Canada - ECP12_OM1 (SPAdes) (version 2) | ecosystem: Environmental > Aquatic > Freshwater > Wetlands > Bog ... | reverse complement strand
TTCTGCTTGAGCTTGGGCCTACTGCCTTCTTTCCTGTTCGAGGAAATCCCCGTCCTTCCAAACGCGTGGTGAGAAATCCGGACTAATCAAATTGGAGACGCCGAAAGCGTGGGGCCACCGCATAGTTCAATGGCACGAGAAGGATGAAGGCGATGCTGCAATAAGTGTTGATGACGCACAGCAGGGCGCCGGCGGCATCGAGCGCTTGGGCACTCATAATGCGGCGACAGATGGCCGCGGGGACATCGGCGGGAAGATCGTCATGCACCAGTCCGGCCCGGAGGGCGTATCCCCAACTGCCGTACAGGATCGCTCCCAACAGCAGAACGTTGCTCCAGTAAACCAGGAGCGCCGCGCGATAAGTCATGAACTCCGCCAACCGCATGGTTGAAAACGGACTGAGGGTGACGGCGAACAGGAAACCCAGGTGAATCCAAGAGAGATGGCGGTCCGAGCGCGCCAGATAGTTGAGTTGAGTTTGCTGGCCCACCCAGAATATCCCGAGCGTCAGGAAACTCATTCAATAGGTCAGCAATCGGGGCAAAAGCGCCGCCAACGCGCGCCACACGTCATGTTCACCGTGGAGGGCTTGGGCGGCGGGAAGGCGGAGGTCCGAAACCATCAGCGTCAGGGCGACCGCGAAAATGCCGTCGCTCAGCGCCGCCAGCCGTTCCACGCTCTGCCCGGGGATGCGGTTGTAGGATGTGCCCACCCTCACTCCACGTGGAATTTGTAGCCCGCTTGTTTGATGGCCTTACGATAATCGTCGGAACTCATTTCCACGAGCTTGCACATTTCGTAGAGCCGCGATCGCAGCGTGACCCCCAACTGGTTCAGAGTGAATTCCACATCGGGGATAATTTCACCGGACGGCATCCGGCCCTCGCGCCGGCCGGAGGCATCACCGAAAGGCAGGGTCGTGGTAATGAGGGTCACCTTTTTATAGTTATAACGTGAATTGATAATATGCTGCAAAGTCTCCTTCACCCAGCCACTGGGATTGGAGGCGGCCAACTCATCGAGCAAGAGCACCTCCGTGTCCAGGACGGGTTGAAGGACGCTGAGCTCCGTACTCTGGGTTCCGGGGTTGTAGCTGTCGCGGATGGTCTTCAGCAATTCGTGAAAGTCGTAGAAGAGGCATTCCACGCCTTTGCGCAGCATCAGTTCCCGCAGCACCGCCACCGCCAGGTGCGTCTTCCCCACGCCCGTCGGCCCCACAAACAGCAGGCCAAAATCGGTGGGATACTCCTCCACGAAGCGTTGCGCGCAGATTTTCGCCACCGTCAAGCTGGGGTTCTCCTGGCCCGTGGCCTGACTCTTGCGCACGTCAAAATTTGCCAACTCGCAGTGCTCATAACGCGGCGGGATGCGCGCCTGCCTCAGCAGCAGTTCCGAGCGCTCGAGATTCTGGCAATCGCACGGGGCGACGCGCCGGATGCCATTCACCTCGATCGGCTTCCATCCCGTTCCATCACACTGCGGGCAGTCCTTTTGGGCCATGGTAGTTTGTCCACTGTAATTCTAATCCAATCTTTCACCGCAGAGGCGCGGAGGTCTGAATTCATGGAGGCATTTCTCTGCGTCTCAGCGCCTCTGCGGTGAAACCGGTGAGGGGCGCTTACTTCGAACCCCGGCGGGAGCGAATGATTTGTAACGGGGTGATGCGCACCAGGGCATTCTGAATGCCTTCGCGGTCCTGCTCGGAACGCACCAGAAATTCCTTCTGCACGTAGTCGACGAAAGCCTGCATTTCTTCCTGCATCTGGCTCATGCGCCGGCGCATATTCATAATGATGTCGATCCCGGCCAGATTCACCCCCAGGTCGCGAGTGAGATTCAGAATGGTTTCAAGCTGCTCCAAATCCTCTGGCGTGTAAAGGCGGGTGTTGCCCATCGAGCGCGACGGGATCAGCAGGCCCTCCCGCTCGTACAGGCGCAGCGTCTGGGGATGGATGTTGTACATCTCCGCCACCGCCGAGATCATGTAGCCAGCCTTGCCGCGAGTTTTCCTGCCACGTTTGGCCATAACGGAAGTTTTCAGTGTTCAGTCGTCAGTTGTAAGTCAAGAGCTATCAGCGGTCACCAGTCAGCTTTCAGAATTCAAGATTCGAAATTCAAGATTCAGAATTCAAGATTCAAAATTCGTAATTCTCAATTCGTAATTCGTAATTTCCCCGCTACGGCTTGGAGCCCGCGGCCTTCAAATCCTTCCTGGGGTCGTCGGGGTTCAAACGCGCGAGTTCTCGCAGGATTTCCTTGGTGCGCTCATCGGCGACGCGCGGCACCATCACCTGCACTTCCACAAATTCGTCGCCCCGCAGTTCTCCCGAGGAATCCCGCAGCGACGGCGCACCCTTGCCGCGCAGGCGCAGCTTCTGCCCGCTTTGCGTGCCGGGGGGAATCTTGATGGTGCTCAAGCCGTCGATGGTGGGAACCTCGACTTTGGCGCCCAACGATGCCTCGGTGATGGTGACAGGCAGCTTGATGTAAAAGTTGTCGCCCTTGCGCTCAAACACCGGGTGCGGCTCCACTTCTGTGACGATGTAGAGATCGCCCGGCGGGCCTCCCTGAATTCCGGCATTGCCTTTTCCCGGCACGCGCACGCGCGAACCCGTATCCACCCCGGGAGGAATCCTCACCGTCAACGTTTCGGGCGTATGAATTGAACCTGCGCCATGGCATTTGGGGCAGGGCCGGCGCTGCTTGCCGCTCCCCCCGCATAGTGGGCAAGTAATCTCAAAGCGCATCGTGCCGACCTGCTTCGTGGTCTTGCCCGTACCTCCGCACTCCGTGCAGGTAATCGTCGGTCCGGGAATTGTGCCGGTTCCATGGCAGGCGCTGCAAGCATCCTCACGCGCCACCGTGACGCGTACCTGCGCGCCCCGGATGGCATCCCAAAAACCCAAATGCATCCGGTATTCAATGTCGGAACCTTTTTCCGGCTCCTCACTCGCCGCCTCGCGTTCGCCGCGAGAAAAAATCTGGGAGAAGATGTCGCGGAAGCCGCCACCAAACCCGCCCGCCCGCCGTCCGGCTTCGGCGCCACCATCGTCCATGTTGGAAAAGTCAAAACCGGAAAAGCCCACGCCGGGTGGAGGCGAAGGCGCGGGGCCGCCCGGACCGGGGCCGGGACCGTAACCGCCGGGGGGAAGATTGTCAGAATAGAATCCGTACTGATCGTAAATCTTGCGCTTCTTCTCGTCGCTCAGGATTTCGTAGGCTTCCGAAAGTTGCTTGAATTTCTCTTCCGCGCCTTTATTCCCAGGATTCACGTCGGGGTGGTACTTGCGCGCCAGGTGGCGGTAAGACTTACGGATTTCCTGCGGCTTGGCGTCGCGGCTGACGCCGAGCACTGCGTAATAGTCTTTTTGTGTGCCAACGGGCATGTTAACGACCTATGAATTCAGAAATCAGAACAACTTGCTCCACCCGCAAATCTACGATACCTTAATCAAGGAAGTGGGCCATGGGCCAGACGATTGAAATTCCTGTCGATCTGTACAACAAGTGGCTTCGCGCGGGCGAAGCGCTGGATGATTGGCGCGATGCCTTTGAAGATTTCCTTATCGTGAACAATTCCAGTCTGCTGCGTAGGCTCCGCAAGGCGCGGCAGGAGCACCTGTCCGGAAAAGCTCGCTCTTGGGAAGAGTTCAAGCGCGATTCTGCAAATTCGCGCAAACGCGCACGCCAAACCCTGATTTTCCTACTTTCCGTTCTCCCCGGTTTGGAGATTCACCTTGTATAATCCAAATTAACGCGCGTTCTCCGGTGGGACCAGCGGCTCGATCAGCGCGACCAATGTAGCCATATCCTTCTTTACAACCTCCCAGACTTTGTCCGGAGCAACCCGAAAATACTCGTGAATCAATCGGTTTCGCATCCCCACAATCCCCGACCAGGGGATTTCGGGATGAGCTGCCTTGAATTCAGTCGAGACGTTTCTGGCCGCCTCTCCGACAATCTCAATCAGCCGGACAACAGCGTGCTGGAGCAGCCGGTTACTCTCAAATGCCTCGAAAGAGACATGCTCGGTGTACTTGTCCAGTTCCCTCGCCGCCAAAAGCATGTCCAGAAGCCTAGCGTCATCGCGCCACATAAAAAGGCTCCGCCGAAGCCAAGATGTGCCGGCGGCGAATGTAATTCTCACTGCGTTCGATGGCGTTTCGCTCTACCAGGTCAACGTTGCGGCCCAAGATTCTTTCCAACTCATCCTGCATCTCGACCATGGCCATGAGACTCCACCGGGCTGTCGGCTCAAAGCTCACTAACACGTCAATGTCGCTGGTCGACCCGAAGTCTTCCCGTAACACGGAACCAAAAAACGCAAGCTCCGTAACCTTCCACTTCAGGCAAAAGTCCTGGATCTTGTCCTGACTCACTTCTACGCGAATCATTCCTGACTCCTGGTTCCCTTAACGTGTACGGGCCAGCGGCGCTGGCCCTAGGCCGAACGCCGTTCGGCCGTACGGAACACGGAAAAGCCGCGGACCTACGGAAAAGGTCCGCGCTACTCGCTCGCCCGATGCGATTTCCGAGTTTCGATTTTCGACCTTTCTCTCGCAACGAGACAATCCACGGACCACGGACAGCTTCCTATCAGTTCTTACTCATCTTCAAAATCGGCCCAAGGTGATCGGGGCAGCGCGTGGCAATCCAGGCTTCCAGGTGCTTGCGGACCTCCGACCCTGCCGCCAAATCCCAATCGTCGATTTCTGCTTCTATAAAATGCCGCCAATTGCAAACCGGGCATCGGACAGGCACTTGGGCACGATGTTCCATAATTCAGTTTATAGTCGACAGTCAACAGTCAACCGTAAGGACCGTACTTTCGGTCTTCTGGCTCCTGACTCCTGGCTCCTACCTCCTCTCTTCAATTCTTCTTTTTATCTTCGTCCACAACTTCCGCGTCGATCACTTCTCCTTCGCCCTTGGCACTGCCCTGAGCGCCGCTATCGGTGGGACCTTGCTGTGCCCCTGCCGCGCCCGCGTCCGCAGACGCCTTCGCGGAAGCCGCTTGTTTGTACATGGCCTCGGCGAGCTTATGGGAAGCCGTCGTCAGCTTCTCGACGGCCGCGCTGATCTTGCTTGAGTCGCCTTCCTGGATGGTCTTCTTCGCCTCTTCCAGCGCCGCCTCGATCGACTTGGCATCGCCCTCGGGAATCTTCTCGCGATTCTCCTTGAGCAGCTTCTCGACCGAGTACACCATCGAATCGGCTTTATTCTTGACCTCCACTTCCTCTTTGCGCCGCTTGTCTTCCTCGGCGTGGAGATCGCCCTCCTTGGTCATACGCTCCACCTCTTCCTTGCTGAGACCGCTGGAAGAGGTAATGGTGATCTTCTGCTCCTTGCCCGTCCCCAAGTCCTTGGCGGAGACGTTCAGGATGCCGTTGGCGTCAATGTCGAAGGTTACCTCAATCTGCGGCACGCCGCGCGGGGCGGGAGGAATGCCGATCAGATGGAATTTGCCCAGCGTGCGGTTGTCCTTCGCCATCGGCCGCTCGCCCTGAAGGACGTGGATTTCCACCGAAGTCTGGCTGTCCGCCGCCGTCGAAAAGGTCTCGGTCTTGCGGGTGGGAATCGTCGTGTTGCGCTGGATCAGCGCGGTCATGACGCCGCCCAGGGTTTCCACGCCCAAAGTCAGCGGGGTCACGTCGAGGAGCAGCAGGTCCTTCACCTCGCCGCCCAGCACGCCCGCCTGAATGGCCGCGCCCACCGCCACAACCTCATCCGGGTTGACGCCCTTGTGGGGCTCTTTGCCCCCGAAGAGGTCCTTCACGATCTGTTGCACGCGCGGGATGCGGATGGAGCCTCCCACCAGCACCACTTCGTCGATCTTGTCGGGTGTGACGCCGGCATCCTTCAACGCTTGCTTTACCGGACCCACCGAGCGCTGGAAAATATCCTCGCACATCTGCTCGAAGCGTCCCCGCGTCAGCTTCATGGCCAGGTGCTTGGGGCCGGAAGCGTCGGCGGTAATGAAGGGCAAATTGATCTCGGTTTCGAGCACCGTGGAGAGTTCCATCTTGGCCTTCTCCGCCGCTTCCCGCAAACGTTGCAGGGCCATGCGGTCCTTCGAGAGGTCAATGCCCTGGTCCTTGTTAAACTCCGCGACGATCCAGTCCATCACCCGCTTGTCAATGTCGTCGCCGCCCAGGTGCGTGTCGCCGTTGGTGGACTTCACCTCCACCACGCCTTCGCCTACTTCCAGGATGGAAATGTCGAAGGTGCCGCCGCCAAAGTCATAGACGGCAATGGTCTCGTCCTTCTTCTTGTCGAGGCCGTAGGCCAGCGCCGCGGCCGTGGGCTCATTCACGATGCGCAAAACCTCGAGGCCGGCGATCCTGCCCGCATCCTTGGTGGCCTGGCGCTGCGCGTCATTGAAGTAAGCGGGCACCGTAATCACCGCCTGGGTAACCTTTTCGCCCAGATGCTGCTCGGCCGCATCCTTCATCTTCTGCAAAATCATGGCGGAGATCTCCGGGGGCGAGTACTCCTTGCCCAGCGCCTCCACTCGCACGTCACCATTGGGGCCCGAGATCACCTTATAAGACACCGTCTTGATCTCGCTCTGAACTTCATTGTAGCGGCGCCCCATAAACCGCTTAATGGAATACACGGTATTCTCGGGGTTGGTGATCGCCTGCCGCTTCGCTACCTGGCCGACCAATCGCTCGCCGGTCTTCGTAAACCCTACCACCGACGGGGTCGTGCGACCGCCCTCGGGATTCGTAATCACGGTCGGCTCGCCGCCCTCCATGACTGCCACAACCGAATTCGTCGTACCAAGGTCAATTCCTATAATCTTGCCCATAACGCCATCTCCCTCCTCAATCGAACGGATGACCGCCCGTTTATTTCAACCCTCTTGCCTCCAAGCGATTAGATGCAAGCCGGACACCATTAGTCGCTGATTAGAATATATGTTGAGCATCCCATTGTCAATATAAATTTTCTTAAATATGTAACCTGCTTGTTATGAATGAGATACTTTGAAAATTGGGCTCTGATCTTGCTCAGTGAGGGCTTTTAGGGGGATATATTGCTCTGGCTTGAAAATGACTGTGCCGAAGGCACCTTGGACTGCGGCGGCTCGACGCCGCCTTGGTCCTCCTCCTCGGCGCTATTCCAAGGCGGCGTCGAGCCGCCGCAGTCCAAGGCGCTTCGCGCATTTTCATTTACAGTGGCGAGCCCTTGGCTCATGGGAATCTGTCATGGCTTTTCAGGTGCAAAGCCGCTGCATTCCAGTTTATTCTGAAGGTTGCGGAGGAAACCATGCCACGAAGGACCCACGAACCTGAATACACAACCGAACACGCCCGCGGAGGGATTGACGCCGAACTGCCCGCCATCGAGACCTGGCACAACCAGTACCACGGTTACGAGATTACCATCACCATCCCCGAGTTCACTTGTATCTGCCCGCGCACGGGGCTGCCGGATTTTGGAATCATCACCATTCATTACCTTCCCGGCAAGCTTTGCCTGGAATTGAAATCGCTGAAGGCATACATCGTGGCTTTCCGCAACCTCGGAATCTTCAATGAAAATGCCGTAAACCGCATCCTGGATGACGTGGCGCGCGCCGCGAAGCCGCGGTGGGCGGTGGTGACAGGGGAGTTCTCCGCGCGCGGCGGCATGCGCACCCTGGTGGAAGCTCGGTATCCAAGAAGGAAATAATATGCTACCTCGGCTCGTAGTGCATTGCGATTGGGGTTCGTCGCCAAACAAAAGGTGGCTCGCGAAAGCACTCCTTCAGAGCGATTCCGACTACCAAATCTCCGCGCCGGAACACGTTGGCGATTTGGGTTCCTTACTCCCGGCGATTCACAAACAGGCCGGAAAAGATAGCTACTCCTTGGTAGGATTCGATTTCCCCATTGGGCTTCCTGCCTATTATGCGAAAAAGGCCAGAATACGGAGTTTCAAGGGTTTTCTTCGGATCGCCGGGCATGGAAAATGGGGCGCATTTTATGATGTTGCGGAAGAGCGCACGGAGATTTCGGTTCGCCGGCCGTTTTACCCCTTTCGCCCCGGCGGGACCAAGCAGCGCTACCTTTTGGAAGCCCATGGGGCCGCGTCAATGGATCGCCTTCGCCGACGGTGCGAATTGAAGCAATCCGATCGTAAACCTGCCTGCCCGGTCTTTTGGACTCTGGGAGCGCAGCAGGTTGGGAAAGGGGCCATCGTCGGCTGGAGGGACGTCATTGCGCCGGCGATCAGAAGTAATTCCACCTTTCTTTGGCCCTTTGATGGGCCCCTTCAAAAGCTCTTCCGGCGGGGCCGGACAGTTGTAGCCGAGACCTACCCTGCTGAGTATTACAGGCGCCTTTGCCCTTCGCTCCTAAAAGGCAGCAAGCTCCATCAGGATGATCGAAGGAAAGGTGGAAAGGAGCTTCTTCGTTGGGTTAAAGATACCCCTATCGAGATCTCCTCTGAGTTACGCACGTCCATTACTAACGGCTTCCCCCAGGGCGATGATGCGTTCGATGCAATTGTGGGATTGCTCGGAATGATTGAAGTCGTGTTAGGGCAACGTGAACCCGGTGATCCAGAAGAAGTCAGAAAAGTTGAGGGATGGATTCTAGGGCAGAGTCCCGATGAGGGCGAGCCCACCTCAGGAAGGGAAATCAAAGAGGCGCGCAGCACCGAGTAGTAGGCTTGGCGAGCGGCATACTCAATGGCGGCAAGAATATCCTCTCTTGTCAAGCCACCGGCCATTTCACAGGCCTTTCTCTGCGATGCCCGGTCCGCATCATAGCCCGTCCGCGGACGGGCTATGCTTCTAAGCAAGCAGGCTCGATAAAGTTCTTGACATCGGATCACGATTAGGCTAGTATGGATATGAGCGCGGGTGTCCTGCCGGCGCTTGGCGCCTCTCGGATTCTCCCACCACGAGAGGACAAAATACCGAGAGGAAAGCTGGTCACGGCCGAAGGAGTGCGGCCCGGCATGCCTTCAAAGGAAATCGACCTGGTGTCTTGGTGGTGATGCCTGTTCCTGCATGAGTTGGGAGAAAAAACCACCAAGGCACAAAGGCACCAAGTCGGAGGATTCCCATTTGCGGCAACTGTGGCGGTTCACCAACCTGCTGGTGAAGGTGCGGAAGGGGGCTCTAACCCTAACAGATTCAGATGATTAAAAGTGCTCTGGATGAGTTGTTGAAAACAAAGGGGCGAAACAAAAAAGATGTTAAAAATTAAGATAGCTCTGGATGAGTCGCTGAAAGCAAAGGGGCAAAAAAAGTGCTCTGGATGAGTTGATGAAAATAAACGAGTTACGCGATTTTCACGATGACTTTATGATATGCAAGGAGTTAGCAGCAGCTTTTCAACCCGGAAGGGCAGGGGTAGGGGGCTCAGGGAAGGTAGACAGCAGACAGGTTCATCGGGTCACCGAGTGATTTGCGATTTGTGATTGGTGATTCGAGGATGGGGATTTGAGATTCTCGATGGCAGTATTGAGGATCAAAAGAGGCGTGCATCCTTTAGCCTTTATACTTTACCCTTTACCCTGCCCCTGGGTAATCCCACGCCGCCCGTTGCGTGTATACTAATCGTTTTATGGACCCCATACCTGTGATTCGTGACAGCCACGCCGTGGCAAGCCCTTCCTTGCCGGAAGTGCACCGGAGTGTCATTGTCCCACCCGGCGCCGGTTTTTGGCGGAAGCTCCTGGCTTTTTCCGGGCCGGGCTTTCTGGTGGCGGTCGGATACATGGACCCCGGCAATTGGGCCACCGACATCGCCGGCGGGTCGCGTTTCGCCTATCAACTCATTTCCGTCCTGATGATTTCCAACCTGATCGCGATTCTGGTTCAGGCGCTGGCGGCGCGACTGGGGATTGTCACGCAGATGGACCTGGCGCAGGCCTGCAAGGCCCACTATTCGCGGCGAACCAGCATCGTCCTCTGGGTTTTCTGCGAAATCGCCATCGCCGCGTGCGATCTGGCGGAGGTGATCGGCTCCGCCATCGCCCTCAACCTGCTTTTTCACATTCCTCTGCTGGTAGGAGTCTGCCTGACGGCGCTCGACGTGCTGGCCATTCTCTATCTCCAGAACAAGGGGTTTCGCTATCTGGAAGCCGTGGTGGTCACGCTGATCGGGGTCATCGGCGGGTGCTATCTGATTGAGCTTCTCCTGGTGCGCCCTGACGTGGTGGCCATCGCCAAGGGATTTATCCCCACACCGCAGATTCTCACCAACCCGGAGATGCTCTACATCGCCATCGGCATGCTGGGCGCCACCGTGATGCCGCACAATCTTTACCTGCATTCCTCCCTGGTGCAGACGCGAGCCATCGACCGCACGCCGGCAGGCATAAAGACGGCCATGCGCTACAACTTCCTGGACTATTTTCTCGCCCTGAACTTCGCCTTCCTGATTAATGCCGCTATTCTAATTATGGCCGCGGGAACATTCTACCGCGCCGGTTACACGCGGGTGGCGGAAATTCAGGAGGCGTATCACACCCTGACGCCCCTGCTGGGAACGCATTGGGCCGCCATTCTGTTTGCGGTGGCCCTGCTGTGCTCCGGGCAGAACTCCACCTTGACCGGAACCCTGGCAGGCCAGATTGTGATGGAGGGATTTCTCAACATACGGCTCGTTCCCTGGCTGCGCCGGTTGATCACGCGCCTGATGGCCATCATTCCGGCAGTTATTGCGGTGATTTTCTTCGGCCAGTCAGGAACGGCCAAGCTCCTGATCTTCAGCCAGGTTATCCTGAGCCTTCAACTTTCTTTTGCCGTCGTTCCCCTGGTGCAGTTTACGAGCGACCGGCGCATGATGGGCGAATTCGTCAACCCGCGGTGGCTGAAAATCCTGGCGTGGATCACGGCCGGAGTCATCGCGATCCTGAATGCCTATCTTTTGGTGGTGACGATTCGAGACTGGATGAGGTGATTGAGTCATTGAGTCATTTGATCATCGGGTCATTGAAGAACTGTCCGTGGTCAGTTGTCCGTCGCAGGTGATTTTGCGAAATAAGAAGAGTAGGGACACAGACAACGGACAACTGACTACGGACAACGGACAGCTTTTCAATGATCCGATGACCCGATGGCCAGATGACCCGATTACGAGAGGCTGCCATGTTCAAGAAAATCCTTGTCGCACTCGATCACAGCAAGGCCGACTCCTTCCTCTTGCCGCGCATCAAGGAGCTGGCGCGCCTCACCGGCGCCGAGATTCTCCTCCTGCACGTTTCCACCGGGTGGGCGGCGCAATGGCAGGAGAATCTGAATCTATCCGACTCCCAGGAAATAAAGGAGGACCGGGAGTATTTGGAGAAGGTCTGCGCGGAACTCAGGCGCGAGAACTTACAGGTCACGGCGCGCCATGACAGCGGCGAACCCGCTCGCGCCATCCTCAAAACCGCGGACTCCGAGCATTGCGACCTCATCGCCATGACCACGCACGGACATCGATTGATCGCAGACCTCATCCATGGTGCCACCATCACCAGGGTTCGGCACGAAAGTGATATTCCGCTCTTCTTGGTCAAGGCACATATGGACTGACAAGAAACTCGAAACCCGAAATTCGAAAATCGAAACTGGAAAATCGAAGTTCGAAAATCGAAGTTCGGAATTGGGAATCCAAAATTCGAAATCAGGGCGAGTTTCGAATTTCGAGTTTCGTTTTTCGTGCTAAAGTGAAGCGGGGTTTCGGGGGACTCTAACACATGCTGATTCCAGGCCACGCCACGTCCGAAGGAACGGACCGCTTTCGCCGCCGTTTCGAGGCGAAGTTCCCCGGCCATTTCCGTGAGTTTCAGGGCCTCTGGCTTTCCTCCATTGGCATCGGGACCTACCTGGGCGAACCCACCGCGGCCTATGATGCGCTTTATCGCGAGGCGGTGGCGGACGCACTGGAAGGCGGGATCAACGTCATTGATACCGCGGTAAATTACCGCCACCAGCGGAGCGAACGCGCCATCGCCCAGGCGCTGGCGGCAGTGATTTCCAGCGGCAAGGTCCGGCGCGACGAGGTGCTGATCGCCACCAAAGGCGGCTTCCTGACCTTTGACGGCGGCGAGCCCGACGATCCTTCTGAATACTTCCAGCGGACCCTGATCGATCCCGGCCTCTTCCGTCCGGAGGAGGTGGTAGCGGGCTGCCACGTGATGTCACCGAAGTATCTCGAGAACCAGATCGATGTGAGCCGGCAGAATCTCGGTATCGATACACTGGATATTTATTATTTACATAATCCCGAAACCCAAATCGTTCACTTGGCGCGCGAGGAATTCGACCGGCGGATGCGCGCGGCGTTCGCCGCTCTGGAGATGGCCGTGGGCGAAGGGAAGATTCGCATCTACGGCACGGCAACCTGGAATGGCTACCGCGTAGGGTTGGATTCGCACGAGGCGCTTTCGCTCGCGGACCTTCTGCGCCTGGCGGAGGAGGTGGGCGGCAAGGACCATCATTTCCGCGCCATCCAACTGCCTTACAACCTCGCCATGCCGGAAGCCTTGTCGGCCCGCACGCAACACATTGACGGCAAGGCCGTCCCGGTTTTGCAGGTGGCGCGCGCCCACGGCATGCTGGTTTTTGCCAGCGCCAGCCTGCTTCAACAGAAATTGACAGAGAACCTGCCCGCGGAAGCCCACACGTGGTTCCCCGGATTGCAGAAGGACGCGCAAAGGGCCATCCAGTTTGTCCGCTCCACGCCCGGCATCACCTCCGCACTGGTGGGAATGAGCCGGCGCGAGCACGTCACTGAAAATCTCTGCACGGCGCAAACACCCCCGCTTAACCTGGAGCAGTTTCGCGCCATTTTCAAACAATGACCCGGCGAGAGAAAGGACGAAAGTCGAAAATGACACTGACTTTCGATTTTCGAATTTCGAGATGCCGCATGAATGGAAACGGCTGTGACCAATATTGAACCCGAAGATCGGCTCGCGCGCGCCCTCCAGGCGCTGGGACAGGCGGATTTTCCCGCCGCCATCAGTCTGCTGGAAGAGTTGGTGGTGGAAGACTCAGCGAACGCCCACGCTTGGAGCCAACTCGGCGTGTGTTACCTGGAAATCCAGCGGCCTTCCGACGCCGTGGAAGCCCTTTCCCGCGCCGTGCAAGCCGCGCCGATAGACCCCCAGGCGCATTACCTTCTCGGCAACGCATGCGGAAGTCTGGGCCAGTTGGACCGGGCGGCCGCTTGCTACCGACGGGCACTGGAGCTTGACCCCCACCACGCCAAGGCGGAAGATTTTCTGATCAAGGTGGAAGCGCTGATCGAGAGCCGGGAACACTACCGCACCGGCTTGAGCCTGCTCTATTCCCAGAACCCGTCGCCCGAGTACCTGAACCGCTCCCTTCGCGAACTGATTTTGTCGGTTGCCATTTTCGAGAATTCTCCGGCGCGCGACAACCTGCAGGATTGTGGGCGCCGCTTGCTGGCTTTGCAGCAGGAAAGGCCGCTCCCGCGGGAGATCACGCCCGAGCTCCAGCCCTGGGCCGCAGCCTGCGAGCGCGGATTTCAGTGCATTCGCTTCAGGAACTGGGCCGGCGCCCAGGCGGCTTATGAAGAAGCTCTGAATTACCGCGCCGGGGATGCCTTCGTCCATCAAGCGCTGGGCTTCAGTTTTATCGAACTCGGGGAGATCGATAACGCCGTCCGGGCCTGGCTGCGCGCCCTGGAATTGGACCCCCACTGCGACTTCACGCATCTCGCCCGCGTCCAGCGCCGTGGGCCGATTTGATGTCGAGGCGGCTTTACGCCGCCATTGGGCGAGGTAAGCTCGCCGCTCCAACATCGCGCTGGCGCAAAGAACAGGAGAAGAACTTTGGCACGCAAGCCCATTATTACCTTAATTACGGATTTTGACACTGTCGACCACTTTGTTGGTACGATGAAAGGCGTCATCTATAACATTAATCCCGACGTCGAGATCGTGGACATCACGCACCAAGTGGCCTCCTACGATATTTTCGATGCGGCCTTCACGCTGGCCCAAAGCTATCGCTTTTTTCCTTCCGATACGATTCACCTGGTGGTCGTTGACCCGGGAGTGGGAACAACGCGCCGCCCCCTGCTGGCGCGCAGCATGGCTTACAAATTCGTTGCTCCCGATAATGGTGTGCTTTCGTTGATCTACGAGCGGGAAGAGAACGTGGAGGTCCGCCACATCACCTCGGACCATTACTTCCTCAATCCGGTCAGCGCCACGTTTCAGGGACGCGACATCTTTGCTCCGGTCGCCGGCTGGCTGAGCAAATGGGTGGAAGCCGATAAGTTCGGCGAGCCCATCAGCGATTACACCAAGTTCTCCTCGCCCAAACCCAAGCGGGTGGGAGACACATTCGTTAAGGGCGTTGTGCTGAAGATCGACAAGTTTGGGAACATCCTCACGAATCTCCGGCCGGAAGACCTTCCCCAAGTGTTCGCCGAGAGCCCGCCGCCCTTCAAGATCATCATCAACCAGCAGGAAATTACTCGCCTGAACTTGGCGTATACGATGGGCAAGCCGGGGGAGTTGTTCGCGATCGTGGGCAGTTCCGGCTATATCGAAATTTGCACCAACCGGGGTTCGGCCGCGAAAGTCCTGAACGTGAACCGGGGCGTGGAGGTGGGCGTGATACTCGAGGGCCAGGAGTCAGGAGCCGGAAGTCAGGAGCCAGTATAGAGGCGTCGATCTCCTGACTCCTGACTTCTGCCTCCTGACTCCTGGGCTTGCCCCGGCAGCGTCTCAATACGGACCTTCGACACGCGGCGGCCTTCCACTTCCAGGACGGTGTAGCGGCGGAATTCAAAGACGAAACTCTCGCCGCCTTGAGGAATGAATCCCAGCCGCGCCAGCACAAAACCCGCCAGCGTTTCGTACCCTGCACCGCGCGGCAGGACGATATCGCGCTCGCTGGCCAGATCGCGCAGGCTCATGGAGGCATCGACGACCAGAACGTTTTCCCCCACCTTGCGGATGGCTGCTTCTTCGCGGTCGTACTCATCCTGGATCTCGCCCACGATCTGTTCCAGCACGTCTTCAATGGTCACCAAGCCCACGAACGTTCCAAACTCGTCCACCACCAGCGCCATTTGCGAATGCCGCCGGCGGGCCTCCTTCAACATCTGGGTTAACGACATCGCCTCGGGAACAATCATCGGCTGGTGCAGGATGGTGCGCAGGTCAAAGCCTGAATCCGCCGGGGTGGCGGCGCGCGCTCTTTCCGCCATCACCGCCAGCAGATCCTTGGTGTACAGGACACCGACGATCTGGTCAGGCAGGCCGTCATAAACGGGGATGCGGGAGTGCTGGTCCCTTACGACGCGGTCAAGCAACGTCCGCAGATCGGTCGCGACCGGCAGACAGGTGACGCGATTCCAGGGCACCATGATTTCGCGCACGCGGACGCGGTCCAGATCGAAGACGCTGTGAATCATTTCCTCTTGTTCTTCGTCAAGCAGGCCGCGCTTGCGAATCCCCGACACGATCAGTTTCACTTCTTCGGCCGTGGGCAACGGGCCGTGACTTCGGCCCGGATGGCGGTGGAGTGACCTAAGAACCCCGTTGGCCAGGGCATCCAGCAGACGGACGGGGTAGCGGCTCAGCTTGAGGAAAAGAGACATGGGCCGCGCCACGCCCAACGCAAAACTTTCCGCGTTTTCGTAAGCCAATGCTTTGGGGACGAGCTCACCCAACACCATCAGCAGCATGGTAATGAGCAGAAACGCGATGGCGACGGAAATAGAATGAGCCACGGTAGCGCGCGCCACGCGGCCGAGATACCCTTCCAGCGATTGTTGGATGGCGTCGGCCATGATGGCCTCGCCCAACCAACCCATCAGCAGGCTGATGACGGTAATCCCGAGTTGCGTCCCCGAGAACAGCGCCACCATATCGGAAAGCAAGGTGAGCACCAGCTTCGCCCGGGAATTGCCTTCATTGGAAAGCTGCTCCAGGCGGGTGCGCCTTACACTCAGCAGGGAGTATTCCGTGGCGACGAAAAAGGCGTTAAGCGCTACCAAACCGATAATCAATAAGGCTTTCAATAAGGCGAACATGATGCACCCGGAAGTAGACCATTGTAGGCGACGCTCGTCAAAAATCCAAATGACGGGCACCATCCGGGTGCGACCCGAGGGTCATTGTGGTGGGAGTAGCGCGGACCTGTTCTGTAGGTCCGCAGCCCATCCCCTATTGGTACGGAAAAGCCGCGGACCTACAAGACAGGTCTGCTACACTTGCTATTGCCTACTGCTTAGTGCCTACTGCCCTCTACCTCTGCTGGCGGCCGGCGGGAAAGCTCGGGAGGAGTCGCGTCGCGCCCGGGCACGTGCACGCCCACGAGGCGCGAATACATTTCGTCGTACTCCCGAACCGCCCGCCGCATGCGGAGGAATTCCGCTTCATCATGCGGCGCGAATTCCGGCGGGGGGAGATTGGGAATGATTTTCTCCAACTTTTTTCGCCGATCAACGGAGCGCGGGTGCGTGGCCAGCAAGCCACCGGGTTCCCTTCCACTGAGTTCCTCTTCCACCTGAAGCCGCTGGAAGAATTCTACCGCCGCGTGCGGGTCGTAGCCGGCGCGAACCAGGTACTGAGCCCCCAGGCGGTCGGCCCGTTGCTCCTCGGACCGGCCAGAGCGGGCGCTTTCCAATTTCGTCGCCCAACCGCCTGCCGATACAATGGCGATCCCCGCCGGCCCACCAAAAACCACCGCCGGAACGATGGCGATTAACTCGAAGAGATTACCCTTCGATGGCGCCGTTCGCCAATCACAGGAGTTCTCGTGGGCGATTTCGTGGGATAAAACGGAAGCTAGTTCAGCCTCACTTTCTGCCAGGCTGATCACTCCGGAATTGACCACAATATATCCGCCGGGGAACGCCTGCGCGTTAACCTTGGGATTGTAGAGAACGTAAAAGGAAAAGACCTGTTGGCTTCCGCTTCTGCGTGCCAAGTTTTGCCCTAATCGGTTAACATATTCATTCAGGGATTTATCACCCCACGGCATGCTCGTAGCAAAAGCCTGTTGGACCATCGCCCTACCCGTCTGGGTGGCTTCCAGCATGGTTTGGCTGCTGCCGCAAACGCCCTCCGGCAGCAGTGCATTCGGCGATCGACCGCGGACGGGGGACGGCAGAAATGTCACCACCGACACCATTAGAGTCACCCAGCCGCTCATCGGGTGTAGCACCTTCATAGGTATGCCCTCCGACAAACCTATCGGCACAGACCCGGCGAACTTCACTGGGCCCTTTGGTTCCACCCATGCTGCCGTCAGCCCTGAAGTTGGGCAATAGCACCAACGTACCCGCCGTTAGATCCGGTCCCTGCACGCTTTATTTCACCTTCCCACCGCAAAGTCCAAATCCTTTTCCCGACAGGGTCATGTTGGCATCTTCCCGTTTTGAGAAGCCCCGCAGAGTTCCACCTTCTCGGTCCAGTTAATCAACCCCCCGCTTTTGACGCGAGCTTGACGAACCCCCTCGGCTGGGGGCGTCGGTGGGTGTGCTAGAATCGATACGGAACCTATGGAAAAGTTCTTTCGCAGCGCCATTCGCCGTTACTATGAGGTGGAATTGCCGCGCCACCACGCTCGGCGCAAACGTTGGCCATTGTTAGTGGCCCTGCATGGTTATGAAGGGGATAAAGATTCCATGATGCGCATCGCGCGGCATGTTGCCGCCGGCAACCTGGTGGTGATCTCCTTGCAAGGACCCTTCCAATTCTTTCGCCGCCTCGTCAAAAACCCTCGGAACCTTCGGGTGGTTTTTGGCTGGGGCACGTCGTACAAGATGGAGGAATCCATCCACCTCCACCACCGGGACCTGGAAACAATCATCCAGCATGCCGTGCGGAAATACCAGGCCGACCCTCAACGGGTGTTCTTGCTGGGTTTTTCGCAGGCTTGCTCCCTCAACTACCGCTATGTGTTTACCCACCCGCGGGCGATTCGCGGCGCCGTCAGTGTGTGCGGTGGCGTTCCCGGCGATTGGATGCAGAATCCGCACTACCGCCTCGCGGCTACCCACGTGCTGCACATCGCTGCACGGCAGGATGAATGGTACTCGCGGGAGAAGAACCTGGAGTTCCGGCGGCAGTTGGGGCAGCGCGCCGCCACGCTCGATTTCCGGCTTTACAATTCTACCCACAAGTTTCCCCGCCAGTCGCTGCCGCACATCAGGCGATGGATTGAGAAACACCTTTAGGAAAAAAGGTGTCAGGAAACAACGAAACTCGAAACTCGAGATTCGAAATGTGAAGCAGGCTTTGCGAGTTTCGAGTTTCGATTTTCCAATTGGGCGCTCACCACCTGACACCTAACCCCTAGCACCTGATACCTGTGCTACCATAATGCCGATGTATGACGAAACCGTGGCGGTCATCGAGAATCGTTCCCTCACCGGCGGCCATTTCCTTTTGAGTTTGGATGCTCCGCGGCAAGCGCCGGGAGTGCGTCCGGGGCAGTTTGCCATGGTGCGCATCCTCGGTCGGTCCGACGTGCTGCTGCGCCGACCCATGAGCATCTTTGACCTCCAGGCGCCGGACGGGCGCCAGGCCGGCTCCCCCCGGCTGGCCACACTGAGCATCCTCCAGCTTCTTTACAAAGTCGTGGGACGAGGCACGCGCTTGATGGCGGAACTCAAACCCGGTGACAAGGTGGGGCTGCTCGCGCCCCTCGGCCACGGCTTTTTTGAAGAGGAATATCTCCCGCGCGCGCACGAATGCGACGAGATTCTGCATGTGGCGGGAGGCATTGGCATCGCCGCGCTGCTGCTTCCGGCGAAACAGCTAGCCGAGGGGGGATTCAAACAGCGGCTTTTCTTCGGGGCACGAACCAAAGACGACTTGGTGGGCATCAAGGAATTCAAGCCGGTGGTGCGCGCCATGCTGCTCGCCACGGAAAACGGATCGGCGGGATATCGCGGCTTTGTGACTCGACCGCTGGAGGAGTATCTGATCAAGCACACCAACCGGAAGTTCTTACTCATGGTGTGCGGTCCCGGGGCGATGTTGCGCGCCACGGTGGAGCTGGCCAAGCGCTTCCGTCATCCCTGTCTGGTTTCCATGGAGAATCGCATGGGCTGCGGGCTGGGCGTCTGCCTGGGCTGCTCGATTCGTGTCCAGGGCACGGGCCACGAAACCTACCAGCGCGTTTGCACGGAAGGGCCGGTGTTTTGGGCAGAGAAAATCGTTTGGGAGACAGATAAGCGACTGGGGATTCGGGATTAGGGGTTGGGGGAAAAAATTGTGCTGAATTTTTTGGCTACTAGGCGCACGGGGTCGGTTTCCATTGTGGACAAACCATGAATCCCCATGATAGGCAACGAATGAGCAGCGACAGGCCCACTGTGAAGGCGAGCGAAGACAAAGCGAAACCAACGCGAGGACGCGTCAAGGGAAATCGAAATCCCGGGAACTCGCACATTTTGCCCGAAATGACGACTGCGACAACCCCCGCGCAGGAATTCACCCCTCACTTGGAAATTGAGATCGCCGGGGTGCGATTCCAAAACCCCGTTTGGACGGCGAGCGGGACGTTTGGCTACGGGAAAGAATTCGCCCACCTGATCGATCTCAACCAACTTGGCGCAATTTGTGTGAAAGGCATCTCGCCGGAACCCATGGAGGGCAATCCCCCACCCCGCATTTACGAAACCAACTCGGGAATGCTGAACGCCATCGGCCTTCAGAACGTGGGCGCGAAGCGGTTTCTGAGCGAAAAACTTCCCTTTCTGCGGACGCTCAAAGCACGCACCGTGGTGAATGTGTTTGCTTACTCCACGGAAGATTACGTGCGCTGCATCGAAACGCTGAATGCGGGCGACGGCATCGCGGCCTACGAATTGAATATTTCCTGCCCCAACACGCGCTGTGGCGGCATCGTGTATGGCAGCGATCCACACCTGACGGAGGAAGTCGTCGCCGCGTCAAAAAAGGCCGCGCGCTATCCGCTTTTCGTCAAGCTCTCGCCCAACGTCACGGACATCGCCCTGTTCTCGCGCGTGGCGGAAGGCGCAGGGGCGGACGCGCTTTCGCTGGTCAACACCTTTGTGGGAATGGCCATCGACGTCGAAACCCGCACACCGCGCATCTCCAATGTCACGGCGGGGCTTTCCGGGCCGGGCATCAAACCCGTAGCGCTGCGCATGGTTTACCAGGCCGCGCGCGCCGTCAAAATCCCCATCATCGGCATTGGCGGCATTGCCAGCGCCGAAGACGCCCTGGAATTCATCATCGCCGGGGCGCGAGCCGTGCAGGTGGGCACGGCCAACTTCTACGACCCGGGGACCTCGTTGCGCATTGTGGAAGGCATCGGCGATTACTGCCGGCGCAAGCGCCTGCACCTCGCGGACCTCGTCGGCTCGCTCAGAATCCCATGACCCTGCGATCTTGCGCCCGGCTTTTTCGGGTTCAAAACCATTTTCAAACCCTTTAGAACCAGAGTCATGACCTCGAGGGCGGCAATGCCGTGAATTACCGCCGTCGGGTACGCGATCGGGAACTTCTGATAGTTCGTTTTGATTTGTTGTTGTTGCTCCATTGGATTTTCGGTGATAGACTAAATGTCCAAGGGTACTCCCTCGATGGACAAATCTATCGCGACCCCACGCCTATTGCGCTTCCGTGGATTTGAACTCGACCCATGTTCGGGTGAGTTGCGAAAGCATGGCTCCAAAATTAATTTGCAGGAGCAGCCCTTCCAGGTTCTCAGCCTGTTAGCGCAGCGCGCCGGGGAAGTGGTCACCCGCGAACAACTGCGCGGCCAGCTCTGGAATGCCGACACCTTTGTCGATTTTGAAGACGGGTTGAACACGGCCATCAAAAAGCTGCGGGCAGCTCTGGGCGATTCGGCGGAGCACCCGCAGTTTATCGAAACGCTGCCGCGGCGTGGCTACCGCTTTCTGGGTCCGGTAGAGGGGGTGGCCCCACGCGGGGATTCCAGAGAACCCACCAGCTCGACGGCGAGCCGGGCGCCGATCGTCTCGGTGGCGGTGCTGCCGCTGCAGAATCTGTCCGGAGACCCGGCGCAGGAGTATTTCGCGGATGGCATGACGGAGGCCTTGACTACCAACCTGGCCCAGATTCGCGCGTTGCGCGTCATCTCGCGCGCTTCCGCAAATCATTACAAGCACACCCAGAAACTGATGCCGGAAATCGCCCGTGAGCTCGGCGTCGAAGGCGTGGTGGACGGCTCCGTGCTCCGCTCCCAGGACTTCGTCCGCGTGACCGCGCAACTGGTTCACGGCCCCAGCGACGAACATCTCTGGGCGAAAAGTTACCAGCGGGAGTTGCGGGACGTCTTGGCAATGCAGAGCGAGGTGGCGCTGGCCATTGCCACCGAGGTTCAAATCCGCCTCACGCACGCCGAAAAGGCGCGCCTCTCGACCCCGCGCGAGGTCAAGCCCGAAGCCCTGGAAGCCTACTTGCGCGGCCGCTACTTCTGGAACCGGAGAACCGAAGAGGCGCTCGACAAAGGCATCGATTACTTCAAGCGGTCCATCCTGGAGGACCCCAACTACGCCCCAGCTCACGCGGGCTTGGCCGACTGTTACACCATGCTGGCCTGGAATTCCATGCGTCCTCCCAAAGACGCTTTGCCAAAGGCCAAGGCGTCGGCTCTTACCGCGCTGAAGCTCGACGATCAACTGGCGGAGGCCCATTCGTCTCTCGCCGTTAGCCTCCTGTTCCACGACTGGGATTGGGCCGGGGCCGAGCGCGAGTTCCAGCGCGCGATAGAACTTAACCCCAGCTACGGTGTGGCCAGGCCGTGGTACGCTTTTGAGCTTTCGGCGCTGGGCCGCGACGTGGAGGCCTGCACGGAATCCCAGCGAGCCTTGCGCACGGACCCCCTCTCGCTGCCCATCTCGGTGAGCTCGGGCTTGGTGTTTTACTTGGCGCGTCAATACGACCAGGCTCTGGAGGTCTGCCAGAAAATTCTGGAGATGGACCCTACCGGCTTTTATCAAGGTTACTTCGTGATCGGCAGGGCCTACGAACGCAAGGGCATGTATGGCGAGGCGGTCCAGGCGCTCGAAACCGCCGTCCGCCTCTCTCACCGCAACCCGCATATGCTGGCCGCCTTGGGCCACGTGCTGGCGAGCTCGGGAAAAACGGCTGAGGCCATTCAGCTCATCGACGAGCTTCAGGGGCGGATCACGCGAGTCTACACCTCGCCTTTCAACATCGCCATGATTTACGCTGGATTGGGTCAGAAGGATGAAGCACTGGAATGGCTGGAGAAAGCCTATGAGGACCATTCGGTGTGGATGATCTTTGTGAACGCCTACCCCATCTTCGATTTCCTGCGCCCGGACCCCAGATTTCAGGACCTCGTGCGTCGCATGGGCTTCTCCTCCTGAAGCCCCGCACGGGCACTTCCCTACTGAGTGATGCAAAATATAGTGACAGGTCCGTCGTAGCGCCGGCATCTTGCCGGCACCCACTTATGCCGCCGGGACGGCGGCGTTACAAAAATAAGCTGTCACCATATTTTGCAGTCCTCAGTAGTCCATTTTTCCGGTTCAGCCATCTGAACTGCCAATAACCTCCCTGCCAACCTCCGCCTAACTCCAAGCGCACCAACAGATAGCCCATTCAGAAACATTCCAGAAGTACTCCAGTCGCCGTCCATTGACTGGTTTTGCTCACAGCCTCAAAGTCGGCCCTACGAGCCCGCTGCGGACGCAAGAGAAGCAACGGGCCAAGGGGCATAGAGAAAATGAGCAACTTCATAGGGATCGGATTGGCTGGAGTGTATGTGCAGCTCAATCATTTCGCGGCGCTGCTTCCGGTAGTGGTTTTCGTGGTGTGGTGGGCACTGGCGTCAGTCGTCGTCGGATTGTTTAGCGGCCGTGTTCTGTACTTGTTCGGCGACAGCCACGAGCGGCCCAAGGGAATCCTCGAGGCGCCGCCCGAAAAGGATTCTCTGGTGGGTGTTCGGCGGCCGAGCCGCCAAAACGTGAAGCACAGATGCTAACCGGGATTTTTCCACACGAACCGGAACGGCGCGGCATAAACGTCGCATCGCAAAGCGGAAACTCGCGGGAGGATCACATGGGCGACAACGACCTGGCACACGTGAGCGGTGGGATTCTCTGGACCCACCCCCGTCATCCTAGGGCAGGGCAACCCACGCGGCCCCGAGCCCCCGGGTGGCCGCCCTCGCTGGACCCGAGGATTCGCCACTTGGAAACGCTGATGCGGCGCGATCTTCACCGTCCCCTCCGTCTCGGCGAATTCGCCGCCGACATGCAGATCTCGATTTCACGCCTTTCGCACCTCTTCCACACCCAAACCGGCGTCTCCCCCAGGCATTACCTGAAGTCGGCGCGGCTCCGCCAGGCCAGGGAGTTTCTGGAGGAGTCATCGCTGAGTGTCAAAGAGGTGGCGGCCCGCGTGGGGCTGGATTCGAGCCGTTTCATCAAGGAATTCCGGGAGACCTACGGTGTGACGCCCGCGCAGCATCGCCGGCTCATGCGTCTCCGTGATTTGGCGGGCGCCCAATCGGCCCCCGCTCCAGAGACCGGACGCGCCTGAACCACGGAATGATCCGGACGCAGCAGGATCTGTATATGAATAGCAGGAAACGTATATGAATTGGACTTGCAGACCGAAAGTTCCGTTGTACAAATGGCGTCATGGCAAAGATTTTTGGCCGCGCCCTCGTCGGAACGCTGATTCGGAGGCTAGGCTTCGGGTCTTTGCCAAATCTAAAACTGGAGGACAGTACCATGAAACGTAAACTAAATCTCGCCTTGCCGGTCGCGGCTCTTGCCGTCCTGAGCCTCGTTATGCCATCCGGCCTCTGGGCGGCCCCCACCTGCTCCAACGCGACGCTGAAGGGCACCTACAGCGCCACCATCACCGGAACCCTCGGCACATCGCCCTTCGCCGAGCTTGATCTGGTCACTTCCACCGGTAAGGGAACCTTCAGCGGCACGGGAACCTTGTCCACTGACGGGGTAATCTCCACGGTGAGTTTTACCGCCACTTACACGGTCAATTCCAACTGTACAGGCTCCGCGGCTCTCAGCACCGGAGTCACTCAGAACTTCAACATCAAGTCCGACGGAAGTGAAGTGATGTTCATCGCCACCAACAACGGCGCCACGATCACCGGGACCGCCAAGCAGATCTACCCGGAGCCGGGGGAATGCTCTTCGAGTTCGCCTTGCATACCTCCACCGGTAACGGCAACATCAGCGGCACAGGAACCGTAACCGGCAACAGCGCAATCTCCACGGTAAGGTTTACCGCCACTTACACGTGATCCTCAGAACCAGGCCGGCACCCCGCGAAGGTGCCGGCCCCAACGCCAACGGCGAGCAGCCGCTCGCCGTTGGCCAACACCGGCTGCGCCAGCGAGGCGTGAAAGAAAGAGCCAGTAGCGCAGACCTGCTTTCCAAGGTCTGCGGCTTTTTGGGGTTCCCATCAAGCACGAACCGCGGACCTACAAAACAGGTCCGCGCTACTTGCTGATCGGCCAACGCCAAGCGATCCCCAGCAAGATCGGGGCGCTTGAAGCGTTTCGGCCGCCCTAGGCAAAGGAGGACGGTCATGACTAGCACACGGGAGGCTCGGGTTTCGGGATTGGACTTTCGCACCACAGCTATCGCGCTGGCCGCATTGGTAGTGCTTGGGTTGGGATTGGTCGGAACGCCCTCAGCAAAAGCACAGGCGTTTACCACGCCCTACAGCTTTTGCTCGCTGAGTAACTGCACGGATGGCGCATATCCCTATGCGGGTCTGGCGCAGGGCAGGGACGGGAACTTTTACGGGACAACGGGGGGGAAGGGGGCGTATGGTGCGGGGACCGTCTTCAAGATCACCTCGGAAGGCGCCCTGACCACGCTCTACGCCTTTTGCGCCCTGTCCGGCTGCACGGACGGCGGGATTCCCCAGGGGGGGCTTGTCCAGGGCACGGACGGGAACTTCTACGGGACGACATCTCGCGGCGGGCTGGCGCCTCCTTGGGAAGCCCTCGACGGCACGGTCTTCAAGATCACCCCGGAAGGCGCTTTGACCACGCTCTACAGCTTTTGCTCGCTGAGTAACTGCACGGATGGCGCACTTCCCTCTGCGGGTCTGGCGCAGGGCACGGACGGGAACTTCTACGGGACGACATTTTACGGCGGCTATTACGGTGGTGGCATGGTCTTCAAAATCACCCCAGGCGGCGCGCTGACCACGCTTTACAGCTTCTGCTCGCTAAGCGACTGCACGGACGGCGCAGACCCAAGCGGGACGCTGGTTTTGTCCAGCGACGGGAGCTTCTACGGGACAACGACCTACGCCGGGGCCAACGGGGCTGGGACGGTTTTTAAAATCACCCCGAGCGGCATTCTGACCACGCTCCACAGCTTTTGCTCCCAAAGCGACTGCGCGGACGGCGAGTACCCCTTTTACCCCACCCTTGTGCAGGCAAGCGACGGGGATATCTATGGCACAACGCTTTCGGGAGGGGGCCTCACGGGGCCCTACGGAAACGGCGGCGGCACGGTTTTCAAAATCACCCCGACCGGCGCCCTCACCACACTTTATAGCTTCTGCAAGTTAAGCGGCTGCGCCGACGGCTACTTGCCCTACGCAGGCGTGGTGCAGGGCAGCGACGGGAACCTCTACGGGGCGATGTCCCGCGGCGGTGCCCACGCCCCCGCCGCCTTCGCCGACTCTGGCACTCTCTTCAGGATCAGCCCAAGCGGTACGCTAACGACCCTCTACAGCTTCTGCTTCCTGACCGGCTGCACGGACGGCGCAGGTCCCGTGGCGGCGCTTGCGCAGGGCAGCGACGGGAATTTCTACGGGACTACTGAGAGCGGCGGGGCCAACGGCTATGGCACGGTCTTCAGGCTGCCCCTTGGGCTAATCCCGGGTGTCTCGCCTATCAGCCTGGCATTTGGCAGTTGGGCCGACGGTGCCACGAGCGGGGCGGGAGAGGTGACGGTCACTAACACCGGCACGACGGCTATGACCTTCCTGGGCGCCTCATTCACCGGCGCCAACGCCGGCGACTTCGCCCAAACCGACAATTGTCCCGCGAGCTTGACCCCGGGAGCGAGTTGCAACATCCACGTCACATTCACGCCCAGCATTCTGGGTGCGGAAACCGCCACGCTCAACATCAGCGACAGCGCCGCGAGCAGTCCGCAAACTGTAGCCCTTTCCGGCACCGGCAGCGCGCCGGTCCTCGTATTCCCGAGCTCCCAAAATTTCGGGTCCGTGGCGATCTACACGCCCAGCGAGACGGCGACCATTACCTTGACGAACGTCCAGTCGGTGGCGCTGAATATTTCCAGCATCACCCTCAGCAATCCGGACTTTAGCCAAACGAACACTTGCGGAAGCAGCCTGGCTCCGCACGCCTTGTGCACGATCAGCGTGACGTTGACGCCGAGCTTTTTTAGAACTGAGACGGCAACGCTGACGGTAAACGACAGCGCCAGCAACAGCCCCCAAACCGTCGCGCTCTCCGGGTTTGGAGAATGACCGGACGTCAGTGGGTTCCTGGCTCGGATGAAGTTTCGTAGGGGCACCCCTCGTGGGTACCCTTACGGAGGGCACCCACGAGGGGTGCCCCTACGAGACCGCTTTGGTTGCGGCTCCGCCGCTCTGTGCCACTCCCGGAAGGAAAGGGCACGATCTCAAAAAAACTGACAAGGAGGTTTTTATGAAGAAGGGAAATCAGAATTACGGCTGGATGTCTGGAATTCGCTGGCTGGCGGCTTTCGCTGGGCTCGCGGCGGGGAGTCGCGCTTGTCCCAGGGATGCCGGCAAAAGGAGAGGCAATATGAAAAACAAAAAGCTAATCGGAATCCTCTTCGGGTTAGTGTTGGGTGTTTTCGGTCTCTTGGGCCCCTTGGACTTGCTCAGCCCCAGCGGCCCAACCGGGAAGTGGCCCTCGAAGCGGTTACTGAGCGGAGTGAGCTTCGCTCAAGGTATCACCACCGACCGGGGAGCCCGCCCGGATACGGGCACAGCAAATCCCGTGCCCCTGATCAACCTACCCCTGGCGCCGGACACCGCTCTGCCGGACGGGTCGGGAGGCATACTGACGGTGAACGGCACAGGGTTTGTCTCGGGCTCCGTTGTGAACTGGAATGGCGCCCCCCGAGCCACGACGTTTGTGAGCCAATCTCAAGTTAAGGCGAAGATCCTCTCCTCGGATGTCGCCCAACGTGACACAGCTTCGGTGACAGTGGTGAACCCGGGCCCGGGTGGCGGTACTTCGAACGTGGCGTTCTTTTCGGTCACGGTTCCAACTTCCTCAGTCGAGTTGGGTGGACCAACCGGCTTCGATGCCGGATCAGTTCCGTATGACGTGGCGGTAGCGGATTTCAACGGCGACGGCAAGCTGGACCTGGCGGTGATGAATGGCGGCAGCAACAACGTTAGCGTCCTATTGGGGAACGGAGATGGGACTTTTCAGGCCGCAGTGAACTATGACGTGGGGCCGAATCCGAACCGCGGAATAGTAGTGGGGGATTTCAACGGCGACGGCAAGCCGGACCTGGCGGTGTCGGATTCCGGCAGCAACGAGGTTAGCGTGCTCTTAGGGAACGGCGACGGGACCTTCCAAGCCGCAGTCAACTACGGCGTGGGGATGTATCCCAGTGGGATCGCGGTGGGGGATTTCAACCGCGACGGCAAGCTCGATCTGGTGGTCCCAAACCAAAATTGCCCCGAGGGTGGCCCCTGCGGGGCGAGCACTGTGTCGGTTTTGCTTGGGAACGGCGACGGGACGTTTCAGCCTCACGTGGACTATGCTGTTGGGTCGAGCGACCCCAACTGGGTCACGGTAGGGGATTTCAATGGTGATGGCAAGCTCGACCTCGCCGTCGCGTACGGATACCCGGTCATGTCGGGAGTTTCCATTCTGCTGGGCAACGGGGACGGCACATTTCAACCCCCTGTGAACTATTGGTTCGGCGTTAACAACGCGACCATCGCTACAGCCGATTTCAATGGCGACGGCAAACTCGATCTAGC
>Ga0209039_10000967_pt1 | contig 27956 bp, 28 predicted proteins | sample BogFormECP12_OM1_FD_188238 | JGI IMG/M metagenome (GOLD analysis project Ga0209039, IMG submission 188238) | Bog forest soil microbial communities from Calvert Island, British Columbia, Canada - ECP12_OM1 (SPAdes) (version 2) | ecosystem: Environmental > Aquatic > Freshwater > Wetlands > Bog ... | reverse complement strand
CGAACTTAGTGTTCTTATCCACCGGAGACGGGCGGGAAGATGGCCAGTTCGTCGCCGGCCTTAATTTCGTCCCCCGTCGAGGCACTTCTACCGTTGACCAGGATATTCACGTAAGGCTTTAACGTACCGTCGTGCAGCATGAGGGGGCCCAGGCCCGGGTAGGCGACGATGAGCGAGGAAACGGCATCCTCCACGGTATCGCCCATGACATCCAGCGTAAGGTCCTTCTTACCGGTCACCTCACGGAAATTAGCGAAAAGCCTGATATTAATTTTCATCAAGAAAAAAGGCGACGCCACGCTATAAATAAATTTCCCGTTAACGCCCGCCTACCTGTTTCTCCAGGCTCGAGTACTGGTCCATAAGCGCTTTCAGGTCTAAAGAGCCGGTGACGTCGACCACGCCAATGGCCGCCACGGCCTTACCTTCGATACGCATCGGGGCCACGACCACGGGGGTCCCGGTATAGGCGCCGGATTCGGGGCGATCCTTGATGACGGCGTTCTCGGCTATGGCCTGCTCCAGCAGTGGGCCGTTATAGCTTCTGGAGACGATCCTGCCATCCTCGATCCTGACGCCCGGCCTGTTCTTGCTGCGGGCAGTGACCGGAAGGCCGAACAGGTAATGGACGCACATGGCGATCTCCGCCATTTCATCCGCCGAAGAATCCTCGGATACGCAAATACGGTGCATACACATACTATCCATCGCAAAAAATAAAACGTTTGTTATGGCCTACATTTTACGATAAATTTTAATAGTTACTGAACGTTAAGCATACGATGGCATTCGATATCGCGTTCAACGATGTGCTGTTCATCCATGCACTAGTAGGCGTATTTGTCATCGTGAACCCGTTCGGCAACGTGCCGCTGTTCATATCGCTCACGCAGAAATTTACCCAGCAGGAGCGCAAGAATGCGATTGTCAAATCCATCGTCATTGCCACCGCTATCCTGCTCGTGTTCGCACTCATCGGGCAGGCCCTGTTTAACCTGCTTAACGTCACGCTCGACTCGCTCCGGATAGCGGGCGGCTTGTTATTATTGGCCATCGCATTCGACATGCTGGTCGGCAAGAGCCCGGCGTCGAAAATAGACCAGGACGAGGAGAGGGAAAGCGTTGCCGTCACGCCGATGGCCACTCCGCTACTGGCGGGGCCGGGCGCCATGACCCAGGTCATGATCCAGATGAATGATGCGACCTCGCCGGTGCTGAAAGTCTCCGTCATAGTCGCCATACTGCTGGCAATGGCCGCCGCATCCCTTATACTCATAAACAGCGAGTGGGTCTATAACATCATAAAAAAGGACGGGGCGCGGGTGCTGACCAAGATCATGGGTATCGTGCTCGCTACAATGGCAGTCGAAATGGCCGCGACCGGCCTGGTCCATGCTTTCCCGGCATTGCTTTGAAGGGCTATGCATTCGCATGGCCAAAGGCTGAATGTCTGGACGCAGTTTAAATATACTATGAGATTTAAAATAATAAAGGGCAGGACATATCGATTATATAGACTTATCAAATGATATAGAGCCTACAGCATAAAGTCAAATATTTATACTAATATTCACATTATTCTGCCAATATCGTTAGTCGTTCAGTGGAAATCATGGTTATCCAAATTGAAGGGGGCGAGCAATGCTAAAAATCGCGATCGTAGACGATGAACCCGATTTACAAAGACTATATCAGCTAGCCCTTGAATCGAAAGGATATGACATTGAGTTCGTAGCCAGCGATGGGACCGATGCCGTGGAGAAAAACCGCAATGACCACGCCCAGGTCATCATCATGGACCACCGCATGCCGACGAAGAACGGCGTGGAGGCCACGAAAGAGATACTCGCGGAGTGGCCCAAGACCAGGATCATTTTCGTGTCCGCGGACGAAGCTGTAGAAAAAGAGGCCAAGGAAGCGGGCGCAGCGCGTTTTCTAAAAAAGCCCATCTCCCTGAAAGAGCTAGTTAAAAATATAGAAGAAGTCTCGGAAGGCATGTAATAAAAAAAATTAGCGGATCAGCCCGCCCAGCGATGCCGTCGTGACATTTCTCGCATACCTCGCCAGATAGCCTTTAAGCACCTTTCTTTTAGGGGAGAACGCTTTCTTTCTTGAATCGATCTCGGACTTCGTTAATCGGACGTCCACTTTTTTGCCGGGTATATCGATGACGATGACGTCGCCATCCCTTAACAGCCCGATCATGCCGCCATCCAGCGCTTCCGGCGTCACGTGGCCGATACACGGGCCCCTGGTGCCCCCTGAAAAACGGCCATCGGTGATGAGCGCCACCGATTCGGAGAGGTCCATGCCCGCGATGGCGGAGGTCGGGCTGAGCATCTCCGGCATGCCCGGCCCACCCCTGGGCCCCACATACCTGATGACGACGACGTCGCCCTTCTTGATCTTGCCGCCCAGGATGGCCTCATTGCACTCGTCCTCCGAGTCGAAGACTTTCGCCTTGCCGGTGAACTTGAGCATTTTTTCGCTGACGGCGCCGCTCTTGACCACCGCCCCTTGCGGAGCAATATTGCCGTACATTACGGTGATGCCGCCTGTCCTGTGCACTGGCGAGCTCAGCGGGCGGATGACCTCCGGGTTAAGCACTTTTGCGGATTTAGCGATGCGCAGGAGCGAAACGCCGTTGACCGTCGGGGCGTCGGCCAGCATTTTAGAAAGGCGGTTCATGACCGCCGGGATGCCTCCCGCCTCGTCGAGGTCTTTCATGGTATAGGGCCCGGATGGGCCCATGTGGCAGATGTGGGGCGTTTCGCCGCTGATCCGGTCGAAGTCGTCCAGCTTGAGGTCGATGTTGCCCTCGATGGCCGCCGCCATTAAATGCAAGACTGTATTCGTCGAGCCGCCGATGGCCTGGTCCACCCGGATGGCGTTCAGGAACGAGTCCCTGGACACGATGTCGAGCGGCTTGACGTCTTTCTTCACGAGCTCTACGATGCGCCGGCCGCTCTCCAGGGCTATCCTGTCCTTATAGGCGCTATTCGCATGGGCGGTGGCGCAGCCCGTCAACGACAGCCCCAGCGCCTCGGTCATGCACGCCATCGTATTGGCCGTATACAGGCCCTGGCAGCTCCCGCAGCCGGGGCAGCAGGCGTCCTCTATGCGCTTGAGCTCGGCCTCCGATATCTTGCCCGCCTGGTGGCGGCCGATGCCCTCGAAAGATGATATAAGCGTCAGGTCCTTGCCGTCCAGCCTGCCCGGCATCATCGGCCCGCCGGTGACGAAAATAGCGGGCACGTTCATCCTCAGGGCGGCCATGAGCATGCCCGGCACGATCTTGTCGCAGGTGCCCAGCATGACGATGCCGTCGAGCCGGTGGGACTGGACCATGAGCTCCACGGAGTCGGCGACGATCTCCCTCGAAGGCAGCGAGTAGAACATCCCCTCGTGGCCCATGGCGATGCCGTCGCAAATGCCGATAGTGCCGAACTCGAACGGGACCCCGCCCGCCTCGCGTATGCCCTGCTTTATCTTTTCTGCCAGCTCCCTCAGGTGCTTGTGGCCTGGCACGATGTCGTTCCATGCGTTGGCCACGCCTATGAACGGCTTGCGCATATCGGCATCCGTAAGGCCCACTGCCTTTAGCAGCGCCCTGTGGGGCGTCCTGGTGACGCCCTTCTTTACCGTGTCGCTCCTCATAACCGGATCTCTCTTATCGATAATTGAACTCGTTCTTTTAAAAGGTATTGCCGTACCTGTCAGGTTTTTAGTATATAAGTCATCCTCGTACCCTATACACTTTGTGGGCTTAATTGCGCAAATGTTGTGCTTAAATATAAAGCCAGAAAAGCGAATTTTAATCCAATGGACGAACGATGTTCCATCGAGATCACCCTTTATAGGGCCGTGTTGTTCGACATGGACGGCGTCATCACTAATACCACCCCGCTTCACTTTGAGGCCTGGAAGCGGGCTTTCGGGCAGCATGGCATCGACGTCCAAAGAATGGACGTTTATCTGCGCGAGGGCATGACCTCGGATATGATGGCCGCTGAGATCGCAAGGGAAAAGGGAAAAGAGCTGTCGAAAGAGGACATGAAAAAGATCGTGGAGTACAAGACTAAAGTATTCAACGAGCTTGTCATGGAGCAGGCAAAGGCCTACGATGGGGTCCCGGCGACGCTCGGGATGCTTCGCAACAATGGCATAAAGCTGGCCCTGGTCACGGGAAGCAGGCGGGGATCCGTAAGCGCTGTGCTTCGTAAAGTCGGCCTGGAGGGAGCTTTCGATATCATCATCGGGGCCGAAGACGTCACAAAGGGCAAGCCCGACCCCGAGCCATACCTGGTGGCCATGAATAAGCTGGACATCCCGGCGCTTGACTGCGTAGTTGTCGAGAACGCCCCGCCGGGAATACGGGCGGCGAAGGCAGCTAAGGTCGGGTTCGTCATCGCCATCGCGTCTACGCTCGACACTTCATATTTACAGGATGCGGACGGCATCCATTCATCTTTCGTGGACCTGGAGCAATGCCTGGCCCGACAGTTCGAGGCCAGGCCCGGACGGGCCATCATGTAGCTAAAGACCCGGGTACCTGGAGGTATATGTTTCTTTGAATATCCTGGCCTCCGAGGTCTGCCCAATTTCAACTAATGTTCCAAAGATGTTCTCGCATGAGAAATGAACGCCATCGAGGTAGCCCATCCTCTCGGAATATAGCAGGCAAGTATTGAGTAGTCTGAGGGCCGTGGAATGATCGCCCGTATGCCTGAATAGTATGCCCATGTTGCCAAGCTGGTTGGCTATGCCCTCGGTATCGTTGAGCTGTACGCACGACTTTAACGCCTTTTTATAATAGTCTTCGGCGTCTACGTATTCGCCCCGGACCCGGGATATGATGCCCATATAGCTATTCGCCAGAAGCTTTCGCCGTGTCACCCGGGAGCCGCTCTTTTTCTGGATCAGGCTGTCTACGGTGTCGAATTCCCTTTCGCCCAGGTCCATATCGCCCGTGTTCACCGCACAGGCACCTACATTACAGCGCACAGCGAGCACGTCGAGGATGTCCCTCGCGCTTTCTCCCGCCGCCTCAAAATAGCGGAGCGCATCCTCGAATTCCCTGCGCTCATAGCGCACAATGCCGGCGTAAAAAGAAGCCAGCGCCCTGAGGCGGTCATTCCGGTCGGCGCTATAATCCATGCACCGTATGGCCGCCTCCGGATCGCCCTGCCTGAGCGAAATACAGGCTTTCAGCATGCTGACGTATGCAAGCCTGTCCCGGTCCGGCGTAGCATTCAAAGCGCTCTCCGCATGAAAAGCCGCAGCGTCGAGCGAGCCCAGCAGAAGGTGATTCATGGCCAGCATGGCATGATATTCATAGGACAGAGGGCCGGCTTCGCTCGACGGCCTTAGCCCTGACAGCCTCGATATTAGCTTCTCCGACGGGTCAATGTTAAAAAGTATGATGCCGATGGCCAGGAGAAGGTCGTCCCGCCGGGGATGAACGACCGGCCTTAGCCTCCGGGTGATGCCATAAAGCCTTAGCGCCTCCTCGCGCTTTTTATCCTCTCCGAGAAAACGCATGTAGCCCGGTGCCACTGCCAGCGTATTCGCGAACTCCACTATATGGGCGGCATCCTCGGCGCTAAGGTTGCCCTCCGCAGCGAACCGTTCCGCCAGATGCTTGAGGTGCGCAGGAAGCCCGGAAGGTACAGGCATTTTGGCGATGTCCTCAAGGCTGATCTCTCCAAAATCCCGACATGGGCCCATCGTTAGCTCAGGTATTACTTTGGACGGCATTGCTACTCTCCGGTCAACTATCTAATTTAAAAGTATAGCAAACTATGGCGAAAAAGATGAGGCCACTAAGGAATAGAATGCCACAATCCACGAATTATCAGACTGTTTATGATCATATATGGTCCGGCCCTATCCTTCCGCTGAGGAGCATGTGGTCGGCCAGCACAAGGGCTACCATGGATTCGACCACGGGCACGATGCGAGGCACTATGGCCGGGTCGTGGCGGCCTTTGATCTCGATGACCGCGTCCTCCATTTTTTCCAGGTTTACTGTACGCTGGGGCTTTGAAACTGATGGCGTAGGCTTGACGGCCACGCGGCAGACGATGGGCATGCCGGTGCTTATGCCGCCGAGTATGCCTCCGGCATTATTCGTAATGGCCCTGATGCAGCCGTCCATGTGGAATTCGTCGTTCATCTCGCTGCCCCTGAGCATTGTGGCCTTATGGCCGATGCCTATCTCAACGCATTTTACGGCGCCGATGCCCATGAGCGCTCCCGCCAGGTTGGCGTCGAGCTTCCCGAAGACGGGCTCCCCCAGCCCCGCGGGAACTCCGATGGCGACCACTTCAACCGTGCCGCCGACGCTGTTGTTATCTTTTTTCGCCATCAGGATGGCTTCCTCCATCTCCCTGACGACAGCCAGGTCAGCCGTGCGGACTGCGTTAGTATAAGTATGGGCGATTATGTCGTCGATAGAGACCTCTTTTGCCTTAACGTCGTATATGGAGGTGGTGTGGGCATAGACGTGAATATTTTTCAATGAAAGCAATTTCTTAGCTACCGCTCCGCCCATGACACGGCCCGCGGTCTCCCTGCCCGAGGAGCGGCCGCCGCCCCGGTAGTCCCTGAAGCCGAATTTGGCAAAATAGCCAAAGTCCGCGTGCCCGGGCCGGGGTGTGTCTTTGATGGCCTCGTAGGAAGACGAATCAACGTCCACGTTGCGGATGAGCATAGCGACCGGGGCGCCGGTGGTCTTTCCACGAAAAACGCCGGATAAAATTTCCACTTTATCCGGCTCGGACCTTTTTGAGGCGACCTCGCTCTGCCCGGGACGCCTCTTATCGAGCTCTGCCTGTATGTCTTTTTCGCCGAGTTCCAGCCCCGCCGGGCAGCCATCGATGACCGCGCCGACGGCCGGCCCGTGGCTCTCGCCGAACGTGGTCAGCCGCAAAGCCCTGCCAAACGTGTTTCCGCTCATACTTCCACCTTTGCGCCCAGCCTCTTCAGATCCTTGAAAAAGCCGGGATATGAAATGTCGACGGACTCCGCCGTACTAATGACAGTAGTCCCCGAGGCCATCAGCCCCGCCGTGGCCAGTGCCATCACGATGCGGTGGTCATCATACCCGTCCACTTCGGCGCCTTTTAGCTGCTTGCCGCCGTTAATGATCAGGCCGTCGGGCTCCTCGGCGATATCCACGCCCATCTTCGTGAGCTCTTTGGCCATGGCGTGAAGCCTGTCCGTCTCCTTGAAGCGGACGTGCGCGGCGTTCACGATGTGCGTGGTGCCGCTTGCACAGGCCCCGAGCACGGCCAGCGTCGGCACCAGGTCGGGCGTCGCTCCCGCGTCGATCTCTATGCCGTGAAGTTCGGCCTTTTCCACCGTAACGGTGCCTTTCTCCATGTCCCAATACACGTTAGCGCCCATATCCAGGAGATGCTCCATGATGGCGGCGTCGCCCTGCCGTGACTCGAAGAGGTTATTCACGGTGACCTTACCCGCCAGGGCACCGGCCGCCAGCATATACGACGCCGAGGAAAAATCGCCCGGTATCCGGTAAGAACGCAGGTCGTACTCCTGGTCGCTTGAGACGTGGAACTCCTTAAAATCCGTGGCGACCTGGCCGCCCGCCTTCTCCATCATTTCGAGCGTGACTTCGATATATGGTCGGGACTTCAACTCGCCCGCTATTGTGATCGTGGTATCTTTCCCGGCGAACGGGCAGGATATCAATAGCGATGAGATGAACTGGGAACTGACGCCCCCGTCTATGGAAATGTTGCCGCCCTTCATGAGACCATGGACGACGATAGGCGCCAGGCCGTTATCCCTCGTAGAATAGCAAATGGCCCCGAGGTCGTTAAGCGCTTTTATGAGCGGCTTGTTGGGCCTTTTGCGCAGCGAGGCGTCCCCGGTAAAGACCGTGGCGCCGTCGGCCAGAGCGGCCATGGACATGCAAAGGCGCAGCGTCGTTCCGCTGTTGGCGGCGTTGATCACGTTATCGGGCACTCGAGGCTTTCCGATGACCCCGACGATCTCGACCTCATCATCTTTAACGGATATTTCGGCGCCAAGCGCCCGGCAGGCGTCCGCCGTGGCGAGGGTATCGGCTGACAGCAATGGCCTTTCGATCTTGGAGTACCTCCCAAGGCTGCCGATGACGATGGCCCTGTGGGTATAGCTCTTGGAGGGGGGCGCCTCGACGCTTCCCCATACGTCGGACTTCTTTATGCTGGCGATCATGTTCAATGTCCAATAATGTATGCCGGCGTATAAAATATTATGCCGTCCTGTCAAACAGTAACCGGCAAACTCTTAATACTAAATACGCTTAATTATTTGTAACAGAATGGGTAGCGATATTCTCATCAGGGATTGTTATGCTCATCAGCAAGATCGAACTGGAGCTGGAAATGCTGGAAAGGCATTTACTGATCTTAAAGTACGTCATCGGGGAGGAGCCCATCGGCATCATGAAGCTCGCAGAGATGACGGGGCTTCCCAAGCATAAGGTGCGATATTCGCTTAGAGTGCTGGAGCACGAGGGCCTCATCGGCCCGTCCATGCACGGCGCCGTGACCACCGATAAAACGAAGGTGTTCGTTCAGGCGCTCGGCGGCAGGATACAGGCCGTCGACCATAAGGTCGACGAGATCCAAAAATTAGCGGGCGAAATTTAAGGTGAGGATGCCATGGCCTCCGACCGCATCGTTTTCATAGGGGCGGGAGGGGCGGGCCTGACGGCCGCGTTCACCATCGCCCGGAAGCGCCCGGACACGCAGATCACGCTTTTTTCCAGGGACGACACGGTGGCATACAGCCAGTGCGGCATGCCGTTCGTGCTCGACGGCAGGATCGAGAGCTTCGATAAGCTGGTTTTGTATACGCCCGACGTTTTCAAGGACCTCGGGCTGGACGTCCGGACAGGCACCACGGTCACGGGCATCGACCTGGACGCTAAAACGGTCACCATCGAGGGCGGCGAGACCCTCGAATATGAAAAGCTGGTCATCTCGACCGGCTCTATCCCGTTCATACCGCCCGTGCCCGGCAACGATCTAAAAGGAATACATCGCCTCCTTACACTGGAAGAGGGCAGGTCTCTCGCCCGTGCCATGAAAGAAGTCAAAAACGTAGTGATCGTGGGCGGAGGCCCCATCGGCCTGGAAACGGCCCCCGCATTCCTCCATAACAGGATCGCGGTGACCATTGTGGAGCGGATGCCCCAGCTGATGCCTTCCGCTCTGGACCCGGACATGACCATGCTGCTGGAGGACCATTTAAAGGAACTGGGCGCCGTCGTAGTCACTGGTAAGGGCGTTGATTCCATCAACGGCACAGATAAAGTAGAGTCGGTCACGGTGGGCGGGGAGACGGTCAAGGCCGACCTGGTGCTATTATCGGCGGGCGTGAAGCCGAACGTAGAGCTGGCGAAAAAAGCCGAGATCGACATCGGACCGGCGGGCGGCATCGACGTCGATGAGCACTTCCGGGTGCGCAGGAGCGGCCGGGTACTGGAAGACGTGCTGGCGGCCGGGGATTGCGTCGAGGAAGTCAATGCCATTACCGGTAAAAAGATGGTCTGCGCCATCGGCACGGTGGCAAACCGGCAGGCCAGGTACATCGCCGAGCAGCTGATGGGTAACCGGATACCCTATGCGCCGGTCCTTTGCCCAGCGGTCTGCGTGATCGGAGACATTCAGATCGGCAACGTGGGCCTTACCACGAGGGCATGCGAGGCGGCGGGCATCAAGCCCGTATCTTTTAAGGCTAAAAGCTTCACCCGGGCCAGGTATTATCCCGGGGGCAAGCAGCTGGACATTAAGCTAATATCCGACGGGGAGCGCATCATCGGGGTGCAGCTGATCGGCGAAGAGGGCGTCCACGGCCGTGTGAACGAACTGACGCTGGCCATCCACAAAGGAGTCACGCCCGCCGAGCTGGCCGATATGGAGACATGCTATGCCCCGCCCGTGTCGCCCATGATCGACCCTATTACTTATGCGGCCGAGATGCTGGCGCTAAAGTGTAAAAGAGCTAAAAAATGATCGTTAAGGCTGCTTTCTTCCCCGTATGGCGTCCATGTGCTCGATCCTTTTCATGATGAGCGACTCCTTGCCGATGTCGTGGCGGCAGTGGAACTCCCCCTTGACGTTGGACAGGCCCATCTCGGCCAGGATCTCGGCTTCAGCAATGGTATCTGCGACGCCGACAATGGCCAGTGACCTCGACGAGGTCGTATAGATCTTGCCGTCTCGCTCGTTGACGCTGGCATAATAGACCTGGTATTCAGGCTTTTCGACCACAGTAAGTGGCGAATCCTTTTGCGGACGTTCCGGGTATCCTTTGGGCACGACATACTTGCAAACGGTGGCGCTCCTCTCGAACTCGATGTCTAGTTGGTCCAGCGAGCCATCGATCATGGCCTGGCAGATCTCGACGAAGTCCGTTTTCAGCAAAGTTAGAACGTTCATCGCCTCGGGGTCCCCGAAACGAGCATTGTATTCGATGACTTTCATGCCGTCGGCAGTGATCATGAACTGGCCATATAAGGCTCCCCTGTATACGACGCCGAACTCCTTTTTCAGGGCATCGACCGTGGCCTTCATGATCTCGACACCCTCGTCATAGTCGCCCTTTTCCATGAAAGGCAGCAGTTCGGTGTGGTCGGTGTAAGAGCCCATGCCGCCCGTGTTGGGGCCGGTATCGTCCTCGTAGGCCCGCTTATGGTCCTGTACGGTGGGCATCGGCACGACGTTCTTCCCGTCGACGAAGGCCTGTATCGTGACCTCCTCGCCCTTCAGCCGGTCTTCGATGACGACGACGCCGTTCTTCAGGACTTCCTCGATGTATGCCTTACCCTCGGCGAGCGTTTTCAGGTGCTCGCCCATAACCTTGACGCCCTTGCCCCCGGTCAAGCCGGCGGGCTTGACGACGCTGTCCGGGAATTCTTCCAGATAACGAAACGCGTCGTCGATATTGTCGTATAATTTGAACCGGGGCATGCCGTTTATGTGATTCCTGGCCATGAAGGTCCGAGTCCACGCCTTGTCGAACTCGAGGCGGGCGGCGTTCATCGTCGGGCTTGCCGCCGGGATGCCCCGGTCGAACAGCTCGTCCACAAGGCCGGCCGCGAGCGGTGCCTCCGGGCCGATCACGGCGAAGTCGACGTTACTATACTCGGCATAGTGCGCTATGGCGGGGACGTTCGTTTCCTTTTCCAGGAGGTAATCCGTCGCCTTCCGCATGATCCCCGGGTTTAAGTTACCCATTGCCGCAAAGATCTTTGGCTTGTAAGCGCTTCTCGCCAGTGCATCGACGATGGCGTTCTCCCTTCCGCCCGAACCCACAACGAGGACTTTCATAAAACCAGCTCGCCCGATATCAAATATAACCGTATCTTAATATCCCGATTTATAGATAAGCTTATTGAGACGGTCGAGGCCATAAAATCTAACGAGGTTGAAGAAAGGCATAGGGCGGTATAAAGATCAAATGATATAAATTATTATCTAGTAGTAATTTTATAGTAATCTATTATAGGCCTTGGTACTTTATTTTTTCTTTAGTATGCGATAGCATTACGATGGCTAAAAAGGTGGGCGTATGGCTAAGAAAAGATCGATCGGAATCAAAAAATCTAACAATAACGGGGAGATCGGTTCCTCCGGTGCATTGGGTTATGCGGGCAGCACTTTATCCCCGAAGGGCGACTTGAATGTCTTGATAGTACTCGTCTACCCATCGGATAAAGGTAAGGGCGCCACTAGCCAGGCCAGGAATAAAATAAACCAGGCGTGGGAAAATGCCGTTGAATACTATGACCAGGCGAGCTATGGCACTCTTAAGGTTAATTGCTATTTAACGCACTGGAACGAGCTCAGTGGCGTCGGCGACGATTACATAACGAACGAAAAGGACGCCCGGGGAAATTTCGTGTCCCCCGCGCCCAACGTCAAGCCGGACCAGAATACCTGTGTTCGGCTATTCTCCGAGGCGGCGCAGGCCGCGTCCGATGAGTTGAACCCCCAGGGTAAAAGCCTGAACGATTTTCAGATCATGGCCTGTATCATTAACCTGGACGGCAACGACGGGACGCCCATTCGTGGGTATAGCGACCTGGTAATGTCTCAATTTCAGTATAGCGATAATAACCTTAACATAAGCATCCCGCTGAATTCCCCCATGTATATCCTCGTGGTCGACGAGCAGGCATCGTGGGGACGCTGCGCCCATGAGGTGGGCCATTGCCTGATCTGCGCGCCCACGGTCTCGCCCGGATCGACCGTGGATGATGAGCCGCAGCAATCCGAAGACCTATACTCTGACCCGGTTTATTGTCCGGACTCTTCGGCGGCATGCTTCGACCTGATGGGCAGCCATGAGGACAAGCCCCTGTTTTCCGGGTATTTCATGGATAAGCTGGGATACTATTCGAATAGCATCCAGACAATCCAATGGGACGTAGACCAGTATGACGATACATTTTATGTTGCGGCCCACGGGCTCGATGAGAATACCGGTTTCAATGGCCCCGTCTATCATTTATTGAAGATATGCGTGTCGGATGGACTTTCTTATTACGTGGAAGTCCGCCAGCGCTCGATGGGAAGCACGAGCACTCAACAGGTCTTTGACAAGTGCATCCCGGTCTCGCCGATCATCGGCTTACCATCGGACGAGGAAATGGGCGGCGTCGTGGTCACCCAGGTGCTGACGGATACGGACATGGATACCAACCAGGCGATGCGCTTCATCAATCTACTGGATTATGAGTGTAACTATCCGGGCGCTGTGACGACTATTCCGGAATATCCCCAATCGGCTTTATTGAAAGAGGGAGCGCAAGCCCTCGACCTGGCCAGGGGACTGCAGATCGATGTGGTGGGCCCCGTAAATTCCCGGCCGCTTATATACCAGGTCAGGGTCCGATGGGATAAGGATATGGTGCAGGAAGGCGCGAGCGCGCCAAGGGGAGGCGACCCGTACGCAAAGTATAACCTGTTTATACGCCAGGGAGAAAAGCCGGGACAGCCCTCGTGGGAATCCCCGGATATCTGGGTCGAAAGAGAGCCGTTAGGCAACAACCATGTATGGGATTACGGCTGGGACGCGGTGAATAATAAGCCTAATTACAGCGGCGACAGGCCTAAGAAGGGCATGAGCCACCGGGTCTGGGCCCGGGTATACTGCGAAGGGAGCCAGACCGCAAAGAACGTGGACGTCGGCTTTTATGTCGTAACCCCGCCGTACGTGGGCTTCGATGGCGACTGGAGCTCCGAGCTGGGCCATGCGACAGGGAACATATCCCCGGGAAAATCGACCGATTTCTACGCGCCGATGGACTGGATACCCGAGGTGGACGACCTGACCTGTATCCTGGTATGTGTCGAGGCCCAGGATAGCGAAACGGATTATAGTGATAATGAGGCCAAAGAGATCGTTTTTGACCTGGAATGTGATGTGACGGAAACATCCGGCAATACCAAGCCGATCAAAAAAACGGTGATGGTCAAGAACCCGTTCACGACCACTGAAACGATATACTTCACCGTCGAAAAGGCTCCGGGATTTAAAGTGGATCTGTCGAAGTATTCGATAACCCTCGGGCCGAAAAAGATGTCCAATCTCACCCTGACCATAACGCCGACGCAGGGCTATGGACAATATTCGCGCATCCGCATCACGGGCTTTGTCCTTAAGGCCGATTCGGTGGGCTCCGTAAAAATTAAGCCATCCGTGGGCAAGCCGGTCGTGGGGACGTTATCCGCAGTGCAGGTGCAGGGCATAACATACTGGATAAAGATGGCGTGAGGCTTTCGATAAAGAGCTTAAGACCGAAAAACAAAAAGAAAAGATTTAATGTCCGGACTTTTTATTTTTTTTCTTCTTTGGCAGCTTTTTAGTACCGGACTTTGAAGTATCGGTCGACTTGCTTCCGGTATTGCCGGTTCTCATGGCGTCGGCCATATCTTGTATCATTTGTTTCGCATCGTCATCCAGTAGATCAAACGCGTTCTGTATGTCCGGATCCGTCAATATAACTATATCCTTTGGGCATAGGCCATAGGTCATCATGAAGTTCAATACTTCCTGGGCCATGTCACTTTCTCCCGTAGTAACAATATCCCCACATCTTCCACATAACGTCATATCAATTCACCTACTTTACACATAACTAATATCAGGCTTAGAACAATTGTCCACATTATCATAATTTGATAACGGCCCTTATTGATTAAACGCCTGATTATATTAAGAATATTTTCTAAATAATAAATATTTGTCTATTGTTGCATCAACAATCATAAGCCATATATTGTTAAGAGTCTCTTTATAAATGGTAACATTTTCACATGGTCCATGACAGGTCTTTAAAAGATATCCGTGCAAAGCGTATCTTTCTTAGCTATGGCCATGACAATCTCATTTCTTTTGCCGCAAGGCTAAAAAACGACCTGAAGGACCGAGGACACGAGGTCTGGTTCGACGAGGAGCGTATCAAGCCCGGCAACGACTGGGAGCAATATATTGAAGATGGGTTAAAATGGGCCTCGCAAAAAGATGGCGGTTGTATGATCTTGCTTATGACACCGCACTCTGTGAGAAGGCCGGACGGGTTTTGTCTGAACGAGCTGTCAAGGGCGATCTACGAATCTCTAAATATTCTTCCAGTGATGCTTGTCTGGTGCGAGCCTCCATTGAGCATCTGCCGTATCCAGTGGCTGGATATGATGGACTGCACGCCACTTGAAGAAAGACAGGACCGATACAAGGCGAAATTCAATTTACTGGTTGACGCTCTGGAACAGGGAAAATTCGACTACAAGGGTTTCCAGGCTTCGCTCATTAATACACTTAAGCCGCTATCCTATGATGCTGAAATCAAATATAATCTGAACCGGTTTACAGGAAGAGAATGGCTCCTGGATGAGATATACAAATGGCTTACCTCGGACGCATCCCGTATATTCTGGATATCCGGTAGCCCTGGCGTGGGAAAGTCCTCTATATCCGCCTGGCTTTGCGTCCACATGAGAGAAGTTTTTGCCTTTCATTTTTGCAGGTATGATAATGTGCAGAAAACCGATCCACGACGTTGTGTAATGTCGATCGCCTATCAGCTAAGCACGCAACTGCCCGAATATGCTGAACGGTTAAAGGCCATGAGCCTTGAAAATCTTAGCGGATTGAACGCGAAGACACTTTTCGATAACCTGATCGTACAGCCTCTATGGGGTATACAGAAGCCTGACAGAAAGGTCGTAATTATCATAGACGGGCTGGATGAGGCCACTCTGGATGGCAAGAACGATCTTGCCAGCTTTTTAGCTTCAGAGCTCGAGAGAGCGCCCGTGTGGGTGAGGCTGATCATCACAAGCCGTCCGGAGTATGAGATAATTGGGCCCATGCAGGCATATACCCCGTTTATACTGGATATTTCCGACTCCAGGAACGTACAGGATATCAGGGATTATCTTTCGATAGAGCTAAAAAAATATAATCGTGATAGAGATGTACCTGGATCACAGATAGAGGCGATCGTGAATAAGAGCGAAGGGCTATTCCTATACACGGAATGGATCTTAAAAGAGCTGGCGATGGGCCGCCTATCGTTGGATCGCCTCGATGAGTTTCCCCAGGGGCTTGGCGGGATCTACCTGAAATTCTTTGAGCGACAATTCCCGGATAGTCAAGTTTGGGAAACCCAAATAAGAAAAGTCCTCGAAGTGATCGTAGCGCTACAGGAACCCCTGGACTTAAAGATGATATCGAAAATTTTTAACTGGAGCGTGCACGATGAGCGTAATTTCCGCAGATCCCTTGGTTCCCTATTCTACTTCGAGAAAGGCATGGTCCTGCCTTTTCATAAATCGTTAATGGAATGGCTCACAAATGAGGATAAGCTTGATCCGTATTTCATCAGCGCAACGGAGGGGCATAAAACTCTCGCCGATTATGGCTTGAGACAATATAAGCAAGGCGAATCTGTCTGGTCGCGCTACGTACTCTTATACATTTATATACACCTGTATAGGGCGGATATGATGAAAGAGCTGGAAGAGGTCCTGGGCGATGTCCATTTCATCAAGGCCGTTTGGGATAAAGATACTTTTAACATGCTAAAACAATGGACCTTCATCGAAGAACATACGCCATTACGGATGGAGCAGGTATACCGGCGTGTCATCGACAATCCCCAGACCATGGACGATAAATACCTGATCGTCCTGGCCAAGTTAATGGAGAGTACTTTCCACTTTGATATTGCGATGCGGCTGTTTGACTATCTGACAACCTATTATCGCAAATCGGGGAATATGTACGGCCTTCAGGAATCCATCGGCGACCAGGCCTTGATATTGTATACGAAAAGCGACTTTGAGCATTCCATGATCCTCTTTAAAGAACAGGAGAAAATTTGTCGCAGTATCGGGAATACGACCGGCCTTCAATACTCAATTCAAAACCAGGCGAATATACTTATAAACAAAAACGATACGGACAATGCCGTTGCCTTGTTAAAAGAACAAGAGAATATCTGCCGTAATACAGACAACATGAATGGATTACTGGAATCATTAGCAGTACAATGCGGAATACTTCGCTTTAAGGGATATTACGATGACGTCATGAATATCCTTGAAGAACGTGAAAAGATATGCGGGCAAACGAATAACACAGTCGGTTATCTTAGGTGTATATTCGAGCGAGGCCTGACATTGAGCGCTATGGGCAAGCTCGACTCTGCCCTTGACCAGTTAATAAAATTAGAAAAAATTTGCAGGGAGATCGGAAATAAAGAATATTTAAGGGCATCTTTAATTGGACAGGAGATCGCATTAGTTCAAAAAGGGGACCTGGAAAAAGCCATTAAGCTTAACCATGAGGAAGAGTTGATAAGCCGCAGGATCGGTAGTAAATATGACCTACAAGAATGCCTGTGCCAGAGAGCAGTGGAATTAAGGCTGAAAGGAGACCTGGACGGGGCGCTGAAGTGCATCGATGAGGCAGAGCTTTTGTGCCAGGATATCAATAATAAATTCGGTCTCCAGGCCCTTTGTGGTGAGAAAGGCTCAATTCTCCGCCTTAAAGAAGACCTGGATAATGCGCACATGCATTATCGGGAACAGGAAAAGATCTGCAGGGAGATCGGACACCGAAGAGACCTGGCAGTATGCCTGTATGGCCAGGCGGCCGTACTCCGCATGAAGGGCGACCTGAAAGGAGCACTCGCGTTGCATGCCGAATCAGAGCATATACTCAGGGAAATAGGGCATATATACTACCTTCAGGAATGCCTGGGTGAAAAAGCATTGACCCTGCTGGAAATGGGCGACCTGGATAGCGCCACGGTCACGTTAAAGGAGCAGGAAAGCATTTGCATAAAAATAGGCGCCCGGCGAGACCTCCAGATATGCCTTAAAAACCGGATAATGGTTGAAGAAAAGAAGGCCGAGGTATCGGCAATAAAAGAGCCGGCCTTCCACATGAAATGACATAACTTTTTTAAGGTTTATAACCAAGAAGCTCGCTCGATCTTACCAGTGACGTTACCGTTAATCCTTCTTTTTCGAGGTTCTCGCGCCCGCCTTCCTCACGGTCCACGACGCAGACCATATGATCTACCAGTAGTCCTGCGTCCTTCAGCGTGTGTACAGCGCCCAGCGCCCCTTTCGCAGTGGTGACGACGTCCTCCACGACGAAGACTTTCTCGCCTTTCTCGTAGACGCCTTCGATGAGCTTGTTGGTGCCATAGCCCTTCTTTTCTTTCCGCACGATGACAAAGGGTATGCCGCTCTTCACGCTCGCGATGGCCGCCAGCGGTATGGAGCCGATCTCGATGCCGGCGAGCTTTTGTGTGCCGGGCGGGATAAGCCTGGCGATGCGCTCGCCGATCGCCTCCAGGCAAAGGGGATTCGTCTCGAAAACGTACTTGTCCACGTAATACTTGCTCTTCCGGCCCGACGATAGCGTAAAGTCCCCGAACTTCACGGCGCCGGTCTCCTTGAGCATCTCTACGAGTTGTTTGTCCATGAATGTCATCTACCAGGGTACGTTTTTCTTGCCAATCTTGAATCCTATGATGTTCGTCGCCACGTGCAGGACGGGCGTTATTATTATCACTATGATGATTATGGCGAGGCTGAAGTTCGCCATGAACCACGCGCTATCGAATAAAAATGTTAATACCCAGGCGCCGGCGACGAAGTCGAGCTGGTCGGCGATGGGCCACATGGCGCCCCGCTCGAAGCCGAGGCGGCGCTTGAAGAAGCTCTTCACCATGTCGCCCAGCAGGGAGCCTACTGGCATTGTGAAGACCGCGATATATGAGACATTCATGAGCATGTCCCCGCTCACGTATCCTGCCAGATAGGGAGCGATCGAAGGCGCCAGCCATATCTGCAACAGGCCGATAATAATGCCGGACAATGAGCCCAGGACGAAGCCCCGGATGGTCTTGCCGTCCCCAAGGATGCGCTTATTGTCCGTGAAATTTTTGCCCAGGTCGATGGGCTTCCCGCCGCCGAGGAGCGCAGCCGCCGGGTTTGCAATATAGGCGGGCAGCATCAGCCAGATCGCCAAAATAATAAGATCGATCATTTTTCGTCTCCACTCAGGTCGGGTTTCTACAAGAAATGGCTTATCTTTCTATATCAAGGTTTTTATGCGCTCAAGAAGATGACTTGGCACTACGAATACGGATAAATAAAACCACTGATGACATGGAGTTAGCAGACCCGGGGTACGGGATCGCCGAGTGGCGGCTCGATGAACCGCTGCCCGCCGATCTTCGTGCGCATGATGACGCCGCTGCCCTCTTCGACGGTGCCGATGATGACGGCGTTCTTACCATACCGGCTATTCCGAACTGCTTCCAGCACTGCGTCGGCCTTATCCGCTTCGACGCCCATGACCGCCTTGCCCTCGTTGGCCACTTCCATGGGGTCGATCCCCAGCATGTCGGCCGCGGCACGCACGTCCTGGCGGAACGGGAGCGTTTCCTCTTCGATGATGATCCTGACGCCGCTCTTCCGGGCCATCTCGTTCAAAACGTTGGCCACGCCGCCCCTGGTCGGGTCCTTCATGGCGGTGATTCCCCCGACCTTCAAGGCCGCCTCGACGGTCTTCCATATGGGGGCCACGTCCGACTTCAGTTCCGAGCCGAACTTGAAGCCCTCTCGATGGGCGATAATGGCGATGCCGTGGTCGCCGATGGTGCCGGTAACGATGATCTTGTTGCCGGGCTTCAGGCCACAATCCCGGATCGGGTTATCTGTGACGCCAATGCCTGACGTGTTGATGATGATGCTGTCCAGCGCCTCCCTGGGCAACACTTTCGTATCACCCGTGACTAGGGCACAGCCGGCCTCTTCCAGGGTCTCGTCGACGGACCGGACGATCCGGCGCAGATCCTCAATAGGGAAGCCTTCGGGCAGGACGACGCCGTTCGTCAGGGCTATGGGCCTCGCGCCCATCATGGCCAGGTCGTTCACCGTGCCGCTGATCGAAAGGCGGCCGATGTCCCCGCCCGGGAAAAAGATGGGCTTGATGACGTGATTATCGGTCGTTAAGACGATGAACGTGTCACCGAACGGTATCGCGGCGCCGTCGTCCAGCGCCTCCAGGCCGATGCCGCCGGCATTGTTATTCTTGATGGTGGCGAACACGCTGCTGATGAGCGACTGCATCATCTCGCCGCCCGCCCCATGTATCAGGCTCACCGTCTCCGGCAATCTTTCCTTGTTAATCACGTCAGCAGCGACCTTTTCCATTGTATACCACCATTAGACCTCTAATTCCATATTTTTCAAGCAGATGTCCCTGCCAGCGGTGATCCTTAAGGTCAGGCTGCACTTCGGGCAGGTACACGCGAACTTATCCTCGACGGGCCCGTTGTAGCCGCAATTCGGACAATCGGCGATGGCGGGGACCTTTTCAATTTTAAGCTTCGAGCCTTTAAGCATGTTATCCTCGATGAGGATGTCGTACATGAACTCAAGCTGCTCGGGGTTGACCATGGCAAGCTCGCCCACTTCGACCGTGACAGTGATGACTTTTTTGGCATTGTTTTCGTTTGCCGTCCTTAAAGCAGTGTTCACAAGGTCCGTGGCGATGCTCAGCTCATGCATTTTCCATGCCCTCGTTGATCGCCGCGATCTCGTCGAGTAGCTTCTTCATCTCCATGGCTTCATTTTCATCGACTTTCTGGATGGCGAATCCCGTATGGACGAGAACCCATTCGTCAATTTTGGGCTCTTCGAGTAAGTCCAGCCTTATTTCCTGGGTGAGCCCACCGAAGTCGGCCACAGCGATGGTCCCCTTGATCTCTTTTAATTGAGCTAGAACTGCAAGACACATGATACCTCAGATCTTCCACCTTAAAATACCGGTGGTCGGGTTTTCTTTCTGATATTTCTCTGGTTATTGAAATACATTTCCATCGATATGAAATAAGGTCGAAATATGGGCGCCCTAAACGGCCCGCAACATAGCAACCACATCTATGGCATGCCGTTATATTACGATTTAGAGGTATGTTTTCCGTGTTTTTACCCTGCAACCTATAGTTAAGCTGGTTTTTAGTAATCAAAAAGTTATATATTAATATTTTTATTAACAATCATTAGGTTATTATTCCTGAGAGGGGTAACATATGAAACGAAATGCATTTATTGTAATATTATTAGGTATCGCCATCGTGGTAGCCGCTGCGGCGGTGGCGGGCTGCGCGGGAGGCAGCACTACTCCCTCGCCTACGGCTGCGCCTGTAAAGACCTCGACCGACATCCTTCAGAAATATGATGATCTAAAGACTAAGGTCAACGGTTCCGGATACTGGTATGGCGGCGCGGTCACGGGCGAAGATACGGCCATGGTATACATCTATAAGCCTGTCGGGGCCTCCGACTTGACAGATGTGATATCGACGGGCTTTAACGCGCTTTATACGGTGTTCCCCACCGAGGACTCGCTCATCGTAGGCCTGGTCGATACGACCCAGAAGATCAGCGACACGCAGTATAAGGTCGACTACTACTCGTTGAACAGGTCCGGCGTGGAGCTCTATGCGGATGGCAGCATAACGAAGACTGAGTTAGTCAATAAGGCCGAGATACTGACAGCTGATAACATTAATTCGAACAATGGTACTGCTTCCCCCACAGCAAGCGCGACCGCTTTGCCGCCGAGGTCAAAGAATTATACGGCGCCGGCTGACAGGCAGGCCTATAGCTACGAGCTCCTGAACCAGAGCGGCTATAAGGTCGTAGACCTCCAGGGAGGCACGACGACCGATGGCCAGAAGGTCGTTAAGCTCCAGCTAGTAATGCCGCCCGGGCTGACCAATGCCGATAAGTACAAGGAGATCGACGTGGCCCTGGACGTTTTCGCGGGCGCCTTCGGCGATTGCGACCGCTATTACCTCACGCTGGGCACGGAAACGGGCAATGAATACTATTTAATCTCTACCGACTCGCTGCCGGTCGTCGACTACGTGAACGGCGACATCAGCCAGTACGACCTCTACAACAACATGAACATGATGTACATTACATCGTAGAACGTGGGCCGGAAGGGCCCGCTCTCTTTTTTTATTAGTTTCTTTCCGCTCGCGCAATCATTATTCATATGTAAATGCTTTATCATGACGTGGACAGGCAGGCTACCTTCGGCTACGGCGAAACTAAGAGGGAATCGCTGTGCGTCAGGTGCAGAGGCTTTATGGCGCTGTGCGGAAAGCGCGTATGCCCAATTCTCATAAAGGCAAAGACGTACATGGATCTCCAGCACCTCAAGAACGAAATAGCCGGCGCGGCGCCCCCGGCAGTTTTCGTGGGGAGCTATGGCTATCCCAAGGTGATCGCGGGGCCGCTCATCCCGCCGTTGTCGGGGGACACCATGGACATGGACTCGGAAAAATGGCTGGGGCTGGGATTCGACGACATATTACGCTACAGGTTTCAGCTCGTCAGGAGCAAGTCGGTCATAGACATCAATAGCGCGGCCGAGCCCGTGGGCATCCTTGAAAAGGTCCAGAACATGGTGCTGTCCGATAAGCCTGTGGATACCGAGGCGTCGTTCATGAAAAAACCCGATTCCCGGGTGGCGTTCTCGATGCGCGAGGCGCCGACGGGCCCTTCGGCGGACCTGAAGAGCTTTTCCGTCCTCGATAACCCTTCAGTGCCCCGGGCAGTCGATAAGGTCACCTCGGACACGGACTTCAAGGCGGCGCCGGGCGTGGTCGAACTATTCAGCAGCGACATCGACCAGCGGCAGATCACGCGGATGTTCTCGGTGGGGCTGCTGGGCGAAAAGAGCAGCCGCAAGCTGGTCCCCACCGGATGGAGCATCACGGCGGTGGACGACATCATCGGGAAAGGGCTGGTGGACAGGGTCAAGGACAACCAGGCCATCGGCGAGTACATGGTGTTCAGCGCCGACGCGCTGGCCAACAACGTTTGTATACTGCTGACGCCCACGCCCTGGATGTTCGAAGGCCTGGAGATGTGGCACATGAGCGCTCCCAATTATCATGTGGATTCCGATTTCGAGTTCTACGAAGGCCGGAAAGGCTATGCATCGAGCCTGGCGGGAGCCTATTATGCGGCACGCCTGCCGGTGGCCGAGTACCTGGACTCGGCCGGACGCCAGGCGGGGGCCATCGCTTTCCTGGAAGTCCTGAATGACTGGATACCGCTGGGCGTCTGGCGCTTCCGGGAGCTCGCGAAGGAAGCCCTGGCCTCTTCGCCGACGACGTCCGATACGCTCGAAGGGGCGCTCGGCGAAGTATCGAAGTGCCTCAAATCCCCGATAAAGCCATGGCTCAACGCGAGCAAGCTTTACAAGTACATGCGGGAACAAAGAAGGCTCATGGATTTTTATTAAAAAGATACGAACCGAAAATTTATTAGTTGAAAAGTGAATATTCTTTTGTATAGACGAAAATCTTTATATCATATAAGCGTAAGGTTAGAATCATGAGCAAAAAGTCCGCCGCTGAATCCCTTTCGCAAAAGATGGAATTGATCAACAAGAAAGTGAGGGAGATCAACGAGCGCAGGCGCGGCACCAGGACCACCCGCATCGAGGATGAACTCGACCGCCAGGAGCTAAAGACCTACGTAAGGCTGATGGGGGTAGAGCAAGGTGACATACGCCTCGAGTCTGCCGAGAATGAGACCTATGTCCCGAGGGACAATATCTTTTATGCGACGGTCGCCATTGAGGGGCTCATCGAGATAGTGCTGCTGTACATCGCGCTCTCATACTTATTGATGCCTGACCCGGGCACTGATGAGTATCTCATGGCCGCGGTGCTTTTGGGAATATTCGGCTACCTCGGGTATATCATATACAGGGCCGTACATGGCAAATAATTCTTTTTTCATTCACCCATAATTTAATATTTACACGCCGCATAAGTGCTTAAGCCGGGAGCTATCATGCGAAAGAAGCTATCGCCGAACATTGAGGCCGCGATCGATCACGATAACGAGGCATACGATAGCTCGCTCTTTAGGTATGCGACTAAAAATTCCGATGCACAGCGGCGCCGTTACGACAAAGAGGACATCCGGCGCCCCTATTTCCATGACGGCGACCGGATCATGCATTCCAGGGCCTACGCCAGGTACATCGATAAAACTCAGGTGTTTTATCTGATCAAGAACGACCACATCACGCACCGGGTCCTTCACGTCCAGCTCGTATCGAAGATCGCAAGGATGATCGGCAGGGGACTGGTGCTGAACGAGGACCTCATCGAGGCCATAGCCCTTGGGCACGACATCGGCCACGTGCCTTACGGCCACGATGGCGAAAAATACCTTTCCCAGGCCTGCAAAGAGCACGGCATTGGAGGTTTTCACCACAACGTCCAGAGCGTCAGGGCGCTGGATACAATAGAGGATCTGAACCTGACACTGCAGGTGCTCGACGGCATACTGGCGCACAATGGCGAAGCCCACGACCTCATCATAAAACCGAATTTGAACAAGACCTGGGAGGCCTTTGATAGCGAGGTCGAGATGTGCCAGCACAGCGTGGACGACCACTCGGGCGTATTGCCCGCGACGCTCGAGGGCTGCGTGGTCAGGGCCGCTGATACGATCAGCTTTATCGGCCGTGACATCGAGGACGCCATCACCATCGGCCTCATAAAAAGAGAGGACGTACCCCGGGAATGCGCCGAGGCCCTGGGCGATAACAACCGGGACATCGTCAACAACCTGGTCATCGACGTCATCGATAACAGCTATGGCAGGGACTATGTCGCCCTGAGCACCGAGACCGCCGGCGCCCTCAAGAGCTTAAGGGAGTTCAACGACGCCCGCATCTATAACAATCCAAAGATCAAGTCCGAGTCCGGCAAGATCAAGCGAATGTTCTCGATGCTATTCGAGACCTTCCTGGAAGACCTCGAAAAAAAGAACGCAGGATCTAAGATCATCAAGAGCTACCTGGATATGTTCACGCCCGAGAGGCGTAAAAAATACCTGGATGGGACGTCAAGCGCCGGGATCGTCCGGGACTTCATCGCCGGCATGACGGACGATTACTTCAACGATACTTTTAGTGAGATATACCTGCCCCATAAAGAGACCAGGTATTGATCACAGGATCTTTTTACCGAACGCCGAGCATATGAGGCCGATGGCCAGCTTGCCGGTGACGTTCTGCCTGTCCAGGATCGGGTTCAATTCCACTACTTCGAGCGACCTTAAGCGGCTGCACTCGGAGACCATCTCCATGGCGAGGTGCGCCTCGCGGAATGTCATGCCCCCCTGTACCGGCGTGCCGACACCGGGGGCGTCAACGGGGTCCATCACGTCCAGGTCGAAGGAGACGTGAAGTGCGTCCACGCCGTCGCACCCGATCTCCAGGGCTTTTTTCATGACGTTATACATGCCTTGCTCGTCGATGTCCCTCATGGTGAATACGCTGACGTCGGACTTTTTAAGAAGTTCCCGCTCCAGCGGATCAAGGTCCCTGGCACCTACGAGGACGCAGTTACCCTCGCATACGTGGGACTTTATGCCCATCTTGCCCACCAGGCTCTTCGTGCCCCGGCCGCAGGACGTGGCGAAACTCATGCCGTGGATGTTGCCCGTAATGGTCGTTTCTTCCGTGTTGAAATCGCCGTGGGCGTCGATCCAGAGTATGCCGATCTTTTTATAGTGCATGCTCAGGGCCGCCGTCGTGCCCATAGCTATGCTGTGGTCGCCCCCGATGACGAGAGGAAAATAGCCGTCGTCGATGCACTGGCCGACGAAGTCCCGGACATTGGCGCAGGCGGAAATGACCTCGTCATAATTCTTTAAGCGTTCGCTCTGCTTTTTGTTCAAAGGCCTGGGAGGCAGCCGGATGTTGCCGGTATCCTGCACCTCGATGCCCAGCCTCATGATGGCTTCCACGAGGCCGTCGTTCCGGAGCGCGTCGGGGCCCATGTCGATGCCCCGCCGGTCCGCCCCGAGGTCGAGGGGCACGCCGACGATCCTGACCCTGTCGATCGCTTTTGTGCTCTTTTTTGAAATGTGATTTTTACGACCTTGCATAATTTTCAAGCACCTTCTTCTCTGCCTTCCTGAGGTGTTCCACAGCCGTCGACGGCGAGACCTTGAGAGCAAGGGCTACGTCCTTGATGGACGCCCGCCGCGGCGTATCGAAGTAGCCCATCTCGACCGCCGTCTTCAGCGTCCTCATCTGCCGTTCGGTGAGCCCCACTTCGGAATTCGGGCCCTCGCTGTTGCGGATGTAGGCGATCTCGGCGTACTGCTCCATGCCCGAGACGACGTCCTGCAATTCTTCCCGGGTCGGGGCCATGATATGCCAGTTCTCCACGCCATCCTTGACGACCGTCGGCCCGACGAATACGCAGTTCTTTTTTATTATATTATCGATGATGGAGCTTTGCTCCGCCCAGGTAATGACCTCTGCCCGGTCCGCTGACCTGGAAAGGATCGCGTACTTTTTTATTTCCGGCAGGGACTTTAAAAAGGATTCAAGCTCGCCGATGCGGGAGCTGATAACGGTCTGGTACCCATAGAGCTGTTTATTCGGGAGCATGTAGGTATATTTCACGATGATGGTCGCTTTCAAGGCCATCGAAAGCTTGTAGTGCCAGCAATTCCTGTGCCGGATGCCGATGCAAATTGCCATTGACATAAATATATCAAGCCGTATATGTTCGGTATATAATTTAAAGTCATTGGTCGAGCATTCTATTACAGGTGAAAATATGGTCACAATTTATTATGATAAGGACGCCGATCTCAAGTACCTGAAGAACAAGAAGATCGCGGTCATCGGCTACGGGAGCCAGGGCATGGCGCAGTCGCAGTGCCTCAAGGACTCCGGGCTAAACGTCGTCGTGGGCCTGCGTAAGGACGGGGCCTCGTGGAAACAGGCAAAGAAGGACGGCCTGACCGTCGCAACGGTCGAGGACGCCGCGAAGCAAGCCGACGTCATCCAGATGCTCATCCCCGACGAGATCCAGGGCAAAGTGTACCGGGAGCAGATCGAGAAGTACATGAAAAAGGGCAAGACGCTCATGTTCTCCCACGGCTTCAACATAAACTATGGCATGATCAAGCCGGGTGAGGACATCGATGTGATCATGATCGCCCCCAAGAGCCCGGGACACCTCGTCCGAAGGATGTACCAGGAAGGCAAGGGCGTTCCCTCGTTGATCGCCGTCGAGAAGGACTACTCCGGTAAGGCCCATGAGGTCGGGCTCGCCTATGCAAAAGGCATTGGCTCCACCAGGGCGGGCGTCATCGAGACTACATTCAAGGAAGAGACCGAGACGGATCTTTTCGGCGAGCAGGTGGACCTCTGCGGAGGCGTCACCGAGATGATCAAAGCCTCGTTCGAGACTCTCGTCGATGCGGGCTACCAGCCCGAGATCGCCTACTTCGAGACGCTGCACGAGCTGAAGCTGATCGTCGACCTCCTATACGAGGGCGGCATGACTAACATGTGGGACAGTGTTTCGGACACGGCCCAGTACGGCGGCCTGACCAGGGGCAAGCGCGTCATCAACGACCGGAGCCGGATCGAGATGTGGCGCACCCTGGAGGAGATCCAGGACGGCACCTTTGCCAAAGAATGGGTGTTGGAGAACATGGCGGGAAGGCCTGTCTTCAATAAGCTTACGGAAATGGACGCCGAGCACCCGATCGAGAAAGTGGGTAAAGAGCTTCGTGCCATGATGCCGTGGCTTAAAAAGAAATGAGCGCCATTTTTTATTTTTTGCCCGCTCCGCAGCGGGTTACTTCCTTTATTCAATTAATCGTTGTCCAGAGCTTTGAAATAGCGCATTAAACGTTATTAATTTTTATATAAATCGTTCTTGATACTAGTGTTGAGAGTATTTAATACTCGTATTGGGGTGGATTGTTGATGAAGAAAATGATCAGTCTTGTCTTAGTAGTTGTCTTGCTGGTCGCCGGTATTGGCATTACCATGGCACAGCAGTATGGCGGCGGCACGCAAGGGGGCGATCGGAGTAATGGTAATACTTTGAATCTTCCGTCGCCGCCGCCGAAGCCGCAGCCGAATATGGACTATGGTAACTCGGCCAGGGCCGCCATTGTCGGCGAGCGTATGACCGATGCTTCTCAGGGTAACGCTAAGGTCGTTATTAATGAGGGTAACGTTATCACTGCGAACGTTTACCTGAATAAGGATGCCAGCGCATATGATATTGCGAATACGATGGCGAACTTTACGTATATGCTGGTGGACCTGTATAGCCTGACGGAGAAGGCGAACACTGATATCGTGCTTAAGGTTTATGATACCTCGAAGAACGTTATCATCGATGCTAAGTTCTCGACGTCTAAGAACGCCTTTGACTACTTCAATATCCCCGAGGTTGCATCCGCAACTCCAACTGCACCGGTCGGTCAGCCCGGAAGAATGCAACCCGGTGGAATGCAACCCGGTGGAATGCAACCCGGTTATGGCTAAAT
>Ga0209039_10000966_pt1 | contig 28002 bp, 23 predicted proteins | sample BogFormECP12_OM1_FD_188238 | JGI IMG/M metagenome (GOLD analysis project Ga0209039, IMG submission 188238) | Bog forest soil microbial communities from Calvert Island, British Columbia, Canada - ECP12_OM1 (SPAdes) (version 2) | ecosystem: Environmental > Aquatic > Freshwater > Wetlands > Bog ... | reverse complement strand
AGAGAGGCGAAGCGTTCAGCGCTCCCGGTTGCGATGTTCAGTGCCGGGCATGCCGGCGGTGGGCAAGGCTGGGAATCGGATCACTTGGAACCATTTTTTCTTGCGTGGTCGCTCCCCTGGGCCGAATCACGCGCGCGTGGGTCGCTCACGCGCCGCAGGTAGTTCCGAAGCACCTCTATCTTCCTTCACCGCGTCGAGCGCCGCAACAAAAGGATAAGCTGCTAAAATTGTTCTTGACAGGCGTTACATTACGCATTACGGTTCAGGATGATTCGCTCGATACGTCACAAGGGATTGAAACGCCTTCATGAAGACGACGACCCGCGCGGCGTTTTTGGCGAACACGTCGGGAAGCTTCGCGATATTCTGGCGAGGCTCGACGCGGCCCGCGTGGTGGCCGATATGGACATGCCCGGCTTCCGGTTGCATCAACTGAAAGGCGAGTACAACGGGTTTTGGGCTGTAACCGTTCGTGCAAACTGGCGGGTAATTTTTCGCTTTGACGCCCCCGACGCCTTTGACGCTGATTACGTGGACTACCACTGAAAGGAGATTGAACAATGCCGATGAAGAATCCCCCACACCCCGGAGGTTTTGTGTTGCGTCAGTGCATTGAGCCTTTGGGCTTGAGCATAACGAACGCCGCCACTGCCCTCGGGGTGACGCGCACCACGCTATCGGAACTGGTGAACGAGAAGCGCGGCATCTCTCCCGAAATGGCCGTGAGGCTGTCCAAGGTTTTCGGCGGCAGCGCCGAAAGCTGGCTTGTGCAGCAGGCGCAGTACGATCTCTCCCACGTTCGCGCCGGCCGGATGAAGCTGAAGCGGCTGGAACTGGCGTAGCCCTAGCCCGTATGGGCGACCTTTTGCCCGTGCTCCGCCACGTAGCCCTTCACGAACTCCGAGAATGCCCGGTCGAGCGCTTGCCGCGTGCGCTCCGATCGGCCCACCTTTTTCTCTTCAATCTGGAGGACCGGCAGCAGGTTGCGCGTGGTGGAAGTGATAAAGACCTCGTCGGCGGATTCCAGGTCCGCGGGCATCAGGGTCTTTTCGCCGATCGCGATTCCGGGCTGGCGGATTTCGCCCAGCAGCACCTCGCGAGTGATGCCCGGCAGGCAGCCGGAGTTGAGGGGCGGCGTCCACACCTGGCCGCCGTTGGCGATAAAAATGTTGGCCGAAGTGCACTCGGCCACTTCGCCGCGCTCGTTGAGGAGAATCGCTTCGTCGAAGCCGCGCGATTGCGCGGATTCCAGCCAGGTCAGGTTCATGGCCCAGGAGAGAATCTTGGTCCCGGCGAACGGGCAGGCGGCATGGCGGGCGTCGCGGACGTACGCCAGTTTGACGCCCACGCCCCACTCTTTCGAATCGGCGGTGAGCGCGATCAGGTCGCTGGAGCGGCCGACGGAGGGGTCTGCCCACATACCCGGTCCGTTGCGGACAATCGCCAGCCGGAGGGTGGCGTTGTACGCCTGGTTGGCCTCCACCAGCTCGAGCAGTTTCCGCCGCACCTCGCCGGCATCGTCCGGAATCGGGATGTGGAATGCCGCGGCGTCCCGCTGGATTCGCGCCCAGTGGCGCTCGAAGGCGAAGAGCACGCCATCGGCCACGCGCAGGGTGGTGAAAACGCCCCAGCCGGAGAGCAGGCCGGCCTGGCCCGGAGAGAGCACCGGCTCGGAAACTTCGCGAATGACGCCGTTGTGAAGGATGTGACGATGCAGCACCTGCCCATTTTAGCGCGCTGAAGTTCACTTCCAATTAGGGAACGGGTCGGTCTTGGCCTCGCGGCAGGCGCCGATCAGGTCGGGCAATCGCTTGCGCCGGTCGAAGAGGCGTTCCAGGAGCTGTTCGAGGGCGTCTTCTTCGCCGTCCACCCAATCCGGGGGAATGCCCTTCCACGCCTGGTCGATCACCTCCTCGGGGAAGTGCATGACCAGGTCCAGCCAGGGCTGGAAGTCGTCGAGGGAACGCACTGCCTCGTAAACCAGGCGGCGAGCGTAAATCCCTTGCAGGGGCGAGTCGGGGAAATCCCAGTTCGGCCCGTTGAAGGTGTAACCGTGGTCGATCATACGGGCCACAAAACCGGGACGGCCCGGCCCGGCGGGAGCCCCGGATTCTCCGCGCCGCACCATCGCGCGGTAGAACACCGACTGGCGGCCATCGGCGTTGCCGGTCCACTTGTCGAACACCAGGATGGCGCGGAAATCCTCCAGGTTCACCACCTGGGGCAGCAGCGCGTCGGGGAGGAAATCGTAAACCGCGGTGCGGCCCGGGTCGCCGGGGTAGCGCGAGCCGAAGTGCCAGCCGGGCTCGATGGCGATTCGCTGGGTCCCCAGGTGCAGGTCGACTTCCGGGTTGGCGGCCAGGAACGCGGCGTCCACCTCGATCAGGGCCGTCTCGGGAGTGGCAATCTTCAGGTAGTCCAGCAGCGTGGCGGAGAGCCGCTCATTTACCAGGATGCGGCGGTGCTGGGGATTATTGCGAAACTTGACGACGTACCAATTGCCGTCATCCGCCTCCAGCAGATGAGACTGAGCGCCTCCACGCATTTTTCGAACATGCCGGACGGCTGTAAGCGGCATTGGGAAGAAAGAGCGGTAACCTAGAGTTGTATCACACGGAGGAATCCATCACAGATGGCCGAACCAGAAACATCCACCGGCAACACGTCCGATAGCGGGCCCGCTCCAAGCGGGGCGCGCAGCCAGGACGAAGTGGCGGTGGAGCTGATGAAGTTTATTGCCGTGACGACGGGATACGGAAAGGCCTCGCAGTCTTCGGCCGGCTTTTCGGGAAAACCTGTGGCTCACTCGGCGGAGGAGCACGCGGAAGCGCTCCTGGAATTGTTTGAGCGCTGCCGGCGCGTGGTGAAGAAAGAGAGCTAAATCGACCTTCCGGGCCGCCGCACTCAGCGCTTCCTGGCGCTCTTCTTCGCAGGCTTCTTCTTCGGGGACGCCTTTTTGGCGGCTTTCTTGGGGGGCGCCTTCTTGGCGGCTTTCTTGACGGGGGCCTTCTTAGTGGCCTTCTTGACGGCCTTCTTGACGGCCTTCTTCGCCGGTCTCTCGACGGCCTTCTTCGCCGGTCTCTCGACGGCCTTCTTCGCCGGTCTCTCGACGGCCTTCTTCGCCGGCGCCTTCTTGGCTTCCACCTTCTTCGGGGCGGACGCCTTCTTCACCGGCTTCTTTGGCACCACGGTGGCGTCCGCGGGAGCCGGCGCAGGTGGAGGTACGGGCACGGGTTCAGTCAGAGCTATGATCGTCAGATCGATTTCTTCCTCCTCCTCTTCGTCTTCGTCCTCGAAATCGTCGAGCTTGGAATCCAGTTCCGAGTCCTCGTCGTCCTCGTAGTCGGGGAAGTCTTCCATCTCTTCTTCGTCTTTGGGAGCGGATTTTCGGCTATCAAACATCGGCGAGCCTCCTGTGCCAAGGGACAATCACCCATAGAATACCCTTTTTTGACGCTGAGGCAATAGCGAAAAAACGCGATTCCGGGAAAATTCGACGCGGACTATCTGGACGCCGTGCGGGTGAGAATCAGCGGGCTCTTGTGTGCCGGCTGAGCCGCGGGGGCGGGCTTCGCCACCGACGCCTTTACCGCGGTGTGGTGGACCGGCGCGCGACGATGCGTCGAGGTGGGCGCGGCGGTAGTCCGCCGGACGGGAGCCTCCACGCGCAGAGCCGCCGGAATCAGCAGCAGGTCGCCCTCGGCGGCCTCGGCCGCCGACAGGTGGTTGGCGGCGACGATGCTGCCGGGCAAGGCGGCGTAACGTTTGCCGATACCGGCCAGCGTCTCGCCCGCGCCCACGCGATGCGCGCGCCAGGAATTGCGATGCTCCGCCGGAACGAGCTGCAACGCGGCCAGAACCTGGTTTCCGCTGCCTTTGGGCACGCGCAGCGAATACCCCTCGGGTACGATCCCCTTCAGGATGGCGGGGTTCAGGCCGGCCATCTCGGCGGCCGGCGTATCGAGGATATCGGAAACCAGCGCCAGGCTGGTGGGCGCGGAAACCTCCACCGTGTCGAATGCCAGCGGCGGGTCCAACTGTATGCCATCCAGACCGTATTCGGCGGCGTTCTTCTCCATGATGGTCATGGCGAGGATGATAGGAACGTAGTTGGCGGTCTCCAGCGGCAGGACCGCGCGGCTCCGGAGTTCCCAGAAATCGGCGTAGCCGGTGCGTTCGATGGCTTTTTCCACCACCAACGGTCCGCAATTGTACGCCGCCAGGGCCAGGTACCAGTCGCCGAACTCCTGGTACAGGTCGCGCAGGTGGTGGGCCGCCGCGCGCGTGGCCTTTTCAGGATCCATCCGGTCGTCGGTGTAGCGCGTCTGCTGCAACCCGTACTGGTTGCCGCGAAATTTGACGAACTGCCACATGCCACCCGCGGCCTTGCGCGATATCGCCCGCGGAATAAAGCCCGATTCGGCCTGGGCCAGGTGGATCAGTTCCTGCGGCAGACCTTCCTCATCGAGGATGCGCTGGATCATGGGCCGGTAGCGGCCCGAGCGCTCCGTCCCGCCGACGATCGTCTTGTGGCCGCGTCCCGAGAAGTAATGTATGTATCCCAGGACGGCGTCGTTCACCGCCAGGGGCAACTGCGAAACCGTGGCTGCCACCTGCTCCCGAACCTTGTCCTTCAGCCTGGGGTCCACCGGAAAGGTCATTTGCAGGATGTCTTCCAGGGGGGCCTTTTCGAACTGGCCCTCTTCAATGCCGGCCGCGGCGCCCAGGCCTGTCAGATCCAGGCGGTGGATGGCGTCCACCATTTCATCGAGCTTGCGCTCGTATTGCTCGCGGTCGATTGGATTCTGCTCGGACGCTTCCAGCATGGAGTCGATGGCGGCGTCGAATTCCCGGCGGGCGTTGGCGGCGTCGTTGCTCTGGTAGTACCGCTTGCCGGCCTCAAAACTGCGATTGGCGCGTTCGACGAGCGCATCCGCGCGGGCCCAGCGCTCGGAGAATTGCGGATTGGTCAGCAGGAAGGGGGGAACATCCTTCAAGTACAGGTTGGGCTGAATGACGGGAGGTTCCTCCAGCTCGATTGCCGGACCGCTAGCGTGGGAAGCCGGCGGCAGGAACGCCATGCGGAACCTGGACGGCTGGTTGAACCCGCATCCGGCGGTGGCAAGGGCTACGGCGGCCAAGAATAAGAGCGCCTTCGTTCGAACTTCCATTAATGCCTCGAACTACAGAACAATAAGGTACTTCCGCGAGCCGATACCGGCAAGGAACCTAAGAGACTACAACGAATCACTTTGTAAAGCAACTGTCAAAAACAAATAGCGTCGGCGGCTAGGGGGATCCCCTGGGGCCGGGCAGCCGCGAGACGGCTACTCTTCTTCCTCCTCTTCGCCGGCTTTAGCGGCCTTGGCGGCGGCAATGATCTTGTCGGACTGCAATTGCGGCACAAAATCGTAGTGGTCGAACTCCATGGTGAAGGAAGCCCGGCCCTGCGTCATGGCCGTCAAGTCGCTTTGGTAGTTAAGCATCTCAGCCATGGGCACTTGGGCGCGGATGAACTGGCTGCTGCCCTTGGTTTCCATGCCGGAGATTCGGCCGCGGCGGCCGTTGAGGTCGCCCATCAGATCGCCGGCGTATTCCACGGGGGCCTGAATTTCGACGTTCATGATGGGCTCCAGAAGAGCCGGTTTGGCGTGCTGCATGGCGGCCTTAAATGCCTTGCGGGCAGCCAGTTTGAAGGCCAACTCCGAGGAATCGACATCATGGTACGAGCCGTCGTACACGGTCACCTTGAAGTCCACCATGGGGTAGCCCGCGAGGAAACCGTTCTCGGCGGCCTCGATGATACCCTTCTCTACCGCCGGAATGAAGTTTCTGGGGATGGACCCACCGAAAATCTCGTTGGCGAACTCGAACTTGGCGCCGCGCGGCAGGGGCTCCATCTTGATCCAGCAATCGCCAAACTGGCCATGCCCGCCGGTCTGCTTCTTGTGGCGGCCCTGGACGTCGGCCGTGCCGCGGACGGTCTCGCGGTAGGGGATTTTGGGAGCTTTTAGGGCCACGTCCACGCCGTATCGCTTCTTCAATCGGCTGACCACGATTTCCACGTGCTGCTGGCCGGAGCCGGCCAGGAGGAACTCGCGGGTCTGCGGGTCGCGGTAGAAACGCAGCGACTGGTCCTCTTCCAGGATGCGGTGGACGGCATTGCCCATACGATCTTCGTCGTTGCGCGACTTGGCTTCGATGGCGAAGGCGATGGAAGGCTCGGGCAGCTTCACCGGCGGATACGTAATGTTCAGCCCTTTATCGGCCAGGGTGTCGCCGGTTAGCGTATCCTTCAGCTTGGCGACGGCGCCGATATCGCCGGCGTGCAGGTCGGTAACGGGCTGGAGGGTCTTGCCCATGGGACTGGCGATGTGTGCGAGGCGCTCGGCCGTGCCGCGGGTCACATTCTGGAGATTGGCATCGTTCTTCACCACACCGGTCATGACCTTGAAAAACGTGATGCGGCCGGCGAAGGGGTCGGCGGTGGTCTTGAAAACGTAGAGGGATGGCTGGTCGTTTTCGGCGATCTTGCGGGCGGCCTCGGCGCCGTTGACGGTGGCGGGGATGGCCTCGCGCTCGACCGGGGCGGGCAGGTTTTCCACGATGAAGTTCAGGATGAGGTCGGACCCGATATTGTGCAGCGCGGAGGCGCACATCACCGGGAAGATGCGCATTTCCCTCAGGCCTTGCTTGAGGCCCTCGGCGATCTGGGCCGGCGCCAGGGTGCCTTTATCGAAAAACTCTTCCATGAGGGCGTCATTGCCCTCGGCCACCATCTCGACCAGCGCCTCGTGGGCCTTCTGGGCGGCCGCGGCCAGGTCGGCAGGGATATCGCCCTCCTTGCCCTTGCCGTCGCCGTCGGCGGCGTAAGTGTACGCTTTCATCCGAACCAGGTCCACCACCCCGGTGAAATCGCGCTCCGCCCCGATGGGGATCTGGATGGGAACGGCGGCGCGGCCGAAGTTCTCCTGCACGCTTTCAAGTGCCCGTTGAAAATCGGAGCGCTCGCGGTCGAGCTTGTTGATGACCACGGCCCGAGGAAGCCTGTAATCGGCGGCGAACTGCCACACCTTTTCGGTCTGGACCTCGACACCACCCACGCCATCGACCAGGACCAGGGCGGCTTCGGCCGCCTCCAGGGCCGCGCGCGTGTCGTTAATAAAAATGTTATAGCCGGGAGTGTCGAGGATATTGATCTTGGTTTTCTTCCACTCGGCCACGGCAATGGCGGTGGAGATGGTGATTTTGCGTTGGATTTCCTCCTCGTCGAAATCCGTGATTGTGTTGCCCTCATCCACGCGGAGCAGGCGATTCGAGGCTCCGGCGGTGAACAGTAACCCGGCGGTGAGCGTAGTTTTGCCGGAATCGCCGTGGCCCACCACACCGACGTTCCGAATGTCCTTGCTTTCGTAGACTTTCACGGGGTTTGCTCCAGGTTTAAAACGGAATAGTAACACGCGGGGGGATGCCGCGGTTGGCGCTGGCGAAGTTCGATCCTGTAAACTATAGATGATTCGACGGCGAGGCAGGCGGAACCGCCTGCCCCTCCCCTGAAGATGCCTCTTGTTTTGGTGGCGCAGGCGGTCCCGCCTGCGTAGCGAGTATGCACTGAAAGGCGTGGTGTGAAGCGATGAGTGGCCACGGCCACGACGTAATCGTGGTGGGAGCCGGTCCGGCCGGGCTGGCGGCGGCGTGCCGGGCGGCGGAGTGCGGCGCCACCGTGGCGCTCCTGGACGACCATCCGCGCCTCGGCGGCCAGATTTGGCGCTCTGACGCGCATCCGCCCAAGGGAAAGGCGGCGCGCTGGCTGCGCTTGGCCGGGGAGCGAAAGGTCGGTTGGATCGCCGGCGCGCGCGTCTTCGCGGCTCCGGCGCCCGGCCGGCTTGCCATCCGGAGATCCAACGGAAATCTCGAGCTCGCGTACCACCACCTCGTGCTGGCGACTGGCTCCCGCGAGCGGCTCCTGCCCTTTCCCGGGTGGACGCTGCCCAATGTCATGGGCGCGGCCGCCCTCGAAGCCCTTGCCAGGTCGGGCCTTCCCGTGAAGGGCAAGCGGGTGGTGGTAGCGGGTACGGGGCCCATCCTGTTGACGGTGGCAAAGTACCTGCGCGGCCATGGCGCCAACGTTCGCCTGGTCGCCGAACAAACGGACCAGTCCACGCTGTACCGCTTCGCTCGCGGCCTGGCGCGCCGCCCTGGAAAGTTGGCTCGGGCGTTGTTCCTGCGCGCCGCGTTGCTGGGGATTCCGTATCTCGCGGGATGCTGGCCGGTGGCCGCCGAGGGCCGCGGCATACTCGAAAGTGCGACCCTGCGCCGGGAAGGCAAAACCTGGAGCGAACCCTGCGATTACCTGGCCTGTGGGTTTGGCTTCGTCCCCAATGTCGAGTTGGCGGCCCTGCTCGGCTGCCGCATGGGCGAGGCCGGCGTGGAGGTGGACGAATACCAGCGGACCTCGGTCGCCGGCGTCCATTGCGCCGGCGAGGCTACCGGCATCGGCGGGCTGGATCTTTCACTGGTCGAAGGCGGGATTGCCGGCTACGCGGCGGCCGGCAGACCGGAAGCCGCCAGGAAACTCTTCCGCGCGCGCCAGTCGCATGGCCGCTTCGCCGCGGCGCTAAATGAGGCGTTTGCCCTGCGCGGCGAGCTGCGCAGCCTGGCCCAGGACGAGACGCTGGCCTGCCGCTGATTCGCTGCTATGATGGGCAGTTCGATTCACCCGGTTATGTCCAAGCGCCAGGATCTGCGCGCCGTCCAGGATGTGCGGCCCACGGACCGCTGGAGTTGGATTGTAGCTGCCTTGCTGGCGTTCTTCTTTTTGTCCGCCAGCGCCTATATCGCCACCAAGCGGCTGTTCTGGTTCGATGAGACATTCACGGTCCTCATCGCCAGGCTTCCGGACCTGGCCACCGTGTGGAAGGCGCTGGCGGATTATGTGGACTCGGGACCCATCGGTTATCACGTTCTCACCCGCGCCGTGTACCACCTGTCGGGACAATGGGACGTAAGTATCCGCCTGCTTTCCGCCGCCGCCATGGCCGCGGCGATGCTGATCGTCTTCGACTGCGCGCGGCGCCTGGCCAACGGCCTGGTTGGCCTCATTGCGCCCTGCGTTCTGGCATCCTCGTGCCTCACCTTCTACGCCTATGAGGCCCGATCCTATGCTCTCGTGGTCATGCTGACGGCCATCTCTCTGTGGTTGTGGATACACACCAGGGAACGCAGCCGGGCCGCGGCCCTATTATTTGGCGCCGTGTCCTTTCTCGCCGTGACGATGCATTTCTACGCGGTTCTCGGCCTGACACCCTACGGCGTATGGGAGATCTACCGCGGCAGGTTCCGGCGGCTGCCGTGTCCCAAGCTGATTGCGGGAACCATCGGCGCGCTCTGCGCGTGCGCACTCTCTACGGCGCAGATCTTGTCTTCCTCGCGAATGACGAGGAACACGTCCTGGGCTCCTTCCTCGACCGCTGCCCTCAAGGGCGTCTTTGCGCAAGTATTCCCAGGGAGCCTGTTCCTGCTGGTATGCGTCATGGCGCTGGTGGTTTTGTTCTCCAACGAAAAACAATCTCCAGGACCGATGCGGGATGGCGAGCGCGTAAGTTGGTTCTTTCTGTCGATACCATTCGCAGGGTACGCGATCGCGGAGCTTGTCACCAACTTTCTTTATTACCGCTATTTTCTTACTTTGCTGCCCGGCGTTGCCGTCGCGTTCGCGAGTTTCATTGGCCGCCAGTCGGGGGCAAATCGGAAGGCCGTATGGGGCGTGTTCCTGCTGCTGGCCGGGGTTGCCGTTGGGCTCGAGACGCGCACCGCGCTCCACCCGGAGCGGATTCTCTATTTTGGCGACCAGCAGGGCAAGACAAGAGCTGCGTTAGCGGTTGAGGACGCCATAGTGGCGGATGGCAAACTCTACATTACGACTCCGCAGCGACTGTTGATACCGGAGGTCCGGTACTACTCAAAACGCCCCGACTACTACGCGGAACTATGGCCCGATAGATGGCAATTGGCAGCCGCTCGATACGATACTTCGATTCTGTACTGGAATATGGACGATCTCAGGCGGCACGCCTCGGAAACAGCCGTGATTCTCCCCACGCCGGAGTTTACCGCGGCCATGACGCGCGCCGGAATCACAGCTACCGCCGTGCCCGGACATCCGGAGGTCTTGTACTTGAGCGCCGATTAGCAACTCGCCTGCCGGATGGGTGACGCCGGTGTCCGACTGCGCCCGCCAAGCCAGCCCAGTGTCGTTTTCGAATACCCTGCTATGATGGCAGTTTCATCCGCTCCAATATGCCCAAGCGCTACCATGTGCGCGCCGTCGAAGACGCGCGGCCCACAGATCGTTGGAGCTGGATTGTAGCTGCCCTGTTGGCGTCTTTCTTTCTGTCCGCGAGCGCCTATATCGCCACCAAGCGTCTTTTTTGGTTCGATGAAATACTCACTGTCATTGTCGCCAGACTTCCCGATCTGGCAACCGTGTGGAAGGCGCTTGGGGACTATGTGGACGGGGCGCCAATCGTATATCACATTCTTGCCCGGGCCGCGTACAATTTGTCGGGACAATGGGACGTGAGTATCCGCCTGCTGTCCGCGGCCGCCATGGCCGTGGCAATGCTGGTCGTTTTCGACTGCGCGCGGCGCCTGACCAACGGACTCGATGGCCTGATGGCGCCTTGTGTTCTGGCTCTTTCGTGCCTCACATTCTACGCCTATGAGGCCAGACCATATGCTCTGTTGGCCATGCTGTCGGCCGTAACTCTTTGGTTGTGGATGCACACTAAAGAACGTAGCCGAGGCGCGGCCCTGCTATTTGGCGCCGTGTTCTTTCTCGCCGTGACGACGCATTTCTACGCGGTTTTCGGCCTGGTGCCCTATGGCGTATGGGAGATCTACCGCGGCAGGTTCCGGCGACGGCCGTGTCCCAAGCTCATGGCAGGGATCGCAGGCGTGTTTTGCGGGTGCGCCCTCAGTTCCGTTCAAATCGCGGCTTCCTCGCAAGTTTCGAAGGGGTCCTGGGCTCCTCCGTCGATTCCCGCCCTCACGGGCGTCTTTTCGGAGATGTTCCCCGAAGGCCTGTTCCTGCTCATATGCACCATGGGACTGGCGGCTTTGTTTTCCAACGAAAAACAATCCGCGGAGCCCATGCGGGATGGCGAGCGCATAAGTTGGTTCTTCCTGCTGATACCGCTGGCGGGGTATTTGATCGCGAAGGTGGCGACCAACTATTTTTATTACCGCTATTTTCTTACTTTGCTGCCCGGCGTTGCCGTCGCGTTCGCGGGTTTCATGGGCCGCCAGTTGGGCGCGAATCGAAAGGCTGCATGGGGCGTGTTCCTGCTGCTGGCCGGGGTTGCCGTTCGAAACGAGATCCTCACCGCACTCCACCCGGAGCAGATTCTCTATTTTGGCGACCAGCAGGGCGCGACCAGAGCCGCGTTGGCGCTTGAGGACGCCATCGTGGCGGATGGCAAGCTCTGCATTACGTCCCCGGAGCGATTGTTGATACCGGAGGTCCGGTACTACTCAAGACGCCCCGACTACTACGCGCAACTACGGCCTGCGTCATGGGAATGGGCGATTGCCCGATACGACACTTCGATTGTCTACTGGACTATGGACGATCTCAAGCGGCACGCTTCGGAAACCGCCGTGATTTTCCCCACGCCGGAGTTTGCCGCGGAACTGGCGCGCGCCGGAATCGGAGCCCGTGCCGCGCCAAAACATCCGGAGGTCCTGTACTTGAGCGCCGAGTAGCCGCAGGCGCGACACCGCGTGACGGGCGACTTTTGCTAAGTTTGGCTTGTGGCGTTACGCTCGGTTCTGTTCCTCCTGTCGTTCGCCGCCCTGGCGCCGGTACCGCCGGAAGATTGGCTGGCCGCGGCGAAAAAGGGCGATACCAGTCGCATGGAATCCCTCCTGAAAGCGGGAGCGGACATCGAAGCCAAAGACCAGGATGGGCGCACGGCGCTCATGCTGGCCGCGCAGTACGGGCGCGCCGATACGGTGCGCCTCCTGCTCGGCAAGGGCGCCAATGCGGGCGCCCGCGACAAGCGTGGCTGGAACGCCTACATGCTGGCGCTGCTCTCCCCTTCCGGCGGCATCGTTCACACGGTCCACGACCAGGTGCTGAAACTCCTTCCACAGCCCCATCTGCGCCTTGCAACGGAAACCATGTGGGCTCCCGGAGCCTCCTTCTTCAGCTCTTGTTTCATGCGTCAGGACGAACTGGCGCGCTACATGAACGGCGTGAGACCGGAAGCCCTGGTCCTGGAGGCCTTCAAAGATTACGCCTTCAACTCCGGAAGGGGCCTGGTGGAGTTGGTCCCAACGCCGCCCTTCGCGGATGCCGTGCTCAGCCTGCTGGTTGAGCCCGGCGTGGCCTGCGTGCAGCAGTCCGATCGTTTGAGCCTGTCGATTCATGTTCGTCTGCTTGGCCTGCCGGATGAGTCGCCGCTTCTGGAAAGAACCTTTGGCGAAGGCATGATGACAGGGATACGCGGAGAGTTGGCCGCCAACCCGGCCCAGTATCCCGCGCTTTACCAGGCGTGGGCGAAATCCCAGGCAGGCCCGGTCTACTGGAGCGTCGTGGAAGCGCTGATGCGGTCACAGGGAAAATAGCTCTAAAGAATTCCACGATAAAACGATCCATAATGCATTATTCGATGGTGAAATCTGCTACAATCCCCAGATTAGGGAGTAGAATTGCCATGTCAAAACGTCTCGTTTGCTTGTTTGCCTTGGTCTGCTTTGCGTTGCTGCTATGCGCGCCGACGTCCGCACAGGAGTTTCAAGCCGGAATCAGGGGTATCATAAAGGACTCTCAGGGCGCCTCTGTGCCGGGCGTGCCGGTCGAGGCGCAGAACCTCGCCACTAACGAAATCAGCCACGCCACCACCAATGAGGCCGGACTGTATGCGTTCCCGGTGCTGCCTATCGGAACCTATCGGGTCACGGCCACGGCTAACGGGTTCAAGAAGGCCGAGCGGAACAATCTGGAGTTGCGCTTGGGCGACCAGGTGCAGCAGGATTTCACGCTCGAAGTGGGGGCCGTGACCGAGCAGGTCACCGTTTCCGCCGGCGCCGAACTACTGCAGGCGTTGCCCTCCGAAAAGGGCCAGGTGGTGGGTGAAGAGAATGTGGCCGACCTGCCTTCGCAGGCCCGCAATCCGTTCCTGCTGGGCATCGTGGCTACCGGCGTACAATTCGATATCGGCTCCAATGCGCTGAGCCGCTCGGCGCGGCCGTTCGACGCCGGCAACAACGTCGCCGAGAGCATGTCCATCAACGGCGGAATCACGGGAGCCAGCGATCTGCTGCTGGACGGCGTGCCCAATACGGGCACGGAAGGCAGCAGCGCCGCCAACATGGGTTTCGTGCCCCCTCCGGAGGCGGTGCAGGAATACAAGATTCAGAACAGCAACTACGACGCGCAGTACGGGCGCACTTCGGGCGGCACCATGACGGTCAGCGTGAAGAGCGGCACCAACCAGCTTCATGGGTCTCTCTACTGGTTAGACAAGAACACGGTCCTCACCGCCAATGCCTTCGACCAGAACCGGATCGGGGCCCCGCGCGCCGCGTATCACGAGAACAACGTGGGCCTGGTGATCAACGGGCCGGTGGTGATTCCGCATGTCTACAACGGCCGCAACAAGACCTTCTTCATGTGGTCGTACGAGATCTGGCGCTCCGCCATTCCGACGCCCAGCACTCAAACGTTGCCGTACCCGGCGGCGGTGCAGGGGAACTTCAACACCACCCTGCAAAGTAACGGCTCCCCCATCACCATCTACGACCCCAACACCACCGCGCTATCGGGGACGACGTACTTGCGGCAGCCATTTCCCAACGACACCATTCCGGCCAGCCGCATGAACGCGGTAGGGGTCAAGATTGCCAGCTACATTCCCGCGCCCAACGTCGCGGGCGCCAGCAACAACTTTATAATCTCGCCGAATGCGCGAACCGACGCCTACGACTCCCACGTGATCCGCATAGATCAGCAGATCAACGAAAAGAACCACTTCTTTTCGCGCTTTGTGCGCGGCTTCCGCACCGAAACCAACGGCGACTACGGCTGGCAGCAGGTGGCCGCTCCCGGCAACTCCTACTCCGACGGGCGTCTGAGCCAGGGCGCCAACGCCGACCTGACCACCGTACTGTCGCCCTCCACCGTGCTGACCTCGCGCCTGGGGTACTTCCGGCACGACCTGTGGATCACGCTTTACGCCAGCGGTTTCAACCCGACGACGTTGGGCTTCCCATCGTCGCTGCTGAACACTCAACCGCCCTACTTCCCGACCATCGGCGTGAGCAACTACCAGGGCTTTGGGGCCTCGCGGAGCGGCGGGAACCAGTTCACCGAGAGCGCCACCTGGTCTTGGGCGGAGATCGTGAACCGCACCATCCGCCGGCACCAGGTGAAGTGGGGCGGGGAATTTCGCGTGAATCTGGACAACGTCAATTCACCCACCACCAACTTCGGCAGCTACTCCTTCACGCCCGGCTGGACGCAACAAAACGCGCTGACCGCGAACGCCGCCAACGGCAACTCAATTGCCTCGCTGCTGCTGGGCATGCCGAATAGCGGCAGCGTGCCCATCAACGCGGCGCTGGCCTATGGCAATCACTATTATGGCGTCTTCGTGCAGGACGACTGGCGCGTTACCAACACCCTGACCCTTAGCTACGGTCTGCGTTGGGACTATGAATCGCCGCTTACGGAGCGCAACAACCAGATCAATGCGGGCTTCGACATGAACGCCAATAGCCCCGTACAGGTGGTTGACCCCTTACAGCCGGGCCTTACGCTGAAAGGCGGGCTGCTGTTTGCCAGCTCCAGCAACCGGAGGCCCTACCAGCGCGACCTGAAGAACTTCCAGCCACGCGTGGGCGTGGCGTGGCACCCCATGAACAAGACCGTGGTGCGCGCCGGCTATGGGTTGAGCTACGTCGCCACTTTCAACCCGTCGGGCGTGCAGGGATTCAGCTATTCCACTCCCTACAACAACAGCCCCGACGGCGGCATTAGCTTCTCCAACAACTTCCTCCAAAATCCCTATCCGACGGGAATCCTGACGCCCACCGGCAGCAAAGGGGGCCTATCCACGTTCCTGGGACAATCTGTCACCTTTACCAACCCCGATCGCGAGATTCCGAGGGTGCATCAGTTCTCCATCGGCGTGCAGCGCGAATTGCCCGCGCGCTCGGTGCTGGAGGTTTCCTACGTGGGCAGCCGCAGCCAACAACTGAACGTCTCGCAGAACCTCGACGTTGTGAGCATGGCGAATTTGCTGCAATACGGCGGCACTGCCACGCCCAACTTGACCGATTCCTGCTCGGCAACATCGACGACATGCAAGTACGCCAATCCGTTCTACGGCTTGCTGCCCGCCGGTCCGGGCCTCTCCACCAGCACCACGCGGCAGCAGTTGCTCCTGCCCTATCCGCAGTTCACGGGGGTCACCGAGAACAACCTTCCCATGGGGAAGAGTTGGTACAACTCGCTGCAGGTGCGCTTTGACAAGCGGATGTCGCACGGCTTGAACCTGCTGGTGAGCTACACCCGCGCCAAGTGGCTGAACGCCACTAGTTGGCTCAACGCCCAGGAGCCCATCACCCAGACGCCGGATCGCACGCTAGCCGGCCAGGATACGCCCAACCGCATCGTGATCAGCGGCAACTGGGCGATTCCGCTCTTCAGCCACACCAAGGGGATTCTCGCCGTGTTTTTGAAGGGCTGGCAGGCCAACGGCGTCTTCATGCGCGAGAACGGCTTCCCGCTAGGCGCGCCGGGCGGCTACCTATCGACCGGGATCAACCCCGCGTTGCCCAATGGAGACGACACGAAGTTCTTCAACACGTGCTTGATCCTGACCACCGGCGCACAGAGCAACTGCACCTTCAACGGCCAGACCTTGCAGCCGGCCTTCATCCAGCAGCCTAATAACGTGCTCCGAGTGCTGAGCGGCGAGTTCCCGACCATTCGTCCACCTAAGGTGCCGAATGCGGACCTCTCCCTGTTCAAGGCCGTCCAGGTGCACGAGCGCTTTAACGTGCAGTTCCGCGCGGAAGCGTTCAACGCCACCAATTCGCCGCAATTCGGCGGTCCGAGCACGAGTCTGACCTCGACCTCGGCCGGCGTGGTGTCCATGACGCAGAGCAACGACCCGCGCAACATTCAGTTGTCGCTGCGCGTGAGGTTCTAAGGCACACACGTCCCTGTAGTCTGGGCAAGCTAAAGCATGGTGGGCACGCTTTAGCTTGCCCTTTTGATTTTAGAGAGCCCGCGCAGAGTGCGGCCGGCGCAAAGATAGGCGAAGTACAGCCCGGCGGAAAACGCGCGCATCTTGGAATGGCCGGCGCGACGTGGGGCAAAGGCCACGGGAATTTCCACGAAACGCAAGCCAGCGTCGGCGGCGGCAAAGAACAGGTCGAAATCACCCCACCGGCAGGCGCTCGAAAGCATGTTTGAAAGCACGTCCTTAGGGAGGGCCTTAAAGCCGCAAAGGACGTCCCCTACTTCGCGATTGAGCAACAGCGACACCCATGCCGCGAACAACCGGTTGCCCACACGGTGCGCCAGAGACATTGCTCCGCGCGTCATGTTGCCCTGTAATCGCGACCCATAGACAAACACACGAGAATTCGCGCGCAGCTCATGGCCGGGTGGTCCGCCACAGTCGCCGGAAAGCGCTTGCAGGACTGACGAAATAGATGCGGGCGCCACGGTCATGTCGGCATCCAAAACAATTAAGAATTCCTCCGAGACGGCGGAGGCGCCGGTCCTGATGGCAGCGTTCTTCCCTGCATTTTGAGGCAGCAATAATGCTTTGACACGAGGGGCATGCCGGGCCGCGAGTGCCGCACAGATCGCGGAACTGCCGTCCCGGGAGCCATCGTCGATCAGCAGGACGGTGTGGATGCCCTCCAGTTCCAGAAGTTGCTTCACACACTCGGCGATGGTGCCGGCTTCGTTGTAGCAGGGGACCAGCACCGCGAGGGGTGTGCAACTCCGACCCGCCGCCGCAGGGCTCATGACTCAACCTCGCATACTGTGGGTACTCCCGCAACTCCCGCTGGTGGCGAACCGGCTGACCCGGCCCGGCATCTGCATTGATTGTGGGGCAGGATTGTATCCTGCGCGCCGGTTTGTTACCGGCGCTGCCCAGGTTGCCAACCTGCCCCACAACTCCGGTCGAATTCCCGTTCCTGGGAAACGCTAAGTGGCATTGCCCATACATGCCTCCGATCAATGAGTCCGCAGCCGGTCCACCAGTTGCCGCAACTGCGGATCGGGCCTGATCCGCAGGGCCGTTTCATACTCGGCAATCGCCTCCGCCAGCCTCCCCGGCGTCCGCGCCAGCGTGTTCGCCAGGTTGACGTGCGCTTCCACGAAATCGGGCTCCCTCCGCAGGGCCGCCTGGTATTCGGCAATCGCCTCCGGCAGACGGCCGGGCGTCTGCGCCAGGGCGTTTGCCAGGTTGTAGTGAACCGCCGCGCGATCGGGTTCCATCCGCAAGGCCGCCTGGTATTCGGCAATTGCCTCCGGCAGCCGGCCGGGCGTCTGCGCCAGGGCGTTCCCCAGAGCGTCGTGCGCATCCGCGTCATCGGGTCGAATCCGCAGGGCAGCCTGGTATTCGGCAATCGCCTCCGGCAGCCGCCCGGGCATGCGCGCCAGGGTGTTGGCCAGGTTGTGGTGAACCGCCGCCAAATCGGGTCGAATCCGTAGGGCGGCCTGGTATTCGGCAATCGCCTCCGGCAGCCGCCCGGGCGTCTGCGCCAGGGCGTTCCCCAGATTGTTGCGCGCTTCCGCGAAGTCCGGTTCAATCCGCACGGCCTCCTGGTATTGGGCAATCGCCTCCGGCAGCCCGTACGGCAGATGCTCCAGTGCCAGGCCCAGGCTGTAGTGTCCCCTGGCGCTTCCCGGACAAACGTCCACGACGCTGGCCCACAGACTGCGTTCGTCCTGCCAATCGAAGTTGCGGGTGTAGGTACGCGCCGTGAACGCCAGGCACACCAGCCCTAGCGCCGCCCAGGCAACCCGCACCGCCGCCGGGCGATTCGGGAAACGCCGCTGGCCAAGCGCGCAGATGGCCGCCACCACGCAACCCGCAAGGCCCACCGACGGCAGATACAGAAACCGCTCGGCCATGGTGCTCCCGCCCAGGACGATCAGGTTCGAAGTGGGCGATAGCGCCACAAAAAAGAAGACCAGGAAAAAGAGCAGCGGCTTCCCGGTGCGGCGCCAGCGCACGGCCAGCAGGACGGCCAACAGCGCGGCCCCCAGGCAAACCGCCAGCGCGACGAGCGCCTTGGCGTCCTCCCAATTCCACACCCGCCAGCCGAACAACGATACCGCATGGTAGGTGTAATCCGCCGACAAGCGGGCCGGCCAGACAAACAGCCACAGATACTTGCCGATTACTTTGACGGCTGTGAGCCGCGCTGTCCAGAAACCGGCGCGCACCAAGGGATTCTCGGTGTACTCGATGACCGCGTGCCAGTGCAAACCGCTGCGCAGAAAGAGATAGGCGACAATCGGCAGCGCAGCGGCGGCATAGGCGGCCGCCCGCCGGCGCCAGGTCGCGCGCTCCGGCCAGGTCAGGTCGTATAACAGCATGATGCCCGGCAGGACAGCGGCGTTCTCTTTCGAAAACAGCCCCACCGCCTGGGCGCCGGCCAGGCCCGCCAGCCACGCCGCCCTGCGCCGCCCAGCCGCGGAGGCGCCCTTCACGTGGCACAATAAGCCCGCCAGCACGCCGAAAGCCGCCAGCAGGTCGGCACGCCCCACAATATTGGTGACCGCTTCGGTGAGCAGCGGATGCAATCCCCAAATCGCGGCCAGCGCCCAGGCCGGCGCCGTTTCTCCCAAAACCGAGACCCCTAGCGCATACACCAGCGCCACGTTGACTTCGTGCAGCGCGAGATTCACCCAGTGATAGCCCGCCGGGCGCGGGCCATTGCCCAGAACCGCGTAATTCACCAGGTAGGAGAGAGTGGTGAGCGGCCGGTACCATGGTGTAGTGGCGGCGCGCCCGCTGTCGCCGTACCAATACCGTCCCTTCAGAATGGCCTCGATGTTTTCGGGCGCGGCCCCCCGGATTCGCGGATCTTCCCCAATCACCGAGGCATTGTCGAACACCAGGGCAGCCTGGAAGGAATTGGAGTACGCAACCAGGATGAGGCCCCCAAGCGCCAGCAGCCGCCACCCGTGCCGCCGCCACATTCGGCCCGTTCCCCCGCCCACGGGTAACGCCTCGTGCACCCTCCGCCGCTTGTCGATCTTCCCCACTGTACGTGCCAGTATAGCTCTCAACGCTCGAAGTGAAATCGTCCGAACCTCAGGGCTATACAATGGACCCTGAGGATTCTCCGGATGTCACGACTTTCTATCGCATTTGCGTTAGCCTTTTCTTTCGCCCTCGCGGCCGCCGGGCAACAGCGGCCCGCGGGCGCCCCCGCGCCAGCCGGCCGCACACCGTCCATTGACGAGCGCACCAGCGGCATGTTGAAGCTGGATGGCTACTTCCCTCTTTATTGGGACGAGCGTACCGGCAACCTGTGGCTGGAGATCCCGCGCCTCGACGCCGATTTCCTGTACGCCACCGGTCTGGCCGCCGGCCTGGGGTCGAACGACATCGGTCTCGACCGCGGCCAGGAGGGCAACGGCAAGATCGTCTCGTTCCAGCGCGTCGGGCCCAAGGTGCTGCTGGTGCAGGCCAATGAGTCGTTCCGTTCCTCCAGCGCCAACCCCGCCGAGCGCCGCTCCGTCGAAGACTCCTTCGCCCGCTCGGTGCTGTGGGGCTTCACGGTGGCGGCTGAGACCGACGGCCGAGTGCTGGTGGATGCCACCGATTTCCTGCTCCGCGACGGTCACGGCGCGGGCAACCAACTCGGCTCCGGCGCCAGCGTCTACCGCGTGGACCGGACACGCAGCGCCTTCTACCTGCCGCGCACCAAGGCGTTCCCCAAGAACACCGAGATCGAAGTGACGCTGACCTTCACCAACGAAGCCGGTGGCGGGCGCGGCGGCGGTTTTGGCGCCGGGCCGGCCCAGGGACCGCCGGCCATCCAGGTCTCGACCCCGGGCGCAGCCGCAGCCGGCCGTGGCGGCCGTGGTGGCGGCGGTTTCGGCGGCGGCTTGTTCTCGGGAACCGTCGCCAGCGTCACGCCCACGGCTGAGGCCGTGACTCTGCGCGAGCACTATTCCCTTGTCGAGCTGCCCGACGGTAACTTCAAGCCGCGCATCGACGATCCACGCGCGGGCTATGGCGGCCTCAGTTTTGTCGATTACAGCGTCCCCATCGGCGAACCCATGGTCCAGCGCTACATCCGCCGTCATCGCCTGGAGAAGAAGGACCCCGGCGCGGCCATTAGCGACGCCGTCAAGCCCATCCAGTACTGGGTGGACCCGGGCGCGCCCGAAGACATCAGAAAGGCGCTGGTAGAGGGCGCAAGCTGGTGGAACCAGGCCTTCGAAGCCGCCGGTTTCCGCAACGCTTTTCAGGTGGGCGTGCTGCCCGAGGGCGCCGACCCCATGGACATCCGCTACAACATGATCAACTGGGTGCACCGCTCCACGCGCGGTTGGAGCTCCGGCGGCACCGTCGCCGACCCGCGCACGGGCGAGATCATCAAGGCCACCGTCACCCTCGGTTCGCTTCGCGACCGCCAGGATTACCTCATCTTCGAAGGCCTGCTCTCGCCCTACACCACCGGCAACGAAAAGCCCGATGTGCTTTACCAGACCGCTCTGGCGCGCATCCGGCAGCTCGCCGCGCACGAAGTCGGCCACACCCTCGGCCTGGGCCACAACTACTACGACAGCACCCGTGGATGGATCTCCGTGATGGACTACCCGCATCCCTTGGAGAAGCTGCGCGACGACGGCACGATTGACTTGTCCGAGGCCTACCCCGCACGCATCGGCGATTGGGACAAGGTCGCCATCGACTACGGCTATCGCCAGTTTCCGCGCGGCGAAGACCAGGCCGCGCTGGCCAAAATCCTCGACGATGCCTGGGCGCAAGATCTGCGCTACATGACTAACCAGGATACCGATATCCATCCCAAGGTCGATCAGTGGTCGAACGGCGTGGACCAGGCCGCCGAACTGAACCGCATCATGAAGATTCGCCGCGCGGCCCTCAACCGCCTCGGCGAACACACTATCCGCACCGGCGCGCCCATGGCCACCATTGAGGAGCCGCTGGTGCCCATCTTCATGTACCACCGCTACTCGGTGGAATCCGCCGCCTCCATGGTCGCCGGGCAGGATTACATTTACGGCATGCGTGGCGACGGGCGCGCGCCGGTGAAATGGGAGTCCGCCGCCAATCAGCGCAAAGCGCTGGATGCGCTGGCCGCCACCTTGAAGCCCTCCGAGTTGACCGTGCCCCGCCAGATTCTCGACGCCATCCCGCCGCGCCCCCCCGGTTTCGCCCGCCACCGCGAGTTGTTTCCGCGCTCGACCGGCGACGGATTCGATCCGCTCAGCCCGGCCACGGTGGCCGCGGATGTGACCGTCGGTTTCGTGCTCCAGCTCGACCGCGCCGCGCGCATGGTAGCGCAGCACGCCGTGGATCCCACGCTCCCCGGCCTCGAAGAAGTCATCGACCGCCTGACCAAGGCCGTCTTCGACGCCCCCGCGGCCTCGCCCTACGAGGCCGAGATCCGCCGCGCCACGGAGCGCGTGCTGGTGGATCGCATGATGTGGCTGGCCACGGGCGCGCCCAACGGCCAGGTCCGCGCCATCGCGTCGTTCAAGCTGTCGAAGTTGGCCGCCCGGCTGAAAGGCGAGGCCGCCCCGGCCGAAGCCGACCAGGCGCAGCGCGCGCTGCTGGCCGCCGACATCAAGCGGTACCTCGAGCGTCCGGCCGACCCCATGCGCATCATGCCGGCCCCCGACGCCCCGCCCGGCGCCCCCATCGGCGGCGACCCAGGCATGGACTGGCTCGCCCCCGCGCCCGTATGCAACTGGAGCGGCGTGCATCCGGGGTGGTGGTGAGTCCGATTGGCCGCCTCACTCACCCGTCCGTCCTCTAAATAGACGGGAACAGGATCGGCCGTACCTTTACGCGCAGACGGTCAAGCTCACTTGTATTGTGTCGGAGGAGAGGGTGCCCCCAGGTCGTGTTGGTTTCTTCGCGGCAATCCCGCGCCATCTTCAATCCGATCACTTCGTAATTGCCGAGATCGGCCTTCAGAGCTTCCGGTTCGGTTAAGGTGCCGAGAATAAAGACCCTGTCCGTCAAGCGTCCGGGAATGTCGGCTTTCGCGCGTTGCAGCCTGTCTTCCCGACCATCGAAGTCGATCAACAGAATCATAAATCGGTTCGGATAACGATCCATCTCAACGATGTGGTCTGAGAGAAAATGGTCCAGGACTTTGCTCCAACCGCCTGCCTCCACGAGCACCTGGACTCTCCAGGTCGATAGATACTGATCCAAAAGAAAGCCGTTCGCCAATTGGCGATTGGCATCGTCTTCGGGCAGCACCAAGATGTGTGGCTGACGCCTGTTGACGCTCATGGCTCCACGTCGCCGCGAATCAGCGCGCCGACAAGATCTCCGCTGACCTGGATTTCCTTGAGCGGTCGTACAATCGTAGGCTCGAGATGGCTCTTCCTGTAGAGGAGAAGCGTATTCTCGTCGGAAAAACGGCGAATCGCCTCGGAGTTGTGCGACGTCGCTATGAACTGACCGCCGAATTGGAAGGCCCTGCGGAGAGCCAACACAAAGTGACCAACCTCCGACAACGCAAGATAATTGTCGGGTTCATCCCAGAAACAGAACACCGGGCCGTAAGCGTCGTTCGCGGCCAGCACCAGGGCGCATATCATGAAACATTTTTCGCCGTCGGACAGATCCTTGAACGGAAGGCTCACGCTTCCCTGGTCGTTGGAGAACTGGGCGAGCAGGCTTCGAGAGTCGGTGCCAACCACGGGGTTCTTGATGTCCTTCAGGTCGGGCATGACCTGCTTGAGATACTCGTCGATCTTGGCGTAAGCAGATGGCGCATAAGCCAAGAGCCCTGAAAACCACGCGCCAAAGTCGGTGACCTGAAGGTTCGGCTCCAGCGTCTCTTCTTTGGAGTCTCCCAGAATCAGGCTGGGCACCGGCCGAAGGATGAGCATGCGAGCGAGCCACTGCTTGAAGACGACTAAGGGGTCGTGCCTCGACTGTTGCTGGATGATCGGCAGAGCCACCAGGTGCCAGTCGATCCGGAAACTCGCCTCCTTCTCCTGGCCCATTCTGGCAACATGCACTTCCGCCACTTCTCGGGTGTAGACGGGCTTGCCGCCAACCGTGAGTTTCTCTTCGAGGACGCGAAGTTCCTTGAACCCCTCCGGAAACTCAAAAGCGATACTGTACCCGTACGTCTGGCCTTCCAACTCGACCTCGATCTCAAATCGCATGGGTACATCCGCGCGTCCGCGAGAGAGATCAGTCGGTTTCACCAGTTCGCCTACCCGGTTCGTGCCTCGCGCGATTTTCTGTAGAACCTCCAGCGCAAGCGCAACCGTTGTCTTGCCCACGCCGTTCTTCCCGATCAGCAGGAGGGACGACTGGCCAGAGACTGGCAATTCGAAGTTCTCCAGGCAGCGGAAGTTATGAACGTAGAGGCGACGGATCACAACATAATGATACCGCTTATCCGCTCATCCCGGCCGGGCCAGGTGCTCGGCGCGGGACCTGTTTCTACAGGGGGTACCCCTTTTTCTGAGACCCGCTACGCCCGTTCCACGCGGGCTGCTAGCTGTCCCCCCATAACGCTAGGAGCACCAGAATCACCGCAAGTACCCCAACGACCGTCCTAATCGCCTGGGAAAGAGCGCAAGCAAATAGTACAACAGCGATTACGTTCGCTACCACGATCCACTCGGTTCCCGGGACTGATTTCGGGTCATGTCCCCAAGCGACGATCCTGTCGTAGCCACGACCAATTTGGATCGATTCCATAAGGGACATGGTTTTTGTATAACTCTGTTGCCAGTTTCGGTGATATGCTCTGACGGCTTCCGGCTCATTTGCGAAAGCCGCGTTCAGAAAGACGAACGGAAAGCCAATGGCTCGCAGCAACGTTGTCGCCATCAGGCGAAACGGAATCGCAACGGCAATCGTGGCCGCTGCCTTCAACGGCCAAGCGAGAGTCCAAAGCAGCAGAGGCACTGGAAGAAGCGGCATTCGGATCAAACGAAACAGTTGCTCCACTGGGCCTGCCTCCTGCCGCTGAAGGATACCACAAAATCAAGAAGACTGTATGCGTCAGAGGAACTACAGGGTTGACAGGGGCGGCAGCTTGGACTATCGCCGCGCCGGCGCCCAAGCCGTGGGTGTAAGTCCCGCGAGTCGCTGAACAGACCGGTCGGCCAAGCCAGGCAGGATGCTGGCCAGATACTCCCGGATCGGAATCTTCAGCCGGCGGCAACTTTCCACAATGGACAGAATGGCCGCCACTTTCGGCCCGGCCTGCTGGCTCCCTACGTGGATCCAGTTCTTCCGGCCCAAAGCCACCGGGCGCATCGAGTTCTCCGCCAGGTTGTTGCTCAGTTCCAACTCGGGATACTCCAGGAAGCGCGTGAGCTTCCGCCAGAGCGAGAGCGTGTAGTTCGCCGCCTTCCCCAACGCGCTGGAAGGCAAGGAAGCGTCGCGGGCCGCCTCCACCTCACCGCGGATGACCTCCACCAACGGCTTGGCCCGCTCCAGACGCAGGGCATGGCGCACGGCGTGGTCGAGGTTCAGTTCACGCGCCTGGGCGTCGATCCCGAACAGATTGTCGATCCGCGCCACCATGCGCGTGGCCGCCACGTCGCTGGGATTGAGCTTGGCCGCCTCGAAGAACTTCCTTCGCGCGTGCGCCCAACAGCAGGCATGCACGATCTTCGGCCCGCCCACGCCATCATAGGCGACATAGCCGTCGGTCTGCAAAATGCCTTCGAACTGTCCCAGGAATTCCTTGGGTCCGTCGCGCCCCCGCCCCAGCCGGAACTCGAACACCGCGCCGCCTCCCGGTCTGCCGTACTGCCATAAGTAGGCCTGATGATTCTGCCCCCTCCGATCGTGCATCTGCACATCCACCGTCGTTTCATCGGCCTGAATGTAACTGCCTCCGAGTAAGTCCCGGCGCATCGCTTCCGCGATGGGAATCAGTAACTCGCCCACCCGCATCACCCATCCGTCCATTGTCGCCCGGCTGATCTCGACGCCCGCTTCCCGTTCCAGAATCGCGCTCTGGCGGTACAGCGGCAGGTGATCGCTGTATTTCGCGACCACCGTATTGACCACCATCCCGTCGCTGACCAAACCCTTTTCGATGATCCGCGCCGGAACAGGGGCCGCGGCCACGCCGCCTTCCTCGCAATGTTTGCAGGCCCGCTTTTCGCGCTTGGTCACCACCACGAAGTACTTGGCCGGCTCCAGATCCAACTGCTCGCTGACGTCGTAGCCGATCACCGCCGTGGGTTGGCCGCAAGCCTTGCAGGTGCACTGTTCCGGTGTGCAGGCAATCACGCGCTCCACGCGTGGCAACTCGGCGGGCAACTCCTGCCGTCCCGGATGCGGACGGGGCTTCCGGTTCGTCAATGCCGGCAGCGGCTCGCGAACGCTTTCCGCCTGAACTTCGACGTTGCTCACTCCAGGTTCGAGTTCCAGCAGGCTGAGCTGCGCATCGCTGAGCTTCTCGCTGCCGGGACCGTACTTCTGGATCCGCTGCAACCGAAGCCGCTCTTCCAGAACCTGGATTTTCAAATGGGCCCAGGCCAGTTCCTTTTCGAGCTGAATGATTCGCTCGGCTTCGGATAGCGGATTGGAAGATATGCCGGTCACGCGAGTAAGTCATAATATAACTCAACGTGCGATCACTTACAAGTGTTTTGTCAGTGTAACTTATGCGGGAGTCTGTTCGCCTTGACTTAGTGCCCGGTACCATCGCCGACGCCTGGTCTGGGCCAAGTCGATGCCCCCTAACAGCAGCGCCAACTCCTCGTGGCTGAGTACCACCTTGGCCTGCCCGCTCGCGGACTCCGGCCAGCGGAACCGCCCCTTCTCCAGACGCTTGGCGCAGACCCACAGCCCGCTGCCATCCCAGAACAGGAGTTTCAGGCGATTCCTTTGCGCGTTGGCGAATAGGAACACATGCCCGCTCAGCGGATCGCACAGCAGCCGGTCGCGCGCCAACCCGTAGAGGCCTTCGAAGCCCTTGCGCATGTCCGTGGCCCCCGCAGCCAAATAGATCCGCGTCGCCGGCCCCCAGCCGAACATGCTCAGAGCCGCTCCAGCGCGCCCAGCAACAGCGCCAATGTGGGGGCGTCAAACCCGCGCCCGATTTCAATCCGACGGCCGCTCGGCAGGGCCACCGCCAGACCGCTGCTGGCTCCGTCCTCCTGCATCGGGCGGCCGGCGGACTCCTTCACCTCCACCCAGCGGTTCCCGGCCGCCGGGCTGCCTTGCGTCTGCCGCTTCCGATAGCGGGCCAGCGTGGCCAAGCTAAGCCCTTGCTTTTGGCAGAACTCAACCCGGCTCAGCCCGCTGGCTTCGTATTCGGCCACCAACTGCCCGGCTTCCGCGCGACTCCGGCGGCGCCGAACTTCTACTACCGGTGTTTGCTCGTCCACCCTTCCACTGCATCACGAACGGCGGCGCGGGAACAGATGGGTTGCTCTAACGCTTACAGAAGACTGTGCATCTTGCGGCGGCGGCTAAAGTGCCTTCGCCCTGCCGTCTTCCCGGGTCACACGAAATGAGGGAAGCAAAGAACAGTCCTCTTGGACGGCACGTAAAGTCCGTGGAACCTACCGTCATCTATGGTGATTCCATTGTTCTGATGGGTCAAAGCGGCGATCCGCGGATTCAAAGGTTTGGCGGTCGAGTGCGCGAACTCCGAAAGCAAAAAGGGGGTTCGCAGGACTCGCTAGCGCTGTGGTTTCCAAGCTGTCGCCACTGCTCGGGAACCTATTCGAGTTCAACACCGTGGAGATTTTGAACGACCAGCCTGAGTATCAACAACTGGGGGCTTGGCGGCGGCAAGACCCCGGCTTTCCTGACACGATTCCTGTGGGGCCAACAATCAACCCAAACACCGGGTTCTGAAATCAGGGCGTGACTCCCGACCGTGGTGCGCACTTTGCTGCCAACTTCTGCTGAGCGAGTACTGACCCGGCAGCCCAAATTGGGGCAAACATCTGCTTAACGCATCAGACGTTTTGCCTTAGGCCTCGTACTCGGTTGAGTGCTTCATTTGTCCCCATTGTGACGCCCTAGGTTTCCGGTTCGGCCTCTTCCACCTCTACTGGAGCGAGCCAATCGGTACGTTGATCGCGTAGTGGTGTTAGTGCCTGTATCGCCTCTAAGAATCTGCCTTGCCTTTCCATGCGGCGGCTGACATGTGTGGTCTGCTTTTCGGACAGTTCACGGTACAACTTCACAGTGCGCACCAGTTTCCCCGGAACCGACGTTTTCTTGTCGATTATCTGCCCAAATTTTGAAAGCCTCCGTATTAGGTCGTCTTCGCTGTATTTGTGGAGAAGGTCGCCGGCCACGATTGAGGTAATCATCGTGTAGAAGTGAATCTGATTAGTAGCCAACCTAGTTTCCGACAGCTCTTTGTTCTTGTAGGCCCGCAAAAGAAAACAAAATAAGGCACGAAGGGAACGTTCCTCAGTCTTGGTAATTCTGTTCTCTCCTGGGTCATCGGCACGGATGAAGCTTTTCAGGATCTCTATCGGGTTACGATGCTTGCCGGTTCGGGCAAATAGTACAATCTCTACAAGCAATTCCCACATGCGATCAACCTTAGAGTTGGGATCACGAAGGTTGGCCACCACCTGCAACCGCTTAAGCACTCGGGTAAAGGGGTTGCTCTTGGCCTTAAAAAACACGTCCTTGCCGCGCTTTATAGTGGTCCCCAGAATTCAGACCAGGCAATAAGCTAAGATTTCGGCGGGAGTCGTTGACAGCGGAGAGGTCGATGACGACGACGAGAAAACAGTAC